>Ga0302314_10010949_pt1 | contig 15844 bp, 11 predicted proteins | sample III_Palsa_N2_3_FD_200533 | JGI IMG/M metagenome (GOLD analysis project Ga0302314, IMG submission 200533) | Peat permafrost microbial communities from Stordalen Mire near Abisko, Sweden - III_Palsa_N2_3 | ecosystem: Environmental > Terrestrial > Soil > Palsa > Peat permafrost | place: Sweden... | reverse complement strand
CGTAATCGAGCAGCAGCACGCGATTGCGCAGGATCGCGTGATCCTCCATCGCCTCGCGCAAGCCCGGCGGCACCGTGCCGAGGTCTTCGCCGATCACCATGCAACGCGCGCGGTGGCTCTCGAGCGCGAGTTCGGCGAATAGATTCTCCATCGGTGCGGTAATGTACGCACCATGGGCCGGCGACGCGCCGTTCGGCACCCAGAACAGCCGTCGCAGCCCCAGCACGTGATCGATCCGCAGCGCGCCGGCGTGGCGCATGTTGGCCTGGACCAGTTCGATGAAGGGCGCAAACGCTTCCGCCTGCCAGAAATGCGGGTTGGGCGGCGGCAGCGCCCAGATTTGTCCCTGCGGCGCCAGCGGGTCGGGCGGTGCGCCGATCGAGGCGGATTGCACATAAAGGCTGGGGTTGGCCCAGCACTCGGCGCCGTCGCCGGCCGCACCTACCGCGAGATCGCGCAGCAGCCCGAGCGACAATCCGACCGCCGCCGCGCGCGCGAGCCCACGCTCGGCGAGGAATTGAAGGTAGAGATGGTAATCGATCTCGTCGGAATGGGCCGCGGCAAATGCGGCGAGCACGGCGGGATCGCGGTCGCGCAGTCCGGCGGGCCAGCTCTGCCAGGAGCCGGGTTGCACCTCGGCAATCGCGGAAAAAAGTGCGAAATCTTGCAGCGACGGCGACGCCGCCGATTTGAACGATGCGAATGCGCCGGAATCGCGGTCGGCCGCGCGCAGCACCCGCTCCTTGATCGCCCATACCGCGCGGTGATCGATGTTGGGCGCGGCCGCGAGCGCCGCGATCTCGGCCGCATGTTCGGCGAGCAAAGCGCGCGCGGCCGGGCCGTCGAGGCCCGGATCGGGGGCGGTGAGGTCGATCATGATCGGATCGACGAAGCGGCGGTCGGACGGGTGATACGGGCTGGCACGGTCGCGCTGGTGCGGGAACAACGCGTGCAGCGGATTGATGCCGAGCAGTGCGGCTCCGTTGCGGGCGGCGAACTCCGCGGTCTGCGCCAGCGTGGTGAAATCGCCGATACCCTGATCGCCGGCGCGGCGCAGCGAATAGAGCTGCGCCGTGAGCCCGACCACGCGGCGGTCGAGCGGCTGATAGCAATATTCCGGCGCGACGGTGAGCGCGCAGTTGGTGCCGTGGTGCTCGAGCCGATAGCGGCCGGCGGGCAGCGCGGGCAGATCGATCAGCCATTCGCGATGCCGCCCGCCGTCGGGGGTCGCGCGCAATTCGACGCTGCCGTTGTCGGGCGCAATCGGCAGCCGAGTGGTTTCGCCGTGTTCGTCGGTGAGCGACAGGTAGAACGGCGCCCGGTCGGCCCCGCGTGGCAGGTGGATCGGCAGCTTCGAGGCGCGATTCTGACGCACGGCAAACGCCAGGGGGAGCACGCGCCGCTTGCTCTCGCACAGCAGCGCCAGGCTCGCGCCGACGTCGCCCGCGGTATCGGCGGGAAATCCGAGGGCGCGCAGCAGCGTCCGGTGGGTTTCCATCGGCACGATATGGCGCTGGCCGGTGACGTCCCACCAGTCCAGATCGATCCCGGCGGCGGCGGCGAGTCGGGTCAGGTCCTCGTCCCGGGGCGACTGATCGGGTTTTGCCGATTTCTCTTCCTGCAGCGCCAGCACCGATCGCGGCGGGCAGACCAAGGCGCCGGCGGCGGCTTGTGGTTCAAGCTCGCCCGCGGGCGCGCCGGTATTCAGCACCACGCGCCAGCTGTGGCCGGGCCGGGCTGTCGGCAGGATCACCGGCTGCATCGCCGGCGAGCGTTGGAAAATGACTGCGATCCTGCGCGCGTCGTGCCGGCGGGGAGTCTGTTCGGTGCGCACTATCACGAGAACATCGGCGTGGGGATCGCGCCAGTCGGCCGCGCCGAGCTCGCCGCCGTGAGCGCCACACCAGATCACCTCCGGATAGAAGGCGCCGCTGCCGGCGAGCATGCCGCCTTCCCACGCCCAAGGATGGGCGGCACGGAGCTTCGTCAGCGCCGCGGTCAGTCCGATCAGTTCCTGATCGGCTGCGGCCCAATCGAGCCAGGTGGTCGGATTGTCCTGGGCGTAGGCATTGTTGTTGCCGCCCTGGGTTTCCCCCAATTCGGCGCCCTGGCTCAGCATCGGCGTGCCGCGCGACAACAGCAGGGTGGCGAGCAGCGCGGCCTGATCGCGCTTGCGCGCAGCGAGGATCGCGGGATCCACCGTGGTGCCTTCAACCCCGCAATTCCAGCTCTTGTTGTCGTCGGTACCGTCGCGATTGTACTCGCCATTGGCCTCGTTGTGCTTGCGCTGATAGCTCACCAGATCGGCGAGCGTAAAACCGTCGTGGGCAGTGATGAAATTGATCGAGTGCCCAGAGGTACGGTTGGCGAACATGTCCGCGGAGCCGGCGAGGCGGGTGGCGAGTTCGCCGATCATGCCCTCGTCGCCGCGCCAGAAGCGCCGCACGCAGTCGCGGTAGCGATCGTTCCATTCGGCGAACGGTGGCGGGAAGTTGCCGGTCTGCCAGCCGCCGGGCCCGACGTCCCAGGGTTCGGCGATCAGCTTCAGCCGCGACAGCACCGGGTCTTGGGTGATCGCCTGCAGCAGAGGCGCGCGCGGATCGAATCCGGTATCCCGCCGCGCCAGCGCGGTCGCGAGATCGAAGCGGAAGCCCTGCACCCCGCCCCACAGCGCCCAGGCACGCAGACTGTCCATCGCCAGCCGCAGCATCAGCGGCTGATCCAGCGTCAGCGTGTTGCCGCAGCCGGTGTCGTTGTTGAGGTTACCATCCGGCAGCAGGCGGAAATAGCCGGTGTTGTCGAGGCCACGGAGCGACATCGTCGGACCTTGGATGTCGCCCTCGCCGGTGTGGTTGTAGACCACGTCGAGGATGGTCTCGATCCCGGCGGCGCGCAGCGCATCGGTAGTGGCGCGGATTTCGGCCCAGCCGCCGGGCGCCAGCCGCGGGTCGGGCGCGAGGAACGCGACCGGATTGTAGCCCCAGTAGTTGATGAGACCGAGCGCCGCCAGGTGCCGTTCCTCGATCGCCGCCATTGCCGGCATGAGTTCGACGCTGGTGACGCCGATGCGCTGGAGGTGGGTGATCGCTGCGGGGTGGGCGAGGCCGGCAAAGGTGCCGCGGAGCGGCTCGGGAATATCGGGGTGGGTTTTGGTGAAGCCACGCACATGGAGTTCGTAGAGCACGGTGCCGGCGAGCGGATGGAGCGGCAGCGCGAGCCGCGCTGCCGGCGGCGCGGCAACGATCGCCTTGGGCATAAAGGGAGCGCTGTCGGTGGGGTCGCGGCTGTGATCGGCGCGGTCGGTGCGTTGTGCGGCATGATAGCGCGGCGCGCGATCGAGCTCTATCGCATAAGGATCGATTAGCAGTTTCGCCGGATTGAACAGCAGTCCGCGATCGGGCCGCCAGGGGCCGTGCGCGCGCAGGCCGTAGCGCGCGCCGAGCGGGATGCCTTCGATGTGGGCGTGAAAGATCGGGCCCTCGTGCCCGATCAGCGGCAGCCGGGCGAGTTCGGATTCGCCGGTGTCGTCGAACAGGCAGAATTCGATGCGGGAGGCTTGTTCCGACGCGACCGAGATCAGGATGCCGGTTGGTGTGGGCACCACGCCCAGGCCGGTGGGATCGCCGGGGCTGATACGATATTTGGAATTTTCGAGTTCGCGGGTTGTCATTCGTTACATTTCATCAACGGCTGGGCGCGGGCCGAATTCGGTTCGAAGAAAAAATGACTTCGCTAGGGTTTGAGGTGGTGGGTTGCAAAGGGCAACCCACCCTACGATTTGCTTCCATGGTCGACCACTATTCGCTCTAATTCAGACTCTTCGAAAAATATGCGAGGCGAGTTTCCGATCTTAGCTATGTAAGCTCACGGTGTTCCGGGAACTGCCTCGCAATCAATTCGTTCGGGAATTGGCGACTTAGCCTATTGCGCCGGCCCCGGTGGCGGTGGACCGTTTCCGGTGGTGTCCAGCTTATTATATTTCACCTGCTGGTCCGGGCTCAAAATCGTGAGCATCTTGGCGTGCGCGGCTTGCATCACCGCGGTCATTTTGACCGGGCCCCCCGGCGGAGGCGAGGCGCCGGGCCTTGGCGCCGGGAATTCCGCTCGCACCGCCAGCACTTGGGTCTGGCGGTCGGTGAGGATTTGGCGAGCCTGAGCTTGTTGGGCGTCGCTGAGATCCAGCGCCGCGGTCAGGCTTTTCAGTTCGGTGCCAATGTCGCTGCCACCCATGGCGCCGCTGGGCGGCGGACCGGGTGGTGGGCCGCCGCTTTGAGCAAAGGCCGGCGTCGCCGCCGTTAATAATGCCAGGAACAGACTGGTTTTGAGCATGGTTTCCTCCCGTTGACGATGCGGCGGCCTGTACCAGGGCGACGCACCAAACTGACAAAAGTTTTTTGCTTCTTTTTTTCAAAAAAGAAGACTTCCCTTTCTAAAAAACTTCTGATCATATCGATGTACTCGCGACTTCGCGGAACAGCTCGGCATAACGCTTCGCCGGCAGGCGCCACGACACGTCGGTCGCCATCCCCGCCCGCTGCATCGATCGCCACGCGACGTGATCGTGATAAAGCGCCGCGGTTCGCCTGATCGCGGCCTCCAGCATCGCGCTCGACGGCGGCTGAAATTGCACCCCGGTCGCAGCACCGGCGGCGAGCGCCATCGGGCTCGCGTCGATCACCGTGTCGGACAGGCCGCCGACGCGCGCCACTACCGGGATCGCGCCGTAGCGCAACGCGCATAATTGTGTCAGGCCGCAGGGCTCGAAGCGGCTCGGCACCAGCAGCGCGTCGGTACCGGCTTGCAGCAGATGCGCGCCGGCTTCGTCGTAGCCCAAAATACAGCCGACCCGGCCGGGGTGGGTGAAGGCGGCCTCACGCAGGCCGGCCTCGATCCAGGGCTCGCCCGACCCCAGCACCGCGAGCTGCGCGCCGGCGGCGAGCAGCGCCGGCACCGCGGCCAGCAGCAGATCCATGCCTTTTTGCCAGGTCAGCCGGCTTACCACCGCGAACAGTGGCGCGCGCTGGTCGGTGGCGAGCCCGAAGCGCAACTGCAACGCCTCCTTGTTGCCGGCGCGAACCTCGATGCAGCTGCGATCGAACCGCGCCGCGATCAGCCGGTCGGTCGCGGGGTCCCAGTGCTCCTCATCGATGCCGTTCAAGATGCCGCTGACGAATTGCTCGCGGCCGCGCAGCAGACCGTCGAAGCCCATGCCGTGTTCCGGCGTCAAGATCTCGGCGGCGTAGGTCGGCGACACCGTGTTGATGCGATCCGCGAAGCGCAGCCCGGCCTTGAGATAGCCGATCGAGCCGTAATACTCGACCCCGTCGATCGCCATCGCGGCGGGCGGGAGGCCGAGTTCAGGCAGTAGCGAGGGCGGGAACTGACCCTGGAACGCGAGATTATGGACCGTCATCACCGTACCGGGCGAATGCGGCTTGGCGTCGTAATGAAGATAGGCGGCGGTAAGTCCGGCTTGCCAATCGTGCAAATGGATCGCTGAAGGCACCCATTCGCGCACCAGTCCCTGACCGATGCTGGCCGCGATGCGCGAAAGTGCTGCAAAACGGATGCCGTTGTCGGGCCATTCCTGACCGTCGGGCCCGTTGTAGGGATTGCCCTTACGGTCATAGAGATGCGGCGCGTCGAGCACCAGCAGCTCGAGACCCGTCACATGCGCGGCGAGCAATCTCGCCGGACCGCCGAACAGATCGTCGGCGGCATAGATGGTCTCGGCCCGTTCCAATGCCCCGGTGACCCCCGGGTAGCCGGGGATCAGGCTGCGGACATGGACCCCCTCGGGCTCGAGCGCCGCGGGCAGGGCACCCGCCACGTCGGCGAGCCCGCCGGTTTTGACCAGCGGAAAGATTTCAGACGCGACGGAGAGGACCTGCACCGGCTCAGCTCTTTAATTGATCGATCATTCCTTGGGTGATCAAGCATACGCCTTGTGCGGTGCGACGGAAACGTGCGGCGTCGAGTTCGTGGTCTTCCCCCACCACCAGCCCATCGGGAATTCGCACGCCGCGGTCGATCACCACGTTGGCAAGCCGCACGTGCCGGCCGATGTCGACGCTCGGCAACACCACGGCGCGATACACATCGGAATAGGAATGTACTCGCACGCCGGTCGACAGCAGCGATTGGCGCAGGATCGAGCCCGACAGGATGCAACCGCCGGCGACCAGCGAAGAAAAGGCCGCGCCGCGCCTGCCCTCGACGTCGTGGACGAACTTGGCCGGCGCGGTCATTTCCGAATAGGTCCAGATCGGCCAAGCCTGATCGTAGAGGTCGAGGTCGGGCACCACGTCGGTCAAATCGATGTTGGCCGCGAAGTAGGCGTCCACGGTGCCGACGTCGCGCCAGTAGGGTTCGGCCAGCGGCGTCGAGCGGATACAGGAACGAGTGTAGGGATGCGCCACCGCCTTTCCGCCCGCAACCAGCTTCGGGATGATGTCGTGGCCGAAGTCGTGGCTGGAATTCTTGTCGGCGGCGTCTTCCCGGAGCACGTCGAACAGAAATTTGGTGGTGAAGACGTAGATCCCCATGCTGGCGAGCGACGAATCCGGCCGGCCCGGCATCGCCGGCGGCGCTGAAGGCTTTTCCAGAAACGAAATCACCCGATCGGTCTCGTCGACGTGCATTACCCCGAATGCGTGGGCCTCGGCGCGGGGCACTTCCATGCAGCCGATCGTGACGTCGGCGTCCTGTTCGACGTGCTGGGCCAGCATCGGCTCGTAGTCCATCTTATAGATGTGGTCGCCGGCCAGGATCACGATGTAGCGCGGGTCGTAGCTCTCGATGATGTCGATGTTCTGATAGACCGCGTCGGCGGTACCGAGATACCAGGTTTCGCCCGAGACCCGCTGGCTCGCGGGCAGAATGTCGAAGCTTTCGTTGCGTTCGGGGCGGAAGAAGTTCCACCCGCGCTGCAGATGCCGGATCAGGCTGTGGGCCTTGTACTGGGTCGCGACCGCGATGCGGCGAATACCCGAATTGAGTGCGTTCGACAGCGCGAAGTCGATGATACGCGATTTCCCGCCGAAATAGACCGCGGGCTTGGCGCGCACGTCGGTGAGTTCCTGCAGGCGGGAGCCTCGGCCGCCTGCCAGCACATAGGCCATGGCATAGCGCGCATAGGGTCCGGGGGCGATGGGGTGGGGGGTGGTGGCGATGGTGGCGGCTTTGAGGCGATATTCAGGGCCAGGCGTCGTCGGCTTCTTGCCCATCGGCATCCTCCTAACGTACAAAAGTTTTTTGCTTCTTTTTTTCGAAAAAGAAGAGTCTTCTTTTTTGAAAAAAAGAAGCAAAAAACTTTTGGACGCCTTAGCCTAGGGCTGGTTGACGTTCAGGGGGCGCGAGCAACGAAGGGACGGGAACAGGGAAGGAAGGGAAGAAAAGTCTTCTTTTTCTTGGAAGAAAAAGAAGCAAAAAGAACTTAAACGCTTTGGGCCAATGCGATCACGGTGAGGTCTTTGCCCAGGAAGAGAGCGAGACGATGAGACCCGGCAGGTTCATCGCCTGCACTCGCTGGGATGCGCTGCCGCGCCCCTGAGGCATCCCAGCGAGTGCAGGCAGTGGGCAAGCGAGATCTCACCGTCCCGTTCCCTCCAGGCAAGTCCCCACCGTTATCCCACCGACCCAAAACGTATAAAGTTCTTTTGCTTCTTTTCTTTCAAGAAAAGAAGACTTCCCTCCTTCCTTCTCCGTTCCTGCCCCTTCGGTCCCCACGCCCCTAGGTCGGGATGGGCACGTGCCAGATCTCGTCCGCGTATTCGCGGATGGTGCGATCCGACGAGAACCACGCCATGTTCGCGGTGTTGATGATGCTGGAGCGCCACCACGCGGCCGGATCGCGCCAGCGATCGGCTACCGCCCGCTGCGCCCCCTGGTAGGAGGCAAAGTCGGCGCAAACCAGGAAGTGATCGTAGTTGGTGAGGACGTCGATCAGTTCGCGGTAGCGGCCGGGCTCGTCGGGCGAGAAAACGCCGGAGCCGATTTCATCCAGCACTTCGCGCAACGGCTCCCAGCCGGCGATCACGTCGCGCATATCGATGCCCTGGCGCCGGCGGCCTTCGGCCTCCGCCGCGGTCATGCCGAAGATGAAGATATGGTCGTCGCCGACCTGCTCCTTGATCTCGACGTTGGCGCCATCGAGCGTGCCGATGGTCAGCGCCCCGTTCAGTGACAGCTTCATGTTGCCGGTGCCCGACGCCTCCATGCCGGCGGTGGAGATCTGTTCCGACAGATCGGCGGCGGGGATGATGCGCTCGGCCAGCGAGACATTGTAATTGGGCAGGAACGCCACCTTCAGCATGCCGTGCAGGGTGGGATCGCCGTTGATCACCTTGGCCACGTCGTGCGCGAGCTTGATAATCAGCTTGGCACGATGGTACGAGGGCGCCGCCTTGCCGGCGAAGATCTTCACCCGAGGCGCCCAGTTGCGCATCGGCTGCGCCCGCATCATGCCGTACAGCGCGACGGTCTGCAGAATATTCAGCAGCTGCCGCTTATATTCGTGGATGCGCTTGATCTGCACGTCGAACATCGAGTGCGGATCTACCTTAACATGCGCGTTTTCCTGGATGATCCTGGCCAGGATCAGCTTGTTTTCGAACTTCACCGCGCGCACCCGCTCCTGCACGCTGGCGTCGTCGGCGTATTTGGCGAAATTCTTTAAGAGATCCGGGTTATCGAGCACCCGCTCGCCGCAGGTTTCGCGCAGGATGTCGGTAAGACCGGGATTGCCGTTGTAGAGCCAGCGGCGGAAGGTGATGCCGTTGGTCTTGTTGGTGATGCGATCGGGATAGATCGTGTTCAGATTCTTGAACACGGTCTCCTTCATCAGATTCGAATGCAGCGCCGACACTCCGTTCACCTTGTGCGAGCCGACGAAGGCGAGCGTGCCCATGCGCAACCGGCGCCCAGCTTGTTCATCGATCAGCGACACCGAGTTCACCAGCTCCTCGTCGAAGCCCTTGGCACGCAGTTCATTCAGATGCTGCCAGTTGAGCAGATAGACGATCTGCACGTGGCGCGGCAGCAACCGCTCCAGCAACGGGATCGGCCAGGTCTCCAGCGCTTCGGGCAGCAGGGTATGGTTGGTGTAGGAGAAAGTCTCCTGGGTGATCGCCCAGGCTTTGGCCCATTCCACCTGGTGCACGTCGACCAAGAGCCGCATCAGCTCCAGGATCGAGATCGCCGGGTGGGTGTCGTTCAGCTGCACCGAAGCCTTGGCGCCAAAGGTGCTGACATCGCCATGTTGCTGCAAATGGCGGCGCAACATGTCCTGTAATGAGGCAGACGAGAAGAAAAATTCCTGGCGCAGCCGCAGCTCTTGCCCCGCCGGGGTCTCGTCCGACGGGTAGAGCACCTGGCTGATCGCCGCCGCCTTCGAGCGCGCGGCGAGCGCGCCGATGTGATCGCCGCGGTTGAACTCGGCGAGCGCAAACGGATCCGGCGCGCGGGCGTTCCACAGCCGCAGCGTGATCACGTGCTTGCCGCGCCACCCCACGATCGCGGTGTCGTAGGCCACCGCCTCCACGATCTCGCCCGGCTTCCACGCGTAGGTCGGTTCGGCGTCGCCGCCGTTGCTGGCTTCGACATGGCCGCCGAAGCCGACCGGATAGATCGCCTCGGGACGCTCGAATTCCCACGGATGGCCGAAATTCAGCCAGTTTTCGGGATATTCCTGCTGCCAGCCGTCTTTGATCGCCTGCCGGAACAAACCGTGCTGGTAACGGATGCCATAGCCGTAAGCCGGCACCCCGAGGGTCGCCATGCTCTCCAGGAAGCAGGCCGCCAGCCGCCCGAGACCGCCGTTTCCCAGCGCCGCGTCGGGCTCGATCTCACGCAGCCGGTCGAGATCGACCCCCAGCTCGTTCAACGCCGCGCGCATGGTGTCGGCGATCCGCAGGTTGCTGAGACTGTCGAACAGCAGCCGGCCGATCAGGAACTCGAGCGACAAATAGTAAACTCGCTTGCGCCCCTGGGTGTAGATTTCGCGGGTGGAAGGAAACCATCTTTCAACGATCTTGTCGCGCGTGGTGAGCGCGGCGGCCACGAACCAATCGCGATCCGACGCTACAATCGGGTCCTTGCCGACCGCGTAGGTCAATTTGGCGACCACGGCGCGGCGCAACGCGGCGACTTCTTCCTCTTGCGCGGGCAGCGCGATGCGCTTTTTGGCGGCAGCAGGAGCGGGGGACGGAACGGTGCTTTGGCTCATTGCTCACTTCCCGGACTTGGGGCCTTCCGAGTTTGGGCGCCCCGTTCTTGGTCAAGTCTCGCGCAGCTATTCCAGAACCATGCCAGAACGAAAATCACCTGTCGCGGGAGAAATTGCTGCGGCGCGGCAAAGCTGTGGGGCTGAGGAGGTTTCGGCTGTCGGCGGGTAGCAAAGGCTACGCAATCTTGCCTGGACGTACAGCGGGTTCGCTAAATTTGGTACTAAATATAACCGCCTAAACATAATCCCGCGGTAATAGAATCGGGCTGCGCGCGCGGTTGACGATGGGCGGAGGGGGCTTTAACCAGGAAAGGCTTGCCCGCGCGCAAACGGTCAGCAAGCTGTAGGCAAAGCAGGCGCAGTTGAAGCAGACGCGGGCGGGAGAGGGAGAATAATGACCGGGCAGCTCATAAATCTGACTAAATTTAAGGCGCGTGCCGCGAACCGGGCCAATCCTATGGGCCTGATGCGCACAGCGCTCGCGCTTGGTTGCGTGCTGGGCGGGTTTTGGGTTTCACGCGCCTACGCGCAGGTGCAAGCGCCTTCGGCCGCCGATCTGGCCGGCTATGCCGGCGTCGGACCGCCCGGCGTGCGTCCGGACAGCCCGACCGACGCCAAACCATCACCCGATCCGCGCAATATCGACGGCATGTATCACATCGCGCTGGGCGGCGGCCCCGGTGGCCCGGGTGGCGGTGGCGGCCCGCCGGGCGGCACACCGGGCGGCACACCGGGCGGGGGACCTCCCGGCGGCGGCCGCCCTGGTGGCGGCGCGCCCGGCGGCGGCGCTCCCGGCGGGGGAGCCCCCGGCGGTTCGCTCGCGCGGCGTTTCTGCATCCCAAGCTTCGTCGCACTCGGCGGGGTCGAGGGCGGCACCGAGGTGCTGCAAACCCCGGACAAAATCGTGATCGTCAGCGAGGAAATGCACACCATCCGCCGGATCTATTTGAACGCGAAACATCCCGCGGTGGTGACGCCGAGCCTCAATGGCGACAGCGTCGGCCACTGGGATGGCGGCGTGCTGGTGGTGGATACGGTCGGCAAGATCGATGGCGTCGGTGCTGCGGCGGTAGGCGAAACCCCGCAGCATACCATCGAGCACATCCAGAAAGTCGACGGCGGCAAATATCTCCAGGACACCCAGATCAACCCCGACGGCACGCCGGGCAGCAGCTCGCGCCTGCAATGGGCGCCGAGCCAGGACATCGCCGAATGGATCTGCGAAGACAACAGCGCGCAATACATGTCGAAGAACTACAAATGACCGCGAAATCAGCACCGATCGGAACCAGGCACGAAACCATGCGCCAGCCTAAAGGACTTACCCTCGCCGCTCTGCTCGCGGCAGGTCTCCCTGCCGCTGCGATTGCCCCCGCCAGCGCGCACCACTCCGTGGCCTCGTTCAACCGCAACTCACCGGAGGTGGTGACCGGCGTAGTGAAATCCTGGAGCTGGGCCAATCCGCATTGTTGGCTGGTGTTGAGCGTTCCCGACGGCAAGGGGGGCACCCAGACCTGGAACCTGGAAGGCATCAGCGCCACCGGTTTCGTGCGTGAAGGCTATGGCATCGATACTCTGAAGCCGGGCGAGACCGTGCGGATGCTGTTCGCCCCGCGCCGCGACGGCGCGATCGGCGGCGAGTTCCTCAAGGTGCTGCAACTGAACGGCCAACCCTTCACGCCCAAGACGGGAAGCTGATATGAGCAAATCGAGCTTCCGCGCCCTGCTTCTAGGCGCCGCGGCGCTTATGGTTGCCGCGTCCGCGCAGGCCCAAACCTCGCTGCCCACCGATTTTAATGGCGTCTGGCAGGTGAGCAAACCTACCCCGCGCCTGCTCACGGTTGCAGGCAAGACCCCGCCGCTGCTGCCGGCCGCGGCCGCTTCCTACGCCAAAACCTCGGCGCAACTCGCGGCGGGAGATCGCTCGTTCGATCCGTCCTCGACCATCTGCAAGCCGCCCGGCGAACCGCGCACCCAGAACGAGGGCATGCCATTTGACATCACCCAAGGCCTGAACCGGATCATCATCGGCTATCAGTGGAACCGGCTGGTGCGCTTCATCTCGGTCGGCAAGAACGTGGCGCCGCTCGGCCCGACCTATTTCGGCACCTCCAACGCGCATTGGAATGGCAAGACGCTGGTGGTCGACGTCACCGGTTTCAACAACGAATTCTTCCTCGACCAGGCCGGAATGCCGCATTCCGACCAGTTGCAGCTGACCGAATATTATTCGCTGATCGACCGCGGCAGCGTGCTGCGCGAGAAGATCCACTTCGTCGATCCGGAAACCTTCTCGCGCCCGTGGGATACGGTGCTGACCTATAACAAGCTTCCGGGCGCGCGCATCCAGGAGGACATCTGCGAAGTCCGGATCGGACTCTACAAAGGCTGATCCGCGCCGTTTGCGGATCGCCTTGGTTTGCCTTACGGTCCTCGCAAAATTCTTGAGGAAGCCCAGCAATGAAATGCGTGACAGCGATCGCCGCCCTACTTGCGGGCGCCAGCTTGCAAACTGCCTGGGCGCAGGCACCGGTGCCGGTGCTGAATATGGGTCCGCCCTCGGCCTTCGGTGAAAGTGCTGCGGAAACCGCGGAGAAACGGGTAGTCTTCGACTACACCGCCATGATCATGGCGGGACGCGTGAAGCAGGCGTTCCAAACCTACGTCAGCCCCGATTACCGCGAACATTCGCACTTGATCAAAGCGGTGTGCCACTGCGACCACCCGGGCTACGCCGATACGCTGGGGTTTATGACGCGGCCTGCTATCCCTGGAAAAGGACCGCCTCCGTCGCCCGGCTTGCCCAAGGAAGCCGACGTGGATGAGGATATCGTGACGATGTACTATCCGGGGGTTGATATCTTCCGCGTGGAAAACGGCAAGATTACGGATCACTGGGATGCGTCGCCAGCCGCGGCAATAAGTCTCCCGGCGGAAAAGCCGTTTCCGAAAAACCCGTAAAAAGAGAGACTCTTCTTTTTTGAAAAAAAGCAGCAAAAAACTTTTGTCAATTTGGCGGCGGGGGAACCCCTAAGGAACGGTGCGCGCGGTAGAAGAGATAAATGATAAAACTAAGCAGCGTACCAACGCTTAGGGCGTTCATGCGGAAGAGTTGAGGTAGCGAAACACGCGCAATCTCATCGAGCCAGAAACCCAACACAAACGTTGCTAGCAACAAGAGCCATCCGATCCAACGGCCTAACAACAAGACACAGAGCAAGGCACAAGGGAGAAAAAACAATCCCACGCCCGAATCGCGCCCAAGCAACAACACCGCCAACACAGTGTTTACGATTCCCGCCGTGCACATCAGCAATTTCCCCGCCCACGGGTCTTGCCTGCCGACCCTGGGAACGAGCGCGAACAGAGGCGTCGTGCTCCACGTTGCCAGCACTCGTGCGTCCCAATGTCCCAGGCACCACCAGACGTAGAGCGGATAGATCGGTTGGTTGCCGACGATGCAGAGCGCGATCAGGTTCGTCATGCGACCGAGCGGATCGTTCGATTCCGCATAATTCTGGATCGCCCGCCACCACCTCATTCGCCGCCACCTTGGTTGGAAGACGAGTATCAGCGCCCGTTCCTAAATTGACAAAAGTTTTTTGCTGCTTTTTTTCAAAAAGGAAGACTTCTCTTCCTTCAAAGTTCGCAGCTTTCGATTAGAATGCCCCTTCCATCGTGGAGGCGCGCATGATCGAGCTTACCATCGAAAGCCGAGCCAAGGACCTCGGCGGGGGCCTTGAAGTGGGGCGTGTTCTGCCGTTCGTGCGCCGCCGGATGGTCGGGCCGTTCGTGTTCCTGGACCACATGGGGCCAGCAGACTTCAAGGTCGGGGAGGGGATCGACGTCCGGCCGCATCCGCACATCGGGCTTTCCACCGTGACCTATCTGTTCGATGGCGAGATCCATCACCGCGACAATCTCGGCAAGAGCCAGGTGATCCGTCCCGCCGAGGTGAACTGGATGACCGCGGGGTCCGGCATCGTGCATTCCGAGCGCACCGATCCCTCGTTTCGCTCGACCGGCGGGCTGATGCACGGCATGCAGGCGTGGGTGGCGATGCCCGAAGCCGACGAGGAGGCGCCGCCGTCGTTCGTGCATTATCAGTCCGATGTGATGAATGACGGCCTCGATCGCGGCCTCGCGCTGCGCCTGATCGCGGGCTCTGCTTACGGCATGACCAGCGGCGTGCACACTTATTCGCCGCTGTTTTTCGTCCACGCCGAACTGGCCGCCGGCGCCAAGCTCCCGATGCCGACGGGATACGCGGAGCGCTCGGCCTATATCGTGACCGGCTCCGTCGAACACGAGGGCGTGCGTTACACCGCCGGCAGGATGCTGGTGTTCGCGCCCGGCGGCGAACCGGTGATCGAGGCCACGGGCGGTCCCGCGCGGGTGATGCTACTGGGCGGCGACAACATCGGCGAGCGCTTCATCTGGTGGAATTTCGTCTCCTCAAGGCAAGAACGGATCGAACAGGCGAAGGCGGATTGGTTGGCCGGCCGAATGTCGCTGCCGCCGGGCGATGCGAGCGAGTTCATTCCGCTACCCCAATGATCGTCGCCGCGACGACTTGCACGCCGCCGCTCGGAAGAGTTATGTGGGCCCGGACGGACCGATGCGGTGTGGTCCTGGAAGGGAGCAGCGGCCATGGCAGAAATTCCTCAACTGGCGTACGTGCCGGAAAAGAAGCTGCAGGAGCTCGCGGCCTATTCCGGCGATCCGTGGGTCCGCGCAAATCCGTATTTCGCGCACGCCGAAGCCCACATGGAAGGCCTGTGGAAGAAACTGGTGGCGCCTGTGATCGAAGGCTGCAATTTCCGCCATACCATCGATCTGGCCGCGGGCCACGGCAGGAATAGCGTGAAACTCGGCCCGCTCGCGAAGCGGCTGACGATCATGGACATCCAGCCCGGCAATATTGAAGCCTGCAAACAACGCTTTGCTGACCGGCCGAACACCGATTTCATCGTGAATAACGGCTTCGACCTGCAACCGGTCGGCGATGATGACGTAACCCTGATCTATTGCTTCGACGCGATGGTGCATTTCGATAGTGACGTGGTGCGGTCGTATCTGCGTGATACGCGCCGCGTTCTGGTTCCGGGAGGACGCGGATTTTTTCATCATTCCAATTATTCCGGCGGCGATGATTGGCGGAAAAATCCGAAGAGCCGCAACTTTATGACGAAAGAATTGTTCGCGCACTACGCGCGCAAGGAAGGGCTCAAAATGGTCTCGCAGCGGGTGATAGACTGGGGGGATTCCCAGGGGATCGATTGCCTTAGCCTGGTCGAGCGCGGGACTTAGCGAGTGGCAGAAGAGAAGTCTTCTTTTTGTGAACAAAAAGAAGCAAAAAAACTTTGTCAATCAAGGTAAGGCGCTGGCATTGTCGCAAGCGCCCGAAATTACGCTGACGGAAGCGAAGGCGCTGCTTGCGAGCGGTGACACGCGCACCGCATTGGCGTTGCTGCAGCTGGGGCGGCTGCAACTTCCGGAACATGCAGGAATCGCGCTGCTGTTCGCCGACGCTCTGCACGCCGCGGGCCGGCTCAAAGACGCGGTGGCGGCTTACGCAGCGGGCCTAAAGCTCGACGAGATTTCAGCGGACGGCTGGTT
>Ga0302314_10010948_pt1 | contig 15845 bp, 10 predicted proteins | sample III_Palsa_N2_3_FD_200533 | JGI IMG/M metagenome (GOLD analysis project Ga0302314, IMG submission 200533) | Peat permafrost microbial communities from Stordalen Mire near Abisko, Sweden - III_Palsa_N2_3 | ecosystem: Environmental > Terrestrial > Soil > Palsa > Peat permafrost | place: Sweden... | reverse complement strand
CGCCAGCAAGTCGAATCGCAGCTCGATGCGATGCTCGTTCCCAGCGTGCAGCTGCGTTCCGGCGGCTATCTGGTGATTAACCAGACCGAGGCCCTGGTCGCCATCGACGTTAACTCCGGCCGTTCCACCCGCGAGCGCGGTATCGAAGAAACCGCTTTGCGCACCAACCTGGAGGCCGCCGACGAGGTGGCCCGCCAGCTGCGCCTGCGCGATCTCGCCGGGCTGATCGTCATCGACTTCATCGACATGGAGTCCAAGAAGCATAACGCTGCCGTCGAACGCCGCATGAAGGACGCGCTGAAGAACGATCGCGCCCGCATTCAGGTGGGCCCGATCAGCCATTTCGGCCTGATGGAAATGAGCCGCCAGCGGCTGCGCCCGTCGATCGCCGAAACCAGCCTCAGCATCTGCTCGCATTGTGGCGGCACCGGCCATGTGCGCAGCACCGAAAGTGCCGCCTTGCACATCCTACGCACGCTGGAGGAAGAAGGCAGCAAGCGCCGCGCCGCCGAAATCCTGGTGCATGTCGCTTCGAGCTGCGCCCTCTATATTCTGAACAACAAGCGCGAGCGCCTGACCGATATCGAGGCGCGCTACGGCATGAAGATCGGCTTTGCCGCCGATGAAACCCTGCTGCCGGCCCAAACCCGCATCGACCGCGTTCGCGCGCAAACTATGTCGGAGCTACCGCCGCCGGTCACCGCCACCCAGTCGCGCATCGACGCGCCCGAGCTCGACGAGTCCGACGAAATCGCGGCGAAGAACGCGATCGAAGATGCTGCCGAGGACGCCGCAGAGGACGCTGACGAAACAGTCGGCGCGGATGTCGAGGACCGCCCGGTTCCTGGCGAAACGGCCGAGGAAGGCGAGCGCCGCCGCCGCCGCCGCCGCCGCCGCCGCCGGGGGGGCCGCCGCGAAGATGTGCCGGCAACTGCCGCCGCGGACGCGCCGATGCCGAACGGTACGGAACAGCCTGACATTGAAGTCGACGCGTTTCCCGTCGCGGTCACCGCCGAGTGGGCACAGCCTGAACCTGCAGCCCCGCAATCGAAAACCGATGATGTGGAGGCGCCCCCGGCGCCTGGCCATAACGGCGGTGCGGAAGCGACTGACGAGCAGACCAAATCACGCACACGCAGCCGCCGGGGCCGGGGCCGCCGCAAGCGGCCCGAGGATGGCGCTGCGGCCGAAACCGGCGTGGCGGCGCAACCCCATGTCGCACCGCCAGCCTATGTTGGCCCCACCCCAGCAGATCCATTCGGTGGCGGTACGCTCGATATCTTCGACGTGTTGGAAATGGCGGAATCGCAGCATCTCGCCGCGGCGGCCTCACCGCCAGTACACGTCCGCGATCCGAGCACCGATGTGGTCAACGCCATCGCTACCGCCAGTGCGGCGGCGGAAGCCCTCCCCGCGGATCTCGTCACTGAAAAAATGGCGCCCACCGCACCACGTTCCGAGCCTGAGCCGGTGCCCACGGTACAAGATACCGTGCCGGAACCGCAGACCGGTCCGGCAATCCGCCCGGTCGTCATCGGCGAAAGCGAGCCCATTACAGAAAAGAAACGCGGCTGGTGGCGCCGCTAGGCTAACCACCGTGCCGCCGGCGGGAATGCGATCCTGGCGGCGGCACCGCCCGCCCACCTTCCCCTCCCCGCCTTTCCGTCTGTGTAAATCGATACGGCCCGTTGATACGGTAAGTTGATACGAAAGGATTTCCATGCGCAAAGCGCCCTGCCTGATCGCAACCGCGGTCATCGCCATCACGGCCGCTGCCTCGTCTGCCGCGCCAGCCGCCGCTCCTGGGCCTCTCGGCTTTGATCGCAGCGGGCAGGACCTCAGTGTCGCGCCCGGCAATGATTTTTTTGAGTACGCGAACGGCACATACGTTCACAACCTGGTCATTCCGCCCGACCAATCCCGCTACGGCGCACTCAATATCCTGCGGGACCTGTCCGAGGCCCGCATGCGCGATATTCTGCAGCAGCACGCAGCCACCATTTCCAATGTGCCCACCGCGTCCATCGACAAAGCCAGTGCGATCTACAAGGCCTTCATGGATGAAGCGGCGATTGAAAAGCGCAGCGCCCAGCCGCTGCAGCCCGATCTTCACCTGATCAGCACCGTCAACACGCCAACCGATTTCGCCCGCCTCAACGGGCTCGCAACAAAGACGTTTCTGTCTTCGCTGTTCGACCTGTCGATTACGCCGGACGCAAAAGATCCGACCAAATACGCCATCTACGTCAGCCAAAGCGGGCTCGGCCTGCCTGACCGGGACTACTATCTCGACGCCGGTTTTGCCGATAAACGCGCCAAATACCCAGAATTTGTCACCCAGATGCTAACGCTGGCCGGGTGGGCCGATGCAAAGTCGGACGCCCCCGCCGTGGTCGATTTTGAAACCCAACTCGCCCGCGTCAGCTGGGCGCGCGCGGATCGGCGCGATGACGACAAAACCTATAACCCGATCACGCTGGCGGACCTGATCCGCACGGCGCCCGGCTTCGATTGGGCCGCCTTCTTCAGCGCCGCGGGCATCGCCAACCCATCCGGTCTCGTGCTGAACGAGAATACCGCCATCGTAAAGATGGCCGCGATCGCCGGTGCCACGCCCCTGAAAACATTGCGCGCCTGGGCCGCCTTCCACCTGGCGATGAATGCGGCGCCCATGCTGTCGCATGATTTCGTAGCCGCTCATTTTGAGTTCGTTAACAAGACCCTGCAGGGCCAGCCGCAGGACCGTCCACGTTGGAAACGCGCGGCGCACACCGCCGAAGCCGCCATGGGTGACGCCATCGGCCAAGCCTATATCGCCGCCTATTTCCCACCTGCCGCCCGCGCGCAAATGGCGGCCTTGACGCACAGCCTGCGCGACACCTTCCGCGTGCGGCTGCAGCACAACGATTGGATGTCGCCGCAAACCCGTGCCAAAGCGCTGGAAAAACTAAGTGCATTCGATTTCCAGATCGCCGCGCCCAAAAAATGGCGTGACTACACGGCCCTCGATATCCGCACCGACGATCTCTACGGTGACATGGAGCGGGCCACCGCGTTCGACTGGAATTTCTGGCTCGGCCATCTCGGCCATCCCGTCGATCGCGACCAGTGGGATATGTATCCCCAGACGGTTAACGCCTATAACCAACCCCTCCTGAACGAGGTGGTCTTTCCGGCCGCCATTCTGCAGCCGCCTTTCTTCGACCCTGCGGCCGATCCCGCGATCAATTACGGCGGCATCGGCGGCGTCATCGGTCACGAAATGACCCACAGCTTCGATGATCAGGGCCGCAAGCACGACGCCCAAGGCCGCCTGAGCAATTGGTGGACCAAGGAGGATGCCGAGCGCTTCAATGCCAAGGCGCAGAAATACGGCGCGCAATTCGGTGCCATGAACATCCTGCCCGGAGCCCACATCAATCCGGAACTGACCATGGGCGAGAACATTGCTGACCTCGGTGGATTGACCCTGGCCCTGAACGCCTACCACGCGTCGTTGCACGGCAAGCCCGCCCCGGTCATCGATGGCCTCACGGGCGACCAACGCGTCTTCCTCGGCTGGGCACAGGTGTGGCGCGGCAAGGTGCGTGAAGCCGCCGCACGCCAGCTGCTCACCATCGATCCGCATTCGCCACCACAAGCGCGGGTGAACGGCCCGATGCACAACATCGACGAGTGGTATGCGGCGTTCAACGTAAAGCCCGGTCAAACGCTATATCTGAAGCCCGAGGATCGGGTGAAGATCTGGTAGGCAGCGCATAGGCACGTCATGACCCAACCTTCCAATGGCACCAGACACAGCGAAAACCATGACGACGAGCCCGGGGGAAACCGCGGCGCCTTAGTGGCGCTTGCCGTCGTGGCGCTGCTGATACTGGGGGGCCTATGGCTCACCCATGTGCTTGGCAGCGCCGCAACCACACAGGATTGCCTGGCAACCGGCCGGACCAACTGTGCGCCAGTCAGCACCAACAATTGATGAAAAGGCCGTAAGCCACCCTCCCCTGCAACTTGCGAGGTTGCGAAACGTCACCTGCCCGGCAGACAAAGCGGTAGGCCGCCACGCTCATCAGGCCAAAGTCAGCGGGCAACGACCCGCGACACATTCGGGGACTTAACCTATGCGCTTGCAGCCGAGCAGCGGCAGCTTCGTACCATCCCATTTGGCTGCTCACCCGGCACTCTCGCCGCTGTTGGCCCGCTCCAGGATTGTGGCGAGGCCCGAAAGCGGGCAGGCGCCTCGGGCGCTTGGCTTATCCGTATCCGCCGCAGGCGAACTGGCCATCAGCCCCGATCTCGGTAACCGCGCCGGCGGGCTGGTGCTGTTGCGCTTCGGGCTGGAACTGGCCTGGATGCGCGTTCTACCGGGCCTCGGTGCGGCCGCGGCCACCCTGCTCGCGGGGCGCGCCGCCGGCGGATTCCTGGCACTGCTGCCCCGCCCGGACCGCGACGGCGCATTGGAAGACCCGGCGATACCGCTGTTCACACGCCTGGCGGGCGATCTTCCACCCATCGCCCAACTGACCGCCTGCTGGCGCATTTTGGCCGAAGCCGGCTCAAGCACCGACGATCCTCCCGATCTGCTCGCCCTTCAAATGGTCGAGCGGTTGTGGAATCTGGCACTACCCACGGAAGCCCTTCTCGTGCAGGGCGGCGACGACCGCCTCACGCTCGCCCCCGAGACGGCGCAAAACCGCTATCTCTGCCTGCCATGGCCGCAGCCGGCCACCATTTCATTCAGCTCCTGCACTGCCTCCAGCATTTCGCCAACGGCCTTTGCAGCGGCGGAACAGGCGCGCCAGGACCTGCTGACCGCGGCGCTATCCGCCACCCCAGATGACGTCCTCGCCTCCGCTTCGGATCAAATCACCGCCGAACTACTGGTGCATTGCTGCGCCGAGGATCTGGCCGAAGCTGTCCTTGCAGCCTCCGGCACGGACGCGACATTGCTGCTCACCGGGCTCCTTGCGGCGGAGCGCCCCAGGCAGGCCATCACCACCATCCTGATGAGCCCGGCTGAAACCGGCAGCGGTGTACCCGAAGCCGTGCAAGGCCGCCATTTCGCTCCATGCACCGCCAGCGGCACCACGGTCGAAAAGGGTGGCGCAGTCGAAGGCTTCCCCCCAGGCCTGTCCATGGTCAGCGTGGCGTTGCGCACAGCGGATGGCCAACCTCGGGACGAAGCCAGCATCGCCGCCGAATGTGAGGCGGCGATCGAAAGCGCGGCAAAGCGGGGTCATGTCGTTCTGCAAGCGATCAATGGCAGCAAAACCGGCCTGGCGGCCCCGCATTTGCTGGCTCTGGACCTCCTGGCGGCGCGGTTCCAAGGCCAACTCGACATTGTCATCGACGCGTGCCAGTTCCGGATAGAACCCGAAATCCTGCGCAGTTACCTCGAACGCGGCTGGCCGGTTCTCGTCACGGGATCCAAATTCTTTGGCGCGCCCGGGTTTTGCGGCGCGGTCTTGTTTCCGCGCGCCCGCCTGCGGCGCATCGCCGGCGGTGGCCGGCTTCCCGATGGGCTCGGTGCCTATGTCCACGTCTCCAACGGCAGCGTATCCCGCCGCTGCCCGGGCTTACTGCTGCGCTGGACCGCGGCGCTGACGCAAATGAGGGTTTTTGCCGGCATGCCCGTGCTAGCGGTCCGCAGCGTCATCGATAACGCGGGCGCCCAGGCCCGCGCGGCCATGATGCGCCAGCCCCGCCTACATTTGGTGCCCGCGCCGCGGCCGCAGACCGGCGCCTGGTCGCACCGCCCGAGCGTACTCACCTTCGCAATACACGGCCCGTGCGGCTTTCTGTCGGCCGCCGAATTGCGACCCATTTATTTGGCACTCGCCAATGGCAGCGCCGCAATGCCCGCGTGCTTGCTCGGCCAGCCTGTCCAACTGGGCAGTCCAACCATTGGCGGTCTGCGCGTAGCTTTCAGCGCCGCCCAAATCGCCTCGGGCATCGATCTGCGCCCGGATCTTTCCTCCATTTTCAATAGGCTAGGTTCAATGCTCGGAGGGGTCTGACCGAGGCCCCCAGGTAACGTTGCACTTTTCGTGCGTTTTAGGCGTATCCTGCGTGTGTGACCCTTCACGCCAAAACCGCCGCTTTGCTCGCCGTGGTCCTATGCGCCTCCTGCGCAAGGCCGCCCCAATCCGCGGTGGCCTTGCTACCCGACCCTCCACCCTCTCAACCAAGCCCTTACCGCGTGCAGGTCGGCGACGAACTCGCGGTTCGCCTATTCCTGACGCCAGAACTAAACGAGGACGTAACCGTCCGCCCAGACGGGCGCATAACAACGCAACTGGCGGAAGCGGTACCTGCAGCGGGCCTTACCCCGGAACAGATATCCGCCACGTTGCGTCAGGCATACAGCACCGAACTAAAGGCGCCCCGCATTGCGGTGGAAGTAAAATCCTATGCGCCCGCGCGCGTCTACGTCGCGGGTGAAGTGGCCATCCCCGGCGAACTCGCCACGAACGGCCCGCCACCTTCGCTGCTGCAAGCCATCTCCCGCGCCGGCGGCCTGCGCATTACCGGCGACCCGAATGGCATCCTGATTATCCGGCGCGGGCCGTCAAACCGGCCTTCCGTCTATCAGGCCCATTTCAGTGATGCGATCTCCGGTCGCAATCCCAGCGCGGACATTACATTGCAACCGTTCGACATTGTCGTGGTCCCCAGGACCGATGTCGCGGAGGCCTATATCTGGGTAAACCAACACATCCAGCAATTTGTTCCGGTAAGCTGGGGCTTCTCTTACAACGTTACACCGCTGACCAAGTAGATGCGATGAGCGCGCAAAAGCAAAGAAAGCGCTTCTTTTTGAAAAAAGAAGCAAAAACTTTTGCATATTTGGGCGCGCGGTGGATCCACGGTAGGCCCAACAGACAAAAGTTTTTTGGTTCTTTTTTTCAAAAAAGAACGGCTTGCCTTAAATCTTATGCTTACGTTTTGGGAGAACACGATGTTCTCCCAAAACATAACGCCCGGCTACTCAGCAGGCGCACCCTGCGGATGCAGCGACGCTGCGCGTACCTCACTCACCACATCCCCCGCGTGGCGCCGTGCCAGCACCAGGTAGAAGGCGGGTACTACCAACAGCGTGAACATCGTGCCGATGGAAAGGCCGCTGGCAATCACCAGTCCCATCGCGAACCGCGCTGCCGCCCCGGCACCAGTGGCCAGCACCAGCGGCAGCACGCCCAACACCATTGCGGCGGTCGTCATGAGGATAGGGCGCAAACGCAACAGCGCCGCATGCTCGATGGCCTGACGCTTGCTCATGCCCAACGCCTGCTGCTCGTTGGCCACTTCCACCATCAGGATGCCATGTTTGGAAATGAGCCCCATCAGCGTCACCAGGCCCACCTGGGTATAGATGTTCAGCGTGGCGCCATGCACGCCGAAATAAATGAACACCAGGGCGCCGGCCAGCGACATGGGCACGGACACCAGAATGATCAGCGGATCACGGAAGCTGGAGAACAACGCCGCCAATGCCAGGTAAACCACCACCAGCGCCATGCCGAACGTCAGGGCGAAGCCGGAAGATTCCTGAATATACTGGCGCAACGGCCCGCTGGCATCGGTCGCGTATTCCGGCGGCAGCACACGGGCGGCGATCTGGTTCATTACGCCCAGTGCCTCCGCCACGCTCACCCCAGGCAGCGGCACGGCATTGATCGTCGCCGCATTCTCCTGCTGGAAATGATTGATCTGCTCGGGCACGGTCTTCATCACAATATGCCCCACCGACGACAGCGGCACGGGAATGCCATTGATATCGGCGATCGTGTAATTGGCGAGCTGATCCGGATTCAACCGGTCCTGCCGCTGCACCATCGGGATCACTTTATAGGACCGTCCGGCGAGGTCGAAGTAGTTGACGTAGCCGCCACTCAGCAGCGCATTCACCGTGGCCCCGATCTTGGCCATGTCCAGCCCTAGCGCCGCCACCTTGTTACGGTCCAGCACCACGTCGGCCTGGGGCAGATCCAATTTCAGATCACGATCCGCGTAGGCGAACTTGCCGCTGGCCAAGGCCATGTTGACCATTTTCGTTGCGACCTGATCGAGCTCGGCAAAGCTTCGTGTCGTCTTTATAACGTACTGCACCGGCAAGCCGAACGCACCCGGCAACCCCGGCGGCTGGAAAAGCGCTATGCCTTCGCCGGCGACATTATACAATCGCGTCTGCAGGTCATCCAATATCGCAGCCGTGCTCCGGTGCCGGCCGCCCCAATCCTTCAGCCCCACGCCAAGCTGCGCGTTGCCGGGCTGGTCAATCTGATAAACACGGTCAACCTCAGGCATCGCGTGCGTGATACCGAAAACCACCGGCTCGATTTGCCGGAGCATATCAATGGTCGCGGTAGCAGGCACGGAGCCGCCGCCGGCAATAAAGCCTGTATCCTCCTGCGGCGCCAATTCAGCCGTGGACCCGCGATACAGGAATACACTTAGCGCCAGCACGAGAATACCAAAGGCCACCACGGGCACGCGCGCGGTCAGCGCCATGCGCAATACCGGCCGATAGATCCGCGCCATCAGCGGAACTGAAGCTGCCTGCCGGCGGGGCGCATGCGGCTTCAGAAGAAACCGGCACATCATCGGTGACAGCGTCAATGCCAGGATAGCGGAGACGGTCACGCTGCCCACCAGCGTCATAGCGAACTCGCTAAACAAGGCACCGGTCAGCCCACTCCGCAGCGCGATCGGCACATAGACGGCCACCAGCACAATCGTCATGGCAATGATGGGCGATGCCAGTTGCCGCGCCGACCGCAGCGCCGCATCCAACGGTGAAGTACCCTCGCTCATTTCGCGGGCCACGTTCTCCACCACGATAATGGCGTCATCCACCACCAGCCCGGCGGCCAGCACCATGGCCAGCAGGGTCAGCAGATTGATCGAGAATCCCATCACCCACAAAATGGCGAACGTGCCGATCAGTGAAAGCGGGATCGTAACCACCGGAATGATCGAGGCGCGCGCCGACCGCAGGAACCCAAACACCACCAGGGTCACGATCGCCAGGCTGGCGAGCAGCGTCTTCACCACCTCGCGAATGGATTGAATAACGCTGTCCGTCGTATCGTAGGCCACATCAGCGATCAGGCCGTGCGGAAGGTCCACCTTGATCGCCTCGAAACGCTTCTTCACGCTGCTCACGACATCGAGCACATTGGCGTTCGGCGTTGGCTCCACGTCAATGAAGATCGAGTCCTGCCCATCGAAACGCAGCGACTGCGCGTAGTTATCAGAACCCAGCTCAACCTTGGCCAAATCCCCCAAGCGGACAATGGCCCCATTCGACTGGCGTATCACGAGATCCTCGAAGGCCCGCACGGAATGGACGCCGGTTGTGATACCGAGCGGAATCTGCATCCCCTGACCGGTTGTGGTCCCCGCTCCGCTCGTAAAATTGTTGGCCGCCAGCGCATTCGAAACATCCGCTGCGGTCAGCCCGCGGGCGGCAAGCTTGCGCGGATCCAGCCAGGCGCGCAGCGCGAAATTCTGTGCGCCCCACACCGGTGCCGACTGCACACCGGGGATAGACTGCAATTGCGGTGAAACGACGCGTGTCAGATAATCCGTAATCTGCTCGGCGGACATCACATTGCTGCGGAACGCGTAGATCAGCGTATTGCCCTGGTTGCCGGTGCGCACATGGATTACCGGCGTCTGGCTTTGTTGCGGCAACTGGTCGTGTACCGAATTGATTTGAGTCTGGATCTCGGCCAGCGCCCGGTCCGGATCTTCGTTCAGACGCAAATGCACATTGATCGTGCTAGAGCCGTTGCTGCTCTGGCTCGACATATTGTCGATGCCGTCCACATGCGCAATCGCATTTTCCAGCGGCGTGGTAATGAACCCGGCCACAACGTCGGCATCCGCGCCGTAATAGGTGGTGTCCACCTCAATAAACGCATCCACCGTTTTCGGAAATTGCCGTACCGGCAGTGCCAATTCGGCCCGCACCCCGAGCAGCAATATGAAAACGCTAATAACAATCGCCAGCACCGGGCGTTGAATGAAAAGGTCAGTCCGGCGCATGGTCATTCCTCCTCCGGCCGCGGCGCTGGATCATTCGCCGGCACTACGCTGTTATTCACCACGATCGTGGACCCTTGATGCAGCTTCAACTGGCCGGAGGTCACAACCACATCGCCCTCGTGCAGCCCGTCCAGCACGGCCACCTGGTCACCCCGCGTCGGACCCGCCTTCACCAGCGCCGTATGCACGGTCATCGGGTTACCGCTGGCCACGACATACACCGTGCTACCATACGGATTGTACACCAAGGCCGACTGCGGCAGCGTGATGTAGCGGTGCACCGCGCCGGACTCCAGAAACACTGTCGCGAACATCCCTGGTAGCAAGACGCGGTCCGGGTTGGCGATCGTCGCACGCAATTGCACCATGCGGCTAGCGGTATCCAGCTTGGGGCTGATCGCGCTGACCACCGCCTTGAAATTGCGGCCAGGGAAACCGTCCAGCGTCACGCGGGCTTCCTGCCCATCGTGCAGCTGTCCCAGGGCCTGCTGCGGCACGTAGAAATCGACATAGATCGGATCAAGCGCCTGCAAGGTTACAATAGGCGTGCCTGCCGGCAAATACTGCCCCTGATCTACTTGTCGCAGCCCCAGCCGCCCGGCGAATGGCGCGCGCACGACCTTTTCGGCCATCAGCGCCTCCTGCTGGGCCACCTGAGCCCGCGCCCCGCGCAAATGGCTGTCATCAGCATCAATTGTCGCCTGGCTCACCGCCTGGGCCCGGAACTGCTTGGTATCGCGCGCCAAATTGGCTGCCGCCAGATCCGCCGCCGCCTGCAATTCCGCGAGCTTGGCCGCGTCGTCGTTCGGCCGTAGGCGCAGCAGCACGGTGCCCGCCTCCACATCGCGGCCCGATTCAAAGCCCACCGAGTCCACGATGCCGGGTATTTCCGCCGCCAGATCGGCGCCGCGTACCGCGCGCAGGCTGCCCACCGCCTCCATATGGTCCTGCCAGGCCGTGGAATGGGCTACCAGCGTAGAGACAACGGCCGGCGGCTCCTGGGCCGCGGCGGCGCGCGCACCCGCCAAAACGGCGGCGGCAATGATCATGTAATGCTTCATGGCAACAAGGACCTTATCAAGCCTTCCGGCGGTGGTGCTGCGTCATTTCGGTTCCACCAGCCGCCGCCCAGGGCTGCGAACAGGGCGACGGTATCGGTGTATCGGGCGGCGCGGGCGCGGATCAGCCCGATCACCGCGTTCTGGTACTGGGTCTGGGCCGTCAGCACCGTCAGGTAAGACACGCCGCCGGCGCCATACTGCTCCTGTGCGAGCGACAGGCTCCGCGCCGCGGCTCTCTCGGCGTCCTGATTGGCCTGCAACGCCAGCGCGTCTTGCGACAGAGCGGTCAACACATCGGCCACATTCTGGAACGCCGTCACCACGGTGTTTTGATAATTCGCCGCCGCCGCCCGCATCGCTGCCACTGCCGCGCGCTGCTGGTGCAGCAGGGTGCCGCCCTGAAACAGCGGGCCGGCCACCTGATTGGTGACACTCCAGATGCCGTTGCCGGGGGTAAACAACTGCCCGATCTGTGCCGGCGCGCTGCCGACAAAGGCCGACAAGGTGAGCTGCGGCAGCCGATTGGCCACGGCCACCCCAACCTGCGCCGTCGCCGTGTGCAATTGCGCCTCGCTGGCGCGAATATCCGGCCGCTGTGCCACCAGCTGCGACGGCAGGCTCACCGGCAACGCGCCCGGCAATGTCAGTTCGTCCAGCGCCACGGCGGGAATTTCCGCCGCACTCGGCGCCCGGCCCAAATAGGCCGCCAGCTGGTCCCTTGCCTGCGTTAGCTGCGTTTGCAGCGGCACCACCAGGGCTTCCGTATTGGCCAGCTGTGCTTCCTGGGTCGCCACATCGGTGCCGGTGGCGCCACCCAGTTCGAATTGCTGCCGCACCACATCCAATAGCCGCCGTTCAGCCGCCACCAGCTGCGTTTCCGCCGCGATCTCCGCCTGCAGCGCCGCAGCATTGATCACCGACGTCGCGGTATTGGCCGCGAGCATGTTCACCGCACCCTCCAGCTGAAAGCGCTGGTATTCGGCCTGCGCCGCATCGGCCTCCACGGTACGCTGGGTCTGTCCCCAGACATCGAATGTGTAATTGACGCCAACCTGCGCGGTGTAGACCGAAAACGTCTCCCCGGCCCCGTGCAGGCCCGCTTCAGCAGCACTCAACTCCTGCCGCTGCCGGTTCAAACCGGCGGAAAGCTGTGGAAACCACGCGCCCTTGGCCGCCAGTGTGGTTTCCTGCGCCTGGTGCAGGGTCTGTTGTGCTGCCTCCAGCGACGGGTTCTGCCGCAAGGCCGCGCCGATCAGTGCGGATAGCCGGGGTGAGCGGAACAATGTCCACCACGCACCGGCAACATCCTTGCCCGTGTCGAACGACTGCGCCGCGCCGTCCACCGCGTGAACCGCCTGGGTCGCCGCGGGCGTCGGTGCCTGGGTGTAGCGCGGAATTGCCGGGGTGACGGGCCGCTTGAAGTCCGGCCCCACCGCACAGCCGCCCAGCGCCACAACGGAGCACCCGACAAGCAATGCGGCTCGCACATCAACCAAGGAACAATTACCGGCCATGTGAAGCTTCAACCGCGCCATTTGGCGCCTGCCGCACTCTGCCCGCCGCGGCGGCACGCTGCCACCGCCCTATAATGCCATGCATGAATCACCCCCCTCAAAATTGTCAGCCAGTCCGCGGCGCGGCGAGCGCACTCCAGTCGCGGACCGGCGAGCGAAAAACAGTTCAATGTTACCCCGCCCCAGGCCGCCCATGATCGTGCGGACACAACCTTCTCTGCAGCCTTCATGCCAGTTAAGCCGGTTCGCTAGCGTGAAAACAAAGTGAATAAAATCAAATATTTATATCTAGCAACACCGCGCACGATGAAGTTGTCGACACCGGGTCATGGCAGTTTGTGCCAAGACTTGGCAATCCGCACCAAGGGCTTGCGAAGCCGTCATGAAGGCGACATCACAGCGCCATGTTCGCCACCGAAAACAGCCCTCAACCCATCGAGCACCTGCCACGACGCATCGCCACGGCATTGCTGCTCATTCTGCCCATAGCATTATTATATGCGCGCGCTGGGGCTGAAATCGCCATTGGGCTGATCGGCGCGCTGTTCCTTCTACACTCCATCGTAACCAAAGACACGGCTTGGCTTCACAGTAGGTTCACCTGGATCGCCGTTGCCTGGTGGCTATGGCAAGTGCTGGCCTCCGCCGTCGGCACTGGCGGCCTCGGCCTGGCCCTCGTCGCCGTCCGCTTGCCTCTGCTGGCGATCGCACTTCGCTGCTGGCTTTTAACCACCCCGGATCGCCGCCGGCACATACAAATCCTGATAAGCTTGGCCGCCGGGTGGATCGCTCTCGAATGCTGGCAGCAATATGTGTTCGGTACCAACGTATTTGGCCAGCCGCGCTGGTCGGACGGCGCGCTGACCGGCCCGTTCAACCGGCCCCGCGCCGGGCCGGAGCTGATCCTGCTGCTTTTTCCCGTCCTTGTGCCAATCGTGGCGCGCCGTTCGGACCAAGCGCCGGTGCTGACCCGCGCCGCTTCTCTAGGCTTGGCCGCTTTGGCCACCGGTACCGTCCTTTTGATCGGCCAGCGCATGCCCTCGGCTCTGCTACTGCTGGGCCTGGCGGTCACATGCCTGATGCTACCGCGCCTGCGCCTGGCGGTCGCCGGCGTCGCCCTTGCCGGCACGTTGCTGCTCGCGGCCATGCCGGTGATCGCGCCGCCCGCCTACGACAAGCTGGTGGTGCACACCACCGACCAGCTCCGCCATTTCGCCACCAGCCCGTACGGCGAAATCTGGGTGCGTGCCGCCGTCATCGCGCGCCAAAATCCCTGGCTCGGTGTTGGCGTGAACGGCTTCCGCCGCGTCTGCAACAATCCGGCCTATGTGCAAGGCCTGCCGGCTCTGGGTATCACCACGCAGGATGCACAAGCCGCGGCCGACGCCTGCAACATCCATCCGCATAACTACTACCTGGAAGCAGCCGTGGACGGCGGCGTGCCGCTGCTTCTTCTGTTCGCCGGCATGAGCACCGCCGCAATGATCATTCTAGCGGCCGGGCTACGCCGAAAACCCGACGCACATCGCGTTGGCCTTCTCGTGGGCGCTGCCGTCGCCTTCTGCCCCGTGGCCTCCACCAGTTCCTTCACGGCAATGCCAAATGCGGGCTGGATTTTTCTACTGCTCGGCCTCGGCTTCGCCACAGCGGACGCCGCCCGGCTGTCGAACGATCATGCAACACCCGTGGTGAGATAGGACTCAACCTGACCCAGCCGTTCCTTGCCGAAGAACATCTCTGCGCCCACGAACATCGTTGGTATACCGAACACGCCACGATCCACTGCGGCTGCGGTGTTGGCCGCCAATGTCTGCTTCACCGCATCGCCACGCGCCCGCTCCAGCAAATCCGCCGCATCCAGCCCCGCTTCGGTGAGTACCTGCGCAACGACTGCCGCATCGTTCATATCCCGTCCGGTCTCCCACATCGCGGCCAGCACGGTCTCCACATAGGCGCCATGATCTGGCCCCGCCGCCACCATCGCCCGCATCAATGTCAGCGTATTGATAGGAAAATACGGATTCATGAAGAATTTTGAAAGCTTCTCGCGCGCAATGAAACGCCGCATTTCAAGCATTTCATAGTCCAGTTTACCCTGCACACCGGAAAATGCGAACATCGGTGCCTGGTTGCCGGTCAACTTGAAAATGCCACCCAGCAAACATGGCGTCAGTACCAACTGCGCACCCGTGCGGGCCAATATTGGCTGCAATGCGCGGTACGCCAGATACGCATTCGGGCTGCCAAAGTCGAAGATAAGCTCAATTGCTCTTGTCATGCGCGTTCTACCAAACCTCTCGCCAAGGCCGCAAATCCATCTCATGCGTCCACGCACACCGCGCCTGTCCATGCAAATAAACATACGCGCGCGCAATTTCCGCCGGCTCCACAATCTCACCGCGTGCCAAACGCTCGGCGGTATCGGCGAAATTTGTCCGCGCGAACGTACCGTCGATCATGCCATCAACCACCACATGTGCCACGTGAATGCCTTCCGGCCCCATTTCGCGCGCCAGGCTCTGCGCCAACGCCCGCAAAGCATGTTTCGCTCCAGCAAAGGCCGAGAAATCCGCGCGGCCCCGCAGGCTCGCCGTCGCTCCCGTGAATATCACCGTGCCCCGCCCCCGAGGCCGCATTACCCGCGCTGCTTCCCGCCCGGTCAGGAACCCGGCAAAGGCCGCCATTTCCCAAACCTTGGTATAAACGCGGGATGTTGTATCGGTAACGGAAAACCTTACATTGGCGCCGATATTGAAAACCACAACATCCAGCTGCGCCACCTCCGCCTCGATCCGCGCGAACAACGCCACCATCTGCGCCTCGTCACGCGCATCCACGCCATAGGCTTCAGCGCGGCCACCGGCTTCGGTGATCTCCGCCGCCAGGGCCTGTAATTCCTTCAAATGACGCTCCCGCCGCGTCATACAAACAATCAGCCCCTCGCGCGCAAAAGCCCGCGCTACCGCGGCACCTACACCGTCGCCGGCGCCTACGACGAGGCATGCGCCCTTCCCCTGTTCAGCCATTGGTTCGCCCGGGCCTTTTATATGATGCTGATCATCATCGGACTGGCCAGCTTATGTCAAGCCTGGGGCTATAACGGAAGAAAGCGCTTCTTTTTGAATAGGGGAGTTGGTTGGGTAGCCAAAGTGAAAAAGGCCAGGGGCAGAGCCCCTGGCCTTCTCTGAATACTTCGAGTTTTTTAATTAAAATATGACTT
>Ga0302314_10010947_pt1 | contig 15845 bp, 13 predicted proteins | sample III_Palsa_N2_3_FD_200533 | JGI IMG/M metagenome (GOLD analysis project Ga0302314, IMG submission 200533) | Peat permafrost microbial communities from Stordalen Mire near Abisko, Sweden - III_Palsa_N2_3 | ecosystem: Environmental > Terrestrial > Soil > Palsa > Peat permafrost | place: Sweden... | reverse complement strand
GACCGAGCCCTGGGCGCAAGCGGAAGCCGCGGCCCAGGTGCCGGGTTCGCCCTATGCGGAGCCGCCAGCAGCGGAAATGGTTCCGGTCGAGACGGCGGACCCTGCTCCGGCGACGGTGGCGCCCCGGCCGCAGCCCGCCACGACCGGCTGCGATCCGCCGAGCGGCGGATAGAGAGCAGTATCCTAAGCCGGCGGAGCCGGAACCAAAGAGGGTGTAGTATCGCCGGTCGATTCCAGAGCTGTCGAGGCTGCGATGACGAGCGCGCTTTTGGACCGCTACGACGAGCGGATAGCGGGTGTTCTGTCGTGTTATGACCGGGTGGTGATCACGGGAACGCTTCCGACGGTGTGCTACGCCGCCGGGATGACGGGGTTCCTCTATGCGCGCGAGGTGCGCATCTTCGATTACCCACAGTTTGCCGCGACGCTGCGTGACCGGGTGCGAGAACGGGCGGCCTCGCTGGCAGCGCAAGCGGGGACCGCTATCGAGCACATCGCCAAGAGCCATATCCGCAAGGAAGCGGTCGTCGCCAAGGTGCTCGAGACGCGCGGCGATCATCCCGGTCTGGTGCATATCATCTCGGCGATGGAAGCCTGCGACGCCTACCAGCCCTGGCATGACAAGCAGACGCACAAGACCTATGTGCGCCCGGATACCGGCAAGTGCCTGCACTATTATTTCTACTTCATGGACGCCGAGTTGGGGCTGGTCTATCTGCGGGTGCCGACCTGGGCGCCGTTCCGCCTGCAGTTCTACTGCAATGGCCACAGCTGGCTGGCGCGCAAGCTCGCGGCCGCGAATATCGGCTTTACGGCGGCCGACAATGCGTTCGTCCGCATCGACGACTGGGAGCGGGCACAGGCGCTCGCCGACAGCTTCAAGCCCGACGATCTCCACCGCATTCTCGATCGCTATGCGGCACTCTGCTGCCCGGTGCTCGACGTGTTCGCCCAGTCCTACCACTGGAGCCTGATGCAGGTGGAATACGCCACCGACCTGGTGTTCCGCTCAGCCACGACGCTGGGACCGCTCTACGAGCAACTCACCCGGGAGTCGGTACTGAGCGTCAAGGCCGAGCAGATCGCCAGCTTCCTCGGCCACAAGATCACCCCGCAACTGGCCCAGGAACTGGGCACACAGTTCTCCACTCGAATCGAGGGAACCTGCATCAAGCATCGCTTCGGCAGTTCCTCGATCAAGATGTACGACAAGTTCGGCTGCATACTGCGCATCGAGACCACGACCAACGACGTCTCCTTTTTCAAGCACCACCGGAAGGTGGAACATCGGCAGGGACCGGCCACGCGCGCCCTCGCCCCCGTCAAGAAAACCATCTACAGCCTCATCGACCTGCGCGAGATCCTGCTCGGCTGCAATCGCCGCTACCTGGCGCATCTCTCCGCCCTCGACGACTTCTCCGCAGGCGTTCGTGCCCTCGACAAACTCACCAAACCGCGCTCGATCGACGGCAAGACCGTCAAGGGCATCAATTTCTTCGATCCAATCGACAAGGCCCTGCTGCTCGCCTTGCAAAACCCCCGGGTCAATATCGCAGGCATCCGGCGCGCTGACCTCCAACCGCTCCTCAACGGCCTCTCCCCACACCGTCTTTCCAGACAACTCCGCCGCCTGCGCGACATCGGCGCCATCAAGCGCGTCGCCGGAACCTACCGATACTACCTCACTCGCATCGGTCGCGCCGCCACCGCAGCGCTCTGCCGCGTCACCCAAAGCGTCATTATCCCCGCACTCGCATGAACGGAAATCTGCGCAGAAAACGTCAAGAGTCAGGTGATAAGAGACTAACGAACGCCTTTAACCCTCAGTCCCATAGGAAAGAGGCTCGTGCCGGCGCTGGGTATCGACAGAAGAGGAGAACGCCCGACCCTAGGGCGGGTCGCTGCCGGTCGTGAGTGGCGGGCAGGGCGTTTCTGCCGGCCGGGTGGGGGTAGCCGTCCCGGGTGCCTCGGGCCTATGCGGCTGGGCGTCATTGGCCGGCTGTGTCGAGGCGATGGGTGTCACCGCATCGGTGGGAGCCGCATCCATCGGATCGGGCTCATCATCCCATTGCCGGCTCCATTCCTCGGGAACGCCGAGACTCCGGCAGATGCGCAGGAAGATCTCGCGCAGCGGGACATCGCCGAAATCACTGTCCAGACGCTCGGGCCGGAGCCGGGCATGCAGGTTGTCGAGCAGGCTGTGCAGGTTCCTGGGCTCGCATTTGGCCCGGATCACGCGTTCGAGTTCCTGCCGGATCTGGGCTTTCCGCCGACCGATATTGGCCTGGCGCTGCGCCGCCCGGCGTTGCGCCGCCTTGGCCCGGCGCGCCGCGGCTTCGGCAGCCGCTCGGTCGATCCGGGCCAGATGGTCACGCTCAATCTGTTCCTGCAGCGCCAGCGTCTGGCGCACGGCCTGGGCGGCGCGGGAAAAATCGAGCTGGAAGCTCTTGGCGATCTGATCGCGGGCGCCGGTCGGATCGGGGGCCATGCCTTGTTCGCGCTCGGCCTGCTCGACGATGCGCTGCTTCGCCACCTTTGCGGCTGCCATGCCCAATTCGGCCAGTTCCTGCAGCATCGCCAGACGCTGCTCGACCCGGCGCCCGAGCGCACAATGCGGGCAGGCTTCCGGCTGATCCGGGGCGGGATCATTCGGGGCCGAGTCGGCGAAAGCGGTGGCGGGGTTCAGGCTCATATCGGACACGAGGAGAACATATAGGGAGCCCGATGTCAAGCGCCTCTTCGTGTTTCGTTCGGAATTTATAGCCCTCGGGTTGCGGTGTGGCACCGCGCGGAAACCCACAATCCGCCCGCCGCTCGAATTGCCGTAGAAGAGAGGTTTCCGCAGATGACGCAGATTTGCGCAGATGGAGCGCGGGAGTCTCGGGGACACAATACAGAACTTAGGAGAGTTTCGGGAGCGTAGTACAGGACGCCGGATTGAATGGATGTCAATGGAAGTTATGTATTGTGTCCCCTTATCTCAAGTTATGTATTGTGTCCCCTTATCTCCCATGTATTGTGTCCCCTTATCTCCCGGCGACGCGCACCCCTCACCCCAGCCCTCTCCCACGAGGGGAGAGGGAGCTACTGTTCTCCCCTCGATAGATCTTGCCGCTGGTGGAATGTCTCTTGCTGGCGCGCCGCCGGCGATCGCCGCCCCTACCTACCGCGTGACGCGCGCCGCCATCAGCTCGTCGACCAACTCGCCGAGCAGCTGCTTGCGCTCGCCCAGGCAATCGAAGAAGCCGTCATGCAGCGAGCGGGCAAGCGGCAGCGCCTTGAACAGGACGGCCACGCCGGCCGCGGTGACGTCGACCCGATTGGCGCGCGGGTCGTTGGGATGGGGCGAGCGGGTGACGTAGCCCTTGTCCTCGAGCAGGCGCACGACCTTGGAGACCATCATCTTGTCGAGCCCGGCGGCGGCGGCGAGCCGCGCCTGGGACGGCACTTCACCGCAGGCGGCGAGATAGCCGCTCAGGCCCAACAGCATATATTGCAGATGGGTCAGGTCGAGCTCGGCCAGAGACTGTTCGAGCGTGCGCTGGTAGGCGTGCAAAACGTGCCAGAGCCGCCAGCCCAAACTCTCTTCGGGCCGGCTGAAGCCGCCATGCGCGGGAATTGTCTCGTCCATCAAGCCGCCGTTTGCCAATGTTCTCGCCATGATTGGTACATCAGGACGCACCAGAGCTGATACTGCCAGTTCACAGCACCCGATAAATGCTGGGTCCAGCGCTCGCGGATCGGCGCCGGGTCGAAGCCTTCCGCGGCCAGACGGCCGGGCGCCAGCAGGGCCTCGGCCCAGTCACGTAAGGGGCCGCGCAGCCAGGTGTCGATCGGCACACCGAAGCCCATCTTGGGGCGGTCGACCAGTGCCTGCGGCACGTAGCGGTCGAGCACGCGGCGCAGCAGCCACTTGGTCTCGCCATTGCGGATCTTCATGCGCGCGGGCAAATGGAAGCAATGCTCGACCACGCGATGGTCGAGCAGCGGCACGCGGGCCTCGAGGCTCACCGCCATGCTGGCCCGATCGACCTTGGTCAGGATGTCGTCGGGCAGATAAGTCATCATGTCGATCAGCTGCATGCGCTCGACGAAATCGGGCACCTCTTCGGCCAAGGCTCCGGTCCAGATCGTATCGACCGGTTCGACGGCACCCGGCACCAGCGCCTCGGGCGACGGCCATTGCCCGACCAATTGGCGATAGAGCCGCTCTTCCGCACCGGCGCGCAGCATCTCGGCCAGCTTGGCGGCGCGGTCGGCGGCCCGGGCCGGGCGATACCGGCCGGGCAGGACCCGCGCCAGCCCGTCCCAGGCACCGGCCGGCACCGCCTGCAGCATCGCGGCACCGGCGCTGCGCAGCGGGCGCGGCACACTCTCGGTCCAGGTGATCAGCCGCTTGCCGTGCAGATAGCGATTATAGCCGGCCAGCAGCTCGTCGCCGCCATCGCCGGACAGGGCGACCGTAACCTGCCGGCGTGCCAGCTCGCTCACCAGCAGGGTCGGGATCTGCGAGGAATCGGCGAAGGGCTCGTCAAACCAGCGCGGCAGATCGGGGATCACCTGACGCGCCTGCGCCGAATCGACATAGAGCTCGTGATGCTCGGTGCCGAGATGGCGCGCCACGGCCGCGGCATGCGGCGCCTCGTCGAAGCCCTCCTCGGCAAAGCCGATCGAGAAGGTCTTGATCGGCCGGTCGCTCTGCGCCTGCATCAGTGCCACCACGGTCGAGCTGTCGATGCCGCCCGACAGGAGTGCCCCCAGCGGCACGTCGGCGATCATGCGCTTGGCCACGGCGTCGCGCAGCAGCGTATCGAAGCCCTCGACCGCATCGTCGTCGCCGATCTCCCAGCGCGCGGCGCGGCCGGCGGCGGATTTTTCCCGGATATCCCAGTAGCAGCTCTCCGTCACGGTACCATCGGCGCCGATCTCGGCCATATGGCCGGGCTGCAGCTGCTGCAGACCCTGATGGATCGAACGCGGCGCCGGCACATAGGCAAAGCGCAGGAAGGCGGCCAGGCTGTCGCGATCGATTTCGCTGCGCCAGTCCGGATGCGGCCGGAAGCTCTTGGGCTGCGAGCCGAAGAAGAAGGTGCGGCCGAACCGGCCATAATAGAGCGGCTTGATGCCCATCCGGTCGCGCACCAGGGTCAGCCGCCGTTCGGCGCGGTCCCACAAGGCGAAGGCGAACATGCCGATCAGCCGCGGCACCGTCGCCGCGACCCCGAATGCGGCACAGGATTCGAGGATAATTTCGGTATCGGAATGACCGCGAAAAGCGATGCCGCGGGCAGCGAGTTCGGGCCGCAAGGCCTCGGCGTTGTAGACCTCGCCATTATAGATGATGACGAAGCGGCCCGAGGCCGAGACCATCGGCTGCCGCCCGGCCTCGGTCAGATCGACAATCGCGAGGCGACGAAAGGCGAGCGCCACGCCGGCTTCGGCATCGACCCAAAGCTGGTTGTCGTCCGGACCGCGATGGTCGAGCGTGGCCGCCATCCGTCCCGCCAACTCGGCCAGCTGGTCGACCGGAGTGGCACGCGCGAGGTCAAGGAAACCGGTGAGGCCGCACAAAGCTGCTGATACCTATGCCAAGGGAGAATCGACCAGGGCCATCAATGCTCGCAGGTTATGGTCGAGCGCCCGCCTTGTGTCAAATTCGCTCAAGATCCGCAACCTTGCCGCCGCCCCGAGCCGAACACGGTCGGCGCCCAGCAACGCGATAACAGCGTTGGCCAGCAGGGCTGGTTCGCCCGGCGGCACGACCCGGCCGGTCAGTCCGATCAACCGTGCCGTATCGCCGATATCTGTCGCGGCCACCGGTACGCCGCAGGCCATCGCCTCGGCGACGGCATTGGGAAAGCCTTCGCCTTCCCGCGAACTCAGCACCGCCAGGTCGAGGGCATTATAGGTGGCGCGCATGTCACGGCAGTCTCCGGCCCAGACCAGCGCCGCGCCCAGCCCGAGCGTTTCGGCGGTCGCGGCCAGCCGGCTGGCATAGGGTGCCGGCCCGTCGCCGATCAGAACGAAGCGGGCGGAAGGGTCGTGCCGCAGGACGAGCGCTGCTGCCTCGAGGAAGGTCTCGTGGTCCTTCATCGGATCGAGCCGCGCCACCATGCCGATCAGCGGCGCCGCCTCGGCGACGCCCCAGGCGGCGCGCTGGCGCGTGCGGCTGGCGGGATCGGGGGCGAAAGCCTCGGTATCAACGAGATTGCCGATCACGACGAGCCGGTCGGACGGCATGCCGCGCCGCAGGGCGGCTTGCCGGCCGGCTTCGGAATTGGCGATGATCAGGGCGGCGTGCCGCGCCAGCCGGGTTTCGAGCGCATAGACCAGGCGCTGCAGCCAGTCCGCCTGCCGGTAATCGAGCGAGGAGCGGAGGCCGAAAACCAGCCGATGCGGCGGCAGGAGTGGGTGCAGCAGCGAGGCGAGCGCAGTCTGCCCCGGCAGGAAGGCATAGAGGATCGCCGGCCGCTCCCGGCGCAGCAGACGGACCAGCCGGAACAGCGGGCGCACCATGTCCCATCGGCTGTGCTTGCCGAGTGAAAACCGGCGGACGCGGCGAGTATCGATTGCTTGTTCGAGCGGTCCATTGTCGTATAACGTTGCGATACTGACTGGGATACCCTGCTGAGCGAGCGCATTGGCCAATTGCACGACTTGCCGCTCGGCACCGCCGACCGACAAGGCGCGGATCAGGAGGAAAACCATCGGCTTTCCTGAATCGACGACATTGGACACTGGAATGGGTTGCATTCTCGGCGATCGGCTGGTGGGGCGGTGCGCGTGCAGGTGTCACTCTCGCAGCCAAGAAGCCCAGTGCAAAGAACGCGTTGCGCCAATCTCGATTTACGCCTAGGGAGTAGCGGGACGATGTCGCGGCGGGTGGGGCCGTCGGCGAGATCGTCGAAAAAGCGGTGAAGAAACCAAGGTCGACCCAGGGGGGTGTTGTTGACCATCGTCATCGGTAAGCCGCGCAGGTCGAAGCAGCCGGGCACGGGAAAAGCCGCGGCAGCACATGGGGCGCGTTGATATGCGCGCCGATGCCAAGCCGGTTGCCTTGCGGTTGCAGCCGCGCCCGGTCGAATTGGTGCGCAGCTGGTCGCCGAACGCCGCCGTCCAGGCCGAATCGCGCCGGATCAAGATCGTGCATATCATCACCGGCCTGCATACCGGCGGGGCCGAACACGCACTCGAACAGCTGGTTACGCGCGCCGATTCGGAGCGGTTCGACATGCGGGTCGTCTCGCTGCTCGATGCCGGTGCTGTCGGCCCGCGATTGGCCGCGCGCGGTGTGCCGGTCACGTCCCTGGGTATGCGGCACGCGGCCGGCGACCTCCGCCGCTTCTGGCGCCTGGTCATGCTGTTGCGGCAGGATCCGCCGGATATCGTCCAGACCTGGCTCTATCACGCTGATTTGATCGGCCTCGCCGCGGCCCGGCTCGCCGGCACGCGCCAGGTGCTGTGGAACCTGCGCGGCTCCGGCCTCGAACATCACCATTACGGCAACCGCTTCCGCTGGGTCGTGCGCATGCTCGCCCGCCTGTCCGGCTGGCCCGACGCGATCGTCGCCAATGCCGAGGCCGGCCGCGCCTTCCATGCCCAGGTCGGATACCGGCCACGACGCTGGGCGCTGATCCATAACGCCATCGATGTCGAGCGCTTCCAGCCGGATCCGGAGGCCGGTGCGGCGTTGCGGGCGGAACTGGGCCTGGCGCCTTCCTCAGCCATCATCGGCATGACCGCCCGGCTCGATCCGATGAAGGATCACGGCACCTTCCTGCGGGCGGCAGCACTGCTGGTCGCCCGCGGCATGGATGCGCATTTCGTGCTGATCGGGCGCGGCGTCGATCGCAGTGCTGCCTGTGCCCAGCCCTTCCTGGCGCAGCCGCATCTGGCGGCGCGGCTGCATTTTCTGGGTGAGCGCGAGGATGTGCCGCGGCTGGTCGCCGGCTTCGATCTGGCGGCGTTGAGTTCGGCCTTCGGCGAAGGCTTCCCCAATGTCATTGCCGAGGCCATGGCCTGCGGCGTGCCGGTGGTCTCGACCGATGTCGGCGATGCCGGAAGGATCGTCGGCGATGCCGGGCTGCTGGTCGCACCCCGCGATGCGGCGGCGATGGCCGATGCCTGGCAGATGCTGCTTGCCGCTCCGGTTCGCCGGGCCGCCATGGGCCGGGCCGGGCGGGCGCGGATCGCGCGCGATTTTGGGCTCGACCGCATGGTCGATGGCTACGGCCAGCTCTATGAGCAGATCTGGGCCGGGCGCGACGCGCCGTGAGCCGGGGGGCAGCGGCGCCGGCATGATTCGGTCGCCCGGCCTCATCCTCGACCGCGACGGTGTGATCAATCACGATACCGGCTTTCTGCATCGGATCGAGGAATGCCGTTTCGTCGACGGCATTTTCGAGCTGGCGGCGGCGTTCCGCGATCGCGGTTTCCGCCTGGCGATTGTGACCAATCAATCGGGCATCGGCCGCGGTTATTTCGAAGCGGCGGATTTCCGTCGGCTGATGGCGTGGATGCTGGCCCGGTTCCGCGACCACGGCATCGTGATCGAAGGCGTCTATCACGCACCGGATCATCCGACCGAGGGCATCGGGCAGCACCGGCGCGACACGCCCTGGCGCAAGCCCGGCCCGGGCATGCTGGTGCAGGCGATCGCCGATCTCGATCTCGACCCGCAGCGCAGCTGGGCGATCGGCGATCGGCCGGGCGACATGGCGGCGGCGGCGGCGGCCGGGATCGGCCATCGCGTGCTGTTGGCACCGGCGGCGTCCGATCCGGCGCAAGGGCGGGACGGCTGTTGGACGGTGTCGTCCCTGGCCGCGATTGTGCCGCTGCTGGCGAGGGTGGAGCCGGGCTGAGGGCGGGGCGGCTCCAGGGTTTGACGCGGTCGGGAAACTTGTGGCACTATGAGTGTCACTTTCGGCCGGATCGAGCGCCCCCCGGCACGACCACAGGGAAACCCCATTATGCGCCGCTCCCGCCTGTTCTGGCTGCTCGGTATCGGTGCCGCCGTCGTGGTGCTGGGGGCCGTCGGTTATGCCGCTCTCGGCTGGCCCGAGGTCCAGGCGGCCATCGTCCGGGCCGCCATCGGACGCAATCTCGCGAAGGCGGCAGAAATGCGCGCGCTTGTCGATCAGAAGACTCTGCGGGTGGTTTTGTGCGGCACCGCCTCGCCCCTGCCCAATCGCGAGCGGGCGGGGCCCTGCGCAGCGATTCTGGTCGATGGCCATGTCTTCATGGTCGATGTCGGCGGCGGCGGCTGGCGCAACCTCTCGCTCTGGCAAATCCCGCCCGACCGGTTGTCGGCCGTCTTCCTGACCCATTTCCATTCGGATCACATCGAGGATCTGGGCGAAGTCAATCTGGAATCCTGGGGGCAGGGCCGGTCGGGCCCGCTGCCGGTCTATGGCGGCCCCGGGGTCGACACTGTCGTCGCCGGGTTTCTGATGGCCTATAGCCAGGATGAATCCTATCGCATCGCCCATCACGGCGCCGAACTGATGAACCCCGACAAGTTCACCATGACCCCGATCATCGTCGGCCATGCCGATGGCACGGCCCTGGAAGAGGGCGATACCACGAAAATCTTCGACGAAAACGGCCTGGTCGTCACCGCCATCGGCGTCAATCATTTCCCGGTCAAGCCGGCCTATGGCTACCGCTTCGATTATGGCGGACGCAGCATCGTCATCTCGGGCGACACCAAGGCCAGCCCGAGCCTGGCCGTCGCCGCCAAGGGCACCGATGTGCTGATCCATGAAGCCCAGGCGCAGGAAGTGGTGTCGATCATGCACGACACCATGCTGGCGGCCGGCAAGGACCGGGCAGCCCATGTCCTGGCCGATATCCCGAGCTATCACACCTCCCCGGTCGAGGCCGCCCGGATCGCCAATGCGGCCGGTGCCAAGCTGCTGGTCTTCACCCACCTGACGCCGCCACTGCCGTTCTGGCTGAACGACCGGGTATTCATGGCCGGCGTCGAAGCCGTTCGGCCCACCGGCACGCGCGTCGGCCGGGACGGCCTCATGATCTCCCTGCCGCCGAACTCGTCGGAAATCGAGATCGACGACCTGAACTGAAGCGGAATGAATTCAGGTCGGATCGGTCGGAAACCCTCTCCCGCCAAGCGGGCGAGGGGCTTTGATGACTCGACTTGAAATCATCGCGATGTAACCCGGCTCAGCGCACCGTCGAGGCGTTCTGGCCGAACAGCACCTTGCGCGACTCCTCATTGACGGTCGGGCGGCTGGCGAATTCCTTGGCGAGCGCATAGGCCCGGATCGTCGCCGGGCGTTCCGCGATGGCATGGAACCAGCGCTTCAGATGCGGGAAATCATCGAGATTCTGGCTCTGCCGCTCATGCGGCACGATCCAGGGATAGCAGGCCATGTCGGCAATCGAATAGGCGCCGGCGACGAAGTCGCGGTCGGCCAGGCGCTTGTTCAGCACGGCGTAGAGCCGCGCCGTCTCGTTGACGTACCGGTTGATGGCGTACTCGATTTTCTCGGGCGCATAGGCGTTGAAATGGTGGTTCTGCCCGGCCATCGGCCCGAGGCCGCCCATCTGCCAGAACAGCCATTGCAGCACTTCGTAGCGCTCATGCGCCGCGCTCGGCAGGAATTTGCCGGTCTTCTCGGCCAGATAGACCAGGATGGCGCCCGATTCGAACACCGAGATCGGCGCCCCGCCCGCGGCCGGGGCGTCATCGATCAGGGCCGGCATGCGGTTATTCGGCGAGATCGCCAGGAAATCCGGATGGAACTGCTCGCCCGAACCGATATTGACCGGCTTGATCTGATAGGGCAGGCCGGTCTCTTCCAGGAACAGGGTGATCTTGTGCCCGTTCGGGGTCGGCCAGTAATAGAGATCGATCATCGAGAAGCGCTCCAATCGGCGGGGGATTGTCGCGATCGATCATCGGCGAGGATTGTGGGCTGCGACAAGGATGCCGGACGCGGCGCTTCTGCGCCGGCAGCGCATGGGAGCGGCGCGACCTATTCCGCAGGCGTCCGTTTCGCCACCAGTTTATGCGCCTCGCTCAGCTGCCAGACGATAAGCCCGGGCACGAAGACGATGATGTCGCGGATGCGCCGGGCGATGCCGACGGCGAGAGCCGCCTCGGGGGGCAGCCCCAGCATGGTGCCGAACAGCAGGAAGGCGCCTTCCTGGATGCCGATGGCGCCGGGCACGACGAAGGCGGCGGAGCTGACGGCTTGAGCCACCGCTTCGAGCAGGAAGGCGTCGTAGAGGTCGATCGGGTGTCCCAGGAATTTGAGCGCCAGCCAGATCTCGCCCGTGCCGAGGGTCCAGCCAGCAAGTTGCCAGATCACCGAGCCGGCGACGCGGGTCCAGCGGCGATAGACCAGTCGCAGCACGCGGTCGAGCCGAACGGCATTGCCGACCAGCTCCGACCAGCGGTCGCCGAAGAGGGTGCCGACCAGCCGGGCGCCCAGATTGACGATGCCGATGCGCTGCAGCCCGAACATGCCGGCGACCAGCGGCAGGAACACCAGCAAGCCGCCGATGACGCGCCAGACCTCGGCGGTATCGTCGATGCGCAGCAGCAGCATCACCAGGCCGGTGATGGTGAAGATGAACTGGCTGACCATCGACAGCGTAATATCGGCGATCAGGCCGGCGGCGACTGGGGCCGGGCGGAAACCCATGCGCGTCAGCACGCGGTAGGACACGACCTCGCCACCGATCCGGGCGACCGGCAGCAGCCCGTTGACCGATTCGCGAATCCACACGGCATAAATCATCTGCAGCAGCGACGGCGCCGGCCCGGCCACGAACAGCATGCGCCAGGCGGCCGCGTTCACGATCATCGGCACGATGTGGTAGAGGCTGGCCCAGAGCAGACCGATGCCGGCGTCGGCGACGACGGTGCCGACCTGGCCGGCGCCCTGATAGATCAGCAGCCCGGTGAAGAGCGCGACACCGAGCAGTCCCAAGAGGGTGGCGGCGCGGATCACGCCGCCGCCTCGACGAGGGCGCTGAAGCTGGTGCGGGCAATGCCGGCCTCGGCCAGGGCCTGACCGATGCGCGGGCTCAGCAGCGCCTGCAGCTCCTCGGCGGGGCGATAGCGCGGCATGGTCCGGGCGAGGCGCGGGGTCAATTCGCGGGCCGGATGGAAATAGATCTCGCTCACCCCCTCGGGCAGATGCGGGATCAGATTCAACACCCGTTTCTCGGTCATGGCGCCCGACCAGGCCAGGCCGAACACCTGATCGTTGGTGACCATGCCGGCGCGGTGCAGGGTCCAGCGCAGCTGCCGGGTCCAGGCGCGCAGCGCCGCGTCGCCGAGACCGCCCGTGGCCGGCCGCGCTTCCGCGGCGGCGACCGGGCCGGCCGGCTCGACCGGCAGGCGCATGGCCTTCAGCCCGAACTCGCGGCCGATTCGGATGATCAGCGACGCCACGGTCGGGTGCAGGTGGATATGCTTGTGGGTATTGGCGTGGTCGAGCGGCAGGCCGGTCCGCGCAAAGGCGGCGAATTGGGCGCGGATCTCGCGCGCCAATTGCTGGCGAATGCGCGGCAGAAAGAAGAATTTGAAGCCGGCTGTGACCATGTCACTCGGAAATTGCCCCTGCGAATCGACAAGGTCGGGGATTTCGTCCGGCGGCGACACGGGCGTGCCCTCGACCAGGACGACATGCAACCCGACCTTCAATCCCGGCAGGCGACGCGCCCGGGCGACGGCATCCGCCGCATCCGGTTCGCCGACCATCAGGCTGGCGCTCGACAGGAGCCCATCCCGATGTGCGGCCTCGACCGCATCGTTTACCGCGAGGTCGAGGCCGAAATCATCTGCCGAGAAGATGACCCGTTTCAGCTGGCAGCCTGGTGGCGTTCGCGCAGGAACTGGAAGAACTCCACCCCTTCGCGCAGCCGCCGCTTCATCATTTCCGGGCTCATGATCATCTCGCCGACCAGCGAGGCGATCTTGCCCGTGCGGAAATAGAACTTCTTGTAGAAAACCTCGACCGAATCGAAAATTTCGGTATGCGACAGATGCGGATAATGCAGCGGCGCCATCTGGACGCCGTGCTCGTCGATCAGCTCGGCATTCTCGACGTCGAGCCAGCCGTTTTCGACCGCCTGCTTGAACAGGAAGGTGCCGGGATAGGGGGCTGCGAGCGAGACCTGGATCGTGTGCGGGTTGATCTCATTGGCGAATTTGATGGTTTCCTGGATCGTCTCGGTCGTCTCGCCGGGCAAGCCCAGGATGAAGGTGCCGTGGATGGTGATGCCGAGCTTGTGGCAATCCTTGGTGAACTGCTTGGCGACCTCGATCCGCATGCCCTTCTTGATATTGAACAGGATCTGCTGGTTGCCCGATTCATAGCCGACCAGCAGCAGCCTGAGACCGTTCTCCTTCAGCACCTTGAGTGTGTCGTACGGGACATTGGCCTTGGCGTTGCACGACCACATGACACCGAGCTTGCCCAGCTCCTTGGCGATCGCCTCGGCGCGCGGCAGGTCGTCGGTGAACGTGTCGTCGTCGAAGAAGAACTCCCGGACCTGCGGGAAATTCTGCTTGGCCTGGCGGATCTCCTCGATGACATGCTCGACCGAGCGCGTGCGGTAGCGATGGCCGCCGACCGTCTGCGGCCAAAGGCAGAAGGTGCAGCGCGACTTGCAGCCGCGGCCGGTATAGATCGAGATATAGGGGTGCTTCAGATAGCCGATGAAGTAGTCGTCGATCTTCAGATTGTCTTTGTAGACATTCGTGACATAGGGCAGCGCGTCCATGTCCTCGAGGATCGCCCGGTCGCGGTTATGCGCCAGCGTGCCGTCCGGCTTGCGATAGCTGATGCCGTCGATCTCGGACCAGTCCTTGCCCTCGGCGATTTCCTTGATGGTGAAATCGAATTCCTCGCGGGCGACGAAATCGACCGGGGGTGCCCCTTCGAGGCTCTTCTGCGGCTCGACCGCGACCTTGGCACCGACGAAGCCGATCTTGACCTTCGGGTTCTCGTCCTTGAGCGCCTGTGCCACCTTGACGTCCGAGGCAAAGGACGGCGTCGAGGTGTGCATGACGATGAGGTCGAAGTCATTGGCCATCGGCACGACATCGGCGAGCTTGAGCCGCGCCGGCGGCGCATCGATCAGCTTCGAACCGGGAATCAGGGCCGCCGGCTGGGCCAGCCAGGTCGGAAACCAGAAGGACTTGATCTCGCGCCGTGCCTGATAACGGGACCCCGCGCCGCCGTCGAAACCTTCGAAAGACGGGGCCTGGAGGAACAGGGTCTTCATCATGCCAAGGGATCTCCTTCGAAAGTCAGCTCGCCATCGCGGCCAACCTGGAAACTGCTCTCGCGCCACGTGACGCGCTGGCCCAGAAAGCTGGCGACGAAGATGGCGAAAGACAAGCAGTCGCGTACGGGCACCAGCCCAACCCCCATCGGGGCCAGGCCGAGTGCGAAGCGGGACGTATATACTACGCCCAACCGGGCGGCTAGGCTTGCCGTGAGAATGAGCCATGCGCCTCCGGTGAAACCGGTGAGCGGCAGGGCCAGCAGCGCCATGGCCAGCGGGTTGGTGACGATCTGGCCGGCGAGCCAGAGCGGCGGCGTAATGCCGCGAATCGTCCGCTGCCAGCGCAGCTCATGCCGGAACAGGCTCGGCAGATCCGGCTCATTCACGACATTCTCGACGATATAGCGCGACACCACGACCTTGAGCCCGAGGGCACGGACCAGAGCGCCCAGGATGTAATCGTCGGCCAGCTGGTTGATCAGCGCTTCAAAGCCGCCGATCGTATCGAGGGTGGCGCGGCGCAACGCGATCGTGGCGCCGAAGCTGCCGGTCTCGGCACCGATCGTGCTGCCGACCAGCACCGAGGGCAGGAAGCCGTAATTGATGGCGCCGCAGCCGAGGACCGAGCTCAACCCGCCGGCCGGTGTCCCCTTGTAGAGGCAGGTGACCAGGCCGACTCCGGGTTCGAGCAGCGGGCCGACGACGGCGTCCAGATAATGCGGCTCGACCCGCATGTCGCTATCGGCCAGCACCAGGATCTCGTGCTTGGCCGCGACCATCATATTGGCGAGATTGCAGACTTTGAAATTGCTGCCGGCGAGTGCCGCGTCGATGACCAGTGTGATATCCGCCTCGGGCAGATCGGCGATCACCTGGCGGGCGATCGCTACGGCCGGGTCGGTCTCGCGATGGGCGCCGATGACGATCTGCACCGGCCCGGCATAGGCCTGGCGGCAGAACGACGCGAGGTTCTCGTAAAGGCCGGCATCGGCCCCGCAGACCGGCCGCAGGATCGTGACCGACGGGCAATACCGGGGCGTAACGGTCCGGCGCCGGGCGAAGCGCCAGGTCGCCACGATCGCCATCAGCATATAGGCGATGCCGACCAGGCTCGCCGCCGCCGCGACCCCGCCCAACATGTGAAATACGGTCAACACGCTCTCAAGCTTTCCCGTTCAGCCGAACCAGGTAAAAAAACTCCGACCCCTCGGGGTCGGCGGCGACAGACACTCACATACAATCGTGGAACGGGCAATTTCCAGTCCGCCCGACAGGGCAAGGCGCTTTGCGTCCGATCTGCTGCGTTTTTGTCACCGCGGCGAGGTGGACTGTCAAGCAATGACGTAGGCTGCTACCGTTGATCACGATTGCGGCGATATCATGGTGCGGCCTCGATCAGTTGCATCAAACCGGCCGAGACCGCCGCGATGACACTCGGCCAGTCGCCGGGCCGGTCCTGCCGGAACTGGCGCAGGCCCGGATACCAGGGGCTGTCGGTCCGGTCCTGCAGCCAGAGCCAATGCGGATCGAAGCGGTTGAGCAGCCATGCCGGCGTGCCAAGCGCCCCAGATCGGAAGAGC
>Ga0302314_10010946_pt1 | contig 15846 bp, 3 predicted proteins | sample III_Palsa_N2_3_FD_200533 | JGI IMG/M metagenome (GOLD analysis project Ga0302314, IMG submission 200533) | Peat permafrost microbial communities from Stordalen Mire near Abisko, Sweden - III_Palsa_N2_3 | ecosystem: Environmental > Terrestrial > Soil > Palsa > Peat permafrost | place: Sweden... | reverse complement strand
CTATCCGGCCCTCGTCGGCGTCCGGCTCCGCCGCGCCGGCATGGAGCGCGGCCAACTCGGCCAGCAGCGGGGAAAGCCTCGCCTGCGGATCCGCGGCGAAGAGGCGGGTCCAGTCGACCGGCATCGCGCCGATCTGCGGCTCGCCCGCAGCGATGGCGCGCTCCAGCAGGACCAAACCCTCGGCCGGCCGCAGCCGGCCGATCCCGATCGACTCCAGCCGCTCGTGCGCGCGCTGGCCATAGGGCGTCAGGGCAAACCCGGCCCCGCTCCAGGGACCCCAGTCAAGAGCGAGCGCCTGCGCGCCCGCCGCGCGCTGCCGGCGCGCGTGCGCGCCGAGCCAGGCGTTGGCGGCAGCGTAGTTACCCTGGCCCAGGGCCGGGAGCAGCGCCGAGAAGGCGGAAAAATAAATCCAGCGAGTGACCGGATCCTTCGCCAGCATGCGCTCGAGCGCCTGCGCCCCTCCGACCTTCGGCCGCCACACTGCCTCGAGCGCGGCCTCGTCCAAATCGGCGAGCGGCGCGTCCTTCCATGCGCCCGCGATGTGGAACACCCCCGCGATCGGCGAGCCCCCGTCCGCGCGCCAGATCGTCAGCGCGGCGTCGAGCGCCGCGGTGTCGGCGCAGTCGGCCGCCACGGCCATCGCCCGGACGCCGTTCCGGCTCCAGGCCTCGATCGCCTGCTTCCTCGCCGCGTCGGGCTCGCGCCGGCCCAGGAGCAGGAGTTCGCGTGCGCCTCGGGCCACGAGCCATTCGGCGACCGCCCAGCCGAGTCCGCCAAGGCCGCCGGTGACAAGCCACGGGCCGTCCGAAGGATCAAGGGCCTCGGCGCCCGGAAGATCGGCCGCCGGGCGTTCGGCGAGCCGAGCCGCCAGCCAGGTTCCGCCCCGAAGCGCCAGCTGGTCTTCCCGCGAGGCGTTCGTGAGCGCGGCCCAAAGAGGATCCAGCTGGCTCTCGATTCCTTCAGCCGGATCGAGATCGACGAGCCCGCCCCAGCGGCCGGGCTGTTCCACGGGCAGGACCCGCAGGAGGCCCCAGAGCGCTGCACCCGCGGGGTCGGGCACGGCCCCGCCGGCTGGCTGCGCGCCGCGCGTCACTGTCCAGAGCCGGCCGCGGGCGCGCTGTATGAGCGCCAGGGCGTCGGCCAGCGACGCGGGCGCGTCCAGCGGCTGCAGATTGATGATCCGGGCGCTGCCGTCCGGGAGATCGGCGGCCCGCGCCACCGCGCTCGCCTCCTGCCCGCAGCCGCGCAGCCGGTCCACCAGCCCCGCGCCGAGCGAGCCGCCGCCGACCACGGTCCAGCGCTGAACCGAGGTCGGCAACGGGGGATTGGACACGAGGCTGGCCGGACGCCAAGTCACCTCCAGGAAACAATCGGGCGCCTCCACCGCGGGAGCGGCGCGGCCCGAACCGCTCGCATCGGACGCGGCCGGCTTCACGACCCGCACGGAGGCCTGCATGGCATCCTTGAAGGCCGTCAGCTGGGGCAGCATCGCCAGCACGTCCTCGTCCGCCGGACCAAAATCGAGGAGACAGGCGATTTCGTCGACGCCCACTTCCGCCAGCTGCCGGACGAGCGGCGCGCAGGCCTCGGGCGTCCCCAGGAGCGCCCGGCTCGAGGCGAAGCGGTCGTAGAGGAAGCTCGCGAAACCGGCCCGCTCGGACGCCGGCAGCTTCGCCAGGTCGACCTCGCGGCCCCGGCTGGCGCCCAGGCCGCTGAGGAGGTGCAGGTTCTCCTCGAGGTACTTGCAATAGGGCGCGCGCGCCTTCGCCTCGACCGCGGCGTTATCGGCCCCGAGAAAAGTGTGGAGCATGACCGTCACGCGGCCCGTGTCCGGATCGTGGCCGGCGCGGGCGCGCGCCGCGCGGTAGCGGCCGAGTTTCTCCGCGAGGGCGGGAATGTCCTGATCCAGCAGATGCGTGAGGAGGTTCGCCCCCGCCTCCCCCGCCCGCTCGAAGGTCCGCGGGCTGCCGGCCGCCGTGACCCAGAGCGGAAGGTCGCGCTGGATCGGCGAGGGATAGGCGCGCACGTCCACCTCCTTGCCGTCGCCGCCGCGCAGGCGCGCCTTCCCGCCGCGCCACAGGCGCCGGGCCTCGGCGATCCCGGCGAAGAGCGCGTCGTGCCTGTCCGCATAGCGGTCGGGAGCGAGCGCGAAGTCGGCGGGATTCCAACCCGAGGCGAACGACATCCCGGCCCGGCCGCCCGAAAGATTGTCGACCATCGCCCACTCCTCCACGATCCGCAGGAGGTGGTGCAGGGGCAGGACGCAGCTCCCCGCCATCAGGCGCACCGACTGCGTCTCCCGCGCGAGCGCCGCGTGCAGCAGCGCCGGATTCGGGTACAGCGCGCCGAACGCGGTGAAGTGCCGTTCCGGCACCCACACGCTGCTGAAGCCGTTCTCGTCGGCAAAGCGCGAGGCCTCCAGGACCAGCCGGTAGCTATCGCCGCCCGCGCGTTCCGAGCCATTGAAGAACATGATCCCGAAGGCCGGCGCCGCCGCGGGCACGGCGGGCCGCGCCCGGCGCGGCGCCGCGGTCCGGACGGCCGGCTCGGGTTCCACCCAGTGGCGGTCCCGGGCGAAAGGATAGGTGGGCAGCGTGGCACGGCGGCCCCGCCAGTCTCCGAACAATTCCGCCAGGTCCGGCGGCGATCCCGCCAGATAGCGGGCTCCGGGTGAATCCGGCGGCGGCGCCGCGTGCGCGCCAATCGCGGCCGCGAGTTCGGCGGCGCTGCCGCCGCGCACAGCGAGGCGATGCGGAAAATGCGTCCGGCATGCGGCCGCGGTCCAGCAGAGATCGGCCACGGAGGCGGCGTCCGGGAGGACGGCCAGCCGCGCGGCCACGCGGCCGGCCAGTTCGTGCAGCGCCTCGCGGCTCTTCGCGGAAAGGAGGAGCCACCAGGGCGGAGCGCCTCCGGCGGGAGCGGGCGCCTCCGGCGGGGTTTCCTCCACGAGCACATGCGCGATCGTGCCGGACGAGCCGAAGGAGCTCACGCCCGCCAGCCGGCGGCCGGGGCCGGGCGGCCAGGGCTGCGTCTGCGTCGGGATCCGCGCCGGGATTTCCGCCAGACGCAGTTCGGGATTTTCCCGCCGGAAATGGAGATGCGGCGGGATCTCGCCGTGGCGCACGGCCAGCGCGGCCTTGATCAGGCCGCCGATGCCCGCGGCCGATTCCATGTGCCCGACGTTCGTCTTGAGCGAGCCGAGGACAAGGGGCTCGCTCCGGCGCGGACTGCCGCCGAAGACCGACGCCAGCGCCTCGGCCTCGATCGGGTCGCCGAGCGAGGTGCCGGTGCCGTGGGCCTCGAGGTAGCCGACATCGGCGGGGACCGCGCCCGCCTCGGCCAGGGCCCGGCGAATCAGGTCCGCCTGCGCGGGTCCGTTCGGCACGGTGAGCCCGCTGCGCGCCCCGTCCTGGCCGACGGCGCTGCCGCGGATGACCGCCAGAACGCGGTCCCCGTCGGCCCGCGCGCGGGACAGGAGCTTCAAGACCACGACGCCACACCCCTCTCCGCGCACATAGCCGTCCGCCGCGGCGTCGAACGCCCGGCAGCTCCCGCCCGGGGAAAGCATCCGCGCCCGCGCGACCGCCACGGAATTGTCGGGCGCGAGGATCAGGTTCACCCCGGCCGCCAGCGCGAACGCGCTCTCACCCGCGCGCAGGCTCTGGCAGGCCAGGTGCACGGCGACGAGGGAGGACGAGCAGGCCGTGTCGAGGGTCACCGACGGCCCCCGGAGCCCGAAGAAATAGCTGAGGCGGCCCGAGGCGATATTGGCGACGTTCCCGGTCGCGGCATAGGCGTCGACCCGCCGCAGGTCGTCGCGGTAGACGAGCTTCACGTAGTCGACTGTCGTCAGCCCGACGAAGACGCCACCCGCCTTCCCCGCCAGGTCCGCCGGCGGGATCCCCGCATCCTCGAGGGCCTCCCAGGCGGTCTCCAGGAGCAGCCGCTGCTGCGGATCCATCGACGCGGCCTCGCGCGGGGAAATCCCGAAGAAGCGCGCGTCGAAGCGGTCCACCTCGTCGAGAAAGGCGCCGTGGCGCGTATAGATCTTTCCCGGAGCCTCGGGATTGGCGTCGTAGTACGCGTCGACGGGCCAGCGCTCCGGGGGCACCTCGCGCACGGCGTCGAACCCGGCGCGCAGCCGCTCCCAAAACGATTCCGGTCCGCGGACGCCGCCGGGAAACCGGCAGCCGATGCCGACCAGGGCGACGGGCTCGCGCGCCGAACGGAGCGAGGCCTCCAGCTCGGCGATCCGCGCCTTCTGGCTCGTGATGGCCCGGTAGGCCGTCCGCATCTGCTCGGCCGGATCGGCCGCCGGCGGATTCGGGTCGGCGCCGCCGCGCGCGGGCGGGACGGTCATCGGGACGGTCCCCCGGCCGCATCGCCCGGCGCGGCCTCGCCGAGCGCCGCGCGCGCCTCGCGCTCGAGGAGACGCGCCAGGTCCTCCGCCGGCACCGAGTCCGCCGCCTCCGGCGCGGCCGGGAACAGGTCGGAGAGAAAGGCGACCAGGGCGGCGATGTTCGGATAATTGAAGACGACGGTCGCGCGCAGCGGCACGCCCAGGTCGGCCTGCAGCCGGTTCTTGACCTCGATCGCCATCAGCGAATCCATGCCCATCTCGAAGAATCCGCGGGCGGGATCCGGCAGCTGGCCGGGGCGGAGCCGCAGGGTCGCGGCCACCCCTTCCTGCAGCCAACGGGTCAGCCGCTCGCGGCGCGCCGGGCCGCCCAGGGCCGCCAGCTCCTCGAAAAAGGGCGTCGTCTCGAGGAGGGCGGACGAAGACGGAGCGCCGATCTCGGCGAAGAGGCTGCTGCGGCCCCGCGAGGCGAAGAGCTCCTTGAACAGCGTCCAGTCCACGGTGGCGATGACCTCGTGCGGGCGGCGCGCCACGAGCAGGAGCTCGAGCGCCGCGATCCCGTCGGCGGGGGCCGTCGTGCGCAGCCCATACCGCGCGAGCTGCGCCAGGTCGGCGGCGCTCACCACCATCCCCCCCTCGGCCCAGGGCCCCCAGTTCACGATCGTCGCCGGCAGGCCTTGGGCGCGGCGATGCTGGCCCAGCGCGTCCAGGAAGGCGTTGGCCGCCGCGTACAGCGGCTGGCCGCGGGATCCCCACACCGCGGAGATCGAGGAAAAAGCCACCCACCAGTCGAGCCGCAGGCCGCGCGTCAATTCGTGCAGGATCCAGGCGCCGGAGGTCTTGGGCCCGAGGACGGCGCTGTGCTCCGCGAACACGGTCTCCCGCGCCGGGCGGTTTTCCGGGAGGCCGGCGAGGTGGAACACGCCGGCGAGGGGCGGCCCGTTCCGGGCCATCTCCTGGAAGAGCTCGGTCATTCGGGCGGCGTCCGTGACATCGGCGGCAGTGGCCTGGACCCGCGCGCCGAGGCTCTCCAGGGCGCGGATCGCGTCGACCTTCTGGCGCGTCAGCTCGTCGGTCCCGGCGGGAAGATCCTTCCATTCCGCGCGGGGCGGAAGCGCATGGAGGCCCGTGAGGACAAGATGGCGCGCGCCGCGCTCGACGAGCCAGCGCGCCACCCGCCGGCCCAGGCCCCCGAGACCCCCGGTGATGAGATAGGTGGCGTCGGGCCGCGGTGCGAGGGGGACAAAGGCCTCCGGCGCGGCGGAGACGAGCCGCGGAACCAGGCGCCGGCCGCTGCGCAGCGCAAGCTGGTCCTCGGAGCCGGGATGAGCCAGCTCGTCGACCAGCCGCTCGGATTCGTCCTCGGAGGGAATGAAGTCGAGATCGACGGCGCCGCCCCAGATCTCGGAATGCTCCAGCGCGAGCACGCGGCCGAGGCCCCAGGCGGGCGCCTGCGCGGGCGCGCAGGCCGTGGGATCGCCCGCGACCTCGCCGAGCGCGCCGCGGGTCACAAGCCAGATGCGCCCGGGCGCTCCCGCGCGGTCAAACGCCTGCGCGAGGTGGAGGAGGCTCGCCACGCCCGCATGCAGGCCGGCGCGGACCGTGTCGGTCGTGACGGGGGCCCGCCGCGCGACATCCAGGCTCCACAAATGCACGGCTCCCCGGGGCGGCTCGGGCAATTTCGCGAGGAGGGAGGCAAAATCGGCCGGAGACAGCGGGTTGACCCGGAATCGTCCCGGCGCCGGGGCGGCGAAGGCCTGGCCCATCTCGACCAAGACCGGCGTTGCGCCGCGCGCCGCGAGCGCGGACGCCACGCGTTCGCCCGCGCCCCCACCCTCGTCGAGGACAAGCCAGGTGCCCGCCAGCCGGCCGGAGCCGGCGACCGCCGGCGGCAGCTCCCGCCAGGCGATCCGGTGGAAGATCTCCCCGAAGGCCGCGGGCGCGGACAACGCGCGCGCCTCGACCGGCTCCCCGGACTCGGGCAGGACCGCCGCCGGCTCGCCGACAAAGCGCCGGCGCAGCCGGTCGAGCTGCGGCAGCGCGGCCAGCGCGGCCGCGGCGGGCGCGCCAAAGTCGAGGAGGCAGGCGATTTCATTGACGCCCGCCTCGCCGAGCTTTTCGACGAGCGCCGCGGCCGCCGCCGGGGTCCCGAAGAGCGCCCGCTGCGTGTAAAAGCGCTCGAAGAGAAACCCGACGAAGTCATCGAGGTCGGCGGGCGACATCCGGGCCGTGCCCGCCTTCCCGCCCCGGCTCACCGCGAGGCCCTGCAGCAAATGGATGTTCGCCTTCAGGAAGGCGCAATAGGGCCCGCGAATGGTGGCGCGGACCGAGGCGTCGTCCGTCCCAAGGAAGGTATGGACCATCGTCGTGACGCGGCCGGCCGCCGGGTCATGCCCCGCCCGGGCGCGCGCCGCGCGGTAGAGCGCGATCTTCTCCGCCAGCTGCGCGGGCTCCTGGTCCAGGAGGTGGGTCAGCAGGTTCGCCCCGATCTCGCCCGCCCGCTCGAAGGTCCGGGGATTTCCGGCGGCGGTCACCCAGACCGGGAGCTCCCGCTGGACCGGGTTCGGATAGGTGCGCAGCCGGAAGAGCCCGGAGCCGCCCTGCGCCTCGATCGTCTCGCCCCGCCAGAGGCGCCGGACCTCGGCGATCGTGCGGAACACCGTCTCGTGCCGGCCGGCGTAGGCGCCCGGCTGCATTGCGAAGTCCTCCGGATTCCAGCCCGAGGCGAACGAGATGCCCGCCCGGCCGCCGGAAAGGCCGTCGATCACCGCCCAGTCCTCCGCAATCCGCAGCGGATGGTGAAGCGGGGCAACCAGGCTCCCGGCCATCAGGCGCAGCGAACGCGTCTGCCGGGCGAGCGCCGCCGCGAGGACCGTGGGATTCGGGTAGAGGCCACCGAACTCCGTGTAATGCCGCTCGGGCACCCAGACGCTGCTAAACCCGCGGCCGTCGGCGAAGCGCGCCGCCTCGAGGAGAAACCGGTAGGGATCGGTCTCCCCGGCGCTGCCGAGGCCGTTGAAGAACATGATCCCGAAGGCCATCGATTGCCGGGAAGCCGGAGCCGTCCAGCCGCGCAGCGTCGGGTTGTCGCGAGCGGAAGAGGACGAGGCCGGGGCGGCCGCGGCCGGCAGGTCCATCCAGTGGCGCTCCCGGGCGAAGGGGTAGCCGGGCAGGCCCAGGCCGGAGCGCCGCCGGGCGCCGGGGACGCGCAGGGCCGGCCAGGCCACCGGGACGCCCGCCGTCCAGAGCTCCGCGGCGGCCGCGCGCAGCTGCGCCGCCTCGCCGCGGCCGGGACGCAGGGTCGGGATCCAACGCGCCGGGGGCCCGCGCCAGGTTTTTTGCGCGAGCGCCGAGAGGACCGGCCGCGGTCCCAGCTCGAGAAAAAGATTCCAACCGCCCTGCTCCAGCGCGCGCACCGCGTCGGCAAAGCGCACCGCGCCGACCGCGTGCGCGCGCCAGTGCGCCGCCGAGGCAAGATCGGCCCCGGCGCCCAGGGCCGAGACCACCGGGAAACGCGGCGCCGAAAACCGCACCGAGGCGAGGGCGCGGTCGAATTCCGCGAGCATCGGCTCCATCAGCGGCGAATGAAACGCATGCGACACCGCGAGCGGCAGGGTCGTCACGCCGCGCGCCTTCAGGGCGGCGGCCGCCCGCGCCAGCTCCGCGAGCGGTCCGGAGAGGACCGTCTCCGCTGGAGCGTTGACGGCCGCGACGCCGACGCCGGCGAGCCCGGCCGCCGCCGCCCGCGCGGTCGCCTCGTCCGCCAGGACGGCGAGCATGCCTCCGCCCGCCGGCAGCGCCTGCATGAGCCGGCCGCGGGCGGCCACCAGCCGCAGGCCGTCCTCCGGCGAGAAGACTCCGGCGACGCAGGCGGCGACGTACTCGCCGATCGAGTGGCCGGCCGCCGCGGCCGGCTGGATGCCCCAGGAGGCGGCCAGCTCCGCCAGCGCCCACTCCAGCGCGAAAAGCGCGGGCTGCGTGAACTGCGTCTCCTCCAGGACGGCCGGGCCCACGCCGGCGTGCATCACCTCGAGGAGGGGCCGCGGCAACAGGGGGTCGAGCACCGCCGCGCAGCGCTCGAGCGCCGCGCGAAAGACCGGTTCCCGCGCGAAGAGCTCCCGCCCCATGCCCGCCCGCTGGGAGCCCTGCCCGGTGAAGAGGAAGACCACGCCGGGGGCGTCGGCGGGAGCGGCCGAGGGGACCGCCGCGCGCGCCGAGGCGGCCAGTTCGGCCGCGGTGCCCCCCGCGGCCACGAGGCGGTGCGAAAGTCCGGCGCGTCCCTCCGCTGCCGTCGCGCAGACGTCGGCCGCCGGCACGGCCGGATGGGCCTCCAGCCAATCCGCCCAGGCGCGCGCGAGCTCCCGCGCGGCCTCCCCGCTCCGCGCGGAGACCGGCAGGAGGAGGGGCCACTCGGCCGGCGGCGCGGCCCGTTCCGCCGGCGGGGGGGCCTCCTCGACGATCAGGTGGGCGTTCGTGCCCGTGAATCCGAACGAACTGATGCCCGCCCGGCGCGGTGCGCCCGGGGCCGCCGCCGGCCACGGTATCCGCTGGTCCACCACGCGGAGCGGCAGCCGCTCCCAGGGAATATGCGGGCTGGGATTCCGGAAGTGCAGGCTGGCCGGAATCTCGCCGTGCCGCAGCGCGAGGACGATCTTGGCCAGGCTGGCGACGCCCGCGGCCGCCTCGAGATGGCCGAGGTTGGTCTTGACCGAGCCGACGAGGAGCGGCGCTTCGGCCGGGCGGCCGGCGCCAAGCGCCGCCCCCAGGGCGAGGGCCTCGATCGGATCGCCGAGCGCGGTGCCCGTGCCGTGCGCCTCGACGTAGCTGATGTCCGCCGCCGCGACGCCCGCGCGCGCCAGCGCGCCCCGGATCACGCGCTCCTGGGCGGGCCCATTGGGCGCGGTCAGGCCGTTGCTGCGCCCGTCCTGGCCGACGGCGCTGCCGCGGATCACCGCGAGAATCGAATCGCCGGCGGCCAGGGCGTCGCCCAGGCGCTTGAGCACGACGAGCCCGCAACCCTCCGAGCGCACGTAGCCGTCGGCCTCGGCCGCGAAGGCCTTGCACCGCCCGTCGGGGGCGAGCATCCGGGCGCGCGCGAAATTGATCGCCAGCTCCGGGCTGAGGATCGCGTTCACCCCGCCGGCGAGGGCGAGCGAGCACTCCCCCTCGCGCAGGGACCGGCAGGCCTGGTGAATCGCGACGAGCGAGGAGGAGCAGGCGGTGTCCGTCGCGACGGCCGGCCCCCGGAAATCGAAAAAGTACGCGAGGCGGCCGGCGGCCGCGCTCAGGGCGGAACCGGTCCCGCTGTAGGCGTCGATCCGGTCCGGCGCGCCCGTCGGCAGCGTCCGGCGGGCGTAGTCCTGCGTGCTGACCCCGACAAAGATCCCGGTGTCGGAGCCGGCCAGGCCGGAAGCGTCCAGCCCGGCGTCTTCGAGCGCGTGCCAGGCCGTCTCCAGGAGGAGGCGCTGCTGGGGATCCAGCGAAGCGGCCTCGCGCGGCGAAATCCCGAAGAACTCCGCGTCGAACCGATCGATCCCCTCGAGGAAGCCGCCGTGCACCGGCTGCGTCCCGCCCGGGCCCGCGGGCCGGGCGTCGCGGAGCGCCTGGGCGTCCCATCGGTCGTCCGGAGCCTCGGTAATCGCATCGACGCCGTCGCGCAGGAGGCGCCAGAACGCCGCCGGATCGCCCGCGCCGCCCGGGAATCTCAGTCCAAGTCCGAGGATCGCGATCGCCCCGTCGTCAGCCGCCCCGCGAGAAATTCCCGCGGGCGCCTCCCCCCCGGCCGTCCCGCCCGCCAGATGCGCGCTGAGCCGCGCGATGTCGGGATAGTCGTAGAGCTCCATCGGGGGGACGGGGCGTCCCAACCACGCCTGCAGCTCGCCCGAAAGCTCGATGTGTGCCGCCGAATCGAGGCCATAGGCGGAAAAGCTCGTCCGGGCGTCGATCTCCTGCGGAGCCCGGCGGATGCGCGCCGCCAGCCGACCGGCGAGCCAGGCGGCGATTTGCGCGGCCCCCGCGGACGGCGCTGCCGCCGGGGCCGGCGAATCCTGGGCCGGCGCGGGTGACGCGGAACGCCATTCGCCGAACAAGTCTAAGGACTTGGCCAGGAACTGGGCGCGCGCCGCGGCGCGCTGGATCTTGCCCGAGGAGGTCTTGGGCAGGGATGCCGGCTTGATCAGGACGATGGCGGCGGCGCTGACGCCGTGCTCCTCGCCGATCGCCCGCGCGATCGCGTCGCCGATCGCGGCGGGATCGGCGGTCCGCAGGGCCGTGCGTTCGATCTCCTGGACGACGACGAGGAGCTCCTCGCCGCCGGAATCGATCGAGAACGCCGCGGCCGAACCGGCGCGCAGCGCCGCGTCGGCCCGGCTGGCGGTGGCCTCGATGTCCTGGGGATAGTAGTTGCGCCCGCGAATGATGATGAGGTCCTTCGCCCGGCCGCAGATGAAGAGCTCGCCGTCATCCAGGTAGCCGAGGTCTCCCGACCGCATCCAGGTCCCCGGCTCGCCCTCGATCCGCGCCTGGAACGTTTCCGCGGTCTCCGCCGGCCGCTGCCAGTAGCCGGCGCAGACGGTCGGTCCCCCGATCCAGACTTCGCCGATCGCGCCCGGCGCCGACCGCCGGCCCGCGGCGGCGTCGACGATGGCGAGCCGCGTCTCCAGGATTGCGCGGCCCGAGCTCACGAGTTCGAAGGTGGCATCGGGCGGGGCGCCGGCCGCCGCCGGCACGAACCGGCCCTGCTCCAGGGCCGCGCGCTCGACGCGGCGGGTGACGGGCAGGCGGTCCAGCTCGCAGCCGGCGACCATGAGGGTCCCCTCCGCCAGCCCGTAGGTGGGATACAGGGCGCGGGGGTCGAATCCGCAGGGGGCAAAGGCCTCGGCGAAAGCCCGCAAGGTCGACGCCCGGAGGGGCTCGGAGCCATTGTACGCGCAGTTCCAGGTGGAGAGGTCGAGGGTGGCCTTCACTTCCGCCGAAATCTTCTGCACGCAGAGGTCGTAGCCGAAGTTGGGGGATCCGCCGTGGGTGCCGCGAAACCGCGTGATCGCCTGGAGCCAGCAGGCCGGGCGCTGGACGAAGGCCACGGGCGAGAGGAGGACGGCGAGGCTCCCGGCATAGAGCGGCGTCAGGACGCCGTCGATCAGCCCCATGTCGTGGAAACTCGGCAGCCAGCAGACGGAAACGCCCTCCGGGCCGAAATCCGACTGCCCCGTTATATAATGTGCGCCGTAGACGATGTTCCGGTGGGTGACCATGACGCCCTTCGGGCTGCCGGTGGAGCCCGAGGTGTACTGGAGGAAAGCGAGCGCGTCAGGGCTGGGCGGGGCGAGGTCCGGCCCGGCGGCCGAGAGCGGCACCGCGTCGGTGGCCAGAAGCTCGATCCCGGCCCACTCGGGCTGCCCGGCCGTCTGCAGCCGGATCGGATCCACCGTCTTGGAATGGGTCAGGGCCAGCCGCGCCCCGCAGTCGGTCAGGAGCGCGCGCAGGCGCGGCAGGTGGCCCCGGTTGCGCGGGGGATAGGCGGGGACGGCGATGACGCCGGCGTAAAGGCAGCCGAAGAACGCCTCCACGAATTCCAGGCCGGATGGATAGAGGAGGACCGCCCGATCCCCCGGAGCCAGGCGATCCCGCAGGACCGCGGCGATGGCGCGGGCGCGGGCGTCCAGGCTGGCGTAGGTGTGCCGCGGTTCCGGGCCGCCCGCATCGGGCAGGAAGACGAGGGCGGAGCGATCCGCTTCCCGCTCCGCCCGCCAGCGCAGCACCTCCACGAGCGTCGGCGGGGGCTGACGGCCCCAGGCCGGGGCGGAACTGGCTGCGCGAGTCGGCACAATCCCGACACAAAAGATTGGGCGCAGGCGGGCAACTGGAAATGACGGCGCGCCCCGCCGAGTTGCAGTGCCGCGCACGTCAGTGATCCTGATTTTGCTTGCGCGCACCGAGGAGAAACAGGCAATTTGCTCGCGCCCCCCTTCAATGAACGCTGCCTCCGCGAGGACTGTTACGTTTCTGCTGGCAGCGACTGCTTTGGCGGCCGCTCGCGGCTCCGACACGTCGCCCTCGGCCTCGCAGCCGTGGGTGGGCGACGAGGCGGCCACCTATCCCCGGCCCAACGTCCAGCTGGGGCCCTCCGACCTGCCTGCGCGCGCGCTCTCCCTGGGCGACCTGATCGACTTGGCGCTCCGCGACAATCCCGACACGCGCAGTTCCTGGCAGGTCGCCGTGCAGGCGGCGGCCAACCACAACCGGGCCGTCGGGGCCTTCCTGCCGGACTTGAGCGGCGGCGTGAGCTTCAGCAAGCAGTACCAGAAGACCGACGGCGCCCTGACCTCCGGGCCGTTCAGCGTCCCGCAGGTCGAGATCGTCAACTCCCCCAGCGTCTTTGTGTCGCCGAGCGCGAGCCTGACCTGGATGCTCTGGGATTTCGGGACGAGCAAGGCCACGATGGACGCGGCCAAGAACGCCCTGATCGGCGCGAATTTCTCGCACAACCGCACGCTGCAGGGCGTCGTGCGCCAGGTGCAGTCGGCTTATTTCGGCTATGACGCGGCCCGCGGCGCCGAAGCGGCGGCGGACGCGGGGGCCGACCTGGCCGCGGCCACGCTCAATGCCACCATGATCAAGCGCCAAAGCGGGCTCAGCAGCCTCACCGACGAGCTGCAGGCCCGGCAGAGCGAGATGCAGGCCCGGATGCAGCGGGAGCAGGCCCGCTTCGCCTACGAGCAGGCGCGCGCGCAGCTCTTCGAGATCGCCGGCCTGCCGCCGTCCGACACGATCGTGATCGCCGAGCAGGCCCCCGGCACCGAGCCCACCCCGGCCCTGGGCGCCGTCGCGGCCCTCGTGGCCCAGGCGCTGGCGACCCGCCCCGACATCGCGGCCCGCTACGCCAAGGTCGCCGCGCTCGAGGATTCGCTGAAGCGGGCGCAGCGCGGCTTTCTGCCGACCGTCGTCTTTACCTCCTCGGTCAACCGCCTGCGCGGCGAGCAATCGACCGTGTCCAGCCAGGGCGTGGACAACCCGACGGCCATCCAGCAGGCGTCGATCTCGCGGTATAACACGGCCGGATTCATCGAAACCGCCTCCGCGGGGATCTCCGTCAACGCCGACGTCACCAGCCTCTTCACCTATAATCATGTCGTCGCGGAAAAGCGGGCGGAGATCGACGCCGCCAAGTCGGAGCTGCGCAGCGCCCTCATCACGGCGGAGCACGACGTCTGGCTGAGCGTGGACGCCTGCCAGGGCGCCCGCGACCAGTTCGCCGAGGCGAAAGAACTCCTCGATATCTCGCAGAAGTCCTTCGACGCCTCGCAGAAGGCCCGCAATAGCGGACTGCAGAGCACTCTGGACCTCCTCCAGGCCCAGCAGCAGCTCGCCCAGGCCCGCTACACTCTGGTCCAGGCGCGGGCGCGCATGTTCACGAGCGCCGCCGACCTGGCCTTCGCCACCGGCCAGACGCCGACGGGCTCGACCCCGGGCGGCTAGTCCCGGGGACCGCGCCGACATCTTTACCATGAACCCGTCCTCCAGCTTCCATCTCCCGCGCGGCGGCTGGGTTACCGCCGCCCTCGGCGCTGCCCTCGCCCTTTCCGGCTGCGGCCATCAAGCTCCGGCGCCCACCGCGGTCGCCGCCCCGCCCGGAGTCGTCGTCGAGGCCACCGACGCGCTCACGCGCACCGAGCCGATCACGATCGACACCGTCGGCCACCTCGACGCGAATGCGACGGTTAACATCGTCCCCCTGGTCAACGCCCGGGTCACGGCGGTCCTCGTGAAGGACGGGGCCGACGTCAAGGCGGGCGAGACCCTGCTCCGCTTCGACGACCGGTCCTATGCCGCCGCCCTCGCGCGCATGCAGGGGGAGAAGACGGCCCGGGCCGCGCAGGTCGCCGCCCTCCAGTCCCGCAGCGACCGGTCCCACGACCTCGTCGCGGGCGATTTCATCTCCCCGCAGCAGGCGCAGGAGTCGCAGGTCGAGCTCGCCCAGGCCCAGGCCGCGCTGGCGGCCGCCGACGCCGGGGTCCAGCAGGCGACGGTCGACCTCGAGAACTGCCAGCCGAAGGCGCCCTTCGACGGACGCGTGGGACTTCTCAAGACTCCCGCCGCCGTGGGCAATTTCGTGACGGCCGGCGGCGATCCGCTGATGGAGGTCCGGTCGCTGGACACGCTCAAGGTGGAGTTCTCCGTGCCGGAAAGCGCGCTGCCTGTCCTGCAGGCGATGGCCGCCGGCAGCAAGGATCTCAAGGTCGTTGTCTCCAGCCATTCCGACTCCGGCCGCAAGCTCGAGGGCCCCGTCGCCGCCTTTGACAATGTGATCGATCCGCGGACCCGCAGCCTGAAGGTGCGGGCCACGCTGGCCAATCCGGGCCGGCTCTTCTGGCCCGGCCAGTTTGTCGACGTGCAGATGGTGGTCGGCACCGCGGAAAACGCGGTCCTCGTCCCCTTCCGGGCCATCAACACGGGCCCGAACGGTCCTTACCTCTATGTCGTCGACGGCAGCAAGGCCATGCTGAAGCCGGTGACGCTGGGCGCCCAAATCGGCGAGTTGGTCGTCATCCAGAGCGGCGTCACCGCCGGCCAGAAGGTCATCCTGAGCGGGCAGCTGGGCCTGCAGGACGGCTCCACGGTCCAGGTTTCCACGGCCGCCCAAGCTCCGCTGTGAATCTCTCCGAGATCTTCATCCGCCGGCCGGTGGCGACGACCCTCCTCGCGGTCGCCGCCGCCGGTTTCGGCCTGTCGTCCTATTTCACGCTGCCGGTCAGCGATCTGCCCAACATCGAATTTCCGGCCATCTCCGTGTCGGCCACCTATCCCGGCGCGGCGCCGGACACGATGGTGAGCACCGTCACCGCCCCCCTGGAAAGGGAGCTCTCCCTCGTTCAGGGCATCACCAGCGTCCACAGCGTCTCCTCCCTGGGGACCTGCAGCATCTCCCTCACCTTCTCCTCGGACCGGAAGATCAACGACGTCGCCCAGGACGTGCAGGGGGCCCTCACCCGGGCGACCCCCGCCCTGCCGCGCGACCTGCCCACGCCGCCCACCTACCAGAAGGGCGGCGCCTCGCAGCCGATCATGTACATGACGCTCACCTCGAGCGTCCTGACGGAGCCCCAGCTCTACGACTTCGCCAAGAATGACGTGGTCGACATCCTCACCCAGGTCCAGGACGTCGCCCAGGTCTCGATCCTCGGCACCAAGACCGCCTTCTGGGTCGACGCCGACGCGCGCAAGGTCGAGGCGGCCGGCGTGACGCTCGCCGACATGAGCCAGGCCATTTCCTCGGCGAACGGCAACCAGCCGGCCGGCATCGTCCCCGGCAAGTTCTCGACCTTCGCGATCCAGCCCGCCGGGGCCCTGCAGACCGCCCATCAGATCGAGCAGATCATGGTTCCCACGAGCGCGGGCGGCGTGGTGCGGGTGGGAGACCTGGCCGACGTGCGGCTCGGCGTGCAGAACAAGAATTTCAGCGTGCGGTACGTGGACGACGGCAAGCTCGT
>Ga0302314_10010943_pt1 | contig 15847 bp, 14 predicted proteins | sample III_Palsa_N2_3_FD_200533 | JGI IMG/M metagenome (GOLD analysis project Ga0302314, IMG submission 200533) | Peat permafrost microbial communities from Stordalen Mire near Abisko, Sweden - III_Palsa_N2_3 | ecosystem: Environmental > Terrestrial > Soil > Palsa > Peat permafrost | place: Sweden... | reverse complement strand
TGGTCAGCACGCTGGCGTCGTACAGCTCCGGGACGAAGCCCTCGTCCAGGTTCCGCAGGCCGTAGACCAGGTCGTCGTACCGGGGTTCGGCGGCGACGATGCGGATGCCGGGGACCTTCTCGCGCAGGTAGCGGCCGACGCCCATGAGCGTGCCGGTGGTGCCGAGTCCGGCCACGAAGTGGGTGATCGTCGGCAGGTCGGCCAGGATCTCCGGGCCGGTGCCGGTGTAGTGCGCGCCCGCGTTGTCCGGGTTGCCGTACTGGTAGAGCATGACCCAGTCGGGGTGCTCGGCGGCCAGCTCCTTGGCGACCCGGACGGCGGTGTTGGACCCGCCCGCCGCCGGGGAGGGGATGACCTCGGCACCCCACATCCGCAGCAGCTCGCGGCGTTCCTCGCTGGTGTTCTCCGGCATCACGCAGACCATCCGGTAGCCCTTGAGCTTGGCCGCCATGGCCAGCGAGATGCCGGTGTTGCCGCTGGTGGGTTCGAGGACCGTGCAGCCGGGCGTCAGCCGGCCGTCCGCCTCGGCGCGTTCGATCATGTGGAGCGCGGGGCGGTCCTTGATCGATCCGGTGGGGTTGCGGTCCTCCAGCTTGGCCCAGAGGCGTACGACACCCGACTCGTTGCCGGGGATGGCGGCGGAGATCCGGGGCAAGCCGACCAGGGGGGTGTTGCCGACCGCGTCGAGTGGGGTGTCGTACCGCATCAGATGGATCCGCCGGCCACGGCGGGGAGGATGGTGACGCTGTCACCGGCGGCGACGGCGGTGTTGATGCCGTCCAGGAACCGGACGTCCTCGTCGTTCAGGTAGACGTTGACGAAGCGGCGCAGCTCGCCGGCGTCGACCAGGCGCTCGCGGATGCCGGGGTGGCGGGCGTCGAGGTCGGTGAAGAGGTCGCCCAGGGTGGCGCCGCTGCCGTCGACTGCCTTGGCTCCGTCGGTGTAGGTACGGAGGATGGTGGGGATGCGGACCTCGATGGCCATGGCTGCACTCCAGAAGGGTGGCGGGGTGGGGACAGGCGGGTTCGCCCGGAAGGCGGGTTCGGCCCGGAGGCGGGCCGGAATCACAGCCGCGCCGGGTGGTCAGCAGACGGGACAGATCGCGCTTGCGAGGCGGCACAGGTCGACGTGCAGTCTCGCCACGAGGCGGGGGCCTGCGGTCGGAGTGCTCACATCGAGGTAACGCATACGCTCATCGTATAGATTCCCGACCATTGGACGGCATGTATGTCTCGGCCAGCGGACATTTCCGTCCCGAGGGCCGGGATCTTGCCGCTCAGGCTCGGCCGTGGGCCTCGACGATCTCGACGTCCTCCTCGGTGATCACGCCGTCGACGATGCGGAACGAGCGGAACTGGAACGGCCCCTCGTCGTTGCCGCAGTCGGCGGTGGACACCAGCACGTAGTGCGCCTGCGGCTCGGAGGCGTAGGAGACGTCGGTACGGGACGGGTAGGCCTCGGTCGCGGTGTGGGAGTGGTACACCACCACCGGCTCCTCGTCGCGGTCGTCCATGTCCCGGTAGAGCTTCAGCAGGTCCCCGGAGTCGAACTCGTAGAAGGTGGGCGAGCGGGCGGCGTTCAGCATCGGGATGAACCGCTCGGGGCGGTCGGTGCCGGCCGGGCCGGCGACGACGCCGCAGGCCTCGTCGGGGTGGTCGGCCCGGGCGTGGGCGACGAGCTGGTCGTGCAGGGCGCGGGTGATGGTCAGCATGGCGCCAGGATAGGACGCGCCCGGCGCGGGAGCCGGAGCGCGTCCACCGGGCCCGGTCAGTCCATCAGGACTTCCAGCAGGCTCTCCTCCAGCCAGCCGAGCCACAGGTAGGCCATGGTCTGCGGTTTGCGCGGGTCGTCGTCCGGCAGCTGGTACAGCTCCTCGCCGTCGTCGTCGCCGACGTCCAGCCGGGTGCCGAGGGTGAGCCGCAGGTCGTTCAGCGCGCCCAGCCAGCTGCGGCAGCCGTCGGCGTCCAACTCCAGCTCGACGTCCCCCTGCCTGCCGACCGGGGCCCGGTCCAGGCTGCGGACCAGCGCGAGGCAGTTCTCGCGCTTGCGGGCGCGCAGGTCGTTCTCGGTGAAGCGGCGGAACTCGGACGAGTACTCGGCGGCCTCGGGCCCCTCGCTGTAGGCGTCGGGGAAGAGCCGGGCGAGGGCCGGGTCCTGCGGGGCCTTGCTGGGACCCTCCGCGAACAGGGCGGCCAGCGGGTCGGCGTCGGCGGCCGGTTCGTCACCGGGGCCGATGAGCTCCAGCAGCTGCACGGTCAGGCTGCGCAGGATGGATGCCTCGACGGAGTCCAGGATGAGGGCGGCGCCGCCGTGGGGGGCGGGTTTGAAGGGTCCGGACATGGGATGTTCCGTGTCGCCTTTCGGAGCTTCATTCGGAGCTTCATGGGGTCGGAGTTCAGGTCTTCGGGGATTCGGGGTTTCCGAGTCGGGTCAGGTCCGGCGTCACTTGTCGTGCCGCAGGGTCGCCCAGAGCCCGTAGCCGTGCATGGCCTGCACGTCACGCTCCATCTCCTCGCGGGTCCCGGCGGAGACCGTGGCCTTTCCCTTGTGGTGGACGTCCAGCATCAACTTGCGCGCCTTGTCCTTGGGGTAGCCGAAGTACGACTGGAACACGTAGACCACGTAATTCATCTGGTTCACCGGATCGTTGTGGACGATCGTCACCCAGGGAAGGTCGGGTTCCTGCACCACTTGCGATGCCGACTCCGACTCGGTGCGCTCGATCTCGACCGGCGCGACACTCACGGCGGTGGCTCCTGTTCGATGGGGCCCGGGACTGGGCGGCCGGCCCGGCCCGGGGGCGGGGGGAGGATGTTCTGCCGTACCTTCCCATGCTGCCATCCGGGGGATGCCGAGGCGATCCGGGACTCACCCGGAGGGGAAATCGTCAAAGTGACGAGATTGGCGGTAGCATCGTCCGCATGGACGCCGCTTCCCTCCGCGCAAGTGCCGCGGCTAGCACCGATTCAACCGCGCTGCTCACCGACCGCTACGAGCTGACCATGCTCCAGGCAGCCCTGCGCAGCGGTGCCGCCAGCCGCCGCTCGGTCTTCGAGGTCTTCACCCGCCGTCTGCCCGAGGGCCGCCGCTACGGCGTGACGGCCGGCACCGGCCGGGTCCTGGACGCGGTGGAGAACTTCCGCTTCACCACGCCGCAGCTGGACTGGCTCTCGGACGAGCGGGTGGTGGACGAGGCCACCCTGTCCTGGCTGGCCGACTACCGCTTCACCGGCGACATCCGGGGCTACGGGGAGGGCGAGTGCTACTTCCCCGGCTCGCCGGTGCTGGTGGTGGAGGGCAGCTTCGCCGAGGCGGTGCTGCTGGAGACCGTGATCCTGTCGATCCTGAACTACGACTCGGCGATCGCCGCCGCCGCCTCCCGGATGTCCGCGGCGGCGGGCTCCCGGCCGCTGATCGAGATGGGCGCGCGCCGGGCGCACGAACGGGCCGCGGTGTCGGCGTCCCGGGCCGCGTACGTGGCCGGGTTCGCGGCCACCTCCGACCTGCAGGCCGGGTTCCGTTACGGCCTGCCGACCGCCGGTACCAGCGCACACGCTTTCACCCTGCTGCACGACACCGAGCGCGACGCCTTCACCGCGCAGATCGAGTCGATGGGGCGCGGCACGACCCTGCTGATCGACACCTACGACCTGGGTGAGGCGGTCCGCACCGCGATCGACGTGGCCGGGCCGGAGCTGGGCGCGGTCCGGATCGACTCCGGGGACCTGCTGATGCTGGCCCACCGGGTGCGTCGGCAGCTGGACGAGCTGGGCGCGAAGAAGACCCGGATCACGGTCACCAGCGACCTGGACGAGTACGCCATCGCCGCCCTGGGCACCGCGCCGGTCGACGGCTACGGCGTGGGCACCTCGCTGGTCACCGGCAGCGGCCAGCCGACCTGCGCGATGGTCTACAAACTGGTCGCCCGGGCCTCCTCGGCCGACCCGGACGCCCCGCTGGTCCCGGTGGCCAAGCGGTCCGCCGGGGCGAAGTCCAGCCGTGGCGGCCGCAAGTGGGGCGCCCGGCGGCTGGACTCGGAGGGCGTGGCCGAGGCCGAGGTGGTCGGCGTGGGACCGGTCCCCCAGGACCTGACCGACCGGCTGCTCCAGCGTACGCTGGTGACCGGCGGCGAGGTCGTCGGCCGGGAGCCGCTGGCGGACGCCCGGGCGCGGCATCTGCGCTCGCGTGAGCAGCTGCCGATGTCGGCGACGCAGCTTTCGAAGGGCGATCCGGTGATCCCGACCGAGTACATCACCCGTTCGGGGCACGCGGGCTGAGCAGCGGCTGGGCGTCGGGTCGGGTACCGGCCTGAGTACCGGACCGGGTATTCGAGTGGGTATCCGGCGGGAGAAACCGGGGTGAGTGGCGTAGGGATTGCTCTTCCCCCGCGTCCGGCCCGGTCCCTACGCTCTCCTCCAAGCACGCGAACGCCCCCACACCCCCTGTACGCCCGCGTACCCGGCAAGCGAGGTCACCGATGCACCGCGCACTGATCGTCGTCGATGTGCAGAACGACTTCTGCGAGGGCGGCAGCCTCGCAGTCAGCGGGGGGTCGGAGGTCGCCGCGTCCATCACCGACCTGGTCGCCGACGCCGCGGCGGGGTACGCGCACGTGGTGGCGACCCGGGACCACCATGTGGACCCGGGCGACCACTTCTCGGACACGCCGGACTTTGTCCGCAGCTGGCCGGTCCACTGTGTCGCGGGCACCGAGGGCGTGGGCTTCCACCCGAACTTCGCCCCCTCGGTGACCTCGGGAGCGGTCGAGGCGGTCTTCGACAAGGGCGCGTACTCGGCCGCCTACAGCGGCTTCGAGGGCAGCAACGAGAACAGCGAGACCCTCGCCGGGTGGCTGCGGTCCCGCGGGGTGACCGAGGTCGACGTGGTGGGCATCGCCACCGACCACTGTGTCCGGGCCACCGCGCTGGACGCCGTCCGCGAGGGCTTCACCACCCGGGTGCTGCTGGACCTGACCGCGGGGGTGGCCAAGGAGACCACCGAGGTCGCGCTCGGGCAGTTGCAGGCGGCCGGGGTGCTGCTGACCGGTACGCCGGTGGTGCTGGCGAGCTGACCGCGCGTGCCGGGTCGGACACCCCCGGCACACGCGGCTCGTCGTTCCCGGGCCGGTCTTCCCGGGCCGGGCCGTGTGGTTCCCGGGCTGTGTGGTTCCCGGGCCGCGTGGTTCCCGGGCCGCGTGGTTCCCGGGCCGCGTGGTTCCCGGGCCGCGTGGCTAGGCCGGGTGGTTCCTAGGCCGGGGCGCCGCCCGCGTAGTCGCTGTCGAAGGCGTTCTCGATGACCGAGGACACGCCCGAGTCGTTGGCGGCGTTGAGGATAATGCCCAGCTCGCGGTTGTCCTGCAGCGAGTTGCTGGTGATGTTCATCGAACCGGCCTCGACCGTCTCGGTGGACAGGCCGTAGTCGGCGACGATCGCCTTGGCGTGAACGTAGAAGCCAGTGCTGGAGGAGTAGCCGACGACGCTGCCGCCGGCGTTCTCGACCGCGGTGACCTCGGAGGAGTAGTCGGACGGGGTCTCCAGGACCACCCGCACGGCGACGCCGCGCTTGGCGTCGGCGACGATCGCGTTGACCACGGCGGAGTCGCTGAACTCCTCCTCCTCGACGTCCAGGGTCTTGGTCGCGCCGTTGATCACGGACAGCAGCCGGCTCTGCGCGGTGGTCGGCGACCAGAGCAGGTTGTCGCCGTCGCTCGGGGTGATCGAGGTGTGCGTGTAGTCGTCGGCGAAGACGGCCTCGATCGCGGACACGTCGGTCTGGTCGTTGTCGAAGACCCCGTAGTCGCGGGTGGTCGAGTAGTACTCGGAGGTCAGGTTGCCGGTGAGGATCAGCGACTCGTCACCGTTGACGGTGATGGTCTTCTGGTGCGTGTAGGTGAACGCGGACGAGGAGTACACCACGCCGACGCCGGCGTTCTTCAGCGACGTGTAGGCGCTGGAGTTGGTGGAGGTCTCCTCGCGGTCCAGGATGACGCGAACCTTGACGCCGGCCTTCTCCCGGGCGATCAGGTCGTTGACCGCCGTGGTGTCCTTCAGCTCGTACATGGTCATGTCGAGCGTCGACGTGGCCGAGTTGATGAACGAGTAGATCGTCGGCTCGCTCGACCCGAGAGTGAAGACGAAGGCGGAGTAGGTGCCGGTCGCATGCGCCGGGACAGCGGTGCCGACAGCCGCGGCGCACGCGACGAGAGCAATCCCGGCACGGCGTATGGATTTGCGCAACATGCTTGTCTCCCTGGACACTTGATTGATCATCAGCTCGACGGGTGCTGATGCCGTTCCAGAGAACCACGCGCGTAGAACTGAGGGAATACCCTGTCGGTTAACTTGTCATGACCACTTGTCTACGCGCGTAAGAAGGCTGTGGTCGCCAGCTCGTCGTCCACCTGTTGAGATGAATATCAGGCCTACTCAGGAGGACAGTTGATGGAGCGTCATCTTGAGTGGACGCCCGGCGCACAGCGGGTGAGCCGCTCCCCGCGCCCGACAGCCGGCCCGGCCACAGGCCGAGTCGGACGGCCAACTACGCGCGTCCAGCAGGGACTTCGGTGAACGTCAGGGCACCGGGCCACGACCGGGCCGGGTGGCTGCTGCCGCTGGCATACTCCAAACGTCCGCCTGTTCGATGAGTCCGTGCGCCCCCGTGTGCCCCTCCTCGGCCTCCCGACCGCTGGGGTCATCGGCCTTCCGCACGGGTACATCGCAGATGAACCTCCCGGCATCCCCCGCTGCGAAGGACGGAACAACCATGCCCCGACTGACCCCCGCCCAGATCTGCTACGGAACATTCGCCGTGGTCATCGCCACGGTCGCGCTGCTCGCCGTCTCCGGCTCGCACACCCTGCTCACCACCGCGCTGCTGGCCATCCTCGGCATCATCCTGGGCACCATCGCCGCAGCACTGGCGATCACCGCCCCGGCCCGGCGCGGCTCGGCGCGCCGGAACAGCCTGACGGTGGCCGGCGGCCGTCCGACCCCGGCCCGCCCGTCCACGGCCCCCGCCGTGGAATCCATCCCCGAGCCCGAGAGCAGCAGGCGATAGCCGCCGGTCACTGCCGACCGACCCCGCAACCCCCGCGTCGGGCCGGACGGACAAGCCGTCGCAGAACCTGCCGTCGCAGAACATGTCTGAGGCCGGTGCCGAGAAATCCGGGCACCGGCCTCAGACCTGCTCCGACTCCGCGTCAGTCCGTTCTGACCACGACCGTCTTGGCCGCCTTGTCATGGAGGCACTGCCGGTACGGCCGGTCCCAGGTGCACCACAGCACGTTCAACAGCCAGAACAGCGCCGGAATGCACAAGGCGCTGAAGATGCCCGGCAACCAGAAGACAGCGGACCGGATCCAGCCTGTCCGGCCGGCCGGCACCGCCCCGTCGGCCAGTACCGCGACCCGGACGCGCATCGCCTTCTTGCCCACGGTCTGGCCGCGCGACAGCGTCAGCATCAGTCCCTCGTAGACGAACCCGACCAGTGCCAGGACGACATCGACCCCCACTGTCCGGGCCGTGCGGTCGTGGCTGGAGCCGGAGAAGGCGAGCAGGGTCAGCGGGACCCCGACGACGGCCAGCAGCACATAGTCGATGATCCGGGCCGACAGCCGTCGCCCCAGGCCGCCCAGCGGCGGCATCTCGGCGACCGGCGCATTGCCGTGGGGGGTCGGGCCGTACGGGTTGGTACCGCTCCGGTTGGGGTCGTAGAGCGGCGCGCCGGCACCGGGCTGCGGGGTTCCGTTCGGCGGGCGACCGTACGGCGACTGACCGCCGTCATAGGGGGGCTGCCCGCCGTACGGCGGCTGAGCTCCGTACGGCGGGGGCGTCCCGTAGGGCGAACCGCCCGTCGCCGGCTTCTCGAACGAGGGCGGGGTCGGCTCCTCGGGCGGCTCAGGTGTCGTCATATACCGAGTAGATCACCTGATAAGCGGTCAGAGTGGCAGCAGTCAGCCGAGAACGGTCCAATCGGGTGACTCAGGCGTCCTTCGGCGCGGCAGCCGCCCCGGAGGTGACGTAGGTGCCGCCCGCCTTGTCGTGCCAGCACTGACGCCAGGGACGGTCCACCATGCACCACATCAGGTCGAACACACCCACCGCGAGCAGCAGCAGCACCTGGTACGACAGCCAGCGCAGCAGCGCCCGGCCGAGGCCCGGCTTGCACTTGGACCGCAGGTCCAGCACCCGCAGGCCGAAGAGCGCCTTGCCCATGGTCCTCCCCCACAGGGCGGTGGGCAGCGCCTCGTAGACCAGGCCGACCGCGAGGACCGCGAGTACCAGCAGCCCGGCGCTGCGCAGCACCGTGGGGTCGACCAGCCAGACCGTGCTGTCCCCGTCCAGGGTCCGGGCCAGGTCGATCTTCTGCTGGAGATGCGTGGCCACGGTGTGGACCAGCGGAAGCGCGATCGGCGTCACCGCGCCGGCCACCACGGTGAAGTCGAACAGCCGCGCGCCGAGGCGGCGGCCCAGCAGCGCGGGGCGGGGCCCGGCCTGCCGCCCCACAGCGCGGATGCGCCTCGGCGCGGGGGGGTGTCCGGCCGGGGCGGGGGGCCGTCCGGCGGAGGCGGGGGCGGGCGCGGCGGGGACGGGGACGGGCGCGGCGGGGACGGCGGCAGCGGGGTCGGGAGCTGAGGGGGCGGGAACAGTCGCGGGGGCGGGAACGGTCGCCGGGATGGGAGCGGGAGCGACGGGCGCGGGGGCGGCGTTCGGCGCGCGAGTGGCGGAGGGGGTGGAGACGGGCGCGGGGGCGGTGAGCGGGGTGGCGAAGGCCGCCATGGCGGGGGTCATCGGTCTCGCTCCGGCCACGGGAGCGGCGGGGGCGGCGGCCGACGTGGGCGGGTCCGGGACCGCGCGCAGCGGGGCGGGGCTCTGGGCGGGGGTCTGGACAGGGGTTTGGGCGGCGGGACGGGCGGCGGGAACCAGGTACCCGTCGGTGTCCTCGTAGCCGCTCCAGGACGGGTACTCGGCCGAGGCGAAGTCCCGCCCCCGGTCCGCGCCCGGGCTCGGGAGCGCGGCGGAGGACTCGGCCGAAGGGGCGGGCAGGACCGACTGCTGGGCCCGGGGCGGCTGCGGCTGGGCGTCGGAGGTCGGCAGGTGGAGCACCTGGGCGGCCGGGCTCTCGTCCGGCTCCGGAGCGCCCCAGGAGACCCAGCGCGGTACCCGGCCGGTCTCCATCAGACCGCGCTGCTGCGCCGCGTCCGCGTGCCAGGCGCTCTCCGCGCTGTCCGAGGCGGGCGGCTGCGGTGCGGGAACGGTCAGCGGCAGGCCGGTGGTCTCGTCCAGGTAGATCGGTCCGGACTCCTCCAGCGAGGACGGCTCGGTGCTCGGTCCGCGCGGCGACGGCGGGGGCACGAAGCCCATCGACGGCGCGCTGGGCCGGGCCGCCGCACGCGGTGGTGCCGGGGGCTCGCCGTCGGCCGGTGCGGGACGGCTCGTCCCGGGCAGCCAGCCGTCCCCGTCCCAGTAGCGGATGTAGCCGGGGATCGAGGGGTCGGGGTAGTAGCCGGCCGAGGGGCGGCCTTCGGCCTCGGACCCGGCGGAGGATGGAACCGACATGGAGGTGGACCTGCTTCGTCTGCGTTGCGAACAGCGCACTCTGGGGGCGGCCAGGATGCGCGGAGTCATCGAGCCGTGACAAAGCGTAGTACCCGGGCGGCGCGGTCCGGGCCGGTTGCCCGACAACGCGCCCGGAGAGACCCCCCTGAGCGGTACTGTCCACCCTGTTCCCTGCCCCGCCCCGGTCCCCACTGGCTGCCGACCCGGTTTCTGGAACCGCTGTTTCCCGAACCGCTGTTTCCCGAACCGCTGTAAGAGTCGGCGAGCGACCCGCTCTCCACCGGTACGGGGCCCGGCGACGGCCCCTGACCCGCAGAGGAAGGGGCAGGCCATGGACAGCGACGAGGGCGTGCTGGGCGGCACCGAGCGAGAGGTGCGGCAGGAACTGACGGTGAGTCTGGTGCTCGGGCCGGAGCGGAGCGTGCCGGTGCCCGCGCTGCTGAACTACCGGGCGGCGGACCCGTACGCGGTGCACATCACCTTCCACCTCGGCCAGGACACGCCGGTGACCTGGGTGTTCGCCCGGGACCTGCTGATCGAGGGGGTGTTCCGGGCCTGCGGGCACGGCGATGTCCGGGTCTGGCCGACCCGGATCGAGGGGCGCAGCGTGATGTGCCTGGCGCTCAGCTCACCGGCCGGGGATGCCCTGATCGAGGCCCCGACCGGGGTGTTCGCGGCCTGGCTGGAGCGCTGCCTACGGCTGGTCCCGGCCGGCCGGGAGGAGGATGCCATGGACCTGGACGGGGCCTTGGCCGCCCTCCTGGCCGGGCACTGAAGCCCGGTGCGCGGTCGCGCTCCGCCTTCGACGCCTGCGTCGGTGTCGGCGCAGGCGCTCCCCGGCGAGCAGCAGGAAGGCGAGGCCGAGCAGCGGGTAGAGGGCGGCGACGGGTTGCAGGGCGTAGGGGATCCGGAGGTTGCTGAGGCCCTTGTGCGGGACCATCCACATGGCGAAGGAGCAGAAGCCGAGAGCGGTCGCCACGGCGGTGCCGCGCCAGCGCAGCCGTGGGGGCGCGCCACCGGTTGCGCGCGCCCGCTCGTGCGCCGCCTCCGCGCAGAGCAGCACGACCAGCGGGACGCACCAGACCCAGTGGTGGGTCCAGCTGATCGGCGAGATCAGCAGCGCGGTGATGGCGCAGCAGAGCACCGACCAGGCCCGGGCGCGGGTGAAACTCCCGGACTCGCGGTGGATTCCGGTGGCCACGGCCAGGCCGAAGACCGCCACGACCGCGCTGAGCAGCAGCGTGCTGGTCCCGCTGTGGGTGGTGTGCAGGACGCGGTCGAGGACACCGCGCAGCGACTGGTTGTCGACGATGTACTCCTTGCCGACCCGGCTGGTGTCGTAGAGGTCGCCGGTCCAGAACTCGTACGAGGCGTGCGGCAGTACCAGCGCGCCGATCACCATCGTCGCCAGGCAGCTCAGCCCGGCCGTGACGGCGGCCCGGACGCGCCCGCTGAGCAACAGGTAGACCGCGAACAGGCCGGGCGTGATCTTGATGGCGGCGGCCAGGCCGATGGCCACGCCCTTGCTGCGTCGGCTGTCGGGCCGGGTGAGGTCGTAGAGCACCAGGACGCCGAGGAAGAGGTTGATCTGGCCGTAGCGCAGCGTGGTGAACACCGGCTCCAGCCACACCCCGAGGCCGGCCGCCAGGAACACCAGCGCCGGCCGCATGGCACGTCTGGGCCAGCCCGCGAGCAGCGCGGACAGGTAGCCGAACGCGCCGAGCAGGACCAGGTTGACGCCGGTCACCAGGATCCGCAGCAGCGGCACGGAGACCCAGGCGGTCGGCGTGAACAGCATGGCGGCGAACGGCGGGTAGGTCGCCGGCAGCAGGTACTGGGTGACCCGGAGGTCGTAGAGGTCGTGCCCGTGGTCCACCGCGCCGCCCTCGGCTCGGTAGACCACCATGTCGATCATGGAGACATGGGCCAGATGGCGGACCACGGCGTAGAGCAGCAGCGAGGCCACCCCGGCCGCGAAGGCCGCCAGCGTCTGCCGCCGGGGCGCGTCGCGCAGCGCGCGGACCGGCGTCCGGATGAACCCGGGCACCCTGGACCCGGGCGTACCGGACACGGGTGCGCCGGACAGAGGTGTGCCGGCGGCGGGCGTGCCGGGGGTCCCGCCGTCCTTCCCGTCCAGGCCGAGACTCGTCACACAACCCTCCCTTGGTGCGTACCCTGGGTGACCCTAGCGGATCGCAACACTCCGTCGAGATGACGGCTACAGCCAATCACGCCGCACTGACAACGCACAGCGGGCCCTGCGATCTCCTGGGATCACAGGGCCCGCGGACCGGGGCCCGCTCTGGACCCACCCGGGGTGCGGACGGGGTGCGGACGGGCTACGGGCGGGGTGGATCAGCCGGTGTAGGCGCCGAGGGCCTTGGCGAAGTCGTACGGCGACTGGACCAGGCTGCTACAGCTGGGCGACGCGTAGGTCTGCGCCCCGCCGGAGCACTCCTGGTCCCGGGCCGCCGACCACATCGACAGCCAGGCCAGGTGCTTGGTCGAGGCGAACTGGGCGAGCTGGGTGGCGTTCGCGACGGTGAAGACCTCGTCGCTCGTGTCGTTGACGCCGATCATCGGGGTGACCGCGACGTGCGCCCAGGCCTGCGCGTCGGTGTAGCCGAAGATGCTCTTGAGCTGGGCCTCGGTCGCGGTGGCGGCGTCGATGGCGTAGGTGCCCATCTGGCCGCTGGGGCTGGGGGCGGCGGAGTCGCCGTAGTCCATCGCCATGATGTTGACGGCGGAGATGTCGACGCCGTTGGCCTTGGCGTCCTGGAGCAGGTCCGTGCCGGACTGGACCAGGCCGGAGGGCAGCACCGGGAGGGTGAAGGACACCTCCAGGGTCTTGCCTGCGGCCTTGGCGGTGGCCTGGAGCTGGGCTATGGCCTGGTCCCGGCGGGTGATCCCGGCGGTGTCGTCGGCGGCCGCGCCCTCGACGTCGAAGTCGATCTTCGTCAGCCCGTAGGCGGAGATGACCTGCTGGTAGGCCGCCGCCAGCGAGCTGACGCTGGTGCAGGCCTCAGCCAGCTCGGTGCCGCTGGCACCGCCGAAGGACACCCGGACGTCGCCGCCGGCCGCGCGCAGCTCGTTGATCTCGCCGGGGTCTGGGGTGCCGGCCAGGGTGCTGACGCCGCCCCACTCCGGGGTGCAGCCGCTGCCCGCGGTGATGAAGGCCAGGTTGTAGTTCTTGGCCCCACCGGCCTTGGAGGCGGCCACGGTGTCGTAGCTGGGCCACAGCGAGGTGTCGACGTAGGGAGAGAAGGCCGCGTCGGTGGTGGTGCCGGTTCCCGTCCCGGTGCCGGAGGACGAGCCGGCGCTCGGGCCGGCGGTGGCGCTCGTGCTGGGCGCGGCGGTGGCGCTGGCACTGGCGCTCGGGGCAACGCTCGCCGAGGCGCTGCTGGAGGCGCTGCTGGAGGGCTTGGCGGTGGCGCCGGCCGGGGTGGACGGCTGGCCACTGGTGGTCGGCGCGACGCCGGTCGAACAGTCCGCGCCGTTGATGGTGCAGCTGGTCGGCGCGCCGGTGCCGCTCACCACGAAGCCGACGACCGCGCTCTGGTCGGCGGCCAGCGAGGCGTCCCAGCTGTCCGGGGTGACCGTGATCTGCTGGCCGTTGGCGGTGTAGGTGGCGTTCCAGAGCGAGGTGATGCTGGACCCGGCCGGCAGGGCGAAGCTCAGCGACCAGGTGTTGAGGGTGGAGCTGCCGGTGTTGGTCACGTCGTACTGCCCGCTGTAGCCACTGCCCCAGTCGCTGGTGCTGGAGTACACCGCCCCGACCGTGGCGGCGTTGGCGCTGGTCGCGAGCGCCACCAAGCTGCCGCCGACCACGACGGCCGCGACCGCGGAGGCCCCGACCACGGTCTTGCGGCGGGACCGGCGGCGCCTGCCTCCGGCGCTGTGGCTGTGCTTTGACGACGTCATACGGGTACCTCCACGGAGCAGTGGAACAGTGAGCTGAGAGGGCCGGACCGGGGACGGAGCACTGGGTGGGGGAAGCGGACGCGCACCTGGTGTCAGGTTCGGCGAGCGTCCGCACGGCTCGCTCGATCCGGCCGCCGCCGACGCTACCGGCCGGGCAGGGCCGGGGAATCCCCGCACAGGCAGGGGTGTGGCTCCGTTAGGACGGGCTTAAGGAACTGGCCCGAGGGAGGCGCTCACCCGGGCATCCCCGGACAGACCCGATCACCCCCGATCAGCGGATCGGCCCAGCACGGACCGGCTGATCAGCCGAACCCAGCAGCTCAGCGACCTGCGGTCAGCAGCTCAGCGGTCAGCGGATCAGGCGGACCCGGGGGTGGCCCCGGCCTCGGTGCGGGCGGGGGGCGTCGGGTTCGGCGGAGGCGGCGGTACGCAGGTGCAGGGCGATCTCCGTGCCGCCCAGCGCGGAGCCGCCGACCCGCACGCCGCCGCCGGTGGATTCGGCGACCCGGCGGACGATGTCCAGGCCGAGCCCGGTCGAGCCCTCGCCGCCGTGGCCGTGGCCGCGCCGCAGCGCCTCGTCCGGGTCGGCGATGCCCGGACCGGCGTCGCCGACCAGCACGGTCACCGAGTCCGGTCCGGTGTGGACGTCGACGGTGAACCCGGCGCCCTCGGGGGTGTGTCGGAAGACATTGCCGAGCAGGGCGTCCAGCGCCGCGCCCAGGTCGGCCGCGCCGACCGGGACCGGTGCCGGGTCGGTGGCGCCGGCCAGCCGCCACTGTCGTCCCTCGTCCTCGGCCAGGGCCGACCAGAAGGCCACCCGGTCACGGATGACCTCGGCGGCGTCGCAGCTCAGCGGCTCCGGCGCGGTCGTGGAGTCGAAGCGTTCGCCGCGCCCGCGCGCGGTGCGGATGATCTGGTCGACCTCGCGTTCCAGCTGGGCGACCGCCTCCCGGGTCTGCTCGGCGGCGTCGCCGGTACCGAGTGAGGCGGCGTTCAGCCGCAGCGCGGTCAGCGGGGTGCGCAGCCGGTGCGACAGGTCGGCGGCGAGTTCCCGCTCGGCGGAGAGCAGCTGGACCACGCGGTCGGCCATGGCGTTGAAGGCGGCGGCGGCCTGCCGCAGCTCCGGCGGCGAGTCGTCGGCCTGCGGGACGCGCACGGCCAGGTCGCCCGCGCCGAGCGCCCGCGCCGCGCCCGCGAGCCTGCGCGCGGAGCCGACGATCCGGGTGCCGAGCCGGTCGGCGACCAGCACCGAGATCAGCACCAGCGCCACCGCCACCCCGCTGAGCACCAGCCAGGCGACGGCCACGCCCTGGTCGAGCTGCGAGTCGGGGATGTACACCTCCACCACCGCGATCCCACCGCTGGCCACGGCCACGGGCTGGAGGTAGGCGTAGCCGCCGGGGACGGCGACGGTGCCGCTGCGGCCCTCGGCGGCGGCACTGCGGATCTCGGCGGCGGTGGCCCGGGCCTGGCCGATGGTGACCATCCCGTGCGAGGTCGGGATGTGGACCGCGCTGTCGGACCCGGCGACGGTCTCGGTGCTGGCGACGGCGCGTTGCAGGTCGTCCAGGTCGGTGGTGATCGCCAGCGCCGGGCCGAGCGCGGCGGCCCGGCCCTCGGCCCCGGAGAAGGCCCGGTCGCGGGCGCTCTCCCGGACCAGCAGGCCGAGCGGGATCAGGAAGGCCAGCGCGATCATGGTGGTGACCGCGATGCAGACCTTGACCAGCGCCCACCTCACGGCGTCGGTTGCCCGGCTGCCCCGGAGGCGGCCGGGACGTCCAGCCGCACACCGACCCCGCGCACGGTGTGCAGGTAGCGCGGCTGGGAGGCGGTCTCGCCGAGCTTGCGGCGCAGCCAGGACAGGTGGACGTCGATGGTCTGGTCGGTGCCGTAGGGCTGCCGCCACACCTCGGCCAGCAGTTCCCGGCGGCCGACGACCACGCCGGGCCGGGCGGCCAGGAAGGCCAGCAGATCGAACTCGCGGCGGGTCAGGTCGAGGTCCGCGCCGTCCAGGGTGACCTCGCGGCGTTGCAGGTCGATCTGCAGTCCGCCGACCTGGAGCAGCTGTCCCGTTCCCGGGGTGGTCCCGGACCGGCGCAGCACGGCGGCCATCCGGGCGCTGAGGTGGTCCCCGGAGAAGGGCTTGACCAGGTAGTCGTCCGCGCCGGCGTTGAGCAGCCGGACGATCTCGGACTCGTCGTCGCGGGCGGTGGAGATGATCACCGGGACGTCGGTCAGGCCGCGGATCATCTTCAGTGCCTCGCTGCCGTCCAGGTCGGGCAGCCCGAGGTCGAGGATGACCACGTCGCAGCCGATCTGGGCGACCTCGCGCAGCGCTTCGAGCGCGGTGCCGACGCTGCGCACCGCGT
>Ga0302314_10010942_pt1 | contig 15847 bp, 14 predicted proteins | sample III_Palsa_N2_3_FD_200533 | JGI IMG/M metagenome (GOLD analysis project Ga0302314, IMG submission 200533) | Peat permafrost microbial communities from Stordalen Mire near Abisko, Sweden - III_Palsa_N2_3 | ecosystem: Environmental > Terrestrial > Soil > Palsa > Peat permafrost | place: Sweden... | reverse complement strand
CGGCATTCGCCGGGATGAGCGGTGATTTTCTCGGACGCTTCGACTCCGACTAAACCCAACCCGCTCTAGGACAGAATTGGGAGCTACTCATGTTCGATCTCACCGGTCAGACGGCGCTGGTCACCGGCGCCAGCGGCGGCATCGGCGGGGCCATCGCCCTCGCCCTGCATGCCCAAGGCGCCCATGTGGTGCTGTCGGGCACGCGCGCCGAGGCCCTGACCGCGATCGCCGACGAACTGAAGGAGCGGGTCTCCGAGGCGCCCTGCAACCTGTCCGACCCGTCGGCCGTGGACGGGCTGATCGCCCAGGCGGAATCGGCCTGCGGCGGGCCGATCGACGTTCTGGTCGCCAACGCCGGCGTCACCCGCGACAGCCTGTTGATGCGCATGAAGGACGAGGACTGGGACACGGTCCTGAAGGTGAACCTGGAGGCCTATTTCCGCCTCTCCCGCGCGGCCATGCGCAACATGATGAAGCGCCGGTTCGGGCGAATCATCGGCATCACCTCCGTGGTCGGGGTGATGGGAAACCCGGGCCAGACCAACTATGCGGCGTCCAAGGCCGGCATGATCGGCTTTTCCAAATCCCTCGCCCAGGAGGTCGCCAGCCGCAACATCACGGTCAACTGCATCGCGCCTGGTTTCATCGAGAGTCCGATGACCGACGCGCTCAACGACCAGCAAAAACAAACCATTCTGGGCCGCATTCCCGCCGGCCGGCTTGGAACCGGCGCGGAAGTGGCGGCCGCCTGTGTCTATCTGGCCTCCAACGAGGCCGCATATGTCACCGGCCAGACATTGCACGTGAACGGCGGGATGGCGATGGTTTAGCCGATGCTTCGCCCCGCTAGTCGGACCAAAAGGAACGTGCTAGGCGGAACGCGAAAGTCCGGCGTAAATCGCGCCGCCTTCGTAGTTTTCATTTCCTGACTCCGGCGGTCTCCGCCTCGGAACAACAAAAAAAGGATTTAGCGTATGTCCGACACCCTCGAACGCGTCCGTAAGATCGTGATCGAGCATCTGGACGCCGATCCGGAGAAGGTCACGGAAAAGGCCTCCTTCATCGACGATCTTGGCGCCGACAGCCTCGACAATGTCGAGTTGGTGATGGCCTTCGAAGAAGAGTTCGATATCGAAATCCCCGACGACGCCGCCGAACATATTCAGACGGTGGGCGACGCGGTGAAATTCATCGACGAGAAGCTGAGCGCTTAAGGCCCAGGATTGCCGACCTGAGTAAGCCGTCGGGCTGCGTGCAAATGCGCGGCCGGCGGCTTATGTGTTTTGCGAAGAGTGCGGAGTCCTAAAGATGCGTCGAGTCGTCGTCACCGGGCTGGGCATGGTCACGCCGCTGGGTTGGGGCGTTGAGACAACCTGGAAAGCGCTGCTGGCCGGCAAGTCCGGCGCTGGGCGCATCACCACTTTCGATCCCACCGATTACGCCTGCCAGATCGCTTGCGAGGTCCCGCGGGTCGACGGCCGCGGCGGCGGCGGGCCGAACATCGCCGGCTCCTTCGATCCCGACCAGGTCATGTCGCACAAGGATCAGCGCCGGGTTGACGACTTCATTCTCTATGGCATGGCCGCCGCCGACGAGGCGGTGAAGGACGCCGGCTGGACGCCGGAAGACGAGGCCGAGCGCGAGCGCACGGGCGTCATCATCGGCTCCGGCATCGGCGGTCTCAGCGCCATCGCCGACACCGCCATCGAACTGCACGAGAAAGGCCCGCGCCGGGTCAGCCCGTTCTTCATTCCCTCGGCGCTGATCAACCTGGCCTCGGGCCAGGTGTCGATCCGCTATGGCTTCAAGGGCCCCAACCATGCGGTGGTCACCGCCTGCGCCACCGGCGCCCATGCGATCGGCGACGCCTCCCGCCTGATCATGTTCGGAGACGCCGACGTGATGATCGCCGGCGGGACCGAGGCGGCGATCTGCAAGCTGGGCATCGCCGGCTTCATCGCCTGCCGCGCCATGTCCACGGGCTTCAACGCCACGCCGGAAAAGGGCTCGCGTCCCTACGACAAGGACCGCGACGGCTTCGTCATGGGCGAGGGCGCGGGCTGCCTGGTGCTGGAAGAGTACGAACACGCCAAGGCGCGGGGCGCGAAAATCTATGCCGAAGTGATCGGCTATGGCTTGGCCGGCGACGCCTATCATATCACTGCCCCGGCCGAGAACGGCGATGGCGGCTTCCGCGCCATGAAGGCGGCCATCGGCCACGCCGGGATCGACCCATCGCAGATCGACTACATCAACGCCCACGGCACCTCGACGCCCTTGGGCGACGAGATCGAACTGGGCGCGGTGGAGCGGATGCTGGGCAATGCGGCCGGCAAGGCGACCATGTCGTCGACCAAGTCCTCGATCGGGCATCTTCTCGGCGCCGCGGGCGCCGTGGAGGCTGCATTTACGGTTCTCGCGCTGCGCGATCAAATCGCGCCGCCGACGATCAATCTGGACAATCCCTCGGTGGAGACGCCCATTGATCTGGTCGCCAACAAGGCCAAGCCGATGAAGATCGAATACGCCCTGTCCAACAGCTTCGGGTTCGGGGGCACCAACGCCTCCCTGATCCTGAAGAAGGCGCCGTGACCGGAGGCGATCAGCCAAAACGATCCGCGGGGTCGGGGGACCTGCCGCTCATGCGACGCTTGACGATCGCGGGCGCCAGCGCTTTCGCCACTCTGAGCCTGCTGTTCATGCTGGCGGTGGTGGCCTTCCTCTGGCTCTACCAGGGCGCCGGGCCCGCCGCGCGGCAGGACGGCTCGACCACGGTGATCCTCAAGCCCGGCTCGGGCGTCGCCGAGATCGCCTCAGAGCTGGCCCACGGCGGGGTGATCCGCTCGTCCACCCTGTTCATCGTCGCCGCCAAGGTCAGCGGCGCCGGCAAGCATATGCGGGCCGGCGAGTACGAATTCCCAAGCCGCGCCTCCATGGCGCTGGTCATGCAGAAGATCCGCAAGGGCGACATCGTCCGCCACTGGATCACCATCCCGGAGGGCTACACGTCCGAGGCGGCGGTGGATGTGCTGACGAACAGCGATGTGCTGATTGGATCGGCTCCCATTCCGGCGGAGGGTTCGATTCTGCCGGAAACCTATGAGGTGCGGCGGGGCGACGATCGGGGCGCTGTGCTGCAACGGATGATGACCGCCCGCGACGACCTGTTGAAGGCGCTGTGGGCCCAGCGCCAGCCGGGCCTGCCGTTCCAGACCCCGGAACAGGCCATGACCCTGGCCTCCATCGTCGAGAAGGAAACCGGCCTGGCCAGCGAGCGGCCCCGCGTGGCGGCGGTGTTCATCAACCGGCTGGAGAAGGGCATCCGCCTGCAGACCGACCCCACCGTCATCTACGGCCTGACCCAGGGCAAGCCGTTGGGGCGGGGCCTGCGCGAGTCTGAGCTGCAGCAGCCGACGCCCTACAACACCTATGTGATCAACGGCCTGCCGCCGACGCCGATCTGCAATCCCGGCCGGGCGTCCATCGCCGCCGTGCTCGACCCGCCGCACACCACCGAGCTCTATTTTGTCGCCAGCGGCACAGGCGGGCATGTGTTCTCCTCGACGCTGGACGAGCACAACACCAATGTCGCCCACTACCGCCAGATCGAGCGGCAGGCCAAGCTGGCGGGGTTGCACTGAGGTGGCGCTTTCCGGAATGACCGGCTTCGCCCGCACCGATGGCGGGCAGGGCCCCTGGACCTGGGCGGTGGAGGCGCGCTCGGTGAACGGGCGCGGGCTTGAGACCCGGTTTCGCGGGCCGCCGGGGTTCGACAGCCTGGAGCGGGTCGCGCGGGAGGGCTCTCAAAGCCGGTTCCAGCGCGGCCAGATCGGCCTGACCCTGCAGGCCAAGCGAGCCGAGGGCGCCGGCGCCGTGCGGATCAACACCGAGCAACTCGAGCGATACTTGGCGCTGGCGGAAACCTACGCCGCCAAAGGGGGCCGGACTGCGGCCGTCTCCGTAGCCGACCTGCTGGGTCTGCGCGGGGTGCTTGAGGCGAGCGACGACGCGGACGAGCCGGAGGCCAAGGCGGCGATCGAGGCGGCGATGGCGGCGTCCATCGCCGAGGCGCTGGAGGGATTGAAGGTCTCGCGATTGGCCGAGGGCGCGGCGCTGACGCCGGTGCTGTCGGGCCTGATTGACCGCGTGGAGACGTTGACCGAGTCTGCGGAGACCGAGGCGGCGGGTCTGCCGATGGTGCTGAAGGAACGGTTCGAGAAGCGCATGGCGGAACTGCTGGCCGACCGGACGAACCTCGAAGAGCGCATCGTGCAGGAAGCTGCCGTCATGGCGACCAAGGCGGATGTGCGCGAGGAGCTGGATCGGCTGCACAGCCACGTGGCGGCGGCGCGGACGCTGCTCACTGGCGCCGAGCCGGCCAATGGCCGCCGGTTGGATTTTCTTACCCAGGAATTCATGCGCGAAGCCAATACCTTGTGCTCCAAGTCCGCCACCACGGCGCTGACCGCCATCGGCTTGGAGCTGAAGGCGACCATCGACCAGTTCCGCGAGCAGGTGCAGAATGTCGAGTGAGCCGCATGGGCCCAGGCGCGGGCTGCTGCTGGCAGTCTCCAGCCCCTCGGGCGCCGGCAAGACCTCGCTGTCGCGGCGTCTGGTGGCCGACCACGCCGATCTGGAGTTGTCGATTTCCGCCACCACTCGCAGTCCCCGGCCCGGCGAGCGGGACGGGCGCGAGTACCACTTCGTCACGCCGGCGGCTTTCGACGGCCTGGTCAAGGACGACGCCTTCCTGGAATGGGCCGAAGTGCACGAACATCGCTACGGCAGCCCCAAGGCGCCGGTGATGGCCGCGGTCGAGGCCGGCCGCGACGTGCTGTTCGACATCGACTGGCAGGGCGCCATGAGCATCGCCGCCTCCGCGCCGGAGGATGTGGTGCGGGTCTTCATCCTGCCGCCGACTATGGCCGACCTCGCCCGTCGCCTGCATGCCCGGGCCCAGGACGCGGAAGATGTCATAGTGCGCCGCCTCGGCCGAGCCTATGGCGAGATCAAGATGTGGGGCGAGTACGACTACGTCATCCTCAACGAGGACTTCGACGCCGCCTACGCCGAACTGGCGCACATCTACCACGCGGAGCGCCTGAAGCGGGCGCGGAACCCCTGGCTGAAAGGGTTCGTACAGGGGCTGCTGGAGCAGCGGCTGTAGGGGATAGGTGCTGACGCTTGTCGCCACCTACTCCCTGCCGGTCTCTCGGCGCACCTGACCTCCTTTTCGCGCCGCTGGTGACTCGATCAGCGTGGCGGCGAAGGTTCAATCACCTGCGGCAGTATCTCGAGCTTCCAAGCCGTAGCGTCTTTCAGATAGGTCCTGGCGACCCGCTGCACATCGGCGGCGGTGACTTGGTTGAAATCGGGGATGGTTGTTCGGATGGCGTCAAGATTTCTTGGATCAATCTGGGCTGTGGCGATCTGGCTCAGCCAATAGGCATTGGTCTTTTGCTCCTGCTCGCGCTGCTCGACCCACGGACCCCGGGCGCGCTCCAGTTCGTCGGCTGAAACCGGGTTGGCGGCGAGATCAGCGACGATCTTGGCGAGGGTGTCGTAAAACAGAGTAACCTTCGTCAGCGGCACTTCGGCGTAAGCGAGCAGATAGCCGTAACCATTGAAAACTTGGGAGCTTTCCGCGGCGGTCTGAGGCAAATAGGCCGCGCCATCGGCTATGCGCAACTGTTCAAGCAGTCGGTGATTGATGATCCTTTCCAAGATCTTCACGTCGCGAGCGCGTTTCCGATCGGAATAGAAATCGGGCACGGGCCACGCAAGCAAAACGCCGGCATCGTCGGCGCGTCCCTTGTGGTGCAGCGCCACGGGCGTTGCGGTGGCCGATGGGAAGGACACATCGCGAGCTCCCTCCGGAATGGCGAAAGTCGTTGGTCGGGGTGGTAGCGCACCGAATGTAGATGCCGTCGCGGCGATTGCTTGATCAACCGTAAGGTCGCCAACGATCGTCACGGCAATAGGACTGCTCTCCAGCGCCGGCGATAGACGCCCCTTCAGGTCCTCAATGCGCGCGGACGCCGCGTCGGCCGCATCCGCATTAGCCCAGCGAAGATCGCCACCGCGAATTCGCCGGGCCAACTCACGCTGCAACACTCCAGCGGGTGACTGATCAAATTTTGGCAGTTGATCGAGGTAGGCTGTGCGGGCGCGATCGAACGACTCCGGTGGCCAACGGGGCGCGGTGATATAGGCGGCTAGAACTTGCATCTGGGTTTCAAGATCAGTGGTTGTGGTTTGGCCGTTCAAAGCAAAATGGTCGTCCCCCCACTCAAGTGTCGTAAGCTGCGTTCTTGAGGACAGCGCGCGGTACATGTCGAAATACGAAATGGCCTTCAACCCTCCCCCAATGAAGACCGCGTTCGCCCAGCGAGGGGACTGTTCGGCTTTAGGTTCGCCCAATATTCCGTCGCCGAAGCTCACCTTGACCAACACCTGACCGGCCGCGAACGTGGTTGGCTTGACCGCCAGGCGCACGCCGTTGGCAAAAGTGATCTGGGTCGTGCCGAGGTCGGCGATTTCGCGCTCGGCGACCACTCGACCCGGTGCGCCAAACGAGGTGTAGGGCCAAGCGATTTTGGCGTCAGCGACTGGTGCGGTTATGGGTGCGGCGTCAGCAGTCTTGAGCGCCTCGCCGAGGCTCGCCTCACCTCCGTCGATCGGCGTTGGGCTGGCGACAAACACCAATGGCCCGCCTGTGGCGAACGCTTGGCGCAGAGCCGCAGTCACCTCGTCCGCCTTCAGGCCATCTGTCAGCTTGCCATAGGCCGCGAGATCTTGCTTGGGACTAGTCGCGATCTCCTTGCCCGTGTCGACGACTCTCAAAAGCTCTTTGGCCACTTCGGGAGACGGGCGAGTGGCCGCACCCGCCGCAAGCGTCTCAAATCGCGCCTGGAGCACGGCCACCACCCGGTCTACTTCGTCCTGACGCAAGCCGTACTGGACGACCTGTCGGCGAACCGTTTCGGCGGCCACAAAGGACGCCTCGATGTGGTTGGGATCGGGTGTGATCGTGAAGAGGATAAGCTTAGCCGAATGGGCGAGGTCTTGCGGAAGGGCGCCGGCGCTTATGAATGGCCGCTGCGGCATGCTCTGGAGGCGAAGGTCGAACGCGACGAGCCCAATCAGCTCGACGAAGTCACGCCGTTCGCTCGCCTCCGTGTCAACACTCGCTTCGTAGGGCTTCACCCAAGCCATGGTTATCTGGGGTGGGATGCCAGCCTCGACAAAAAGTTTGGTCTGCGCCGGTCTTGCGAGGGGCGGTCCCAGCACCGGATCGGTCCCGGCGGCGCCAACGGGTTTCCAGTCGGAGAACCTGGCTTTGATCTGCGCCTCGATAGCATCAACGTCGATGTCGCCGACCACGATCAGCGTGGCGCGTTCAGGCCGATAGTAGGCATGATAGAAATCGGCGATCAGAGACACTGGCGCATGTTGAATCACGTCAGTCTGGCCGATCGGAAGCCGGTTCGGAAGGCGCTGATCCTTGAGCAGAAAGGCGACCTGAGCCTTTTGCATGTGGTAGGTCGCCACGTCGCCCGCACGTTCCTCGGAGAGCACGACCCCACGTTCCGCGTCCATGGTGGTTTGGGCGAGGGTCAATTCGCTGGCGGTCTCGCGCATCCGAAGCAGACCGCTAGCGACGGTTGCCGGATCATTCTTGGGCAGATCGAACTGGTAGGTAGTTTGGGTGGCTTCGGTGAAGGCGTTGGCGTCGGCGCCGACGGTCAAGCCCAGGCGCTGCAGATCTTGCCAGACCTCGGCCTCGGGCACATGGGCTGAACCGCGAAAAGCCATATGCTCCAGGAAGTGGGCGAGTCCCTGTTGAGCGTCGCTCTCATTGAGCGAGCCCGCGCCGATGCGAAAGCGGATAGAGACCACGCCCTTCGGCGTGGCGTTCTTCATAATTTCATAGCGCATGCCGTTGGGCAGGATACCGAAGCGGATGGCGGGATCGGCGGCGATGTCGCTGTGCGCCTGGGGCCAATCCGCTTGAGCGGGCGGGTTCGGAGCCGCCCATGCCAGACTGGTCGAGAAAACCCCGCCAGCTACCGCGAATACGGTGGCCCGCAGCCAACGTATCCACGCCCGATCACTGATCATATTTGCACATTCCCCCGACGCCAGTTCCACGGCGCTTACTCGTAGTTGATCATATCGTTAGCATTCCCGTCGAGTGGGCATGCCTTGGCGGCGGACGGCTTGAGCCGGCGGTTGTCGTTATAGCGCACTCGCGATCTCGAAGCAGAAATCCGTAAAAACGCCGACCTTCGCGGGCGGATGTTTGCGCGAGGGGTGAAACGCCAGGAGCGGGAAGCGTTCGCCATGCCAGGTGGGAAACAGGTCGATCAGATCGCCCCGCTTCAGCAGCTCGCCGACACCCCATCCTATGACCTGCGCGACACCCGTTCCGGCGAGGCATTCCGTCAGCATCGACTTCGGATCGGTAAAGGTCAGCGGCCCTCTGGTTTCGACCGAAATGGACTGCTCCTCGTCAATGAATTCCCATTCGAACGGCCGTCCCGTCTGCGGATCGAGAAATTGCAGGCAGCGATGGTGGGCGAGATCCGACGGATGTTTGGGCCGGCCGTGCCGGGCGATGTAGTTCGGCGACGCCACGGTGAGGATCGGCGCTTCGATCAGCTTGCGCGCGACCAGCGTCGAGAAGCGCGGTTGCCCGAAGCGGATGGCAAGATCGATCCCGTCGGACACCAGGTCGCCGAGATGCTCTTGCGACACAAACTCGATCGATAGCTCCGGATAGCGATCGCAAAACGCGCCGAGCCGTCCCGCCAGCACCAGCGGCAGGAAGAAGGGATCGATGTCCACCTTCAGCCGGCCGCGCACCGCGGAGGCCGCGCCGGAGGCCAGGACCGCCGCATCCTCGATCGCGGCGAGATGCGGCTTTGCCTCCTCATAGAACCGGCGTCCCTCGTCAGTCAGCGTGACCGAGCGCGTGGTCCGGTCGAGAAGCCGCACGCCCAGCCGCACCTCCAGCCGGCTGATCCCCCGGCTCACGCCGGACGCGGTGAGGCCGAGCAGCTCAGCGCCTTTGACGAAGCTGCCCCCTTCGACGACCGCGGTCAGAACGCTCACGCCCGCCAAAATCCGTCCGTCGAACGTCATGGCTCATTCCTGACAATTTATCATTAAGCATCTGACATAACCGCACTTAATTCAACGACGATGTGGAGCGATACCTGGCTCACGGCCGAACCGGCCCCAAACCCTGTCAGGGAGGACTTCAAAATGAGCACGCAGCACGCGCACCGCACCCTCTTCAAAGGCGGCGCCATCGTGGCGATGGATCGCAATATCCCGAACCTCGGGGTCGGCGACGTCCTGGTTGAGGGCGAGCATATCGTCGCCGTCGGGGCCGACATCCAGGCCGACGACGCCGAGGTTATCGACGCCCACGACGCGATCGTCATGCCGGGCCTGATCGACGCGCACCATCATATGTGGCTCGGCGTGATGCGGCGGATGATGCCCGATGTCGACGACCTGTTCGCCTATATCGACGTCGTCGCCGAGACCCTGGGCGCACACTATCGCCCGCTCGACATGTATCTGAGCACCAGGCTGACGGCGGTCGCATCGCTCGACGCCGGCATCACCACCATCATCGACGCCTGCCACTCCTCGCGAAGCCCGGAACACACCGACGCCGCGCTGGACGCGCTCGACCATACGGGCATTCGAGCGTTGCACATGGTTGGGGCGGCGATGGACAAGAAGGCGTCCGCCGCGCACCTGCCCGAAGATCTCAGGCGTCTCGCCGACAACTGGAATAACGACGGCGGCCTGGTCCAGGTCGGCCTGTTCGGTCAGCTCAACCTCGATTGGTGGAAGGTCGCGCGCAGCCTCGACATGCGCATCTTGACCGAGTTCATCGGCGACCTCGCCAAGCTCGGCCCGGACTTCGCCGAGCCGGGCGTGCTGGGCTCGCACAACATCTTCAACCACTGTACGCGCGTGCCGCAGGAGACCTGGAAGCGGTTTGCGGACGCCGGCGTCAACGTCACCGTCAACCCGCGCTCGGATGCGCTGTTCGGCTTTGACGACGAGAGCTTCGCCTACCAGCAGGCGATCGATCATGGCCTGACGCCGGCCCTCGGCATCGACCTTGACACCGCCTTCGGCAGCGACCTGTTCGGCGAGATGCACGCCCTGTTCGGGCAGCAGCGCTCGGCGATGCGCTATCGCCGTTTCCGCGGCGAGGCGAACGTCCCGGCGCCGATCTCGGTCGAAGCGGTGCTCGAAGCGGCAACCGTCAACGGCGCCCGCGCCGCCGGCCTGGAAGGCCGGGTCGGCTCGCTCACGCCCGGCAGGCAGGCCGACATCATCATGGTGCGCACCAATGGCGCGGCGGTGTTCCCGATCAGCAACGTCATCGGAACCATCGTGCAGGCGGTCGAACGTTCGGACGTCGAGACGGTGATGGTCGCCGGCGTGGTCCGCAAGCGCGCCGGCAAGCTGGTCGATGTCGATCTGGCGAAGCTGGCGGCCGATGTGGGCTCCTCGCGCGACTATCTGCTCGCGGCGAGCGGCTATCGGCCGGACCTGTTTAAGACCTCCGCCTCCGCGCCGGTGGCGGCCTGATCCGAAGGCGCCGTCCGGGTGACGGGCGGCGCTGCAATCCCTTTCATCCGAACTGCATGGAGGCTGTCATGTCAGCTGCTGCTGTAAACGGTGTGAACCGGGCGGAGACTCCGCCGGTCCACCTCTCGCGTCCCGCGCCCGGCGTCATCGCGGCGCTGTTCTGCGGCTATCTCTGTGTCGGTCTGCCGCTTCCGGTGATTCCGCTTTTCATCCACGACAAGCTGGGTTTCAGCAATCTGGTGGTCGGACTGGTGATCGGCGTCCAGTTCCTGGCGACGGTGCTGACTCGCGGCTATGCGGGTCGGCTGACCGATCATCACGGCGGCAAGCGCGCGGCCCTGCAAGGCGCGGCTGTATGTGCGCTGGGCGGGCTGGCCTATGTCATCGCGGCCATGCCGGGGTTGTCGCCCATGGTCAGCCTCGGCATCGTTGTCGCCGGACGCTTGGCCGCTGGCGTCGGCGAGAGTCAGTTCGTCACCGGCTGCGTCTCGTGGTCGATCGCCTCGGTCGGACCGGAACGCGCCGGCATGTCCATGTCCTGGACCGGCATCGCAATGTTCGCCGCGCTCGCCATCGGCGCGCCGGTCGGCATGGCGCTCTATCAGGGCTACGGGCTCCAGGCCGCCATGGTCGCCTGCATCGTCGCGCCGCTCGTGGCGGCGATCGTCGCCCTGCGGGAGGTCTCCCACGTCTCGCCAGCCGGTCTGCGTCTGCCGTTCTATCGGGTGATCGGCCAGATCTGGCGCGAGGGTCTGGGCCTGATGCTGCAGGGCGTCGGCCTCTCGGGCCTCACCGCCTTCGCCTCGCTCTACTTCGCGGCGCACAGCTGGGGCCATGCCGGGCTGGTCATGACGGCGTTCGGCGTGGGCTTCATCCTGGTCCGAGTGGTGCTTGGGAATTTGCCCGACAAGGTAGGCGGCTATCGCGTCGCGCTGTGGTCCCTGGTCATCGAGGCGGTCGGCCAGGCCATGCTGTGGGGCGCCCCGACCGAGATTGTCGCGCTCGCCGGTGCGCTGGTTACGGGCCTGGGATGCGCGCTCGTCTTTCCCGCGCTCGGCGTGGAAGCCCTGAAACACGTGCTCCCGGCCAACCGGGGCAGCGCGATGGGCGCGTTCGTCGCCTTCCTTGATATCGCCTATGGCATCTCCGGGCCCGCCGCGGGCGTTATCGCCGGACAGTTTGGCTACGCCGCCGTCTACCTGTTCGGCGCCGCCTGCGCCCTGCTTGGCGGGGTGCTCGTCGCCACCGCTCGCCGTCCTCAATCCTGACCCTTAACCTTGAGGCCGGCGGGCGGTGGTCCGCCGGCCCAGTCCATGGAGACAGATCATGTCACGCATCTTCATTTCCGGCTCGTCCACCGGCCTGGGCCTGATGGCGGGCGAACAGCTCGCCAGCCAGGGCCATCAGGTCGTCCTGCACGCCCGCAACACGGGCCGCGCGGAGGACGCCCGGCGGGCAATGCCCCAGGCGGAGGCGGTGGTTGTCGGCGACATCGAAACCATCGCCGGCGCGAAGGACGTCGCGGCTCAGGTCAATGCCCTGGGACACTTCAACGCCGTGATCCACAACGCGGCGGTCGGCTATCGGGAAGGCCATCGCGTCACCTCCGACGGCCTGCCGCATGTGTTCGCGATCAACACCCTGTCGGCCTATATCCTGACCGCCTTGGTCGAGCGTCCGGAACGGCTCGTCTATCTGAGCTCCGGCATGCACCATCATGCGCAGGCCAATCTCGACGACATCCTGTGGCGGACACGAGGCTGGAACGGCTCGCAGGCCTACGCCGAGAGCAAGCTCCATGATGCGATGCTGGCCTTCGCCGTGGCCCGGCGCTGGCCGCGGGTGCTGTCGAATGCCTTGGAGCCCGGCTGGGTCCCGACCAAGATGGGCGGGCCCGGCGCGCCCGACGACATGGAACAGGCCCATCTCACCCAAGCCTGGCTCGCCGCCGGCGACGATCCGAAAGCTGACGTGACCGGTGGATACTTCTACCATCTGAAGCGCATGGCGCCGAACCCGCAGGCCAAGGATCCGGCGCTGCAGGATCGCCTCATCGCCCTCTGCGCCGAGCTATCGGGTGTGGCGCTGCCAGCCTGAGCGCCGTTTACGGTGCGACGGCCTACCGCCCCGCCGCCCGGTCCGGCAGGATCTTGTCCATATAGGTCTCGATCACCAGGCTGAATGGCGCGCCGCCGGTGGTCAGCACCGCTTCGTGTTGCAACAGCGCGTGCGGAATGATCAACCGGCCTGGCGCCCCGGCGGCGGGTGGCGCGAGGTCCCAGCCATCGGGCAGGGGGTGGAACAGCAGGGTCGCCGACAGGGTGTGGCGCTGGTAGGCCAGGCTCTTCACCACCACGCCGAACGGGCTGTCGGTCTCATCCAGCAGCCGGTTCATCTCCGGCGTCAGCCGGCCCGGCAGATACCAGTTGTCGGCCTCCGACAGCACCCGCTCGCCGCAGGCCAGTCGCACGCGGCGATAGCGAATCGGGGTCCCCGGTTCGACCTTCAGCGCCGCCAAAACCTCCGCGCCGGCCGGCTTGTCGGCGTCCTTCACCCGCTGGGCGGTGATCTTGCCGGCCGTCGACAGATGGTGGGCGGCGCACCAGTCGGTCAGGGTCTGGGTAGCGCTCTCATGGCTGAGCAGGTTGGCGTTGAGCGACTGCAACAGGGCCAGAACTTCCAGCCGGGCGACATAGGTGTCGGGCCAGGCGGGCGCCTCGGCCATCGCCGCGCTGGAGGCCAGGACAGAAACGGCGGCGGTGGCGGCGAACATCGGCGTCGTCATGGGGAGTCCCGAAGCGGGCTTGAACTCGCTCGCCTTCTAGCCAATTTCCGATGCGCGATCGACGAGACATTGCGCCAGCGCCAGGAATCCCGCGACGGGCACGGTTTCCGCCCGTTGATTGGCGTCTATGCCGGCGGCGGCGCACAGGGTCTCGCCGCCAACGGTCTTCAGGCTGGAGCGCAGCATCTTGCGCCTCTGGCCAAAGGCGGCGGCCGTCACCGCCTCCAGCGCCGACAACAGGGTCTCGCCAGGCTGGACGGGCAGGGGCGTCAGCCGCGCGACGGCGGAGTCCACCTTGGGCGGCGGCGTAAAGGCGCGCGCCGGCAGATCCATGACAATCTCGGCCTGGGCGACCGCCTGGGTGATCACCGCCAGCCGGCCATAGGCGTCAGCGCCTGTACGCGCCACCAGCCGTTGAGCAACCTCCTTCTGGAACATCAAGGTCATGCCATCGGGCCGCCAGGGGCCGGTCAGCCATTTGATCAGCAGCGGCGTGCCGACATTGTAGGGCAGGTTGGCGACGATCAGGGCCGCCGTCCCCCCGGCGTGCTCGGTCAGAGCGGCTGCTTCATCGATCTTGAGCGCGTCGGCCTGGATGATCGTCAGCCGGCCTTCGGCGACATCGGCCAGTTCACCCAGTAGCGGCATGAACCGCGCGTCCTTCTCGACGGCGATCACCCGGGCGCCGGACTCCAGGAGGGCCCGGGTCAGACCGCCGGGGCCGGGGCCGACCTCGATCACCGTCTGTCTCTCGAGCGGCCCCGCGAGCCGGGCGATCTTGCGGGTGACGTTGAGGTCGAGCAGGAAGTGCTGGCCGAAGCTCTTGCGCGCGATCAGGCCGTGGCGTTCCAGACTTTCCCGCAGCGGCGGAAGGTCCGCCAAAGTCACGCGGGGAGGCTCACGCGGCGCGGCTCAGGGCCAGCCGCCGCTCGGCGATCTCCGCCGCCGCCCTCACCGCGGCGATCAGGCTGTCGGCGCGCGCCAGACCCCGGCCGGCGATGTCGTAGCCGACGCCGTGGTCGGGCGAGGTGCGGACGATGGGCAGGCCCAGCGTGATGTTCACCCCGCCCCAGAAATCGAGCATCTTCACCGGGATCAGGGCCTGGTCGTGGTACATGCAGATCACCGCATCGTACTTCGCCCGCGCCTCGGGATGGAACAGGGTGTCGGACGGGGCGGGATCGCCGCAGGCCACGCCCAGGTCGCGCAGGCTGCGCGCCGCCGGGCGAAGGATCTCGATCTCCTCGCGGCCCAGGGCCCCGTCTTCGCCGGCATGCGGGTTCAGCGCCGCCATGGCGATGCGCGGCCGGGTCAGGCCGAAATCCCGTGAGAGCGCCTGGGCGGTCACCAGGCCCACATTGACGATCGCCTCGATCGTCAGCGCCGGCGCGACTTCGGCCAGGGGTTTGTGGATAGTGACCAGGGTTGTGCGCAGGTCGCCGGCCGCCAGCATCATCACCGGGCCCCGCGCGCCGTCATGATTGGCGGCGGCGGTCAGGTCGGCGAGGAACTCGGTGTGGCCGGGGAAGGGGAAGCCGGCGGCATAGAGCGGCGCCTTGGCGATGGGCGCGGTGACGACGCCCGCGACCTCGCCGGACAGGGCCAGGCCGGCCGCGGTTTCGATCCACCGGATGATCGCCCCGGCGTGGGCCGGGTCGGCCTTGCCGGAGACGACGGGCGCCGGCAGCGGAATGTCCAGCACGGGAATCGCCCGCTGAAACACCGCGCCCGCCTCGGCTGGCCCGGTTACACGTTCAAGGATCGACGCGCCCGCGGGCGACGCCGAACTGAGCATGCGGATGTCGCCGACCACCATGAAGACCGGGCCGGTTTCCCGTAAGGCGCGCCAGGCTTTCACGGTGATTTCCGGGCCGATCCCGGCGGGATCGCCCAGGGTGAGCGCGAGCGGCTTGATCGTCACCGCGTCTCTATGGTCGCCGAACTCCGCAAGTCGCGGAGGTAGCGCCTGGAGATCATCGACAGCTCCTGGTCCTCGATGCGCGATTCGATCTCATCGCGAGAGGGCATGGTCAGCCCGCTCTGATGCCGGGCGCACAGGATGATCAGGTGCAGGCCGGCGCCGGTGCGGACCGGATCGCTGACCTGATCGACCTTCAGGGGCAGGATCGCCTGCTGGAACGAGGGGGCCAGATCCTTTACGTCGGCTTGGCCCAGGTCGCCGGCGACCACGCCGTCCACCTTCGCGGCGCTGGCTTCCACCGACGCGCAGCCCTTGATCTCGGTCTTCAGCTTCAGCAGTTTTGAGCGCGCGACCTCGACATCGGCGGCCGGAGCATCGGACGCCAGGCTGATCGCCGCCTGTTTCAGCTGCACGATCACCGAATCGGAGCCGGCGCGCTTGTCCTTCACCAGGACGATGTAGACACCGTCATGGGTGACGATCGGCTGCGACAGCTGGCCGGTGCGGATTTGCGAAATAGC
>Ga0302314_10010941_pt1 | contig 15848 bp, 11 predicted proteins | sample III_Palsa_N2_3_FD_200533 | JGI IMG/M metagenome (GOLD analysis project Ga0302314, IMG submission 200533) | Peat permafrost microbial communities from Stordalen Mire near Abisko, Sweden - III_Palsa_N2_3 | ecosystem: Environmental > Terrestrial > Soil > Palsa > Peat permafrost | place: Sweden... | reverse complement strand
GGCACGATCACCGGCGGCGGCAGCCGGATCGACTACTACGCGCCCGGCATCATCGGCATGGCGGTGCTCTCCACGGCCTTCACCAGCCAGGCGATCGCCACCGGCTTCGAGCGGCGCTACGGCGTGCTCAAGCGGCTCGGCGGCACGCCGCTGCCGCGCTGGGGGCTGCTGGCCGGCAAGTCGCTCAGTATCCTGATGGTCGAGTGCGTGCAACTGGTACTGCTGATCGCGATCGCGCTGGTGATGGGCTGGTCCCCGCACGGCGACCCGCTCGCCGTGCTGCTGCTGTTAGCCCTCGGCACGACGGCGTTCAGCGGCCTGGCGCTGTGGCTTTCCGGAGCGCTGCGCGCCGAGGCGACGCTGGCCGTGGCCAACTTCGTCTTCCTGGTCTTCATCGGCATCGGCGGCGTGGTGGTGCCGCTGACCAAGTTCGGCCACGGCGCGCAGTCCGTGCTGCAGTTCCTGCCGATCAGCGCGCTGACCGACGGGCTGCGGGACGTGCTCCAGCACGGCTCCGCGATGCCCTGGGGGCCGCTCGGCATCCTGGCCGCCTGGGCGGTCATCGCGATCGCGGGCGCGGCCCGGTTCTTCAAGTGGGAGTAGCAAACGTGACCCAGCAGGAGACGAGGACCCCGACGGCACGCGCGTCGGCCGAGGCTGAGCCAGCGGACTCGGCAGATCCGACAGCCGCTGCTGGCCCGGCGGACGCGGCCCGCGGCGGCGGCAGGCTGGCCCGGCTGCGGAGCTGGCAGCCGACGGCGAAGCAGGTGGAGTGGGCGTGCTTCGCGGCGCTGGCGGCGAACACGCTGATCGTGGTCACCGGCGGCGCGGTGCGGCTGACGAACTCGGGCCTGGGCTGCCCGACCTGGCCGGAGTGCACCGGCGGTTCGCTGGTGCCGGTCTCCACCCTCGGCTACCACTCGATCATCGAGTTCTCCAACCGGATGCTGACCTACGCGCTGACGGCGGCGATCGGGGCGGCGATCCTGGCCGCGATGTTCCAGCGGCCGCGCCGTCCGGCGCTGGTGAAGCTGTCCTGGGCGCTGTTCTTCGGCGTGGTGCTGCAGGCGATCATCGGCGGCATCACCGTGCTGACGAAGCTGGCGCCGGAGTGGGTCGCGATCCACATGTGCGTGTCGATGGGGATGATCGGCGTCTCCTACGTGCTCTGGATCCGCTCCCGCGAGGGCGACGGGCCGGTCGAGGTGGTGACCCGGCGCGAGCTGCTGTGGCTCGCCCGGGTTCTGGCCGGCGCGACCGGGGCGGTCATCGCGGTCGGTACTCTGGTGACCGGCACCGACCCGCACGCGGGCGCGAGCGACGCGAGCAAGCGGCTGCCGTTCAAGGCGCTGGACATCACGCAGGCGCACGCGGACCTGGTCTTCATCGTCGTCGGGCTGACGGTGGCGCTGTGGTTCGCGTTCAAGGCGACGGACGCGCGGCCGGAGAACCTGCGCACGGTGCGCGACATGTTCCTGGTCCTGGTGCTGCAGGCGGCGATCGGCTACACGCAGTACTTCACCGGGCTCCCGGCCTGGCTGGTGCTGCTGCACATGGCCGGCGCCTGCCTGACCTGGCTCGCGGCGTGGCGGGTGCTGATGTCGCTGCGCACGCGGCGCTGACCGAGTACGGCGAGGAAGAACGGAACGGCCTTGGGAACCAACGCGGGGATTCGCAGAAATCTGCTTCGGGTGCTCTACGCGCTGCTGCCGATCGGGGTGGTCGTCGGCTTCGGCGTGAACACGACGGCGGGCACGGTCATCGTGGTGATCGCGGTGATCGGGCTGGTCACGCTCTCGGTGACGGCCTAGCGCGGAACGCTCCCGGGGCTGTCATCCGGTTCCTGTACGGTGTGGCCGAGCAAGTTCAGGCGAGCGACCGGGTGGAGGGGGCCATGCCCATTTTCGGGCGGGGCGGGAAGAAAACGAAGCAGCCCGTCGGGGGGACGACGCCGGCGCCACCGGTACAGGCGCCACCGGCACCGGCACAAGCCGATGCCGGGCTGCCCGAGGCCCGGACGATACCCGGCGACGGCGACTCCGAACTCCTCAGGCTGCTCAAGGTGGCCGAGACCCGCGACTGGACCGAATTGCGCGCGGGGGTGTCGGAGTACTCGGATGACAACCTCACCTCGCTGCTCGGCAACGTCTGCGCGCAATCGCCGTCGATGAGCGACTGGCTGCCCCAGGCTGTGGGACCGGACCCCGAGGACGCGCTGGCGCAGGCGTTCCTCGGCGCCTTGGCCATCGAGCGCGCCTGGCGGGTGCGCACCGGCAAGCTCGCGCAGCACGTGTCGCAAGAACAGTTCCGTGAGTTCCACCGGATCCTGCGGGAGGCCGAGGAGCACCTCTACCGGTCGGCCGAGCTCGATCGGAAGTCCGCCGCGCCGTGGTACTCGCTGCTCATCTCGGGCCGCGGCCTCGAGGTCGGCCTCGACGTCCAGCAGCGCCGCTTCGAGGCCCTGACCGAGCGCTCCCCCGGCCATCTCGGCGCGCACCGCCAGATGCTCCAGCAGCTGTGCGCCAAGTGGTCCGGCTCGCACGAGCAGATGCACGCGTTCGCGACCGAGGCGATGCGCGGGCCGTACGGCGAGGATCTCGGTGTGCTGATACCGGTCGCGTACAACGAGCACGTGACACGTCTGGACAAGGACTCCCCCGAGCGGGGGTTCATCAAGTCCGCCGAATCGCGCGCCGAGCTCCAGGAGGCGGCGGACCGCACGATCTTCCGGCCCGGCTTCGCGCCGGCCCGCAATCCGTATCTGGCGGCGAACACCTTCGGCTGGGCGTTCTGCGCCGCCGGGATGTGGCCGCAGTCGCGGGCGGCGTACGAGGCGACCGAGGGGGTCGTGGTGAAGTGGGGCGGTTTCACCGACCCCGTGGCCGCCTACACCCGCAATCGCGCCCTCGCGTTCCGGAACTCCTGAGCCCGCACGATCTCTCCCGAAGGTACCTCCCGTGTCCCAGCCCGAGCCCTCGCACACCTTCCAGGTCGATCTGCGAGGCATGGTCGACCTGCTCTCGCACCACCTCTACTCCAGCCCGCGCGTCTACATCAGGGAGCTGATGCAGAACGCGGTGGACGCGATCACCGCGCGCCGGCAGCTCGATCCCGCGGCCCCCGCGAGCGTGCGCATCCGCACCTCGGGGACGCTGACGGTGACCGACACCGGGATCGGGCTGACCGAGCAGGAGGTGCACCGCTTCCTCGCGACGATCGGGCGCAGCTCCAAGCGGGACGAGGACGGGCTGATCCAGACCCGCTCGGACTTCGTCGGGCAGTTCGGCATCGGGCTGCTTGCCTGCTTCGTGGTGGCGGACGAGATCACCGTGGTGACCCGCTCGGCGCGCGAGCCCGGGGCCCCGGCGGTCGAGTGGCACGGCTACTCGGACGGCCGCTACTCCATCAGCACCCTGCCGTCCTCGGCGCACGAGTTCGGCACCACGGTCACGCTGGTGCCGCGGCAGGGCTCGGAGGACTGGTTCGGCGCGGCGCGGCTGGCCGAGCTGGCGCGCAACTACGGCAGCCTGCTGCGTTACGAGGTCTCCCTCGAGGGCCAGGACGGCGTGCCGGTCCTGATCACCGACACGCCCGCGATCTGGGAGCGCCCGTACGGCTCGCCGATCGCCCGGCGCGAGGCGCTGACCGGCTACTGCCAGCGCGTCTTCGACTTCGCCCCGCTGGACGTGATCGACCTCGACCTGCCGCTGGTCGGGCTGCGCGGGGTGGCGTACGTGCTGCCGACCTCGGTGCACCCGAACCGGCGCGCCGGGCATCGCGTGCACCTCAAGGGCATGCTGGTCTCTGAGCAGGCGCACGAGCTGCTGCCGGACTGGGCCTTCTTCGTGCGCTGCGTCATCGACTCGGACGGGCTGCGGCCGACCGCGTCCCGCGAGGCGCTGTACGAGGACGAGACCCTCGCCGCGGTGCGCGACGCGCTCGGCGCCCGGCTGCGCGACTGGCTGACCGGCCTGGCCGCGAGCGATCCGGGGCTGCTCGGCCGCTTCCTGTCCGCGCACCACCTGGCCGTGAAGGCGCTGGCCAGGTACGACGACGACCTGCTGCGGGCGCTGCTGCCCTGGCTGCCGTTCGAGACCACCGACGGCTCGGTGACCCTCGACGAGTTCGCCCGCGCCCACCCCACGATCCTGGTCACCCAGACCGTCGAGGAGTTCCGGCAGGTCGCCTCGATCGCGGCGGCGGCCGGGCTCGGCGTGGTCAACGGCGGCTACACCTACGACCGGGACCTGATCCGCCGGCTGCCCGAGCTGCGGCCCGGCGTCTCGGTGCTCGACCTCGACCCGGACACCGTCACCGCGCACCTCGACAGCGTGGAGCCCTCGGTCGAGCTGGCCGCCGCGCGCTTCCTCGACCTGGCCCGCAAGGTGGTCGACGGCTACGGCTGCGACGTGGCGCTGCGCAGCTTCCATCCGGTGACAGTGCCCGCGCTGCTGATCGACAACCGGGAGGCGCGGCACGAGCGCAACCGCGCCGAGCAGGCGGCCGCCGCGGACGGGCTGTGGGCCGACATCCTCGGTGCGCTGCGCTCCTCGGCCCCGCGGGCGCAGCTGGTGCTCAACCACCAGTGCCCGCTGGTGCGGCGGATCGCGGAGATCGCCGAGCCCCATCTGGCCGAGTCCGCGGTGGAGGGCCTCTACGGCCAGGCGCTGCTGCTCAGCCGCCGCCCGCTGCGCCCGGCCGAGCACGCGCAGCTGAACAAGGCCTTCCTCGGCCTGCTGGAGTACGCGACCCACCGGGGAGAAGAGCGATGAGCGAGGATCAGGACCCGCAGACCGAGCAGGAGATCTACGACGCGCTCAAGCAGCTGCGGGAGGCGCCGTACGGCGCGGTCCGCTCCGCGCGCACCGAGGAGCTCGTCGACGCGGCCGAGCGGCTCGAGCTGCACGAGGCGCTGCCGACCGCGATGCTGGAGCTGCTGACCGCCTACGAGTTCGGCAACGAGCTGCGTAAGGCGCCGGTGCTGTTCAGCCGGATCCTCAAGCTCTACCAGGAGCGGCCGGAGAGCTTCGACGAGTGGTGCGAGCACCGGCTGTTCTGGTGCTTCAAGTGGATCACCTGGGCGCTGCTGTGCCTGCCGGAGATCCCGCTGCCGGTGATCGAGGGCTGGATCGCGAAGATGCGCGAGCACTACGTCGCCGCGGGCAAGCCGCTGCAGGCGGTGCACACCTCGCGCTTCCACCTGGCCTCGCACACCGGCCTGAACGAGGAGTCGGCCTACGAGCAGTGGGCCACCCGGCCGCGCGACGAGTTCAGCGACTGCGAGGCCTGCGAGGCCAGGGAACGCGGCGTCTACTGGCAGGACCGGGGCCAGGACGAGCGGGCGCTGCGGGAGTGGGAGCCGGTGCTGAGCCACGGGATCGGCTGCGAGGAGGAGCCCGCCTCGACGATCTCGCACGCGCTGCTCTCGCTGGTACGCGCGGGCCGCGGCGAGGAGGCCGCCTCGCTGCACCGCTCGGGCTACCGGATGGCCAAGGCCGAGGTCGGCATGGACGTCCAGGTCGGCCGGCACCTGGAGTTCCTGGCGCTGACCGGCAACGCGGCACGCGGCCTCGAACTGCTCGCGGAGAACCGGAGCCGGTTCGACTCGACCACGGAGCCGCTGAGCCGGCTGTACTTCCTCGACGGCGTCAGGGTCCTGCTGACGCAGCTGGTGGCCGAGGGCGCGGCGCAGGCCCCGGTGACCGGCCCCGGCGGACGCACGCTCTCCGTGGAAACGCTGCTCGCCGAGATCACCGCGCTCTCCGACGAGCTCGCGCGGAAGTTCGACGAGCGCAACGGGACCGGCCGCCAGGGCGACTTCCACCGCGAGCGCTGCGCCCGGGCGCCGCTGACCACCGAGCCGCTGCCGCTCGGCATGCGCGTGGTGCCCGTCGGCCCGGCCCCGGTCGCGGCGAGCGCGAGCCCGGTGCGGGTTCCGCAGGACTTTCCGAGGCTGCTGGCCGAGGCCCGCGCGGCGCTCACGCTCGGCCGGCCGGACAACGACGCGCTCTGGGAAGCCGTCGCGCTGCGCGCGGGTGAGGCGGAGCTCGACGACCTGTTGCGGGCCGAACTCGCCAACCACGAGGCCTTCAAGCACGTGGCGAAGGCGGAGTGGAGCGAGGCCGTCGAGCAGTTGGCGCGATCCGCGGAGCTGTTCGAGAAGGCGGGCCAGCCCGGCCAGGCGGTCGCCCGCCGTTCCCGCGCCGCGTGGTGCGGATTCATAGGCGACGAGCAGGCCGCGCAACGTCCGTGGACGGAGTTCGACGCGCTGCTCGCGACGGCGGACGCGCTGCTGGCCGAGCAGCGGATCGCCGCGGAGGACTACGTGATCGTCCGGCACAGCCGGGAGGCGGCGGCGTTCCGCGTGCTGCTGGGCGCGGCGCAGGAGTCCGCGGCCGAGGCGGCCACCCGGTTCGAGGCCGAGAACGAGGCCCTGCGCGAGTCGGCGGACCGGCTCGGCGTACCGGGCCGCGCGGCCATCGCCGAGGCCGACCGGAGCTCCGTGTGCTTCCGGCAGGACCGGACCGAGGAGGCGCTGTCCGCGATGCAGAGCGCGGTCGCGTACGCCGAGCGCAGCGAACGTCCGTGGACCCTGCCGCGGTTCCTGGCCAACCAGGGGAACCTGCTCAACCGGATGGGCCGGTTCGACGAGGCCGCGCCCGCGCTCCACCGGGCCCTCGCGCTGCTGGCCGAGTGGCCGGACGCGGAGATGGACGAGACCGCGATCGTGATGGAGCTCGCGCAGAACCGGCTGTACGCCGACGAGCCCGACTACGCCGCCGCGATCACGCACCTGACCTCGGCGTCGGCCAGGTTCGACCGACAGGGCGAGGCGGTGGCCGCGGCGCACGCCCGCTCGTTGCTCGGCCAGGCCCTGCTGCGCAGCGGTCGGCGCGCCGACGGGATCGCCGTGCTCGAATCGCTGCTCGGCGAGGAGGCCGAGGCGCAACTGGCCGACGAGCAGCGGGCGCAGACCCGGCTCGACCTCGGCAGGGCGCTGATGCAGTCGGCCGAGCCGCTGCCCGCCGCCGAGACCTTCGCGCGGCTCGCCGACCTCGTCGCGGACTGGCCGGACCAGTTCGTGCACACGCTCGTCGCCGCCGAACTCGTCTGCGCGCTGTACTCCGCCCGGCGGTGGGAGGAGGGCGAGAAGGCGATCGAGCGGGCCATGGCCGTGCACGAGACGGCGCCGAACCCGGCCATGGTCTGCAAGATGCTGCGGGTGGCCGCCGAGGCCGAGTCCACGGACCGCGGCGGCGTCGAGCACGCCCTGGAACTGCTGCGCCGGGCGGACGAGGTGAACGAGGCCACCGAGGAGATCAAGGGCCGCTACCACCGCTGGCCGGAGACCGCGCTGAACGCCGACCTGCGTACGCAGGCGCTCTTCGCGGCCCAGCGCCACGAGGAGGCGCTCGCCGCCTGCGAGGGCGCGATCGCGGCGTGGGCGGTCGGCGGGGACAAGGTGATCGGCGAGTACGCGCAGTCGGTGCTGACCGCCGCGTCCCTCGAGGGTGAGCACCTCGGGCGCCGGAAGGAGGCCGCGGCCAGGCTGCACGCCACGATCCCGCGCTGCCGCGAGGCCGGACACGAGCGGGCCGTGCAGGTGCTCACCGCGCGCGCGGAGGCGTTCGAGAAGGAGCAGTAGGGTCCGTCCATGGGGATGATCGAAGAACTCTTCTCGCTACGCGGCCGCAGTGCGCTGGTGACCGGCGGCAGCTCGGGGATCGGCTACGCGATGGCCGAGGCGATCGCGGGCGCCGGGGCCCGGACCGTGCTGCTGGCCCGCCGCGAGGAGCCGCTGAAGGAGGCTGCCCGGCGGATCACCGCCCAGGGTGGCGAAGCTCACATCGTGAGCGCGGACATCACCGACCGCGAGCAGTTGGTACGTGCGGCGGAGCAGGCGGTCGAGCTCGTCGGCGAGATCGACATCCTGGTCAACTGCGCGGCCAACATGCACCGGCCGCCGCTCGGCGAACTGACGATCACTCAGTGGGACGAGCTGTTCGCGGCGAACGTGGACGCGCCCTTCCTGCTCGGCCAGCGCTTCGGTCCCGGGATGGCCGAGCGCGGTTGGGGCCGGATCATCAACGTCGGCTCGCAGCAGTCGATCTCCGCCTTCGGCAACAGCGGCGGCTACGGCGCGGCGAAGGCGGGCGTCGCCGGTCTTACGCGGTCCCAGGCCGAGGCGTGGTCGGCGCGCGGGGTGTCGGTGAACACGATCATCCCCGGCTTCGTGCTCACGCCGCTGACGGCCGAGACGGCCAAGGACGCCGAGCGGGTGGCGGCGCTCGCGCGGCGGCATATGGTCGGACGCAACGGACTGCCGGAGGACTTCCGGGGCGCCGCGGTCTTCCTGGCCTCGGAGGCCGCGCGCTTCGTCACCGGGCAGATGCTGTTCGTCGACGGTGGCTTCGCGGTCCATTAGAATTCGTCCGCCTCGTGCCCACGAGGCGTTTTTCGGGGAAGGGGATCGGGTTCAAGTGTCGTGCCCGAAGTGCGGTTCCACGCTGACGGCGGGAGCGGCCGCGTGTCCGGTCTGCGATCCGTGGGCCGCTCCGCTCAGGCCGGCCACCGCGCTCCCGGCCCTCACGCCGATACCGGTGCGGGCCAAGGTCCCGAAGTGGATCGAGCGCACGGTCCGGCGCAACCCGCCCGCGTACGCCGACCTGGAGAAGGCCTGGCGCAACTCGGTCATCATGGGCAGCCTGACGATCGTCTTCGGGGTGTTCACCATCGCCGCCCTCGCGGCCGCTTATCTCGTGCACTCCCCCGGCCTGTGCGAGGCCTGCGCCGCTGTCGCGGTCCTCGCCCTGCTCGGCATCCTCGTCCTGACGCTCGTGGTGCGCAAGAACTTCTGGCTGGGCCGGGCGGTCGCGGTCGTCGGCTCCCGGCCGGACATCGGCTACGAGGGCTTCGCACGCATTCGGGGCATCGTCTGGATCACCCGTACGGTCCGGGCGATGCCCGTGCTGATCATCGGCTTCACCTTCGTGGACATCTTCCTCATCCACAGCAGCAGCACGCCGAAGGCGATGAACATCAGCTACACCGTCTACCTGCTCCTGGTGGTGTGCAACTACGCGCTGCAGTACGTGTTCCAGGCGAGCGCCCGCCAGGAGCTCGCCCGACTACTCTCGCGCTGAGGCCCGGAGCCGGAGCCGCTAGATCCCGGCCTCGGCCAGGAAGAACCGGCCCGCGCCGGTCAGCAGCACATTCGCGTCGGCCGCGGACAGGAAGCAGGACTGGCCGCGGACGAGCACGAAGTGGCCGTCCGGCTCGGTGCCGCAGCTGACCGAGGCCTCGCCCTTCAGGCACAGCAGCACCCGCGGGCCGCCGTCGCCCGGCACGGTCAGCGCGGCCCCGTCGGCCAGCGTGAGACGGCTCAGCCGGAACTCGGGCACGGGGGTGTCGAAGACCTCGATGCCGGGCGCCACCTGGCGGGCCGTCAGCACCGGCACCGTGACCTCGGGGTCGAGCACCCGGACGAGCTCGGGGATGTCGATGTGCTTCGGGGTGAGCCCGGCCCGGATCACGTTGTCCGAGTTGGCCATCAGCTCGATGCCGACGCCCTTGATGTACGCGTGGATGCCGCCCGCGTCCATGAAAAGCGCCTGTCCAGGCTCGACCACGCGGTGGTTCATCAGCAGCGAGCAGACCAGGCCGATGTCCCCCGGGTGGTCCGCGCTCATCCGCACGATCGCGTCGTAGGACGCCGCGAAGGGCCCGCCCTTGCCCGCGTCGATGGTCGCGGCCTCCACCGCCCGGTCCACCAGCCGGCCGCGGGTCTCCCGCGGCCAGCTCAGCAGCTGGGTGAGCGCGTCGGCCACGCCGCGCGGGGTCGGGTTGGCGCGCAGCCCGGCGACGAGGTCCTTGAGCTCGGGCAGGCCGAGCCGCTCGATCGCCTCGGCGGCCTCCTCGGCGGGCCGCAGCCCGGCGAGCACCTCGAAGGGGGTCAGCGCGCAGAGGATCTCCGGCTTGGGCCAGTCGTCCACGTAGACCCGCTCGCGCGCGTCCCTGGGCACGCCCAGCGCCTCCTCGCGGGCGAAACCGGCCTCGGCCTGCGCGCGGGTCGGGTGCAGCTGCACGGACAGGGCCTTCTCCGCGGCCAGGACCTTGAGCAGGAAGGGCAGCCGGCCGCCGAAGCGCGCGGCCACCCGCCCGCCGAGCTCGATGCCCGGGTTCGCGGCGATGGCCGCGGTCAACGTGCCGGTCACGCCGTCGCGGGTGAGCACCGACGGGGCGCTCGGATGGGCGCCCATCCACAGCTCGGCCTGCGGTCCGGTGCTCGGCGTCGGCTCGCCGAGCAACTCGGCGATCGCGGTGCGCGACCCCCAGGCGTAGGGCTGGACGGTGTTACCCAACAGATCCACGGCGTGGGCCTCCTGCAAGGACTTGCGAGACGGATTCGTCGGTCGGTCGGCGGCACGCACGGCGCCTGGTCGGCATCGCGCACGCGAACTGCTGAGCGCACTTTACCGACTCCGACTGAACGAGCGCTCAACATACCGTCAGGATCCGGTACGGCGCCTCATCGTCGGGGGTGAGTTCTCAAGACAGTGCTCAGATGTGACGAAGCAGCGGGTCGACCGCCAGGAGCACGAACAGCAGCGCCAGGTAGCTGTTGGAGAAGTGGAACATCCGCATCGGCTTGAGCGCGACGCCGGTCACGCCCTTGCGCGCCTGCCAGTGCAGGCGGTGCGCCTCGACCAGGAAGGCCGCGCCGAGCAGCGCGGCGCCGCCCCCGTAGACCCAGCCGGTGTGCGCGATCGGCCAGACGGCCAGCGAACAGGCCACCGTCGCCCAGGTGTAGAGCATCATCTGCCAGGCCACGTGCCGCTCGGTGGCGACGCAGGGCAGCATCGGCACGTTCGCCGCGGCGTAGTCCTCGCGGTAGCGCATGGCCAGCGCCCAGAAGTGCGGCGGCGTCCACATGAACACGACCAGGAACAGCACCGCCGGCGGCCAGCCGAGGTGGTCGGTGACCGCGGTCCAGCCGATGACGGTCGGGAAGCAGCCCGCCGCCCCGCCCCAGACGATGTTCTGCGAGGTGCGCCGCTTGAGGATCATCGAGTAGACGACGACGTAGAAGACGTTCGCCGCCAGCGCCAGCATCGAGGAGAGCCAGTTGACGAAGAAGCCGAGCCAGAGCGTCGAGGCGACCCCGAGCACGAGGCCGAAGATCACCGCGGCGTTCGGCGTGACCGTGTGCATGGCCAGCGGGCGGCGCCGGGTGCGGCGCATCTCGGTGTCGATGTCCCGGTCCACCCAGCAGTTGAGCGCGTTGGCGCTGCCCGCCGAGAGGTAGCCGCCGACGGTGACCGCCACGACCGTCCACAGGTCGGGCACGCCGCCCTTGGCCAGAAACATCACCGGAATGGTCGTGATGATCAGCAGCTCGATGATCCGCGGCTTGGTGAGCGCCACGTACGCGCGCACGGTGTCGGCGAGGGACGGCCGCCGCGCGGGCACTTCCTCCGGTGCCGGCGCAGTCGCGACCGGAGCCGCCGGAAGGTATTCCACCGCAGTCACCAGCGCACACCCCTGCTCTTGTTCTCGTCGCCCGATGTTTTCCTCAGGACAGCGAAACTCTAGACCCCGGCCCGCGCGGCCCCGCGCCCGGGTCGGGTGAAACGCCGGAGACCGGCGCATGCTCACCCGTTTCCGACACCACACCCCCATACAGAGCACAGCGCATGAGTTGATAGGCCCAGGCGGGGTAGGGTGGTGCCGACATAACAGATTTCACAGCCTCCGCCGCGCGGGGAATGGGCTGTGTGCTCTGGCCGATAGGGCGGGCCGTGCGGACCTGTCCGGACCTGAGCGCCGCCCGGTGGGCAGCGTCGCCTCCACCCCGAGGACGACGGCTCCGCACCCAAGGAAGGACGCGCGCGTTGAGCGAGTCGCCCGTTGTTTCGAAAGACACTGCGTTCACGTGGACCGATCTGGACCGCAAAACGGTGGACACCGTCCGCGTGCTGGCGGCGGACTCGGTGCAGAAGGTGGGCAACGGCCACCCCGGCACGGCCATGTCGCTGGCCCCCCTCGCCACCCTGCTGTTCCAGAAGCATCTGCGCCACGACCCGGCCGACCCCCAGTGGGTCGGCCGCGACCGTTTCGTGCTCTCCCCCGGCCACTCCAGCCTGACCCTCTACATCCAGCTTTACCTCTCGGGTTACGGTCTGGAGCTCTCCGACCTCGAGGCCTTCCGCACCTGGGGCTCGCTCACGCCGGGCCACCCGGAGTACGGGCACACGGTCGGCGTGGAGACCACCACGGGACCGCTCGGCCAGGGCCTGGGCAACGCGGTGGGCATGGCGATGGCCGCCCGCTACGAGCGCGGCCTCTTCGACCCGGATGCCGCCGAGGGCGCGTCGCCGTTCGACCACACGATCTACGCCATCGCCTCCGACGGCGACCTCGAGGAGGGCGTCACCTCCGAGGCCTCGTCCATCGCGGGCACCCAGAAGCTCGGCAACCTGGTCGTCATCTACGACGACAACCACATCTCGATCGAGGGCGACACCAAGGTCGCGTTCACCGAGGACGTGCTCAAGCGCTACGAGGCCTACGGCTGGCACACCCAGGCGGTCGAGTGGACCACCAAGGACGGCTACGTCGAGGACGTCGAGGCGCTGCACGAGGCGATCCTCGCGGCCGAGCGGGAGACCGACCGTCCGTCGATCATCCGGCTGCGCACCATCATCGGCTGGCCCACCCCGAAGCTGGCGGGCACCGACAAGGTGCACGGCAGCGCGCTCGGCACCGAGGCGGTCGCGGCCACCAAGGTCGTCCTCGGCTTCGACCCGGACAAGACCTTCGAGGTGCCCGAGGGCGTCCTGCCGCACGCCCGCGAGGTCGGCGCCCGCGGCGCCGCGGCGCACAGCGCGTGGAACGAGGGCCTCGAGGCCTGGCGCGCGGCCAACCCGCAGCGCGCCGCGGACTTCGACCGGATCCAGGCGCGCGAGCTGCCCGCGGGCTGGGGCGAGAAGCTCCCGGCGTTCCCGGCCGGCAAGGACGTGGCCACCCGCAAGGCCTCGGAGGCCGCGATCCAGGCGATCGCCGAGCAGCTGCCCGAGTTCTGGGGCGGCAGCGCGGACCTGGCCGGATCCACCAACACCACCATCAAGGGCGGCCTGTCCTTCCTGCCCTACTACGAGGAGGGCGGCGAGTTCGGCGGCTCCTCGCCGTACGGCCGGATCCTGCACTTCGGCATCCGCGAGCACGGGATGGGCTCGATCCTCAACGGCATCGCGCTGCACGGCAACACCCGCGTGTTCGGCGCCACCTTCCTGCAGTTCTCCGACTACATGCGCCCGCCGGTCCGGCTCGCCTCGATGATGCAGGCGCCGACCACCTACGTGTGGACGCACGACTCGATCGGCCTCGGCGAGGACGGCCCGACGCACCAGCCGGTCGAGCACTACGCGGCGCTGCGCGCGATCCCGGGCTTCCACTTCGTCCGCCCGGCCGACGCCAACGAGACCGTCGCGGCCTGGAAGGCCACGCTCGAGCAGCACGGCCCGGTCGGCCTCGCGCTGACCCGGCAGAACGTGCCGGTCTTCGACCACGACGCGCTCGGCTCCGCGGTCTCGGTGACCGAGGGCGTCAGGCGCGGCGGCTACGTGCTGGCCGAGGCCACCGGCGGCGCGCCGAAGGTGATCCTCATCGGCACCGGCTCCGAGGTGCAGCTCGCCGTCACGGCGCGCGAGCGGCTCGAGGCCTCCGGCATCCCGACCCGGGTCGTGTCCCTGCCCTGCACCGAGTGGTTCGAGGCGCAGGACGCGGAGTACCGGGAGTCGGTCCTGCCGACCGCGATCAAGGCGCGGGTGACGGTCGAGGCCGGCATCGCGCAGCCCTGGTACCGCTACGCGGGTGACGCGGGTCGCATCGTCTCGCTGGAACACTACGGCGCCTCCGCCGATTACAAGACTCTGTACACCCAGTTCGGCGTGACCGCCGAAGCCGTGGAAGCAGCCGCGCGCGAGTCGCTGGCCGCGGTCGAGGCCTGAGAAACCAAGGGGAGAAGAAGATGACCTACGAGAATCTCAAGAAGCTGTCCGACGACGGCGTCTCCATCTGGCTCGACGACCTGTCCCGCGACCGGCTGCGCTCCGGCAACCTGGCCGAGCTGGTCAAGGACGAGTACGTCACCGGCGTGACCACCAACCCGACCATCTTCCAGAAGGCCATCTCGGGCTCGACCACCTACGACGACCAGGTCAAGGACCTGGCCGTGCGCGAGGTGACCGTGGAAGAGGCGGTCCGGATGATCACCACCCGCGACGTGCGCGACGCGGCCGACGTGCTGCGCCCGGTGTACGACCGGACCGACGGCGTGGACGGCCGGGTCTCGATCGAGGTCGACCCGCGTCTTGCGCACAAGACCGCGCCGACGATCGCCGAGGCCAAGCAGCTGTGGTGGCTGGTGGACCGGGAGAACGTGCTGATCAAGATCCCGGCCACGGTCGAGGGCCTGCCGGCGATCACCGCGGTGCTGGCCGAGGGCATCAGCGTCAACGTGACCCTGATCTTCTCGCTCGACCGCTACCGCGCCGTGATCGACGCCTTCATCTCCGGCATCGAGCAGGCCAAGGCGAACGGGCACGACGTCAGCAGGATCCAGTCGGTCGCCTCCTTCTTCGTCTCCCGCGTGGACACCGAGATCGACAAGCGGCTCAAGAAGCTCGGCGGCGAGCAGGCCGACGCGCTGCTCGGCAAGGCGGCCGTGGCCAACGCGCGCCTCGCCTTCGAGGCCTTCGAGGAGGTCTTCTCCGGCGAGCGCTGGGCCCCGCTGAAGGCGGCCGGCGCCACCGCGCAGCGTCCGCTGTGGGCCTCGACCGGCGTCAAGGACCCGTCGTACAAGGACACCCTGTACGTGGACGACCTGATCGTCGCCGGGACCGTCAACACGATGCCCGAGGCCACCCTGAAGGCCGAGGCCGAACACGGCGCCCCGAACGGCGACGCGGTGCGCGGCCACTACGCCGACGCCAAGAAGGTCATCGACGACATCGAGGCGCTCGGCATCTCCTACGCCGACGTGGTCCAGGTGCTCGAGGACGAGGGCGTGGAGAAGTTCGAGACCTCCTGGACCGAACTGCTGGGCGCCGTGCAGGCGGAGCTCGACAAGGAGAGGGCAGCGGCGTGAGCCCAGTCGGCAGGGACGGCGACGCCTTCGCGCCGTCCATCTCCCACAGGCATCTCGACGAGGTGCTGCATGCCGAGTCCGACCTGTCGAACCCGCTGCGCGACGCCGGCGACCGGCGGCTGCCGCGGATCGCGGGCCCCTGCGGCCTGGTGATCTTCGGCGTCACCGGCGACCTGAGCCGCAAGAAGCTGATGCCGGCGATCTACGACCTGGCCAACCGCGGGCTGCTGCCCCCGGGCTTCGCCCTGGTCGGCTTCGCCCGGCGGGACTGGGCGGACCAGGACTTCGAGCAGGTCGTGCACGAGTCGGTCAAGGAGCACTCGCGCACCCCGTTCCGCGAGGAGGTCTGGAACCAGCTGTCCCAGGGCTTCCGCTTCGTGCCCGGCGAGTTCGGCGACCCGGCCGCGTTCGCCCAGCTCAAGGAGACGATCGACCAGCTCGACCGGGAGCGCGGGACGAACGGCAACCACGCGTTCTACCTCTCGGTGCCGCCGAAGTTCTTCCCGAACGTGGTCCAGCAGCTCAAGGAGTCGGGCCTGTCCGACGGCGGTCCGAACTCCTGGCGCCGGGTGGTCATCGAGAAGCCCTTCGGGCACGACCTGGCCAGCGCCAAGGAGCTCAACCGGGTCGTCGGCGAGGTCTTCGCGCCCAAGTCGGTCTTCCGGATCGACCACTACCTGGGCAAGGAGACGGTGCAGAA
>Ga0302314_10010940_pt1 | contig 15848 bp, 19 predicted proteins | sample III_Palsa_N2_3_FD_200533 | JGI IMG/M metagenome (GOLD analysis project Ga0302314, IMG submission 200533) | Peat permafrost microbial communities from Stordalen Mire near Abisko, Sweden - III_Palsa_N2_3 | ecosystem: Environmental > Terrestrial > Soil > Palsa > Peat permafrost | place: Sweden... | reverse complement strand
GCCACCACGAGGCGGAGGTTGGTGGCTGAATGAATGACTTCGCGATGTCCGCCTGACAGGATGAAGGATACGAACCCGCGAGCGCCGTTGATGTGCGCGACGTCACATTGGCGCGCAGCCTCGGGTTTGTTCCCCGGGGGGAACCGCGGCTGCCCAAACAACCAGCACCCGTGGCAGGAACATCGAGGTTTTATCTCCGTTGGCGCAGGGTACATACCGACGAGAGGTGCCGGATGGACGACTTCGCCAATGCTTCCTTTCAGCCTGACATCGTTGCCTTGATGGATACCGCGCTTGCCAACGCGGTCGGCAAGCTGCCGCATCCCGTCAGTTCCGCGCATGTCCAGGCGATCGCACAGACCATCCTGCGTAGCGCCAAGGAAGGCGAACGCAACATCGCCGCACTCGAAACGATGGCGCTGTTGGAATTGCAGTTAGCTCCGCGCGAGGCTTGAGATCGCTCGTCGCGAGGCCTGGCTCGCGCACGCCTGCGCGCGACTATTTCGCTTCATCTCAGCAAACTCCCTCACCTACTCACCGAGGAGATTTCCGATGGAACAAGCCCAAGTCTATAAGCGCATTGCCCTGGTGGTGGAGGACGATGCGCTTCAGCGTGAGACCATCGTCACGCTGCTCGAAGAGAGCGACATGGATGTCATTCAGTGTGAAAGCGGCGAAGCCGCCGAGATGGTGCTGGAGCATGTCGGCGGTTGCCTGACTACGCTTTTGACCGACGTCAGCCTCGCGGGCAACATGGATGGCATCGAACTCGCGCAGATCGCGCATGAACGATATCCCGCGTTGCGCATCGTCGTGATCTCGGCCAACCCGCGCGTCAGCCGCCTGCCCGACGGCACCCAATTCATTTCAAAACCCTGGAGCCCGCTGGAACTGCTGCGGCAGACGCAAATGACTTGTCACTAGCTGCCGCGGACGCCCGCGGCGTGCACGGCCGGCTGGCGCTGGCGAGAGTTTTGACGGGATGCTTGATCCGCCAGAGGCGATTGCCCCTCCAGCCACGCTTCTGTTCGCGCCAATTCCTTCAAGCCGCGCGCACGCTGGCGTGCAGCGTTTCGTTCGAGCCCGACCGGCATCGCCCGTGCCTCGCGCATCGCCGCGATCGCAGCGTGCCGCAAGGCAAGCGAACGGCGAATAAATAGCAGCTTGCTCATCTTCGCTGACCCTCGTTGTCCTGAACACGATCATCATGACCGCGACCGAATGAACCTCGCATGAAGATGGTTTTCAGCTTGGGTTCACCGCCTGGAACCCGGCTCGACGCCGTATCCCTTTGATATGAAGCCGCGATCGCGACCCGGCAAGCTCACGCCTCCGGGCGCGTGTCAAAACGCCGCAGGCGATTTCTGACGGGAATATCGCGGGTCAAATCCCGAGTCTATCCGTCACAAGACCCACGGACATACGCGCCGGGAGTCACCGACCTCGAAGGCGAGAAACCCCCGTTCTCGCCTCAGTCAATTCACGGAGAAGACAGTCATGACCAAATCCAAAATCCTCGGAGCAGTCACCGTCGCAGGGCTGCTGTTCGCTTTCGGCGCTTCGGCTGACGCCGCAACGCTGCATCACTATCGGACCCGCCATCATCATGTGGCTTCCCGCTTCGTCAACTCTTATGCATATGAACCGGCCCAGGCTCAGGTCCGCTTCAATGCGCCCAGCAGCTACAGCGAAACGCCCAGCTACAACGATGCGTCCAAGTTCGGTGGCAGCACGGCGCTTTCCGCGGAGTAATGCGGCGACGGCGTGAGCCAGGGCGATACATCGAAGGACTAAAATAAATCGATAAAATGCAATCGCTCCAATTCGACCAAAACCGCCCCTCATCGGGGCGGTTTTTGTTTGAGAGATGCAGCGTTTGCCGTCGCCCTTTACCCCGAGCAAGGGCTTTGCTGGATGCACGGAGCAGACGACGCTTGAGCGGCATGGAACCGACAGCCCGCGGTTTCGTTTGCAGATGGCGGAAATTGCGGGAGGAAACGTCCTGATGATTATCACCACCGAGCACATCTCGCCGATGATCGCTCTCATCGCGGGTTTTCTGATCCTGGTTTTACCGAGCCTTTTGAATTATGTGATCGCGCTTTATCTCATCATCACCGGCCTCATGGGCCTCAATGCCATCTATCATTTCGTGGGATGAAGGCGCGGCAAAGCGAGAGGGCTCGATCTCGTGATACATCTGGGCTTGACCGGTGCGAGCTCACTCGACGCGACCGTCAGCACCCACCACTTGGATCGGATCCCGCGAAGCCTGTTCGGAACATTGTCATCCGAGGAAACTTGGCCAACGGGAGGTCACCAATGCCCCGGTACTTTTTCGACGTTGCGAACGGTCACAGGCTGTTTGATTCAGTAGGCTTTGTTTGCGAAGATGATTTCGCGGCCCTCATCAGGGGATCGGTACTCGCGATAGGCGTTTCACTCGATAAACCCGAAGACGATCCTGAACGCCGCATTGCTATCATCGACGACCAGGGTCGTGAGATCGGCCACGTCCCCGTGTATTCCAAACCTTCGGCAAAAGGTCCCACCGGTAAGTAACGGGCGGCTGTGGGCGTCGCTTGATGGGAACGATTTCAGGGCAGCGGTATTGACCAGGTGTCTTTCCCCCAAAGACAACCCCTCAAGCGGCCTCAGCGCTCCCGGCGCTGGGGCCGTTTCTTTGTGCAAATCGATTGGGAACCGGAAACCAGGACTAACATTGTTTTCTTGCGAACGATGGAGGCTGGCATGTCACATTGTCGAAAGCGCAATCCACCCGCAGCCCGGTTCAACGCGTTTCTAGCGAGATGGTCGATCGTGTTTTCCGTCGTTTTCGGAGTGCTTGTAGCGCTCTCATTGCATGGGCGCGTTTGACTGCAGGGGCAGCCAACCGAGGCGGCCTTACTCGTCGATCTCGCGGAGCTTCGTTTCAAGCTCTGAAATCAGACCGTTGATGCGTTGCGTTGTCATCGCATCGGAAGCTTGCTGCGATAGCGCGCGGTATCTGATAATCTTGATTTCGAGTTCAACACGTTCGTTTTTGTCAGGCATCATGCCCCTCCCGTCTTTACGTATGACGTGGGAGTGGCAAAATCGTTCAGACGAAATGCAAGTTGGCCTTATGTATAAGGCATAAATGCGGTGTCTGGCATTACGCGGCCGGCTTCGAAATCATGCGTCCGTCGTGGATTTCGTGAGTGACTGTATCGCACTGACGGTTCAATGTAGCTATCTTTCGGGCTTCCTGCCAAAGCTCGATTTCGACCGCCTCCGCTTTCGCCAAGTTGTCTGCGCGCCGGCTGGCTGCTTCGTCACTATCGCAGTTCATCGCAATGGCATCACGGAAATGCCCGTCTGAGCCGATGATGTAAGCGCGGTACTCTGGCATTATCGCGGTGTCTGGAGTCCGGGTGACGACAGCCACTCATTTATATGAGCGCCCGTCTCAGCCTGACGCGCCTTGCGGATCGCAGCATCTCGCAATGGGCCGTGCGGTAGTGCGTTCGCTTCCACCATGAGGCGCATGGCTTGAATCAACAGGCGATTCTGTAGCGAAGGTTTGGCTTGGCTTCGTTGCCGCATGTTGCTCTCCGATAATGGAGGCGGGAGCGTTACTTAACTCTCAGTCACCGTTAGATACCGTGGTCGTCCGGTGATGCGCCCAGCATGCAGCCTTTCGAAGTTCGGCCGCTGTTCTGTTTTGCTCACTTTGGAAAAATTAATGAATTAGGCAGACCCGCCGCTGCTCAGCTCACGACTGCGGTTTCACCCGCTCGACATTCCTGCCCACGCCACGCAATGGAACTATTGCCACAGACCAGCATTAGCCCGCGATAATCCCAGCGGAAAGCCAAACACCATGCACCTATCCAATCAAGGCCTGCTCGTCATCATCGTCGTCGGAGTTGTTGCCGGTTATTTAGCAGGCAGGGTCATGGAGGGCGGAGGCTTCGGCTTGATCGGTGATTTGCTCGTCGGTCTGGTCGGTGCATTCATCGGCGACTGGCTATTGCCCCAGCTTGGTATCCACCTCGGCGTCGGCATGATTGCCCTGATCATCAACGCCTTCGTCGGAGCCGTCGTGCTTCTGCTGATCCTGAGATTGGTAAGCGGCGGGTTCGGCCGCAGACGCTGGCTTTGAACCGCGGCAGAGGCAGTTCTTGAGCGCTTTGGTACAGTTGGGTGGGCTCGAACCACCGACCTCCTGTTCCACAGACACAGCGGGGGCTCCGCCGATGCTACGCCATTCCCGCCTTTCGTACGAAAACTGCAATATTATCAACTAATAAGTCCGCCGCGCCTCGCCTTACCTGCGCTGCAATTCGCGCTATGGTGGTAGCTACATGGTAGCTACAGAGGCGACAGATGGCTGTTTCCAGTATAACGATCCGCGCAGTGCAAGCACTCAAGCCGGGCGAGACCATTTGGGACGCTGACCACCGCGAAGCAGTGCGCGGCTTTGGCGTTCGGCGCCAGCGCGACCAGGCAACCTACGTCCTCAAGTACCGAGTGTTCGGCCGGCAGCGCTTTGTCACCATCGGTCCTCACGGTGCCCCTTGGACACTCGAACTCGCACGCAGGGAGGCAAAGCGGCTTTTGGGCCTAGTTGCCAACGGTAAAGATCCGGCGGACGAAAAAGCCAAGGCGCGCCTGCAGGCGGCCGACACACTGCGTGTAATCGCGGATCAATATCTCCAGGACGCCAAACAAAGGCTAAAGCCCCGGACCTATTCAGAAATAGAACGCTACTTGTTGGTCAGTTGGAAACCCCTGCATCCCGTCTCAGTTTTCCAGATCACCCGCCGCCATATCTCGGCTCGTATTGCTGACATCGCGTCAGCGCATGGAACGGTCACAGCAACCCGTGCCCGTACAGCCTTGTCCTCAATGTTCAATTGGGCAATACGCGAGGGCCTCGACATTTCCGCGAACCCGGTTCTCGGTACCAATCGACCTGCGCAGCCGGGAAGCCGCGAACGGGTCCTCACGGAGACGGAGCTATCGGCGATCTGGCAGGCCAGTGGTGATGACGACTACGGGCGCATTGTGCGTTTGTTGCTGCTCACAGCCCAACGCCGCGATGAAGTAGGCAGTATGCAATGGGCTGAAGTTGATACTATTACGGGGGTCTGGACGCTACCAAGCGCCCGGACCAAGAACCAGCGCGAGCACTTGCTACCATTGGTTCCTGCCGCCTTGGCCCTGCTCCCGCCCCGCCGAAGCGGCCGAGACTTCCTCTTTGGCGACGGACCCCGACGCCGCGGTGACCCGCATCGTGGCTTCTCCGGCTGGTCAAAGTCGAAGACGGCGCTTGATGCGCGCATCAAGAAAGCCCTCGGCGAACCCCTGTCTCATTGGACAGTTCACGATCTTCGGAGATCGGCGTCCACCGTAATGGCCGACCGGCTTGGCGTGTTGCCACACATCGTGGAGGCGATCCTAAACCACGTCAGCGGCCACCGGGCTGGCGTTGCCGGCGTATATAACCGCGCTCGGTATGCCGCCGAGATGCGCGAGGCGCTCGAACGCTGGGCAGAACACCTTGCCACCTTGCCAGCCCAAAAAACGGAACAGGTCAACATTGTGATAGCGGGCGCTGGCCTTTCTCATCCTGGCTTCTCCGGCGGGACTGCCGGGGTCCACTCCTAGTTCAAGGAGCTGCCCCGCGAGCGGTGGGGGGTTTGAATCATGAGACCGCTGCCGCTTTTCCCCGCGTCAGCAAAATCTACGATGTTTTCTCCGGGCATCCGCCTACGGCCAGGATCCCATCGAGTGACAGGTTCAAATCGGGGACAAGCAACCATATTGCTATTTGAGGCAATGGCCTGAGGGACGGATCAGCCATCCGATCCGCGGCGGCACAGCCTCAACAATCAGGCACGTTGACGGCCAATCCGCCGGCCGAAGTTTCCTTGTATTTATCGCTCATGTCGGCGCCGGTCTGGCGCATGGTCTCGATCGCCTGGTCCAGGCTGACCCGATGCGAACCGTCGCCAAGCAGCGCGAGCCTGGCCGCATGAACCGCTTTAACCGCGGCCATACTGTTGCGTTCGATGCAAGGGATCTGCACTAACCCGCCGATGGGGTCGCAGGTCATGCCGAGATGATGCTCCATGCCGATTTCGGCGGCGTTCTCCACCTGAGCCGGCGTTCCGTCGAGCACGGCCGCCAATCCAGCCGCGGCCATCGCGCAAGCCGTACCGACCTCGCCCTGGCATCCGACCTCCGCGCCGGAGATTGACGCACGCTGTTTGATGATCGAACCGATCGCCGCCGCGGTGAGCAGAAACCGCACGACCTGGTCGGGCCGCTCAGCAAGCCCGACGAGATCGTCGAGCGCATAGCGCAGCACCGCCGGGATCACGCCCGCGGCGCCGTTGGTTGGCGCCGTGACAATGCGGCCGCCCGCCGCGTTCTCCTCGTTGACAGCCATGGCCGTAACGCCAAGCCGGTCCATCGCCGAGGCTGGGCCGAAGTCGGCGCAGGCTTTGATCCGGGCATAGATGGCCGCCGCCCGGCGCGGCACGCGCAATCCTCCGGGCAACACGCCAGTGGCCTCCAGGCCGCGCTGGATCGAGGAATCCATCACCGACCAAATCCGCTGAAGGTCGGATCGGGCCTGATCCGGAGGACGTCGAGCCAGTTCGTTGCGCCAGCAGACCTCGGCGACCGAGAGGTCTTCGCGCTCGCAATGTGCGAGCAACTCCGCCGCGGTGCCAAAAGGAAGAGGAATATCGGTCTCGGCACCGTTATGACCGGCAGGCGCCGCACCATCCCGATGGATGAAGCCGCCGCCGATGGAAAACCAACGTTGCGTCACGGGCTCGCCGCGGGCGAGCCGAGCCGTGAAGGTGACGGCGTTGGGATGCTCGGGCCGCACGTCGCGAGGAGAAAATATCAGTTGCGAATTATCCCAGGCAATGCGCCGGCGTCCGTCGAGAAGCAGCGCACCTTCGCGTGCGATCTCCTGCGGGCGGCGCGCAGCGATCTCCGGGTCGATCCGCTCGGGTTCAGCACCTTCCAGGCCCAGCAACACAGCGCCTGGCGTGCCGTGTCCGCGTCCTGTCGCGGCCAAGGCGCCGTGAAGCTCGACGCCGAGATCAACAACCTGATCAAGCTTACGTTCCGTCGTCAGGCTGCGGGCGAATGCGGCTGCCGCGCGCATCGGGCCCACGGTGTGGGAGCTGGAGGGGCCAATTCCGATCGAGAACAGGTCGAAGACGCTCAGCGTCATGTCAGTGACTCCGCACTCGACCAACGAGCCTGGGCGAACGACGGACGCGGTGCGGGAAAACTCCGTCGGAGGCCGTCGAGGCGGCTTCCGTGCTCATCGCCCGGCCCGATACAGCATGCGAAAGCCCGAGCCGTGCCAGACGAGCGGGTCCGTCTCCGGCAAAGTCGCCAGGCCGTGGACGTACAGAAGTACGACGTCGTGGTCTCCGGCCCGCACCTCGGAGTAGATTGAAGTCTCCATCCACGCGGAGGCGCCGCGCACGAAAGTTGCGCCCGAGGGAGCGGAGACGATGTCGACACCGTCGAATCGGTCAGGCCGGCGCGAGGCGAGCCGCCATGCCGCCTGTTCGTGCGCGGCGGCGAGTATGGAGACGCCAAGCCGACGAACTTTCTGCAGCTTTGGCCAACTCTTCGAGGTGTGCTGAACGGCGAAGAGGACCAGCGGCGGCTCCAGCGAAATTCCCACTTGGAACGAGGAGGCCACCAGGACGGCGGGCTCGCCCGCCTCGTCCTGTGCCGAGATCGCCGCAACGCCGCTAGGGAAACAGCTGAACCCGGCGCGGATCAGTGCGGTGTCCCCATCCTCGATCGCGACCAGCCGATCCACCAACGCGCCCCCCTCATGCAGAGTGCGCGTCATGTCGCGGCTTCCTGCGTCTTGGGTGCCCATCGCGCCAGATAGGCCGCAATCGCTTCGCGGATCGACGGAGCGGAAGGTAGAAGCGGCAGCCTCACAAACTGGTTCCATCCAGCGAATTGATGCATCACCTCGGTGAGAAAGGCCGGTGCGCCGTCACGATCCGATGCGAGCAACCGCTCCCACTCGCGCGATGCCTCTATGGCTTCGCTGTCCTGGATCCCAGCGACGATGGCGTTGATGGCGCGGACTGCCAAGTCCGGGCGTATGTTGGCGATCGATGTCGTCACCACGTCGGCGCCCGCGCGCGCGTAGGCCGAACCACCGATCTCGCCGACACCCCACCATTCCACGCGCCCGCCCCATCGCCGGATGCGCTCGTGGGTCTCCTCGACGCTATAGTGCTCCTCCTTGATGCCGCGAAAACCTTCGACGTCGACCAGCGCCTCGATGTAGTGGTCGGTCAGGGGGAAGTGAGGCCAGCTATAGACGATCGCCCCGGTTCTGGCGGCGTCACTGATTTGGCGCACATGCTCGGCGTAAGCGCGCGGCGAAGGCGCGGCGTAGTGCGGCGGATTGATCACAATCGAGTTCACGCCGAGGTCGGCGGCGTCGGTGGCCACCTGGACGGCCTCGCGAGTGGACCAGCCGACGCCGGCCACGACAGGCACGCCTCCAGCGCCTGCTTTCGCAGCGGCCATGCAGGCGCGCGACTCGTCCCGGTCAAGCGCGTAATATTCCCCCATTCCGCCGAGCACGGCGGGCTCGATACCGAGCTTGGCGATGCTTGAGGTCAGAGCGATCAATTGTTCGACGTCGACACGGTCGTGGTCGGTGAACGGGGTCGGCATGAAACCGACGATACGCACTTGGGAATCTTGTCGCCTCATGAGCGGGCTCCTTCACTCTTGATTTTCTCCTCAAGCAGCGCCTTTTGAGCGCTTGAGCGAACGACGGCGTGCACGAGGTGACCCGCCGCGGCCACGCGCCGCACCATCGACGCGCCCATCGCGCCGAAGCCGACCCAGCCCAGCTTTACGCGTTGGGTGCTCATGCCACCTGCTCCCGCATAGCCACGCCTGCGACGGTCGCCGTGCGCCGGGTATCGCCGAGCAGGACGGCGCAAACCAGGGAGACGGCGCAAAAAACAACGATATAGAGACCGACCGACATCACCGTGCCCGTCGTGTACAGCAGAGTGGTCGCGATGGTTGGCGCAAGACCGGAGCCGACCACGGTGCCGAGCTGATAGCCGAGTGAGAAACCGGAATAACCCACGCGGCTCTCGTAGGCGTCGGCGAAGAAGGCCGCCATTACGGCATAGTTCGCGGCATAAGGGATAGCGAGAATGAGATAACCGAGGACGGCGAGTCCAAAGCTCCCGGTACTCACCAACATTAGCCACGGGAATACCGCAATAGCGCAACCGATAATTCCCATGGCGCACACCAACCGATTTCCGTAGCGATCGCCGAGCCGGCCGAAGACCGGCATCGCAGCGAAGCACAGGATCTGACCCAGGATGATGATGCTCAGCGTCTCAGCGTAGCTGAAGCCGATTGTGCCGCGGGCCCAACTGACACCGAAGACGGTGGACGTATAGGTGACGGCGCCGATGCTGACGTAGCTACCCGCGGTCAGCAACACCGTCAGCTTGTGACGGCGCAACACGGTCAGGAGTGGTGACCGTTCCGGGCGCTCGGCTATGATTTGCTTGAAGGTCGGACTTTCCTCCAGCCGCAGACGGATCACGATACCCACGATCACCAGTGCAAAGCTGACCAGGAACGGCACTCGCCATCCCCAGGTCTCCAAGGCGGAGGGGAAGCAGGTTGTTATCAGCAGAAATACCACATTGGACAACACCACTCCGGCGGGCGAACCCGCCTGCACCCAGCTTCCGAAATAGCTGCGTCGTCCCGGCGGCGCGCTTTCCACGCTCATGAGCACCGCGCCTCCGTATTCGCCGCCGAGCGATAGACCCTGCAGGATGCGCAGCGCGGTAAGCAGGATGGGTGCCCAGACGCCGATTTCTGCGTAAGTCGGCAACAGGCCCACCGCGCCTGTTGCGATCCCCATCATGATGAAGGTGAAAACCAAGGTCGGCTTGCGACCGAGCTTGTCGCCAAAATGGCCGAAAATGATGCCGCCGATCGGTCTGGCGACAAAGGCTATGCCAAAGGTGGCGAAGGACAATAGCTTCCCCGCGAGCGGATCTGCGTTGGGAAAGAACAGATGGCCGAACACCAGAGCGCTGGCGGTGCCGTAAATGAAGAAATCATACCACTCAATCACCTGTCCAATCGAACAGGCCAGCAGAAGCGACTTGGGGTTGTTTTTGCGTTGGCTAGGCATGGCTTTCCTTCCCGAACTTGTGGCTTGGGTCGTGGAAATCGCGCTCAGTTCGGCGGAGCTGAGGTGGGAACGTCGAGAATCTTTTCGACTTCGGCGGCAAAGGCGAGGCATGCACGGTCGGAGCGCCAGGGGGCAATAATCTGCAAACCAACTGGAAGATGGCCAACCCAGCCAGCCGGTATCGAGATCGCCGGCCAGCCGAGCAAATTGGCAAGCAGCATGTCCGGCCAACGGCTCCCCGGGTCACGCCGGACTGGACGGCCGTTTATTGTCGGCCTGACTTCGTCGAGGCGCCAGGAGACGACGGGCAGGCTTGGCGTGAGGATGGCGTCATAGAGCTCCATGAGCTCTGTCGCGAGACTGTAGAGGGCGACGCGCTCGCGCTGGGCGGTCAGATGCTCCGTCATCGTAAATTCGGCGCCGCGCCTGATGTAGGCTGAGTGCCCGGGATCGAACCGCTCGGGAGTCGTCCGCAATAGGTCGCCGTAGAGGTGATGCTCAAGCGCCGCCATCTGCCCGGCCATGCCGTCGACCGGATCCGGCCAGGTTTGGTCGATCTCTACAACCGGAACGCCCGCGTCGCGGAGACGATCGATCGCATCGTCAAAAGCGGCCCCGACCGCGGAATCGACCTCCTGCCCGAACAGCGAGCGCGCAACCGCTACACGGCCGCGCGATGCGCGCTGCCGTGGCATATCCCAATCGGCGCGCTCCAGGGACAAGGGATCGCGCGGATCGGCGCCAACCAGCGCGTCCATTCCGTAGAGGATGTCGTCGACGCGGCGAGCAAGCAAGCCATGATGGCCGCGCGCATTCCAGAGATCTGGCGCAGGAATGCGGGGCAAGCGGCCATAGGAGGGTTTGAATCCCACCACGCCGCAATGGGCAGCCGGCATCCGCACCGAGCCTCCAGCGTCGGTACCGTGAGCGAGCGGGTTGAGCCCCGCGCCGACGACCGCTGCCGCGCCGCCACTCGAGCCGCCGGGGGTCCGCGCGATGTCGTGCGGGTTGCCCGTGGGGCCGACGATGAGGTTGTCGGTGACGTCACTATAGGCGTTGGGGGGCATATTGGTCTTGGCGTAGATGATTGCGCCGCAGGCCCTCGCCGCCGCGACGAATGAATCGTCCTGTCCGTCGACGACAGGTTTCAGGGCAGCCATTCCCCGTGTAACGCGTAAATCTTTCGTGGAGACATTGTCCTTGATCGACATCGGTACGCCGTGGAGCAGGCCCACCCTGTCGGGATCAGCGCTTTCGAGCGCCCTCGCCCTGTCGCGGGCCAAATCGAGATCAAGCGTCAGGAACGGGTTGAGCTCCGGAGGTAGCCGTTCGATGCGGCGGGCGAGTTCGTCGATCACGTCCACTGGCGAGACGCGACGCGCGCGCAAGCGCCCCGCCAAATCGCGCAGCCCCAGGTCCAATAGGCCAGCTTCGGGGCGCACCGCCTTTTCAGGAAACATGGCCTGCCCTTAGCGTCTCAGTGGGCAAGCGAAGGGCCAGAGCAGGCCTTTTGGTCAATCGCCTGACTTCGGGAATCACCTCTTCGCCAATGAGGCGGATGCACTCCATCAGTTGCTCGTGCGTGGCATAATCGATGTGCAGGGTGATCTCGTCCACGTTAAATTCTTCGTGGACGCGCACCAGCTTCTCGACGCAGTATTGCGGACTGCCCACCGCGAGTGGCGTGAGGTCGAGCAGCCCCTGAAAATTGTCGTAGAACTCACCGGTAGTGTCCATGCCCTTGTCGTTGCCGTAGGTGAGACGGTGATTGAGAAGATCCTGCTTCATCACCCGGTTGGCGTACTCCACGACGCCGAATTCGACCTGCTCCCGAGCAAGCTGCGATGTCTTTGCGACATGGATCGGCACCTGCAGGTTGATGTTGGAGCAGGGAATCGCGCCGGCGAACACCGTTCCTGTCTCCCATGCCTCGCGATAGGCGTTGAGACGGGCATGGACCTGCGACCAGCGCACGTTGTTGGAAGTCGCCACCAGGCCGAGGCGGCGCGAGCCCGCCTGGGCGCATGACCCCACGCTGATACTGGCCATCGAAATGCGGGGCATCGGGGACTGAAGAGGTCGCGGATGCACGCGCACCTCGTCGAATTGCCAGTACTTGCCGCGGTGCGAAAAGGGTTGGCCGCTCCAGGCCTTGAGGATGATCTCCAGCGCCTCGGTCGTGCGATCGTTCGTCTCGGGGATCGGCACTTCGAAGGCGTTGGCGGTGCCCGGCGTATTGCCGCGCCCGACCGCGAAATCCAGACGGCCGCCTGAGAGCACGTCGATAGTCGCCCACCGCTCCGCCACGGCCAGAGGATGGGCGAGAGCGGGAATGACTGCCGAGGGAGTCAGGCGCAGTTTCTCCGTTCTGGCCGCCACCCAAGAGAGAATTGTGTCGATTGCGCCGGTCGAGTTCGTCGGAAACTTGAAGTGCTGCTCTGAGACGCCAAAGTACTCCAGCCCGTAGGTCTCAGCGGCCTGGGCCTCGACGATAATCTGGCGCACACGCTCCAACGGATCGAGCCCGGAGCGGGCGTCTGATCGGACATATCCTTGTTGGTAGAGGCCGAACTTCATGGTTGCGTCTTTCTGTTCCTGGATGGTGGACCCGTCAGGTCAGTCCGCGACGAATACGCGGCTGCCGATCAAGGCGATGGCCTCTTCTCGAAGATCCGCCGGGGGTCTGCGGCGCCCGGCGCGACTCTCTCCATAACGGCGATATGCCGATGCCCTGTCCGAGTGCCGGATGGGTGCTGCAAAACAAAGAACTGCCCGGAAGGAGCCTGCACGGATTCGACCTCAGAAAGCCTTCAAAGTTTATAGGTACTGACATGTCAGGAAAATATTTATTATTCAATATGAAATGTCAATTATATTATTTGGTGAAATGTTATACAGTGTGTATATATTTTAAGCGGATTGACGTACGCGCATTTTTGCGACGATCCGCCCTCTTTCGAACGATTCAGATGCAAAATCTTGATCGACTTGGCGGAGAGCTTGCGGGACACCAAGAGTCGACAAGATTATCGTGCATCAGACGGGCAGGATGGTGCTGTTCCTTGACTTCCTTTGCCGCCGCGTCCATTTTGAGGAATATCTGGAATGTCAGCTCTCGAGAGAAAAATGGCGATTGCTGAAATGTCACAAATCACTCGATCGGATGAGACCGAACTGGGGCTTCGCGATGACGCCTACGAAAGATTGCTGATGGCGATCATTTTTGGGGATCTCGCGCCTGGCCTGATGGTGGACGAAAAAACGCTGGCTCAGCAGGTCGGCGTAGGGCTGGCGTCGGCGCGGGACGCGTTGCAGCGTCTAGCGTTGGAGGGATTGGTCGAGCGCCTCCCACGGATCGGAACCCGGATCCCTGATCTGAGCTTGCGTGATATGCAAAATGTCTTCGAGGCCCGCATGCTCCTGGAGGGCAACTGTGCGGCACTCGCAGCACAGCGCGCCTCCACGACCGACATTTTGGATATGCGTGCGGCCCTGGACGACATAAACACAGTGATTCACAAGAAGAAGTTCCGCGTGCTGGTGCAGCGCGACCTTGCTTTTCACCGCGCGTTGGCGCACGCGACCGGCAATCGCATGATCGAACGCCATTCAGCTACGCTCCTGAACATGGGCGCCCGCTTCTGGTATTTCGCGTTGCCTCGCGCAGAGCCGGGGGTGCTGGAAGCCGACATGCTCGCCCACGCCCAAGTAATCGACGCGATTGCCGACGGCGACGCCGCGGCCGCCGAGGCCGCGATGCGCGCGGTGCTCAACCGCTTCCCCAACACGCTCAGCAAGTTCCTGCTTGGATCCTGATCCGGCAGGGATTTCGACACGACAATCGCGATGCCGACGATTTCTCCAGCATGAAGAGCAAAGTTGGCTCGGGTTGGCAGCCTGACTTGGCCCTTGGCGGAAAGGGCGATGCGACCAATCCTGAATAGCTCTTCACCGTCGGCTTCGAGAACGCGCCCCTTCATGTGAGCCGGGATGCCGACCGCCGTCGCTGGGGCGAGACTTCATACTTCTAAGATACATCGACACCGCCTCCCAGCCATCGCCAAAGGTCTTTGGGAAGATCGACGTCGAACGAGAGGCTGCCGTCGCGAACGGTTCGCAGTGTCAGATGAGATTCGGTTGCCTGGCTGCAATGAGCCGCATAGCTTTCCGGACCAAATCGGAACTGAAATGTTCGCGCTGATGCTTGCCGCAGCAGCAGAAGATTGGTTCCCGTCTCGCCCTCGTCGGGGACGAGAACGATATCGCCGAGCTCTGCAACGACGGATAAAAGAGAACCGGGCGTGGAGAGCGGCAAGTCGATCGGCATGATCAACAGCCCGTCCATATCCGCATGCCGGGCAGTAATTGCCGCCCGCGCCTGCTCAAGCGCGCCATTGAGATCGAGACTTGAGTCCGACAGGACCGAGGCACCGTAACGGCCGGCGATTTCGGCCACCTGCGGGTCGGCCGTAACGACATAGATATGCGCTGGCGCAACCAAAGCGCACGCCATTGCCAACGTGCGGCACAGGAAGAATTCGCACAACGCCCGCCTTGCATGCACGTCCAGGGCTGAGGAAAGCCGGGATTTACCCTGATCAAGGGCCTTGCATGGAATCAGTATGATCACCGGTTTTTGTACCCAAATTCCTGCAGGAACGTCAGGCAACTCTGCGCAAGCGCCACGCGATCATCGATCGAACGCATGACCGTTCCTGTGACCTTCGCCGCAATTGCCATCGCCTGGATCTCGGCAACGTGACCATCATCAACAGTGTCGATGACAAGGCCGTCGATCAGGCCGCGATAGTGGGCGGCGACGCCGGTAACAGATGGCTGTACGCCGAGTTCCTTCATGATCTTGGCAGCCGGTCCCTTGATAGCCGCTCCACCGACAATCGGCGAAACGGCGATCACCGGCGCGCCGATATTCCCGATCCAGTCGCGCATCGCCGGAACCGACAGGATTGGATCGATGCTGAGATAGGGATTTGAAGGACAAATGATGATCGCTTCGGGCGCCTCGCTACCACGCATGGCATCGATCAGCGGATTGAGACGTGCGGTCGCAGCACCGTCGAACGAAAGACGCTCGACCGGAATCTCGCAGCGGAGCCGGACAAAATAATCCTGAAACGGCAACGTCAAACTGCCGCTGTGAACCTTGGTGCGCACTGGCTGGTCCGACATTGGAAGCAATCTCGGCAGAATGCCGAGCGCGCGGCAAAGATCAGCTGTGACCGCCGTCAACGTATCCCCAGCCCGCAACCTGTCGGTCCGTATCGCGTGGGTGGCGATATCGCGGTCTCCGAGACGAAACCAGTCCGGGCCGCCGAGACGGGCGACCTGCTCCATGAACGTCCAGGTCTCTCCACTGAGCCCCCACCCCTGCTCCTTGTTGGCGATGCCGGCCAGGGTGTACATCACCGTGTCCAAGTCGGGCGAGATATGCAGGCCGAGATGCTCGAAATCGTCACCCGTGTTGACCACCACCACAAGGCGATCACCGAGCACCTTGGCAAGGCCATCGGCGAGCTTGGCTCCGCCGACACCACCGGCCAGCGCCACGATTCGTCGGTTTGACGCACTCACCTGAACAAATCCTTTTCCTCTGGCCTCA
>Ga0302314_10010934_pt1 | contig 15851 bp, 13 predicted proteins | sample III_Palsa_N2_3_FD_200533 | JGI IMG/M metagenome (GOLD analysis project Ga0302314, IMG submission 200533) | Peat permafrost microbial communities from Stordalen Mire near Abisko, Sweden - III_Palsa_N2_3 | ecosystem: Environmental > Terrestrial > Soil > Palsa > Peat permafrost | place: Sweden... | reverse complement strand
CGTCCACTCTACAGACTACTCTTGGACAGGTGCGCATCATCAGCTGCGAAGACGGGCGCGCCGCCATCGAATACGAGGTTCGCTCCCAGATGTGTCACTCGGGCGGGGTGGCGCAGGGGGGATTCGTCTGCGGCTGGATCGACGCAGCCATGGCGCACGCCTCGCTCACGCTCGCGCCCGACATGACGCCCATGTCTCTGGAGCTCAAGGTGAGCTACTTCGCCCCGGCTCGCCCTGGCAGGGTGATCGCCGAAGGCTGGATCGAACGCCGCGGACGCGCCACGTGCTTCGCCGAGGGCCGCCTTCTCGATCCCGAGGGAAAGATACTCGCCAAGGCCAGCTCTACCATTCGCCTGATCCCCCGCGACGCTGTCGAGGCCAGCGCCCGCCGCGCCATGACATAGCTCAGCGTTTGCCCACCGATCCGCCTGGGCCGGGAGGCAGCTGTGCGCGAGCGGAAGTTCGCTCCTCTCCGACAACGCGCCATTCAACGAGGTGGGCGCGCGATGCAGAGCGACCCAGCCAACCGGTCGCCGCCGTGACCGCTTTACCACTGCCGGCCGGCTGGCTAGGGTCGGGACGAGCCGGACGGGAGGCGCGCCCCTTGACTCTGATCGACTTCGTTGAGTCGACGGCCTCTGGATTAATTTCGGGCGCCGTCGTCGTTTTCTTCGGCGTCAAGAGCTTGAGAGACTATTTGGAGGCGCGGGGGCTCAAACGGGCGGTAGATACACTTGGCCGGTTTTGGCGTGCACCGGGGCGCTACGCGATTGTGTTCGGAGTGCAAGATCGCTCCGATCGCCTGAGCTTCAGCCCCCGCGTCGGATACGCCCAGGCGTTCGGCGTGTCAGAGATCACGCGCGCCATAGAGCAGGTGAATCCCAGAGCCGATATTCGCCTGATGCCGGTGAAAACTGGCGCCGCAATTCCTCGCCAAGCGTTCGAAGACAATATCATTCTGATCGGCGGCGAGTTGGTTCTGCCTGCCATTCGCTCCGTCTCACTCGCGCTGACCGTGCCCTTCTATCAGCACGACATGGGCGAAACGCCTCGGTGCATCTCCCGGTTCGACACTCGGGGCCATGTTACCGACAAGCTCTTTTCCACCCAAGGTCAGGAGCCGGGTGTTCTGCTCAGTGACATCGGCACGATCTGCCGGATCGTGAACCCACTCAACAAGCGACTGATCATACTGTTCAACGCCAATCATTCAGCCGGCCTACTCGGGGCCATGCTGTTCACCTGCCGCCCGGAGGAGATGGCGCGGCTAGAGTTGTCGCCGACGTCGAATGGGTTACAGGTCGTGGTGGAGGTCGCGAACCTGGAAAACAACTTGATCGGCCGCGATCATCCGGTGAGCCGCGTGCGATCGTCGGACTTCCAGGTTGATGCTTCCGACGCGGTCAACGCGGTGAACAGCGCCGTGCATGGATAAACAGAGTCCGCACATCCGGCCGACGTTCGGCTCGCATATCAAGGTCTTGGAGGAAGTGTGCGCCCTCCTTGGGAGGCCGGCGTGCCTGGAGTTCGGCCCTGGCCCCTACAGCACCCCGCTACTTCTTCGGCACGCGTCGCGACTGATTTCTGTCGAACACGATCCGGTCTTCGCCGGTCAGCTGTCGGCTCTCAGCCCTGCTGGCGCGGCCCATGAGGTCGCGATCGAGCCTAACCTGTCGCTCCACGTCGGCATCGCCCAGCAGCACGCGCCATTTGATCTGGTGTTCATCGACGGCGCCCGCGAGGTGAGGGCCGACCTTGTCTTGGCGACACTCGATCTCTCGCGCATCGTCATCGCGCACGATACCGACAAACAAACTTATCATTGGGAGAAACTGGACGTTCTTGACTCTGACGCACGCGTGGACTTCACGGCCGATCCGCCCTGGACAAGCGTGTTTTCCAGGGACCACGATCTGCTGGATCGCCTTCGCGCTCTCGCGTAGGGCAAGCGCCTCGGACGCCCCTTTGATGTTTGGTCCCAGACTTTGATGGTGCATGTTTGGAGCTCTACGCGCGCGCCTTGGATCGACCGCATCTGAATGCTGATGCGGCCCGTTTTGATTAACCAGCGCGACCTAGCGACAGGGTCGGCGATCGGGCTATCGTTGGGCCAATGGCGAGCATTAATCTCGCAGCGGCCTATGATTTCGATCTCACGCCCTGGACTGGCGCGGCAGAAGGCCCAGGCGTCGTAGCCGCCGTGCTCCGAGGCGGGATGGTCACCTCTTGGCGCGCCCGCGGGCGATCACGTCGCGGGCCATGGCTTCGGCTTCGTCGGGGCTGATACGATCGCCATGACCGGGCGCATCGATGGAGAGTGTGGCCCAACCGAATTCTCGGGCGTCGCGCCGCGCCCGCGCCGCCAGCGTGTCGGTCTTGCGATACTGAGAGCCGCCGTGGCCCATCAGGACGATCGGCCGGGGACCTTTCGCGCCATCCGGGGTCCAGATCACGGCCGGCACGCGCTGGCCGTCGACCGTCAAATCGAAATCCAGCTCGGTGACGCCATTCTCAGTCTTGTCGCCGGTGAAGGTGATCAAGCTCGTCCCTCGTCGCTACAGCATTCACTGTCAGGCCGCGTCCGATAGTTCCGTCACCAGCACCAGCTTGCCCCGCAGATGCCGTGACTCGGCCACCCGGTGGGCCTCGGCGGCGTCCTTCAACGGGTAGCTGACAATATTGGGCGGCCAGACCGCCCCGGCTTCCAGCAGCGCCAGCATTCGCTCGAGATGGGCGCGATCGCGGGTCACGGCCGGGCGCAAGGTCTGGACGTCTTTGCGCGGCTCGAACCCCGGCTTCGGAGGCGCGATGAAGACCAGTCGGCCGCCCGGTTTCAAAACGCCATACGAGCGCGCCTGGACCTCTCCACCGACGGTGTCGAACACCACGTCGCAATCATGGACGAGCCTGGTAAAATCCTGGCTGTTGTAGTCGATCACCTGGTCGGCGCCGAGGCCGCGGACATAGTCGGCGTTGCCGGCGCTGGCGGTCGTGATCACCCTGGCGCCGATGTGTTTGGCGAGCTGGATCGCAAAGCCCGCGACCCCGCCAGCGCCCCCCTGGATCAGGATTGTTTCGCCGGGCGTCAGCTTGGCGGTGTCCTCGATCGCCCAGAGTGCGGTCAGGCTGCTCAGCCCCATCGCCGCCGCCGCTTCATGGTTCAGCGTCGCCGGTTTTTTCGCCACGATCGCAGCCTTGATCGCGATCTTCTCGGCATAGGCGCCCTCCTGACCCTGGTCGGCCACGCCGAACACCGCGTCACCGACCTTGAGATCGGCGACGCCGGCGCCAACCTGGCTGACCACGCCCGAGAAATCGCGACCGAGGATGTAGGGGAATGTCAGCTTGGAATAACCGCCCAGCCGCACCTTGTAGTCCGCGGCGTTGACGCTGGCCGCGTGGATATCGACGACCACTTCGCCGGGCCCGGCCACTGGATCTGGCGCATCGCCGTATCGCAGGGCCTCGGGGCCGCCGTGGGCCGTGAGCAACGCCGCCTTCATGCTGTGTCTCGCTGCAATAGGTTGGGAGGATACCGTGGACCTGCGTGTCCGCCATCTGCAACCACCCAGTCGTGCAATACGGACGGATATGAACGCCGCGCCAGGGCTACCGAGCCGCCAAGGTCTAACATTCGGGTCCTGTCCAGAAACGGACATTACCTCAGGCGCAGTCGTAGTCGGCGTCAGTGCCGCAGGGTGACGTACAGTTCGCGCTCCAACAGCCACTGGCCGTGGGTTTGGCGCCAGGCGGCCATGTAGACGCCGCTCATCTCGATCCCGCCCCGCCAGCGTCCGACCCAACGCCCGGTTTCGGCGGCTCGACGACCGCCGTCGGCCAACTCTACCGCATCCGTCGTCCGAACGTAGGTGACAAACGTGGCGTCGGCGAACTGGGTGGCGAAAGCGGACACAACGGCGTCCGCTCCGCGTATCAGGTCGCCGTCGCCGACGATCAGCAACACGTCATCGGTCAGGTGGGGACGCAGCCGAGCCGCGTCGTGCGCCGCGATGAGGCGGTTGGTGAGCTTGCGTTTTGCGCGGATCGCGATGTCGGGGGCGGGCATGACCACAGGGTGCGATGGGATTCGCTGGCCGGCAATGTGCGGACCGCCGTCACAACGAGCCTCCCGGGGAACACCGACGAAGGGCGTGGCTTGGCCCTCTTTGGGCTCGCCCGGGATGGCGATCGTATAGCGGCTGGCGCGGCGCTGCTTTTTGCGCGCGGCGATATTCGCTCGCGGCTTCGTCCACGGCTGGCGCGACATCACGGGCCAATAGCACGCAGGCTTTCACGGCGGCCTCAGACGTTTGCCTGAACCTGGCGAGATAGGTCGCTGTCCGCGCAGGTCCAGCAGTCAACGATCAAGCCAGCCTTGACACTTAGAATGTCGCTTCCCGCAAACCTCACCATTGTGTCCGGCGCAGCCTTGGCGCCGGCTACGCCTACGGCGTGGACGCCAGTCGCAAGCCAGAGGCCAGCACCTGGCCGCCCGTTCCAAGGGCGGCGAACTCGTCCCAGAGGCGTAGAGGTCGGTTTGGGAGGTCGTGAGGGTTTTCCCGACCGATATTTGGATGAGCGTCGCAGGCCTGTCTAAGCGGCGCTGATCGCACCAGGCATGATGGGCGATGGGGGCTTCTCGGCCAGGCGGAATGAGTGGATGGCCGCCGGTATGCCGATCTCGAAGGGGGTCGACGTGAACGCGAAGCGGCGGGTAAATTTGGCGGCGTCGACGTGGTAAGGCCGGTCCCAGGTGAACCCGACATCGACGACCTCCTTCATGAAGCGGGCGAACAGGCCGGCCAGCGGCAGCAGCCAAAACGGGATAGCCAAGACCTTCGGCCTAACGCCGATCGCCTTCGCGGCCAACCGCAGCAGATCCCGCGGCGTCCGGGTCGGCGCGCAGGGCATGTTCCAGACCTGGCCGTAGGCGTCATCCGGGGCGTCGAGCAGGATCAGCGCGGCCTTGGCGATGTCGGGAACGTAGGCGAAATCGTGCGGCGTGTCGGGCGGCACGACCAGTTGCGCGGCCCTGCCCTTGGCGAGTTCGCCAAGCGCGCTCTCGCCCAGGTGCGACACGGTCACACCTGGGCCGTAGAAATCCGTGCAGCGCAGAGCGGCGAACCGCACCCGGTCCGACGCCGCCATCCAGATGCGGGTGGTCTCGGCCAGCGCTCCGGGCTTGCCGCCCCGGCGGGTTAGCGGCATGTCCTCGCGCCGCGCCTCGCTCTGCGCTCCGAGCTGGTAGAGGTTGTCGATGAAGACGACGCGGGCGTCCACCGCCTCGCAAGCCTTGACAATGTTACGCATCGTTGTCGGCCACGCGGTGCGCCACACGCGAGCATCGTAGGCGAAGCCGACCGAGAGCAGCACCTGCGACGCGCCATGGACCGCGCGACGGACGTCCTCCGGGTCGAGGATGTCGCAGCGCTCGAACTGTACGTCTGGCGCCACATCGGCCGGCCGACTGCGCTGTGCGATACGCACCTCGTCACCGCGCTTCACCAGGGCGTCGGTGACCAGGCGGCCGACTGCGCCGTTCCCAAAGACAACTGTCAGTCCGCTCATCGCCTGTTCCTCTTTCACCGGAAGCGCCCCCCGGTCGACATGTCCTCGACCCGCAAAAGGTGCGCTCACGCTGAGTGGAATAAAATTGTTGATTAGCGTGGGCTTGATATACGAAAATAGATGAGCATGGACCCCGATTGGAATCTGCACCGAACCTTCCTCGCGGTGATCGAGGAGGGCTCGCTGTCAGGCGCGGCGCGACGGCTCGGGCTCACCCAGCCGACGACCGCCCGTCACATCGACGCCCTGGAGGCGGCCGTGGGCGCCGAACTTTTTCTACGCTCGCAGCGCGGCATGATCCCGACCGATATGGCGCAGGCGTTGAGGCCCTATGCCGAAACGCTGGCGTCGACAGCGGCGGCCCTGATGCGCGAAGCCAGTGGGGCCGAAGGCGCGGTGCGCGGTGCGGTGCGGGTCAGCGCGAGCGAAATCATCGGCGTCGAACATCTTCCGCCGATCCTCACTCGGCTCCGACGGCGACACCCGGATCTGGTGGTCGAGCTGGTGGTCTCCAACCTGGTCGATGATCTTCTGCAACGGGGCGCGGACATCGCCGTGCGCAATGTCGAACCGACGCAAGACGCCCTTGTCGCCCGGCGGATGCCCGCCGTGGAGCTTGGGTTGCACGCTCGCGCCGACTATCTGGCGCAACGCGGAACCCCGCGGACGATCGCAGACCTGTCGGCCCACGACCTCATCGGCTTTGATCGCGAGACCCCTGCGATCCGCGCCATCCTGCGGCGCTATCCGGGCTTCGGGCGCGAGGCCTACGCGCTGCGCGCCGATAGCGATCTGGCCCAACTCGCCGCCATCCGAGCTGGCTTCGGCATTGGCCTTTGCCAGACGCCGATGGGAAGCCGGGATCCCGACCTGGTTCGAATTCTCGCCGATGCGGTGAGCATCGAGCTTGGCGTCTGGATCGTCATGCACGAGGACCTGCGAAAAAGCGCCCGGTGCAGGGCGGTGTTCGACGCTCTTGTCGAAGGCCTGGACGCGCAATAGCGGCCTGGAGGGCATGACCGCTTTTGCTGGCGACTGCCGGCCATTTCGGCGGTGACAGTTCATCCGCAAGAACCCGCCCACGGAAGTTGGCGCTCCCCCAGATAAGCGTCTTCGAGGGCCGCCTGCAGCACGCCACTACGTCAGACCATCGCGCGACCATCGGTTCTGTGAAGAGCTTCCTGGCCCAGTTCGGCATAACCGCGCTCTACATGAGCTTCGGGCCCCTGGCGCGATCACCTCGTGCCGGATCGCCTTCATGGCCTGCGGGGTCCGCGGAATCACTTTCGGTTTGACCTACTTGGCGATGCAGCGGCCGCGGCGAGCCTACGTGTCGTGAATTGGCCACAGCGGCATCGCAAGGCTCGAACGCACCGCATCGGCTTAGCCAACGTACAGGGCGGTCGCTGGACGACGCCGGTTAGGTTGCCAGCGTGAGCGCCTCCGCGCCTTCAATTCATGGGTTTCCATTGCCTTATCGTCGGGCCTTCCTGGTCCTTGCCCTGCTGGTGGGCGCCCCGGCTCGCCGGGCGGCGTCAGCTCCTTCAGACACGCCTTGACTCATAATGACAGCGCTGTCACTGCTGCGGTCGACCTAGGAGGAAAGCGCTGGTGCAATTCGTCATCGTGGGCGGGGGCGGCGACCTTGCGCGTCGGATGCTGCTGCCCGCCCTCTATTTTCTGGACGCCGACGGTCTGCTTCCGCCCGCCACGAAGATCACCGGCGTCGCGCGTCAGACCATCGATCGCGACGCCTACCTGGCGATGGCGCGCGCGGCTCTGACCGCCAGGGTCGACGTCCGGTTGGACGAGACGGTCTGGGCGCGGTTCGCTGGTCGCCTCGACTTCCTGTCCACGGACCTGACAACCACCGAGGGGGCCCGAGCACTGCGGGCCAGGATCGGGTCGGATGAGGCCATCTTCTACCTGGCGATCTCACCAAGCCTCTACGAGGCCGCCTGTGCGGCCCTTCGCGACGCCAACCTGACGCAAGCCCCGAACCGGGTCGTGCTCGAAAAGCCGATCGGCCGCGACGCTCAATCCAGCGCGGCGATCAACGCGGCCGTGGCCAAGGCTTTTTGCGAGGACCGCACCTATCGGATCGATCACTACCTGGGCAAGGAGACGGTTCAGAACCTGCTGGCGCTGCGCTTCGCCAACGCCCTGTTCGAACCGCTCTGGAGCAATCTCTCGATCGACCACGTTCAGATCACGGTGGCCGAAACAGAATCCGTCGGGGACCGCTGGCCCTATTACGACGACTATGGCGCCCTGCGCGACATGCTGCAGAACCACATGCTGCAACTGCTCTGCCTGGTGGCGATCGAGCCGCCCGCCAGCCTGGAGCCGGATTCGGTGCGCAACGAAAAGGTGAAGGTCATCCGCTCGCTCCGGCCGATCGGGGCCGACGAGATCAGCGAATTCACCGTCCGGGGCCAGTATCGTGGCGGCGCGCAGGGCGGCCGGTCTTATGTCGACGAATGCGGCAAACCCTCGGACACCGAGACCTTCGTCGCGGTGCGCGCCCACGTAGACAACTGGCGCTGGGCCGGCGTCCCGTTCTTTCTGCGCACCGGCAAGCGCCTGCCGAAAAAACGCACGCAGATCGTTATCCAGTTCAAGCCGGTGCCGCATTCCATTTTCAATGGCGCGGCCAAGCGCGATCTGGTCGCCAACCGGCTGGTGATCGACCTCCAACCGGACGAGGACATCAGCTTGCAATTGATGAACAAGGCGCCGGGGCTCGACCTGGACGGATTCCGGCTTTCGCCGCTTCCGCTCAGCCTCAGCCTGGCCACCGCGTTCGGCGGTGGTCGCCGCCGCATCGCCTATGAGCGGTTGTTGCTGGACGTGTTGGCCGAGAACTCTACCCTGTTCGTGCGGCGTGACGAGATCGAGGCCTCATGGATTTGGATCGACGGACTGCGGCGCGCCTGGCGCGAGGCAGGGGCGGCGAGCAAACCCTACGACAATGGCGGCTGGGGGCCGGCGGACGCCTTCGCCCTGATCGGGCGCACTGGGCGAAACTGGCATGAATAGTCCGCCATCCCTCGGCCAGAGTTCCGTTCAAGACTGTCGCCGCGGCGCCAATCGCAATTTGTAAGGCTTTTCCTCATGACCCAACCCCCGAACGCACGGCTGCATCCCGTCGTCGCCGATGTGACCGAGCGCGTGATCGAGCGCTCGCGCGAGGCCCGCATCGACTATCTGGCGCGCATGGAGGCCGCGGCCAGCCGTGGACCAGGGCGCGGCAAGCTGTCCTGCGCGAACTTCGCCCACGCCTTCGCGGCCTCGCCGGGTTCGGACAAGCTGCGCGCGCGCGACCCATCGGCGGCGAATATCGGCATCGTGACCGCCTACAACGACATGTTGTCGGCGCATCAACCGTATGAGGCGTTTCCGGCGCTGATCCGGGAGGCGGCCCGCGCCGTCGGCGCGACGGCCCAGGTGGCCGGCGGCGTCGCGGCCATGTGCGACGGCGTAACCCAGGGCCAGCCCGGCATGGAGCTTTCGCTTTTTTCCCGCGATGTCATCGCCATGAGCACGGCCATCGCACTCAGCCACGACGCCTTCGACGCCGCCCTGTGCCTGGGAATCTGCGACAAGATCGTGCCCGGGCTCCTGATCGGCGCCTTGAGCTTTGGCCACCTGCCCGTGCTGTTTGTCCCTGCCGGTCCGATGAGCTCCGGCATCCCCAATGCTCAGAAAGCCAGGACCCGCGCCCTCTACGCCGAGGGCAAGGCCACCCGCGACGAACTCCTCACCTCCGAGATGGCCTCCTATCACGGGCCGGGAACCTGCACCTTCTACGGCACCGCCAATTCCAATCAGATGATGATGGAGATGATGGGCTTGCACATGCCGGGCGCGGCCTTCGTGCATCCCCACACGCCGCTGCGCGACGCGCTGACCGCAGCGGCGACCGCGCGGGCAGCGGCCCTGGCTGCCGATCGGCCGGACTATACGCCGCTGTCGCGGATCGTCGACGAGCGCGCGATCGTCAATGCAGCCGTCGGCCTTTTGGCCACTGGCGGGTCGACCAACCACACCCTGCATCTGGTGGCCATCGCGCGGGCGGCGGGCGTGCTGTTCACCTGGCGCGATTTCGACGATCTGTCCGCGGCCACGCCTCTCATCGCGCGCGTCTATCCCAACGGCGCAGAGGACGTGAACGCCTTCCACGCCGCCGGCGGCATGGCCCTTGTCATCGCCGAGCTGCTGAGGGCCGGTCTGGCGCACGGCGATGTCGCCACGGTGGCGGGTCCCGGGCTGGCCCGCTACACGCAAGAACCCTTCCTTGCGAACGATGGGCTGATCTGGCGACCGGGCGCCGAGACCTCGCTACGGGAGGATGTCCTGCGGCCCGTCTCCAATCCCTTCGACGCCCACGGCGGAATCCGGTCGCTGACTGGAGGCCTGGGTCGGGCCGTCGCCAAGGTGTCCGCGGTCAAGCCGGGCCATCGCGTGGTCGAGGCTCCGGCCGTGGTGTTCGACGACCAGGAATCCCTTGAGGCCGCGTTCCAGCGCGGCGAACTCAACCGCGATCTTGTGGCCGTGGTCCGGTTCCAGGGCCCCAAGGCCAACGGCATGCCAGAGTTGCACGGCCTGACCCCCTGTCTCGGGGTGTTGATGGACCGGGGCTACAGGGTCGCGCTGGTGACGGACGGACGCATGTCTGGCGCGTCGGGCAAGGTGCTGGCCGCGCTGCATGTGACGCCGGAGGCGTGCGACGGCGGCGCGCTCGCCCGATTGCGCAGCGGCGATGTGATCAGGGTCGACGCGGATGCAGGCGTTCTGGAGGTCAAGGTCGATCCGGCGGCCTTCGCCGCGCGAGACCTCGCCGCGCCCCCCTCCAGCCCGCCCGGCTACGGCCGTGAGTTGTTCGGGCATATGCGCCGCTCGGTGGGTCCAGCCGATGCGGGCGCCTCGGTGCTGTTTTGAGCGGTTGCGTCCAGCGCGGCCTGCTGGCCGATCTCGGGGGCACCAACGCCCGCTTCGCTGTCGGCCAGATAAGTCCGAACGGCGAGGTCGCCATCACCCAGTCGGCAAGCCTGCGGGTGCGCGACTATGCCACCGCGGACGCCGCTCTTGAGGCCTATCTGCACCGCGTGAGCGGCGACCGTTTCGATTTCGCCGCGCTGGCCTGCGCCGGACCGGTCGAGGCAGGGCGCGTGAACCTCACCAATCTCGGATGGCGCCTTTCGGAATGCGAACTGGCCGCCGCCTTGGGACTCGAGCGCGTGAAGGTCCTCAATGACCTCGCCGCCGTGGCCTGGGCCGCGCCCGCCCTGGGCCATGCCGACCTGCGCGCCGTGGGCGCCGCGCCCTTTCGGCCGGGGATCATCGCCGTGCTGGGCGTCGGCACCGGCTCCAACTGCGCCGTATCAGTTCCCGGAGCGGCCGAAGGCGATGTCGTCCTGGTCGGAGAAGCGGGTCACGCCGGCTTCGCACCCTGCGACGAGTTGGAGATCGAAATCTGGCGGCGGCTGAACGCACGCTTCGGTCGCGTATCGGTGGAGCGGCTGGCATCGGGGCCGGGCGTGTTGAACATCTATCTCGCCCTGTGCGACATCGCTGGGAGCCGTCCGGGATGCGAGACGCCGGAGGCGGTGTCGTTGCTGGCGGACGGCGGCGATGCGATCGCCGACCAGGCTCTGGATCGGTTCGCCCTTGTCCTCGGCGGGGTAGCGGGCGACTGCGCCTTGGCAAGCGGGGCGCGATCGCTCTACGTGGCCGGCGGCGTAGCGCCAGGTCTTTTGACCGCGGACCGGACTGCCGCGTTCCGGGCGCGGTTCGAGGACAAGGGTCGGTTCGCCGCCCGAATGGAGCAGATCGGCGTGTTCATTATCGTTCACCCACATGCGAGCATGATTGGCGCGGCGCGGGCCGCCAACCTGTCCGTCCGGAGCGCGGCATGACCCTCGAGCAGATGTTGAACCTGGCGCCGGTCGTGCCGGTCCTGGTGATCGAGCGCGCGGAGGATGCGGTTCCCCTGGCCCGCGCTCTGGTTGCCGGCGGCCTGCCGCTGCTGGAGGTGACGCTGCGCACGCCAGCGGCGCTCGAAGGCATCGCGCGGATCGCCGCGGAGGTCGCGGGCGCGGTGATCGGCGCCGGCACCGTGAGGAGCCTGGGTGCGCTCGACGCGGCGGTCAGGGCTGGCGCCCGCTTCGCCGTCAGCCCGGGCTTTTCGTCGGCCATGGTCGCGGCCACGCCCATCCCGCTGCTGCCCGGCGTCGCCACGGCCAGCGATGCAATGGCGGCGATGGAGGCCGGCTGCACATTCGTCAAACTGTTCCCGGCGGAGGTCGTGGGCGGCGTCAAGCTGCTGCAGGCCCTGAACGGCCCGTTTCCGGAACTGCGCTTCTGTCCAACGGGAGGCGTTACACCGGCCAATGCGCTGACCTACCTGGGCCAGCCCAATGTCGTCTGCGTCGGCGGCAGTTGGATGGCGCCCAAGGCGATGATCGCGGCGGGCGACTGGGCGTGGATCGAGTCCATGGCCTCGGCGGCGGCGCGGCTGCCACGCCAGGCTTCAGGCGATAACTCCGGCTAGACGGCCTCGCGGATCGCCCCCGAAGCGGATGATCAGCCCGCTGGCAAGGCCGAGGCCGATTATCACTACGCCGGCGGTGACCGCGAGCGGTGGAACCGCGCCGGCGATGTTCATGAACTGGGCGACGATGCCGCCCGACTTGGTGCAGGCCGCCACCCATCCCGTGCCCCGCGCGCGAATGCGCAGGTCGTAATTTTCCGCCGCGTACGGAAGCACCGTCGCGATCAGGGCGTTCAGGCCCACGATCAGTAGTGAGATCGTCAGCACCGGGGTTCCGGACGCGCCGCGGACCTGCTCCAGGTGAAGCACGCCGATAACGCCCGCCATGGTCGCGGCCATCGACGCCACCAGCGACCACTTCGCGCTCCAACGGCCGTACAGGACCGCCGCCGCCACTGAGGTCGGCAGGGCGAGGATGGCGGATTGCGACAGGATCCGACTTGTCGCGCCGATGTCGTAGCCCTTGGCGACCAGGTTCGCCGGTAGCCAGAGCAGGAGGCCGAAATTGATCAGGCCCCAGGTCAGCGCCCCCACGCTCAAGCCGAACGTTCTAGCCGCTCCGCCCGCTTGATCGTTCGAGCCCGGCGCCGCGATCGGCGTAGGTGCTCCCCTCGCCGTCCGGCTCTCCAGACGCAGGAAGCTGGGGGATTCGGGAATGAAGCCGCCGAGAAAGATCAGGATCAGGCCGGTCGGCAGATTGAGCAGCCACATGATCCGCCAGCCGAAGATCGGCTGCAGCGCCGCGGACAGGCCGCTGGCCAACAGATAGCCGCCAGCCGCGCCAAGCCCGCCCACGAGCACAAGGCTCCATCCCCTCGACTTCAGGGGCATGACCTCGGCCAGCAGGGCGTAAGTCACCGGCAGCATTCCGCCGGCCGCCGCGCCCATCAGGAAACACATGCCGACATTCCACCAGAACGACGGCATGGCGCCGCAGATCGAGGTGCCGACGAACATCATCGCCGCGATCAGGATCGAGGCGCGCCGGCCGAACAAATCCGCCGCCACGCCCCAGGCGACCGAGCCGATGGCGGCGCCGACCAGGGCGCTGAAGGGCGCCCAGGCCACCGTCGCCCTGGAAACCCCGTACTCTGCGATCATGCCCGGAACCACGAAGCCGAGGCTGGCCGGCTTCATCACATCGATCACCAGTCCAACGACCAAGACCACCATCAGGCCGAGGTGGGCGCGTGTCAGGCGGTCCTGACTCCAGTCCAGGGCCGAAACGCCCTTCATGGTAGGCGCCAAAGGCGCCTTGGGGTCCGGAAGCAGGCCGTAGGCCGCCAGGCCAACGCCGACGACGATCAGAGCCATTCCCCAGAGCATGGCGGGGTCCATCGGCATGGCCGCCAGTCGGTAGCCCATGTCCCGCGCCATGATGAACATCGGCAGGTGCAGGATCACCCCGAGGCTGACCGCGATGGTTCCGGCGGTGAACGCCCAGAGGTTTCGGCGCCCCCGCAGCACGTTGCCCGGCATGTTCCCTCCCCTCCTCCGATCTGACGGCCGCACTCAATGTACGCATCGTTTCACATTTGACAGCGCTGTCAATGTCCTTCACTAATCCCACAACCCAGGCGCCGCTCAGAGCGCAAGATTGGTTCGATCGGGAGGCGCGTCCTTGCACATCACATCCCATTCCAACCCAGCGCCTACGATCGACGCGCGCAGCGGCCGGTTGATCCCGCTGGCCATGGCGCTGTTCTTCGCCTTCGGTTTCTGCACGGTGCTGGTCGACACCCTGACGCCGAAGCTGAAGGGGATGTTCGCGCTCACCTACACCGAGGTCATGCTGACGCCATTCGCCTTCTTCGGCGCCTATTTCCTGGTCTCTCTGCCTGCTTCCTGGCTTTTGACACGCATCGGCTATCTGCAGAGCGTGGTCGTGGGTTTGGCCCTTACCGCCGGCGGCTGCCTGTTGTTCACGCCGGCGGCGGCCCTCGGCCTCTATTGGGGGTTTCTGGCCGCGGTGTTCGTCATGGCCAGCGGCGTCACCATCGTGCAGGTCGCCGCCAATCCGCTGACCACGGCGATTGGCGATCCGCGTTTCACCCATAGCCGGCTGACCCTGGCCCAGGCCTTCAATTCCCTGGCGACCATGGTCGGGCCGCTGTTCGGCTCGGCGCTTATGCTGGCCCATAGCCGCACCCTGCCCGATCCGCGTCTGGTGTCGGCCGCAACGCTGGCGGTGCTGCGCCGGCAGGAGGCGCACGCCGTGCAGGGGCCGTTCGTCGGGATCGCCGTGGCGTTGCTGCTGCTCGCCGCGTTCTGCGCCCTGTTCTTCCGCCTTTCCCCCAGCGCCCGCCCGACCGCCCGCCTGTCCCTCGCGCGCCTGACCGGCGATCCGCGGCTGATGCTGGGCGTGGTGTCGATCTTCGCCTATGTCGGCGCCGAAGTGGCGATCGGAAGCCTGCTCACCAACTACCTCATGTCGCCACGGGTGCTGGCGGCGCGGCAGCAGGACGCCGGATCCCTGGTCAGCGTCTATTGGGGCCTGGCCATGGTCGGGCGCTTCATCGGCGCCGTCGCCCTGCGCTGGATCCGGCCAGGCGCGGCCCTGGCGGTCTGCGCGCTCGGGGCGGGCCTGCTGGCGGCTGCCTCGGGATTGTCGAGCGGCCTGATTGCGGCGGTCGCGGTGCTGGCGATCGGCCTGTTCAACTCCATCATGTTCCCGACCATCTTCACGCTGGCCATCGAGGACCTGGGCGAGGCCGCGCCGCAGGGATCCGGGCTGTTGTGCCTGGCGATCGTCGGTGGAGCGGTGGTGCCGCTGGTCGCCGGGCGCGTGGCCGACAGCTTCGGATTGACCGCCTTCCTGATCGTTCCGATCGCTTGCTACGTCTGGATCGCCGCCTATGGGTTGATCACGCGGCGAGGGCCGCTCCTGGCCGGGCGAGGGGCCGTGGCGAGCGAGGTCCTGGGTTGATTTCAGCGCACACCGCGAATGGGCAGGACCATCAAAGCGCCAATGCCGCACATGCCCGAAGCCAGGAGGAACAGCATCCGGAAATCGGCATGCGCCGCGCCAAGCAGACCGACGGCGATCACCGGCGTAATGATTTGCGGCACGGTGTTCGACAGGTTGACGATACCCAGATCCTTCCCCGCGTCCCGCGCCGACGGCAGCACCTGGGTCACCAGGGCGATGTCGACCGCGAAGTAGAGGCCAGCGCCCAGCCCATGAAAGCCATACGCGATCATCAACGCGGGCCAGCTCGGCGCCAGGGCGAAACTGGCCGTCGCGGCCGCCAGAATGGTCGCGCCCACCAGGACAAAGGGCTTGCGCCGTCCCCAGCGGTCAGACAGGAGCCCGCTGATGAGCGAAAAGGACACGTTGGACACGGCGGCGATGCCGACCAGGATCGCCAGGCCGCGCTCGGCGTGCTGGCCGGGGAACAGGCTCGGATAGCGAACCACATCCAACAGATAGTAGAGCATGTAGCTCTGCACGAGACCGAAGCCGCTTTGCACCAGGAATCGGCCCGCCCAGGCGAACGCGAAGTCCGGGTGCTGGCGCGGATCGATCCAGAAGTCGGGCGAGAAGACCTCGATCCGGCCCGACGGCCGATGCTGAGGCGGGATCGGCCGGTCGGTCAGTCGAAGTGCGAAGGGCACAACCGTCGCCAGCACCACCGCGCCCAGCGCGGTGAAGCGCAACGCCTCATTGGCGATCAATCCGCCGACCAGGGCCGCGCCGCCGACGCTGCCGAGTGGATAGCCGAGCCCCAGC
>Ga0302314_10010933_pt1 | contig 15853 bp, 12 predicted proteins | sample III_Palsa_N2_3_FD_200533 | JGI IMG/M metagenome (GOLD analysis project Ga0302314, IMG submission 200533) | Peat permafrost microbial communities from Stordalen Mire near Abisko, Sweden - III_Palsa_N2_3 | ecosystem: Environmental > Terrestrial > Soil > Palsa > Peat permafrost | place: Sweden... | reverse complement strand
TCAACGCCGGCGGCCTGTCAGCACGCCCGCGCAACCATGCCGTGCACACAGAAGAGCCCGATCAAGCCGAGCAAAGCCCGTGATGAATTTTTCAGGCTAGCCGGCCGCTCACGTCGCGCACGCACTTGGTCGATCGCGCTTTGCATCGCCGCCTCCTCTGCCACATCCGCCGGCAGCGCATGGGCAAATGCGCCAAGCCGGCTCGCCTGCTGGCGCGCGGCATCCTCGTCGCTGTCAACAAGGAATACCCGCCACCCATCCCCATGTAGTTGCGCGGCGCCGGTCACGACGGCAACGCGCCGTTGCTGTTCCGACATCTTCGCCTCTCCCCGGCGTTGCCGGTCCATGTGGACTAATTGGCGCAATATGGCCTGAGGTGGAATTCAACCGACCTGCTCGTTTAAGATATCAGTGCCGGCGGAGTGATCGGTGTCGAGAAATTCGAGCGGTTCCGCGAACGTCCACAAAGGCGCATAATTGCCCGGAACAGCCGGTTTCGAACGTAATTGCACCAAGCAGACGTTCCTTTATTGGGTTTGCCAACGGCCACAGTCGACCCCAAGCGGATATCGAGAAAGATGCCCGGATGGGGGGTCGCGTTCCGGCGGCCGTCAACAGCATCGGTGAGTGACGCCGATGACAACACCGTGTGCGAAAGCGTCATCGCCACCCTGCGAGTTGCTGACGCCGCGCTGATTCATGTCCCGGAGCGAGGCCCGCCTGGTCGCCTTTGGCGACATCGAAGGTTGCTACGAGCCGACGAGCCGAACAGTCCGGCATCGGCTATCTCTCCCGAATTTGCCGACGAGCAGTGAGCCAACAAGCCCCAACGTCCCTTTGATGGGCGCGAGTTCAACCTGCTTCTCCGTGTGGCACGGCTCGAGCCTGGGGCTGGACGGGCCGTGTGGGCGCGCGCCGTACGCGAAGCCGTGGCACGCGTTCGAGGCATTCAGTAGCATTCCGCCCGGGTCGGCCCTGACGGTGGCCGTTTCGTCGGAGGCGCCACCGGATGGACCTTCCCGATTTCGAACGTATCCGCCGGCTCCTGCTGGAGCTGGACGATACCGAGGTGACCAAACTGGTCCGCGTGCTGGATGTCGTCTTTCGCAGCGGTAAATTTCGGCCGCTGCCGGACACGCTGCAGCGGCGGGATGCGCTGGTGGCGGCGGTGCAGGCGAGTTTCCCAACCCCCTTCGCCCGCAAGTTCGAAGGCTGGATCGATCTGGATGGCGAGTTGCAGGACACGCTGGACCAGTTGCTCACGCTCGCGCCCGAGGCGCGGCAGCGCGACCGGATGGAACAGCGGGCCAGGCTGCGCTTTCGCAACAGCCTGCTGGAGATCGAGACCTGCTGGCGGCAGATCGTGCACTTCCTCCCGTTCATCCTGATGGCGACACTGCGGCGGCTGGATGATGACGCGTTGCAGCGTTACGCCGGGCCGGAACTCGCGCAGGCGTTGTATTACTACAACACGTTCTACGGACGTTATAACACCGAGCGGCAGCGCGAGGCCGATCAGCTGCATCTGCTGGTCTATCTCATCCGTGTGGTGCGCCAGCTCCGGCGGTCCGCGGGGCTGGATGAGGGGGCGTTGTTCGCAACCGCCATCGGCCGCGGCAAGGACGGCTTTGCCGATCTGTTCCCAGACCGTTTCGATGCGAGCATGCGGCTGCTGCAGCAGGTGCGCAACCGTGTGCTGCATGGGCGGCTTGCCGATCGCCTACCCTGCGACACGCTGGCTGCGGTCAACCAACTCGTGTCATGGTGCTTCCTCGACATCATCGGCGTGCTGGAGCCGATCTGCCGGACCTACAGCCTGGACTACGTCACCGACCTGATTGTTGGTGAGACCGATGCGACCGCCGAGGCACTGGAGTTCGCCGGCGCCGAGGGCCCCTTCGACGTACGCTACCGGGTCAGCCCGGCGCCGCAGGTGGAAATTTTTACCTTCACCCGTCACCGGCTCTACCTGATTCTGCGCGGCAAGCGCATCGAGGGTGGCTCCGGCGAGCAGCTGGTGCCGCAGGACTATCTGGATCTGACGCCCTTCCTCATCATCGACCGGCTGCGCGCGCCGCCATTGCGGAGTACGGGCGACGCGCAGCAGCGGCTGCTGTTCGCCCTGCAGCAATATCTGGAGCCGTTGCGTCGCCTGCTGTTCTCCGATCTCGGCGGCAGCGGCGACAGCCAGCGGCCGAGCGACGCGAATGACTGGGAGGCGAACCGGCTGCTGGAGCAGATCCAGTGGTTCAAGGACCGCATCAACCAGCTCACCGCCAAGGTCCGCGTCAAGACCGGCGCACCGCTGGACCTGCAGGCCGCGCGGGCGGCGCTGTGGCGCATTTCCAGGGAGAACCTGGCACCGCTGCTCGATGTCCGCCTGTATGACGAGCGTGGGGAGCTGCATCCGGATGTCATCGTGCGTGACCTGAAATCGGTCTACAATCCAGACCTGTTCGTCGAGCCGGCGGAAAGCGGCATCCTATCGGCCTTCGTCGCCGGCGACCGCCGCGCGCTGCTACTGGTCGGCGGGTCGGGCCTCGGCAAGTCGAACCTGTTGATCCATCATTACCGGATCGGCTTGCGGGCGGGACGGATGAGCGTCTTCCTCACCGGGCGCCGCTTCGACACGGCGGATTTCCGCGCCGCGCTGATGACAGCTGTCGGCCGCGAACTCGCGCGCGACTGGGAGTCGCTTGCCGACCTCGATGGATTTCTCGAGGAGACTGGCGAGACCCTGATCATCTTCATTGATGCGCTGAATGAATACAGCGGACCGCGCGGCGCGCTGCACCTGCTGGCGAGCATGATCTCGGCAACGAACGGCGAGGCGGCGCTGCGGCGCTGCAGGATCGTCGCCACCTGCCGGAGCGAGACCTGGGCGCGCTACCGGCAGGAATACGGCGAAGACCGGCCGCTCGATCCGGCGCGCTTCGTCACCCAGGATGGCGACGCGGTGCGCGTCGGCGGTTTCGCCGATCCGGAGCGCGCCGGCCGGCTGTTCGACGCCTATCGGCACTACTATTCGCTCCGGCCGGAGCGCTACGGCGCGGTCGCGCCGGCAGTGCGGGCGCTGATCGGCCAGCCCTTCATGATGGCGATCGTCGCCGAGACCTACTCGAACCGGGACCGGCCGGCGGAGCAGCCGGAGCTGACGATCCCGGCGGATCTCGATTACTTTGCGATCTTCGGGCATCTCACTGACCGCAAGGCCCGCGACGCCCAGGTGCTGGTGCCGGCGGAGGAGCACCTGTTCCGCGAAACCCTGCCGGACGCCATCCGCAAGTTCTGCAAGTCGCTGGCCGAGATCGTCTTCGAGCGCCTCACCGTCGCCACGGCGGAGGACGGCGTCTCCGGCCTCGATGGGGTGCCGCTCGACGTCGTCGACAAGCGCCCGGCATTGCAGGAGTTCCTGCAGCGTCGCGGGCAGATCTCGGTGCTCGATGCCACCTTGCAGATCGGCCTGGTCGAACAGGTTCGTATCGAGCTGCGCGATTGGGAAGGCCGCATCGCGCCGACCACGGCACTACAGTTCTTCCACGACCAGTACACGCAATACTGGCTCGCATCGGCCTATCAGCAGCCGATCATCGGCTGGCTGGACTCGTGCTGCCTGGCATCGCAGGAGGCGCTGGCGGGGCTGCTCGACAGGGTCCGCGATATCGTCGGGCACGCCGCCCGCGCACCGGTTCTCGCCGGCGCGCTGGATCACTGGCTGCAGCGCAACCTGGTCAACTTCCACAGGCGCCGGCTGGAGCCGGTCATGCCATTCCTCGACGCCATGGCGACCGATCCGTTGCCGGCGATGCGTCAGCAGGTCGTAGCCATGCTTGCCGCGCTCATCCTGCGCGGCTTCCTCTCGCCGCAGGACGTGTTCAACCCGATCTTCCAGTCCGGCTCCGCGCAATTGTGCGAGGAGATGGTCACCGCCTTCGTCGAGTTCTGGCCGGCGCTGCCGCCGGCCAGCGTGCAGGCCTTCATCGACGCCTGCCAGCCGGATCGCCACCGCGCGGTGCTCGACAAGCTCGGGGATGTGTTCGTGCTGCATTTGCAGCAGGACCCGGAGGCGGTGGTTGCCTATCTCGACCAGGCGATCCGGCCGCTGGCCTGGAGCAGCATCGCCGAGCCGATGCGCATCTGGCGGCAGTCGCGCTTCATGCAGCAATTCGGCGTCTTCGGATTGATGACGAGCTTCGACCAGCCGGCCTGCCTGGTGGCGCTGCGGCAGTTCTTCCGGATCAAGTATCGCCCGGTGATCGACCTGATCACCGCCCCGAAAGGTGGTGCGGCCCTGACCCAGGCCGCGCGTCGCGCCATCCGCGATGTGTTGTTCCGCTGGCTCGAGGGCTTCGGCGTCGATCAATGGAAGCGCTTCATCGCCTACATGGAGGAAAGCGGCAACCCGCAGTTCTTCGGCACGCTCGACGGCGTCAACCAGCACGATCTGCTGCGCGCCCTGCTGCCCTATCTGGTCGAGTTGCACAATGGCGTGTTCGACCGGTTGTCGCTCGCCCCGGGGTCGCCGTTCCGGCTGCTGCTGCTGCGCATGCTCGAGTTCCGGGTGATGAGCGTGATCGGCTACAATGCCATGCTCTGCCTGCCCAGCGTTCTGCTGCGCGAAAGCTGGACGGTGACGGAAGAGTTCGTGATGGAGCTGATCGAGCGGCGCTCGGCATCGGCGGTGTTCTACGGCAATCTTCTACTGGCCAACATAGCCTACAGTAACAACGCACTTGCCCCCGCCTGCCTGGCGCTGATGCGCGACCGCATCGTGCCGCTGTTGCTGCGCGAAGGACTGGATTGCGACTGGAGCATCGCGTTCTGCATTGCCACCCTGGATGTCGACCGGCTGTGGCCGATCCAGTCGGCGATCCTCGATCAGCTGTTCGATGCGGCGGAGGCCAGCGGCGATCCGCAGGCCTGCACGCGGTTCGGCGGCGTCCTCTACAAGTTGTGCTTCACGCATGATCTTCGCCTCGGTCGCAAGCTGGTGGAGCGGCTGCTCGACGCGCCGGACCGGTTCCTCGCCGCGCGGTGGCGCGTGGCGACGCTGACGGTGTTTGCCGCCATGCTGACCCGCAGCCCCGCGACGCTGCACGCGCTTGTCCGTGCCGCGCATGCGGCGGAGAGCTTGGTCGGCGAAGCGCGCCAGCGACGCAGCCCGGAGATCGTCGAGCAGAGCCGGCTATTCCCGCTGCAGGCGGACATCAACCGCTTCGTCGCCTGGCAGTACGTGGACGAGCCGCGGATGCGCTATGCGATCATCAGGCATTTCATCGGCAGCCTGGCGTGTGGCCGCTCGATCGAGGATTTCGCCGTGGGTGTGCGGCAGACGGTGGTGGCGCTGATGTCGGTGTTCCTGGGCGATGCACCCGAGGACACGCCGCGCGGCCCGCTCAGCCTCGCCGAGATCGAAGCCTCCGTTCTTGCCTCCCGGCGGGGCCGGCGGCGCAGCCGGCCGGAGGCGGCTTAGCGTCGCGACCGGCGTCGGCAGGAGTGGTCCTCTATGCGCGTAGTCGCACCCGCCCGACCAGTGCCGCGGACAGCACGAGCCACGCGGTACCGATCCCGAACGCGCTGGTGTAGGCAATCGGGGTGCCAAGGGATGCCTTGACCCAGGAGATCAAGAAGCCCGTGCCCGCTGGGCCGATGATCTGCGGCAGCACCATGGAGACGTGCCAGATCCCCATGTCCTTTCCCGCCGCCTCCCGGCTCGGCAGCACCGCCAGCGCCAGCGCCCAATCGACCGCCTGGTAGGCGCCGTAGGCGGCGGCATAGACCAGCACCACCGGAACGATGAGCGTGAAACTGGGGCGCAACGCGATCAGGACGTAGCACAAGGCGCAGGCGGCCATGATCCAACTCGTGGCCTGCGTCACGCGCACCAAGCCGTGGCGCGCGGCGAGGCGAATGCCGATCAGGCTGGCCGGCACCGCCAGCACGGCCCCGATGCCCAGCAGGGCGGGCAACACCTTGGCCGGCTCGGCGACGCCGATCACATCCTGGAAATAGAACAGCAGGAAGGTGAACACCGACCAGATGCCCAGATTGCCGAGCAGCCGGGTGATCAGCACCCAATAGAAGTCCGCGTGCGCTCGCGGATCGACGTAGAAACTGCGGAGGAAGTTGCGCAGCACGAAGGCGTCCGCCGCGCCTTCGGCCGGCGGCTCGGCGACCTGATTCAGCGTGAGCAGCAGGCAAGCGAGCGTCAGCAAGGCGAAGCTCGCCAGCGTCGCGAACGGATGCCCGGGGCGATAGGCCAGCACGACGATGATGTTGCCGGTCACGGTGCCGAGCACCGTCATGATGTTCATCCAGGCGCTGGCCGGGCCCTGTTCGGACGGCGGTACGACGTCCGGGATCAGTCCGGCATAGGCGCCCGCCACCCAGTTCCAGCAGAATTGCAGCAACAGGAAGGCGCCTGCGTACAGCCAGAGACTTGACCCGGGGCCGAACGGAACCAGCAGCATCAGCCCCAGGCCACTGCCCAGTACCCCGGAGATCAGGTACGGGCGGCGGCGGCCGCGCGGGCCGCGCGCGCGATCAGACAGGGCGCCGCCCAGCGGCGCCACGATGAGGGCGATGAAGGCGCCCGCTGCCAGGATCGTGCCGCTGATCGCCTCCTTGGCCGCCGCGTTCCCGCCGAGCATGATTGCCACCTGGTCTGGCACGATGATCGGCACCACCGTCATCCACTGGGCAAACATCGCGAACCACAGGATCGATACGAACACATGGCGTCGTGTCGCGCCGAAGCTCGGCGGGGCACGCGCCGGTTCGATCAGCGGCACCGCCGGTACGTCCGTCATGGCGGTGGATCCCTGAAGCGGGTCTCTGTTCGTGGCATCGGCCGCCGAGCCTACAGGGGGCAGCGGCGCGCCGACAACCGCCGCGTGCTATCGCCGCTGGAGCGTGATCGCGGATTGGTCACTGCCCAGAAACGCCAGTGCGGCCCAGCGTCGTTCTGCGTCGAACCACACGTCCAGCGTGGCATCGCCACTGAAATTGTAGTGGCGCGCGCTGATCGTGCCGCCGGAGCCATCGGCCACCTCCGCCATGCCGCGATCGGCGACCAGCGGGCGCAGCAGGTTGCCTTTCTGCGGGTTGATCTTCGGCACACCCAGTTCGCCAATGTTCCAATGGGTCATTGGCAGCGCGTCGTCCGGCGCGGTGTAGGCGGCCTGCGCCGACCCCTGCACGGCCAGCGCAGCCCCGTCGCGGCGCGCCGCCACCCAGTAGGGCGTGCCGTCGTCGTTGGTGCGCGTATCGAGGCTGAACAGGCGGCCACCCTGCCAGCGTTCGGTCACGCTATGGGTGAAGCGGAACACCGGGATGCCGAGCAACCGCACCACGATCTCGGTCTCGGCGCGCATCGTCATCACGTCGCCGGCGGTCTCGAAGCCACTCTCATGCGCACCGATCTGCGAGCCCAGGCGCATGATGCGGAAGGCGAGGACGCCGCTCGGCGGCAGCGAGAAGGTTTGCGCCGGTGCGGCGCGGGGCGCGGCAAGCACGGCGCCGGCCCCGATCAACATGTCGCGTCGTCGCAGCATCTCTCCAACCCTCCGCTCAGGTCAGCGGTGCGCCTGCGTCTGTGTCGGCGCCGCCTCGTGTCTGGCCAGCCGTATCTCCATCATTTCGTGCTCTTCGATGTGCTCGCGCTCGTCGTGGCCGCTGCGCTGGCTGCGCAGGGCATAGAAGGCACCGAAAAACGCCAGCAGCAAACCAAGCCCTTGGCAGCCGAGCTTAACGGCGGTCGCCGCGCGATCGAGCGTCGCGCGATCGCGCATCGCCTCCGGCAATCCGGCGAAGGGCAGCCCCTCCCTGACGAACTCCGAGAGGTGGTCGGCCAGGCTGGCCATGGTGATGTAGGCGATGGCGCCGCCCACCACGCCGGCGAACCAGGCCGTGCTGCGCTCCCGCCGGCGTTCCACCACCAGTTCCCGGCGCGCCAGTTCCAACCGTTCGTCCTCAATGACTTCGAGAAGATGGCGTTCCACCTCGACAAGGTCGCGGGCGATCTTGGTGGACAGCGCCTCGATCCCCAGCGCTTCGGTCGTCGCCGCCCAGGCCATTTCGTGCACGGTGACCACGCTGACCTGGAGCAGCCGGTAGCGCAGGCGGAACAGCAGGAAGCGATGGCTCAACTCGCGCAGCGCCGCGACGGTCGCATGGTCACGGCTGGCGATGTCGATGTGCTGGCCCGCGCCCTGCGCCATGCCCAGCAAGGCGACGTATTCGTGAAACGCGGCAATCTGCAACGGCAGATAGACATGCGTGTGCGCCTGGACCAGCCATTCCTCCAGGAACTCCACCGGCTCGTCAGCTCCGGACGGTATCGGCACGACGACGGTACAGCCGCCTTCGCGGCTGGCTGCATGCAGCACGGTTTGGAAGGGCTGGGCGAATATCGTGCCCGGCAGGTCGCCGTGCGGGTGATAGACGGCGCTGTAGTGCCGGCTGAGCCGGAAGGCCAAGTCGCGCATGTCGGCCTCCGGCATCGCGGCGCCGGCGACGACCGCGCAGTACGAGTAGATCCGGTGCCGTGCCACGATGCGGCACCCGGCGGGCTCCACCATCCGGCGCACCAGGTCGCCGATGGCGAACCGCGGTGCGCCAGGGGCGTTCCAGCCGTCGCGCCAGCCGAACGCCGGTCCCCGCCGCTCGTCGCCGAGCCGAGGCACCAGTTCGACGAGGAGATCGGGCGGGATCTGCATGCCAGGCTGCCGCCCGAGCAGCCGCAGGCTGACGACCACCAGCCCGACGTCCGTCTCGAAGGCGTGCAGCGTGACCTCCTCGATGGTTACAGGCACGCAGAGGCCGGCCTCCGTGCCATCGATCAGGAGGGGGCCGGCATTCGCCAGCTTTGCCAGGCGGGGCGAGCAGCGCAGCGCGAGCACCATGCCGGTCTCCGCTTCCCGCTGGTCCGGCGCAAGACGGTAGCGGCCGGCGGCGAGCGCTGCGGCGTTTCGGGACCAGCGCATGCAGTGCGGCGGCCGGCCTTCGGCGGTCTCGGTGCGGCGTGAATCGAGCACCTGGCGCATGGTCGGGTGCAGGTCGGGGGAGAGGCTCCAACTGGCCCATTCCCAAACCGCGGCGTCGCCGATCGGTCGCGTGGCCTGCGGTGCCAGGCGGTCCGGATGCACCCATTCGGGCGAGGCGGCCTGCTTCAGGCGGAGACCTGTCAGCCGTTCGGCGATCGGCCCCTTGAAGGTGAAATCATAGAAGAGGTGGACGCGGTGGCTGGTCGCGTCAGGTCTCTTCTCCGCCGTGTCCATATTCGCCAACCTTTCCGGACCCGCGCCCTGCGACGGTGGCGGCAATGATGCGGGGAGGTCGCGGCTCTTGTCGAGAAGGGCGCTTGCGACCGGTCGCTTGCCGGGCGGAAAGGCGGCGCACGGCACCGGCGGCTGGAACAACCGTCACCTGCGCTCAGCAGCCCGCCCTGCCATTGCAGGCGACGGGAACTGGGCTTTCATCGCGCGGGAAAATTGGGCCGAACTGGATGTTCGCGCGACGACCTGGCCACGACGCCGCCACCCGGCGAGATGGGTTCGGAGCAAAACTGAAGGAGAGCAGGGAGGCGCCAAGGTCGATTGCCATCGTGATACTGAGCCGCCCCCTGAGGTCGCGCGATATCAAGCCGGAGCACGTGCCAATGCTGGGCATCGTCCCCGTGCGCACGCTCCAGGCGGTCGCGGCCATGTTTGAGCGCAGCGCCGTGGCCGGGACGTTCAGGGCTCTTAAAGTGGCCGGGAAGTTGAACGTCCTCGGGGAGAGCGCGCTTGACCCTGGATGACCGTTAAGTGGCGGCACCGAGGTCGCAGTCTGGCAATGGAGTGGCCCTTCTTCGGCCCGGGATGCGTCGCCTGCTCAGTATCCGGTTCAGCTCCACGAACCGGATAATCCGATCAGAGAGCCAGCGAACGTCCGATTTCGGGAGCAGCATTAACGGCCGGGAACGGCGAAGATGGTGCGCAAGCCGGCCATTGGGCGCGAGGGGCAGGAAGGTCACCTTCCCGCCGAGGCTGGACTGGCGCTACGTGCCGCCGATGACGATCCAGTTTGCGACCGAAGACACCTACAGCGTCGTGTTGGAGAACTACGACGATTAGGACTATGGCTATCTCAGGGTGGTGGTGACAGCCAGGCAGCTGTGGATCGAATAGCTCCGGCTTCTGACGGTGTCGGCGCTACGATCCGAGACGATGCCGTTACCATCAATTTGAAACCCGCTTATCAACCAATCGTCCCGCTACGCATAGACGGACCGGCGGGTGAGGCGCGAGGAGCTTGCGGCAGCGCTGCATAGCGCACCGATCATGCCGTGCATGTTGCGCCGATGATTGGTCGTCCCAGCAGAAGGCACCGAGGTAGTCGGGCAAATGCTTGGGCGAGAACACTTTGTATGTCGCCTTCAGCGCGGTGCTGAGATTGGAGAGCAGCGTGTTGACATTGAAGAACGGGGCATCGCGCTCGCGTTGCGGACGCTTGCCGCCGGTGACGGTGGCGACGTGGGTGCGTCCGCCTTCGCCGAAGACGTGGAAAGCCGGCGTACCGTCGGTGTGCACCAGAGCGCCGGGGGCAATGTGGGCGTCTCGGAACGCTTCCGCCTCAGCTTTGGAGAAGCCGCTGACCACCGCCATGGCGACCGCGCCCATGCGGCCACTCGGATGACGCTCGGCGGCGGCGATGACACGGATCTTGCCGGCGGTGCCGCGGCCCTCGTTGCGCTCGCCGCCGAGATAGACGTCGTCGGCCTCGACGATCGGTGTCCAGCCGCCCTCGGCAGGCGCCCCCAACCGGCAGCGACTGCTCTCTTCTGTCATCGCGTGGCGCAACCGTTTGTGCAGATACCACGCTGTTGGGTAGCTGACGCCCAACCGGCGGCCGAGTTCGACCGCGGAGATGCACTGCTTGGTGCTGCTCATCAGGTGCATCGCCCGGAACCAGGAGCTCAGTGGCAGCTTGGTGTCGGCCATCACGGTGCCTGAGGTGATCGACCAGCGCATGTCGCACCGCGTGCAGCCGACACGGCGGTCGTAGACGTAGCTTTTCGGATTGTCGCAGCGCGGGCACGACATGCCTGCGTCCTGGCGCACCTCCACCCAAGCCGCCAGACACTGCCCGTCCGTGCCGTACAACCGCTCGAACTCGGCGTCCGTCAGTCCTCGCATGATCGCCCGCATCGCTCCGACCCCCCTGTTCGTCGGAGGGGATTCTGCCCTCATTCCGACAAAAGTACAAGACGGTAATATTGATTGATAAGGGGGTATTACTTGAGATCCCATATTGGTTGGTTGAGTTTTATTCACCACGGATGTCTCTTACTTTGCAAAATCCCCTACGCGATCGACTTGAGGAAAGCGCTTATTCACAACCCGGCTCGCCAGCCGAAGTGCCACCACCGAGCTTTGCACGCCGAGCATTGCGGTCAGACTCCGGTACCGCATGGGACCGATGATTTCCTCGTCCGGCAAGCCGTTGCGGTAGAAGGTGGTGACGGAACCCGCCCGCGAGCCGTGTGGCGTGACCGGTTCTGATCAGGTTCCCTCGATTCCGGACCGCGCAGTGCGCTTCGGCCTGGGCTGATGCAGGCGCCTGCGAACATTCGCGCGAAGTGCATTCTTCACGTCCTTGTCGGTCATGGCCAGGTCAAACCACTCCGGGTCGAAGTGGGCGCCGCACCAGCCGTTTGGTCTCGGCGTGCTCCGGGTCGGTCGGGTCGGCCATGATCGTGAGAAAATTCTCATAGCCACTGATCCCGCCGACATCCTCGGGAGGGCGGGCGCGCGCGCCAGCAACGCAGGCTGCGAGCCTGGGGGTTACGTCGACCGCCAGCTGAGTCTCGATTTCGACGAAATGGCGCCAGTCGTCACCAAAGTCATAAAGGTACGTGAAGGCAGCGCCGTGTTCTCGTCCGAAGTCGCGCAGCCGCACCTCGCTCTCGTCGAAGAGGCGCGGGTCGTCGGTAAAGCCGCCCTCGTCCGCAACCTCGAGATCTCCGTAGCGCAGGCCGCCGATGCGGAATTCGTGCAGGTGGCAGTTCCACCAGTTGAAAGCGGCCTGGATCGCCAGATGGAGTTCTCCCTGGTGCCACGTAGACGGCACGACAAGTCGTCGCCAGACCGGAGGATCGATCCCGGCCGGCGTAGCCCGTATCTGCACCGCGCTCGGTTCCGTGGGCGGCAATAATCATTCTGAACCGCCCTGGAGCGGCGACGTCAACTGTCAGCCTATGGCTGCGGGTGCGCCAGGAAGAAGCGCACCATCTCTGCCGTGGCATCAGGTCCGCGCGGATCGGTGTAGGAGCCCGCGGGGCTGCCGCCAAACCAGGCATGGCCGGCGCCATGGATCACCCATTGCTCGATCATCGTCTGCCCGTCGGCGTCGACATACCGGGTGCGATGGTAAGCGTGGCCGCCAGGAACCCAGCCCGCCGCGTTGTGCGCCGTGAGCGCCGCGGCTTGCGCCGATTGCGCGACGACCGCGTCGCCGTTGCGCGGGTTTACAGTTGTGTCCCCATCGCCATGGAAGACGATGGCCGGAATGACCCGCGGCCGCATCCCGGATCGCGTTGGGCCTCCCGCCTGGTGCGGAAAGTTGGGAGTGCCACGCTGCATTGCGGCGAACGCCGAGGGCATGTCGCGTGCCGCCCCGCAGGCGAGGCCCGAATGCACGCCGATCGCCGCGTAAAGATCGGGATATGCCTCGCCCATGACGGCCGCCGCCGCGCCGCCGGCCGAAAGCCCGGCGACATAGACGCGCCGTGGATCGACCGCGTAGTCGCGCATGACCTCGCGCGTGATCCCTGCGATCAGCGACGGCTCGCCGGCATCCCGCTGCTGGTCGGCCTCGCGGAACCAGTTCCAGCATTTCTGCATGTTCGCCGAACCGGTCTGTTCGGGATAGGCGACCAGGCACGTGTGTTTCTCGGCGGCCTCGTTCATGCGCGTGCCGGCGGCGAAATCGTCGGGCGACTGGGTACAGCCGTGCAGCATGACGATCAGGGGAACCGGCTGCCCGTGATAGGAGCTGGGCACGTAGAGTTTGTAGGGGCGATTTCCCGCTGTGCCGCAGAAGGTCTCGGCCAGGAATTTCGCGCCATCCGGGACGGCGACGGGTGCGGGACGTGGCCTCGGTCGGGCCAGCCCGCCGCCGGGCAATGGGAGCCGGTCGTGCCTTGCCGGGTCGAGCAAGCCGCGCGGCGCCGCTGGCTGCGCTAGCGGCCTCGGTGGTTCGGCGCTGTCGGAGGGCTGTCGGCCGATGCCAGCGCCAAGCGTCAGCCGAGCGTTCGCCGCGGGGCCGGTCGCCGGTCCCGGCGCGTCGGCCACGTCATCGATGGTTGGGGGACCATACGGGACGTTCGTGCGGCCCGGCGCCACCCGGCCCAGCATGCGTTGCAGCGCGGCGGTCGCCTCGGTGAGGCGGCCGGATCGGGTCAGGCGGGTTGCCGCCAGCAAGTCGCTGGGCAGGGAACTCTGCATATTTCGGGCTTTCTGTTTGGGACCATGACGCAGGCATCCCGGTTCGGAACCGCGATCGGTCGCGGCCGTTTTGCGATCAGTGCGTTCGGTCGGCCAGCGCTGCTTTGACCTCGGTGCTGGCGTGCAGCGCGCCGAGCACCGTGACCGAGGCGATCGACGCCCGGGCCAGTTCGGCGGTCACATCCTGGGCAATGCTTGCCAGCCCGAGCACCTTGATCTGCAGCATCGCGCCGCTGTTCCGGGCAGCTTCGAGGTCGGCGCGGCTGTAGTGCCTGAGCCCAAGATCAAGCGTTTTCCGCGCCACCGACTGGCGGACCACATCGGCATGGCGCTCGAGCTGGTTGCGGATGGCGGTGCGAATGAAGTCCGTGCGGTTGGAGTAGAACCCGTCCTGCACCATCAGGTCGATGTGGCCGAGGTCGACATACCCAAGGTTGATCGTGATCTTTTCGCTATCGGCCGTCTTGGGCCGCAGCTAGTGCACTGCGCTCATCGCCCGTTACCATCCGCATGACATCCGTATGGATGGTATATCGGTGCTCGCAACGCGTCTGCAAGGCCCGGCACCGCGTTGGGTGACGTGCTCGGCCGCCGACCCATTGGGAGTCGCATTGGAGGGACCATCCGTTGATCGGACTGCGCTGCACCAGCATGTACGGGACGGGCGCGACCCCTTCGCTGCTCGATGTTGGAGGTGAGTCGCAAAAACGGCCTGCTATCGTGGACTCTGCTCCACCAGTATTCGGCCCGGGCGAGCCCCCGGATCTGAGAGTCCCACCTCGGCGCAAGGATTGACCGGGGATATCTCTTGTGCCCAAACAGGCGGACCAGGGTATCGTGCCGTCGGAGGGACTATGGGCAACGTGCAGGTACAGCTTCCGGATCATCTCAAGCAGATCATCGACCAGCAGGTCGCAGAGGGTCGGGTCGAGAGCGAGTCTGCCTACATCGAAGAGGCGGTCCGACGTTATGCGGAAGATCTCCAAGCTGAGGACGAGATTGTCGCAGAAGCCGAGGCAGGAATCGCTGACGCAGAGGCGGGATGTTTCATTACCGTGTCATCAAGCGGAGACGCGGAGGCTTTGCACGAGCGGACGATGGCACGCCTGCGTGACCGACTGGCCAGCGACCGGGAGTAATGGTCTATCGGCTTGTCGGCAGAGCTGAGGATCAAATTGATCGCATTCTGCTCGCAAGCGCTAGCGAGTGGGGGATCGAGGCGGCTGCGAGATACCACCGTCTCATGCTCGCTGCCATGGCTGCGGTCGGCGACAACTCCGTGCTTCCCGGATCTCGAAACATCCCACGCGTTGCCGGCTTAAAGGTATTTCCTCTTCGGCTGGCTCGTCGCCTCGTCGAGCCGGAGCACCTCGTCAGAAATCCTCGACATGTGATTGTCTACCGGACGGGTCCCGACGGCGTGGTCGAGATACTCAGCTTTGTCCATGACCGCATGTTGCTCAATCGGGCGGCGCGTCGCGCCCAAAGGGAGGAGGGCGGCTGACGAACTCCGGGCGCCTCCGGTCGACGCTACCGGCGACCCCTATAGGTTGACCTTTCCGGCGGGGCTTGTCTGGCTGAGCTTCGCCCGCCGGACGTAGCCGCGCATAGTGGTCAGGCTGCGGTGCCTGGTGTGGCCCATGATCTCCTCATCCGGCACGCCGTTGCGGTAAGCGTGCGCATTCCGGTGATCATGAACGGTCAATCCGTTCGATCATGAACACCCAATCCGGTGATCATGAACGCCTGCTCGCGTCGGCCTGAGGGGCTCTGGCGAGCGGGCGGCGCCACGGTGGATGACTGCCACCGACGGTTGTCCGGTCCCATTTTTGGTGGACGGTCGTCAAGCATTTCCGTCGCGCCCATAGCCGCGCGGCGGCACGACGGCTTCGATGTCGGCGAGATCGAGATCGACGATCGCCTGGAGGGCCTCGTCGGTCGCGGTGTCGCGCAGGTTCTCGGGCAGCGCCTCTTGCCAGGCCGCGCATTCGGCTTGCAGAGCCAGCAGTTCGGCGACCGCGTCGCGCCAGCGCTGGGGTCGGCTGCGCCGGTCGGCCGGTGGGCGATAGCGGATCTTGGGCGCCGCGGCCTCGGCTTTGAGGCGTGCGCGGTGGCGGGCTTGTCGCTCGGCGTCGCTGAGTGCGTGTTCGCCTTGGGGGGGACGGCCTCGTGGCATGCTTGTTCTCCGTGACGTTGCATAATTCAAGCGGCGGGGTCGTCGCTGGCGGCCGCCGCGGCGACGGCGAGGCGCTTACGCAAACTCGTGTCAGCGGCGGCGAGAATCCGCGCATAGACGGCGCGGCTTTGTTGGATGTGTGGCGGCCGATGGGCTCAAAGGCCAAGGGCCCGAACCGGTTGCGGCGATG
>Ga0302314_10010931_pt1 | contig 15853 bp, 10 predicted proteins | sample III_Palsa_N2_3_FD_200533 | JGI IMG/M metagenome (GOLD analysis project Ga0302314, IMG submission 200533) | Peat permafrost microbial communities from Stordalen Mire near Abisko, Sweden - III_Palsa_N2_3 | ecosystem: Environmental > Terrestrial > Soil > Palsa > Peat permafrost | place: Sweden... | reverse complement strand
GCTCAACCCGGTCGCCCTTTCCATCATTGCGAACGCCTTCCCGCAGCCCCGAGACCGGGGACGCGCGATCGGGGTCTGGGGAGCGGTCGCCGGCCTGTCCCTGGGCATCGGACCGCCCCTCGGCGGCCTCCTCATTCACCTGTTGGGTTGGCGGGCCATCTTCTGGATCAACCTGCCAGTGGGCCTGGCGGCCTTCGCCTTGGCGGCGCTCTTTGTTCCGGAATCAAAGGCGGCGCGGGCGCGGGCCTTTGATCCGGTGGGCTAATTCATGGTTTGTGCCGGCCTGGCGGCGCTGGTCTACGCGGTGATCGAGGGTCCTCGCGCCGGCTGGACCTCGCCGGCGATTTGCGGTTTGTTCGTGGCGGCCGGCACGGTCCTGGTCGCCTTTACCCTCTACGAGGTCCGGCGGACCGAGCCGTTGGTGGACCTGCGGTTTTTTCGCAGCGTTCCCTTCACTACGGCGACCGTGCTGGCCCTTTGCTCCTTCGCCTCGTTCGCGGGATTTCTCTTTCTCAATGCCCTGTACCTCCAGCAGGAGCGGGGATTGGCTGCCTTCCAAGCCGGCCTCTGCACGCTGCCTTTGGCGGCAATGATGGTCATAACGGCGCCCATCTCCGGGCGCCTGGTGGGCAAGCATGGCCCTCGGCCGGCGCTGCTCTTCGCCGGCATGGGGTTCCTGCTCAGCACCTTGATGCTGACGGGTCTGAGCCCGTCCACGCCGCTCGCGACGCTCGTGGTGGCCTACGCCCTGTTTGGCGTCGGCCTCGGCATGGTGAATCCCGCCATCACCAACAGCGCGGTGGCGGGCATGCCGCTGTCGCAGGCCGGAGTGGCTGCGGCCATTGCCTCGACTGGCCGCCAGGTGGGAGCCGCGCTCGGGGTGGCGATCGCGGGGACCGTCGTCAATTCCGCGCGCGCCAGCGGCGTGGATTTTTCGCGGGCGACCCATCCAATCTGGTGGATCATGACCGGATGCGGCGGGGTCACGCTCGTTTCCGCGTGGGCGGTCGGGCAACCTTGGGGCGCGGCGCCCCCGTTGGTCGTCCCACCCCGGGCGCCGGTCGACACCGCCGCCCGATAGTCCGGGTGGGAGCCGCCTTGGTGACCGGCGTAGTCGGGTTGGATGGGCCGCCTCAATCTTCCTACCCGCGAACCGGCCGCGGCCCACGGCCGCCGCGCACGACTCCGGCGATCAATTCAGCAGGAACTGCTTAACGAAGAGGACCGTGGCATAGAACTGGTAGTCCACATTCTGCTTCTTCCGGAAGCCATGGCCCTCATTGGTGCCGAGCAGCCACCAGACCGGGGTGCCGTTCCCGCGCACGACCGTCACCATCTGCTGCGACTCGCTGGCGGGAACCCTCGGATCATTCTTGCCCGCGATCACGAGCAGCGGCTTGGTGATGTTCTTGGCGTTGTTGGCCGGCGCGATGCGTTCCAGGTACTCGCGCATCTTGGGGTCGCGCTCGTCGCCGTATTCCGCCCGCCGGAGGTCCTGGCGGTAACCTGACGTGTGCTCGAGGAAGGTCACCAGGTTCGATGGCCCCACGATGTCGACGGAGCAGCGGATCCGGTCATTGTAGTTGGTGGCCACTGCCAGGGTCATGAAGCCGCCATAGCTGCCGCCCGTGACCATCACCCGGTCGGGATCCAGCCCGGGCTGCGCCCGGATCCAGTCAAAGAGGGCGTTGATGTCCCGGTAGGAGCCGTCCCGCAGGAATCCGTTGTCGAGCGAAACGAACGTCTTACCGTAGCCGGTCGAGCCGCGCACGTTCGGGAAGATGACGGCGATCCCCAGCTCGTTGACCCAATAGTTGGCCCGGCCGAGAAAACTCGGGCGATCCTGCGCCTCCGGTCCGCCGTGGATGGCCACGATGACGGGGCGCCGCCCTGTGAACGAAGCCGGCGGACGGTAGAGAAATCCGCTGATGTTGCGGCCATCCCAGGTTTTCCAGTGGACCAGCTCATCCGCCGCGAGGGCGGCTCGGTCGATCCCGCCCATTTCGCTTTCGGTCCAGCGCTCCACCTGGCCCGTCTTGACGTCGAGCGAGTAGACATCCCCTCCCCCGCGGGAGGAATTGAGGGTAAAGGCGAGGTCCCGGTTGTTCCGGTGCCAGGTAACCCCGGAGATGACCCCCTTGGGAATCTCGGGGACGGCCAGCTCCTTCCGGGACCCGGTGTCGAGCAGGTGCAGGACCCCGTAGCCGTCCTCGTTGGAAACGAAGGCGATCGTCTTTCCGTTGTCGGAAAGGTCGAACTCGTCGACATCCCAGGGAATCGCGCTCGAAAGGTACGTATGCTGCCTCGTGCCCAGGTCGAGGTAGGCAAGGCGCTGGAATTCGGAGTCCTGGTCGGTGGTGACGAAGATCCCCTTCCCGTCCTTGCTGAAGCGGCCCGCGCCGTAGCTCACCTTGGGCCCACCCTTCGGCGTCAGGAGCGTCTTCTCGCCGGAGGCGGCGTCCAGCACATACAGGTAGCTTTCCTCGACGGAGATATATTCCGTGAGCAGGATCTTCCGGCCGTCCGGGGACCAGTCGCGCGCCACCCATCCGCCCCCGGCGAGTTGGGCCACCATCCGGTCCGTCTTCGGATCGGCCGGGTCCATCACCCAAATATCGACATCCTTGCCGTCCCGACGGGTCGAACCGTAGGCGATCTTCGTGCCGTCATGGGCCCACACCGCGTAGTCATTCCTCGACTTACCGTCCGTCAAGAGGGTGACACCGCCGGTCGGAACGTCGTAACGGTAGAGCTGGAAAAATTCTCCGCCGCCCGTGTCCTTGGAGAAAAGAAAATAGTCGCTCCGCCTCGGGTTGAAGGCGGCACTGGACACCGGATCGGGGTAGAACGTCAGCTGCGTGCGGGCGCCGCCCGGAAACCTGACCAAATGCAGTTCGGTCACGTCGGCGAAGCGGGTGGAGACCAGCATTTCGCGGCTCGCCGGGTCCCAACTCGCGAACGAGGCCGTCCGGTAGTTCGTATACCGAGCGACGGTAGCGGCTAGGGCCGCCGGAACCGCCGGGATGCCTTCCGCCACCAGGTTCTCGTTCGGCGGCAGGGTATCGCTCTGGGCATAACCCGGCAATCCGGCCGAGGCGGCCGCGGCCAGAGCCAAGAGCCGGCAGAAGGTCCGCCAGCGCGAGTTGTCAGTGCAGGACCGGTCGGAAGCGCGGTGGGGAAGCACGGCACCGGTAGCTTGAGCCCGCCGGCGAATCGGAGTCAACTGGGGAGATTCTGGGAGCATCCCGGATAGTCCTTATCGCGGATGGTCGTCCGGACCGGCCGGCCCCGGGCGGTAGGACACATCACCCCGATTCCGGATCCAAGGCGAATTCAGGGCCGCGGCGGCCGACTGGACCGAAGCCATACCCCACCCCACGCGGCCCGCGTTCTGATCCCACCACTGTTGGAAAAATACCGTCCGCGGCATCTGCCTCCGAAGCGCGGCCACCAGCGTGGTCTCATCAAAGGCCCGGTCGCCACCCTGCGGCCCCTTGGGTCCGAACTCCGACATGCAGACGAGCTTGCCGGTGGCGACCAGCTGGCGATAGGCCGCCACGGCCTGCGGCGAATCCGGATGGTCGGTATACACGTCCTGCCCGACAATGTCGACGAAGGCGTCTCCGGGGTAATTGACCGTCACCGGCACATCGGGCTGCCCGGACTCGAACAGCCAGACCAGGTTGTGCAGCCCCTGGCTCTTCTCGAAATAGTCATGGGTGAACCGCCAGAGCGCGACAAACTGCTCGGACGAGAGGCGGTACCCCGTCCCCCACCAGAACCAGTTGCCGCCGTTTTCGTGAAACGGCCGGAGGATGACGACGACCCCGGCGTCCTGCAGCTCCCGGATCCCGGCCGCGACCTTGGCGAGGATGGCCATGAAGGCGGCATGGGTTGCCGTCCGGGGCTGCAACAGGCCGAGCGTGTCCAGGCCGGAGAGGTCGTAGACGGGACCGCCGGTCGTGGGATTCGGCATGTGCAGGTTGAGCTCGATGAGGCCTCCGGCCTTCCAGTACGAGATGGCGCTGGCGTTGAAGGTCGTGACGGGCGGATCCTTGGCCCGCTGGTCGTAGTGGAAGTAATCCCCGCCGATCAGCCCCAGCCACTTGCCCGTCTGTTCGTGGATGGCGTTGATCGGGCCGAGGTCGCCGGTCTCGACGTATTGGCCCGAGATCGTTCCGGAGCCGGAGACCTGCCGGAGGTAGGCCAGCAGGTCCGCCGGCGTGCGAATGCCGGCCGGATTGGCCGCGAGGGCTGAAAGAGTGCCAAGGTAGAGACCGAGGAGCTTGGGGTTCCAGCGCATGGGCACGGTGCCCAAGGAGGCGCCGCTCCCGGGACTCAAACCCAAACCCATCCTCGCGGCGAATGCATTCGACTCACACTCCCCCCCAAGCCGGATCCTTTCGCGCGCTCCCGTGTCTTGCGTTGACGCCCGAACCGGATAGAAACCAGCGCAATGACGGCGATCACCCCGACGGCACGAAACCATCGGACCCTTCGCTGGGCGCTGCCAACCGCCTATTTTCTCAGCTTCGCCTTGGCGCCTTTTTTCCTCGCCGTTCACGCTTGGGTCGGAACGGTCGCGATCGGCCCCATCGCAGCGCTGATCGTGGTCTTTTACTGGCAGTTGGACAGGATGCACCGGCTCATCTTTGGCCTCATGATCATGCCGCTGTTCGTCCTCATTACCCTGTTTGCCTCGCTCATCGTGCATTTTGGGTTTCATCACCCGATTGCCCTGTTCCAGTAGTCAGAGATCGGCGTCGGTGCCCGGGCCGGTCCGACGCGTCTGCCCAGGTCGGCGGGAAGCCGGCCCGGCAGGGGCAGGCGAACGGCAAAAGGACCATTTCTCCCCTTGCCTCGCCGCGGGCCCTGTTTTACCCATTGAGCTCCGACAAGACCGCCCGGAGTGCGGTCTCCAGCTGCCCCCGGCCATCCAGTCCACCGCGAACTAACGGCGCCCGCCGCCTTTGACTAAAATGCCTCTCTCCAGCTACAAGCAACAGTCCCGGTCGGTGCAGATCACCACTCCCCTGGACGACTGCGTCCTTCTCTGCGGCAAGCTGACCGGCACGGAGGCGCTCGGCCGCCCGTTCCAGTATACCCTCGAGCTGTCGAGCGAGGACCACGAAATCAACCACGAGAAGCTGATCGGCCAGAACATCACGGTGGCCTTCGAGCAGGCCGGCTCCACCCCCCGGTATTTTAACGGTTTCGTCAGCCGCTTCTCCCAGACCCGGTATGAGGGCGACCTCGCCCAGTACAAGGCGACGCTCGTTCCCTGGCTCTGGTTCCTGACCCGCTCGTCGGACTGCCGCATTTTCCAGAACATGAAGGTGCCCGATATCCTGAAGCAGGTCTTCAAGGACTTCGGCTATTCGGACGTGATCGACCGCCTGCATGGGAGCTATCGGACCTGGAACTACTGCGTCCAATACCGCGAGACGGCCTTCAACTTCGTCAGCCGCCTGATGGAGGAGGAGGGCATCTACTACTTCTTCAAGCACGAGACGGACAAGCACTCCATCGTCCTCTGCGACTCCCCCGCCTCGCACAAGCAGTACCAGGGCTACGAGGAGTTCCTCTACCGTCCGACCTCCGAGGGGACCCAGGAAGTCATCAAGAGCTGGGTGCTCCAGCACGAGGTGCAGGCGGACGGGTTCGCCGTCACCAACTTCGACTTCACCGCCCCAACCGCCGCTCCGCTCGCAACCTCCTTCAACGCCAACAGCGACAGCCAGAGCAAGCTCGAGCACTTCGAATACCTGGGCGAGCAGAGCCCCTTTGACGAGTACACCACCGGCGCCCCCAATGAGAACGAGCGCTACAGCAAGATGCGCCTCGAGGAGGTCCGCGCGCGCTACCAGACCTATTCCGGCGACGGCGACGTCCGCGGCATCAGTACCGGGGCCTGCTTTACGCTCACCGGCCACCCCCGGGCCGACTACGCGCAGGAATACCTGACGACGGGCGCCGAGTACGCCATCGCGGCAAACGCCTTTGAGACCTCCGACGAATACGGCAAGGAGTTCAAGTTCGAGGTGAAGTTCACCGCCATCAGCCTTGACACCCAGTTCCGCACCCCGCGGACGACCCCCAAGCCGGTCGTCCACGGGCCTCAGACCGCGACCGTCGTCGGCGAGTCGGGACAGAAGATCACCACCGACCCGACCGGCTATGGGATGGTCAAGGTCCAGTTCCACTGGGACCGTGTGGGCACCAATGACCAGAACAGCTCGTGCTTCATCCGCGTCTCGCAGAGCTGGGCCAGCAAGAACTGGGGCGACATGGCCATCCCGCACGTCGGCGACGAGGTGATCGTCGAATGCCTGGAGGGCGACCCGGACCGCCCGATCGTGACGGGGCGGGTGTACAACCAGTCGCTGATGCCGCCGCGGACCCTGCCGACCAATCAGGACAAGCGGATCTGGATGGACGAGTTCGGGAACCGGATGATCTTCGACGCCACCGCTGGGGACGAGCACATCCGCCTCTACAGCCCGCACCACAGCAGCGGCATCACGCTCGGCCGGAGCACGGCCACCTGGACGGAGAGCAACGCCATCGCCGGCTCGCTCGGCATGAACATCTCCTCCTACTTCGGCTCCAACATCTCCACCACCGTCGGCCTCGCCGTCTCGGCCGTGGTCGGGATGAACGTGTCGTCGGTGATGGGGGCGAACTGCACCGTCAACTGGGCCAGCCAGATCACCGCCAACATGGGACCGCAGATCACCTTCACCAAGGGCCAGGCGATGGCGTACGGCGGGGGCGACGACAACAAGGTCGCCAACGGCAGCGTGCTAATCAGCGCCGCGAAATCGGTCAACATCGTCGGCGGCGGCGCCCATTCCCTGACGTCGACGGCGACGAACTCGACGATGATGTTTGCGAATAACGAAGAGATCGAGCTGACCGCGGGCGACAAGGCCCCGGTCACGGCCACGGGCCCAACTCCCCTCGGCATCGCGCTCATCACCACCTCCTTTGTCCTGCCGGTGGCCGCCGCGGCGCTGATGGCTGGCACCGGGGGATTTGTCGACAAGTACAACAACAACACCAACGATGACGCCGAGAGCGCCAAGGCCCTGGCGGCGCAGGCCGCCCTCGAGGCCACCGCCGGAGTCCTGGAGGGGCTCGGGCTGCTCGTCACCCTCGGCATCTCGTGGTGGACCAAGAAACTGATGACCGAGACCCCATCATCGGTCCGGCATGGTGCCGCGACGGCGCGGCTCCGGCTATTTGCCAAGGCCCAGGGCTCCGGGGAGAGCGCCTACAGCGCCGACATCTCCACCATGGCGGCTGGCGGAACCGCCCTGGCGCATGGGACGACCGGGGCCGGCTTCCTGGTCAACGACAGCAGTGTCAACATCACCCACCCCACCAAGGTGGTGATCCAATTCGGAACCACGGCGGGGATAACCGTGGACACCAGCGGGGTGACGATCAACGGGACCGCCGTGAAGGTGACGGGCCAGTGTGACTTGGTCTCGGGCGCGGTCACGATCACCGGGGCGGGTACCCCGCTGCCCCCGAGTCCCCTGATCGCGGTCTCGGCGTCGATTGAGGCGGCCAATGTCGCCCACACGGCCACCACTGTGGCGAACAACGCCACCACGGCGGCGGCGAACGCGGCCGCGACCTCGCCGCCCTAGAGCCCCCGGGGGAGCCGGAGCGACCGCCCTGGCGGCGGAAAGTCCCGCTCCCCCACCGACGCCCGTGAAATTCGTCAACGCGACGCCCCTCAAGGCCGCGCCCTTCGCGGGCCGGATGAACTTTCCTCGGCATTCGCTGACCTGGATCGTCAAGGGGACCTTCGACCTGCGTCCGGGCGGCGTAGTCGCGTTCGCCGATCAGCAGGATTTTCCCACCGCCGACGAGTTCTACCCCGACGACGCCGAGGGGGCCGCGGGACCGCGCTACGAGTCGGACTTCGCGTGGTTCAAGCCGCGCGCCGACATCCTGGTCGTGGGCGACTGCCACGCCCCGGAGGGGAAACCCGTGACGCACTGCCGCGCCGCCGTGCGCGTGGGCGCCCGCGAGAAGGCCGTCGCCGTGGTCGGCAACCGGCGGTGGGAGCGCCGCTGGCTGGCCTGGGAGGCCACGCCCCCGGAATCCTTCGCGCGGATGGCCCTGCGGTACGAGAACAGCTTCGGCGGCCCCAAGTTTGCCGCCAACCCGGTGGGCAAGGGTTCCCGGGCCAGCGAGGGGGAGGACGGGGACCGGCATTGGCCCCTCCCCAACCTCGAGGATCCGGCCCAGCTCGTGACCGGGACCGGTTCGCGTCCCCCGGCCGCCGGATTTGGCCCAATGAGCCGCCGCTGGTCGGGACGGCACTCGAAGATCGGGACCTACAAGGGGGCCTACCGGAAGACGCGGTGGCCTTGGTTTCCCGAGGATTTTGACTGGGGCTTCATGAACGCGGCGCCGCCCGACCTTCAGGTCGAAGGCTACCTGCGCGGCGACGAACCGGTCGTGATCGAGAACCTGCACCCGCGGCACGCCCGCTATGAGTTCCGGCTGCCCGGACTGCGCGTCCGCAGCTTCGTGCACCGGGCCGCGCCTCCCGGCCCGGGGGCGCCCAGCTTTGAGGAGATCGACCTCAAGCTCGACACCCTCTGGATCGACATGGAGGAAGAGAAGCTCGTCCTCCTCTGGCGGGGCTGGGTCCCCACCACGTCCGAGGAGTTTGAGGACATCCTCGACTGCTACGTGGCCACGGAGCCCCTGGATCAGCCGCCCCAGCCCAAGGACTGGCATTACCGCGCCTTCAAGGGGGCCGACGCCGCGGTGATCAAGGCCTTCGAGCCGGAAGCGCCGCCCCCCCCGGAGCCGATCGAGGCCCCTCCCGCCGCGGAGGACCCGGCGGAAGCCGCCGCACGGGAAAAGACCCAGGCCCTCCTCACGATCGTTGCCGGACGCGCGAATGAACACCTGGGGATCGACAAGCTGAGTGGGAGGTGGCGCCAGCACGTGATCGACGCCCAGACCAAGCTCGCGGAGCGGCTGACGGCCGGTCCGGCCAAGGCGGCCGAGCTCGGGGCGGCCCAACGCGCCCAGCAGCTGAAAGCCGCCCTCACCTCGGCCGGCATCGACCCCCTCCAGCCGCTGCCCGCGCCCGCGGCCGCCTTGGGACCCATCCTGGCGGCCATGGGCTTCGGCCCCGAGTTCGCCAAGGCCGAGCCGGCCGTGGTGGCGGCCATGGGCGCCATTGTCGGCAAGTTGGCCGACACGCCGGACAAGCTTGCGGCCCTCCTGGGTGAGTTGGCGAAGGCCAAGGAGAAGCTGGGCATCGTTGATCCGGAGCCTGCTCCGGTACCGACCCCTCCACTCCCCCCTCCCCTGACGCGCGACGACGTGGTCGCGCGGGCGAAGGCCCGGGAATCGTTCGAAGGTGAAAGCCTGGCGGGCCTGGACCTCTCGGGCCTCGACCTTTCCGACCTCAATCTGGCCGGAGCCCGCCTGGAGGGTGCAGCCCTGCGCCAGGCGAAGCTGGCGGGCACCGACCTGACCGGCGCCAGCCTGGTCCGGGCCGACCTGGCGGGCGCGGACCTCAAGGGGGCCCATGCCGCCGGGGCCGATTTCTCCACCGCCAAGCTGCGCGGAGCCGATCTCACGGGCGCGGACCTGGCGGGAGCGAAGCTTTTCCGGGCGGACCTCGCCGAAGCCAATTTGACCCAGGCCATCCTCGAGGGCGCCGACCTGCAGGAGGCCATCTGCAACAGCGTGAACGCCCGGGAGGCCCTCGTCGCCCGGGCGGACCTGCGGGAGTCCCAGTTCAAGGATGCCCGCTGCGAGAAGGCGGATTTCTCCAAGTCCAGGCTGGACCAGGCAAATTTCCGGTCGGCGGTCCTCACGGAGGCCCGGTGGGAGCAGGTTGCCGGCGCCAAGGTCGACCTGACCGGCGCCACCTTGACCAAGTTCCGTGCCACCGGCAGCCGCCTGCCGGGTGCGCTCCTCGCCCGCTCCAAGGGCCCGGGTTCCATCTGGAAGGGCACGGACTTGTCGGGCGCAGACCTGCGCTTTGCCCAGCTGCCGGACGCCCTGTTCAAGGGCGCGGTCCTGAAGGGCGCCAACCTCTCGGGAGCGGAGATGCGGCATGGCAACTTCTGCAAGGCCGACCTCAGCGGGGCGAAGATGCGCCAGATGAACCTCTTCCAGGGCAGCCTGGAGAAGGCGAAGCTTTCCCAGACGGACCTCAGCGGCTCGAACCTCTATGAGGTGGAGTTCCTGGACGCGATCCTGGACCGGACCGTGGCCGAAGGTGCCAACACCAAGATGACGAAACTGGACCTGGTATGACCCCTCCCCCCGTTCCGGGCCCGGAACTGCCCGACTTCAAGCAGCTGGCGGAAGAGCTCCGCAACTACGGCAAGCACCAGACGAAGCCCGACGACCTGGTCGCCAAGGTGAAGGCCGGCGAGCCCCTGGTCGGGGCGCGGATCTGGGGCGTCGAGCTGGCCGAGGCCGAGCTGGCGGGCGGCAACTTCGAGCGCGCGTCATTCGTCCGCGCCAAACTCGTCAACGCCAAGTTCGCCGGGGCGAGGCTGACGGGCGCCATCTTCAAGGAATGCGACCTGGGCGGAGCGGACTTCACCGGCGCCAACCTCTCCGGCGGGCGGATCTCGAACTGCTCGGGCGAGGGGGCGATCTTCGCCGGGGCCGACTTGTGCGGGCTGGAGATTGCGACCGAGCCGATGCTCCTCAAGCCCGCCGAGGAGCTTAAGGTGTCCGACCGCCTGAAGGCCCTGATGGCGGCCAAAGCCCCTTCCGCCGAGATCGCGGCCGCCGGGGTCAGCCTGGGGGATATTGGCATCAACCCCGAGGACATTGGGCCGGGCGTCAGCAACTTCACCGGCGCCAGCTTTGCCGGGGCGAAAGTCCGGTCCGCCCGGCTGCGGAACACCGCGCTGGCGCAGGCCAGCTTCGCCGGAGCCGACCTCACCGGGGCGGAGTTGTCCACCTGCGTGCTGGATGGGGCCGACTTCGGCCAGGCGGTCCTCATCGACACGGAATTCGCCGAAACCTCCCAGAAGGGCGCGCGCTTCGCCGCGGCCCGGATCGAGCGGCACCAGGTCACCGCGGGGAACCTGGCGGAGGCGGACTTCACTGGCGCCCTGGTCCGCGGGATCGGGTTCGTCGACGTCGACCTTTCGACCGTGAAGGGACTGCCGCGGGACCTGGTGCTCGCCCAATTCGTGCGCTGCACGGTGGCCCGCCGCGATTTCTCCGGGGCCGATCTGACGGGCGCCCGGTTCATCGAGACTAAGCTCCCCAAGGCGGTATTCCGGCAGGCCCGGCTGGAGGGCGCGGTGTTCGAGAAGGTTCCCCTGGAGGAGGCCGACTTCTCCGGGGCGGCCCTGCAGCGCGCGGCCTTCCGCCAGTGCCCGGCGGAGGGATCGAACTTTGCCGGCGCCGCCGTGGAGGGGACCACCTTCACCGAGGTCAACCTGGCGGGCGCCGACCTCTCGAACTGCGCGCTCGGGCGCGCCAGCTTTGTCCGCTGCCAGCTCTCCAAGGTGAAGGTCGGGCGCAGCACACCGAAGGGAAGCCAGTGGGCGTCGACCCCGCTCGACGGCGTCGATTTCTCCGGACTCGACCTCACGGGGGTCGACTTCGCCGGGGCCCAGCTCGGGGCCGCCCGGCTGGCCGGCTGCACGATCACCGATGCGGATTTCTCCGGTGCGAACCTCGTGGGAGCGGACCTGTCGGGTGCCAGGCTCCTGCGGACCCGCTTCCTTGAGGCCGATCTGACGGAGGCCAAGCTGGCCCGGGCCAACGCGGAGCGGTGCGAGTTCGCCGGCGCCAAGGTGGGCAAGGCCGACCTGCGCGGCCTGCAGGCCAAGGGCTGCGGCTTCGATGGCCTCGACTTCACCGGCTGCCAGCTGGCGGGCGCCCTGCTGGACATCTGCTCGCTCCGGGGGACGGCCCTGCGGGGCCTCGACCTTTCCCGGTGCCGGCTGGCCCGCTGCGATCTCGAGGCCGCGGACCTGAGCGGATCCAAGCTCGACTTCGCCGAGTGTCCCCAGATCAACCTCACCTCCGCCAGGCTGACCAATTGCAGCGGCGCCGAGCTTAAGGCGGACATCGCCAACTTCACCGGGGCCAACCTGGACAACGTGAAGTTCGCCGGGGCCAGCCTGTGCTGCGCCCAGTTCGCGGACGCGTCGATGAAGGACGCCGACTTCTCCGGAGCGCACCTGGACCGGGCGCAGCTCACCGGGGTGGTCGCGCCGGGCAGCAATTTTGCGCAGGCCCAGCTCCCTTTCGCCAACCTGGCCCGCGCGGTGCTGACCGGCGCGGACTTCTCCGGTGCCAACCTCCAGCAGGCGACCCTGCACCGGATGGACGACCACGACGCGGTCTGGAGCGGCGCGAACCGCAAGCTCGTCAAGGGAACCAACCGGGATCTCGCGGCCGCCGAGGACTGGAAGCCGCCCACCCCCGAATCCGCCCCCAACCTTTAAACCACCATGCCCATGCTCATTGATTCCCCGCCCGCCCGCGCCCGCCGGCGCTCCCCGCGCCGTGCCGCTCCCGCCAACAATGCCGCATACGATCTGTCCGCCACGCTCAGCCGCGAGGGTTACCTCGGGCCCGGCCGGGTATTGGAAGTCCGCCCGGCCAAGCGCCTGGTGCGCGTGACCTGGGAAGCCCGGGGCGCGCCCGAGGGCGCGTGGGCGCAGCTGGCCATCCCCGGCGCCTCTTCGCTGCAGCCGGGCGACACGGCCCTCGTCGCCGCCCGCGGCGCGGCGACCTATGTCATCGGCATCCTGGCGACCGCCGGCGCGCCGCCGTCCCTGACCACTTCGTCCGGCGCCACCGTCGCGGCCACCGGCTCCGGAGCCCATGAGGTCGTCCAGGTCCGGAGCAAGAAGGGCCAACTCGTCGCCGAGTACCACCCCGGTAGCGGCAAGACGGTCGTGTCGGTGGACGGTGACCTCGAGTTTGTCTCCGCCAAGGGCGGCATCTCGCTCCGGGCCGCCAAGGCCATCACGCTAGTGGCGGACCGGCTCGATACCTCCGCCCGGACCCTCGTCTCCGCCTCGGAGAACACCTACGAGACCGTCGGCCAGCTGAAGCAGGTCCAGGCCGGCCGGACCCGGACGCTCGTCAGGGGCTCTTGCCTGCTCCAGGCGCGCGACGCCTTCCTGCGGACCGAGGAGGACTTCAAGGTCGACGGCCGGCAGATCCACCTCGGCTGACTCCTGCCATGCCCGGACTTCCTGGATCCTGCCTCGCCGACGGACAGTGCATGGGCACGCCGGACGTTTGCCTCACGCCGGCTCCGCCGGCCCCGCCCGTCCCCATTCCCTACCCCAATATGGCCATGGTGGCGCAGGCCACCGGGACGGCGACCAAGGTGAAATTTGCCGGCGCCCTCGTGGTCGTCGAGAACTCCCAGATCCCCCAATCCCAAGGCGACGAAGCCGGGACAAACGGCGGAATCATGTCGGGGGTGAACATGCAGACGTGCACCTTCAAGATGGGCAGCAGCGTGGTTTCGGTCGAAGGCAAGGCCTGTTGCATGCTGACCTCCACGGTCGGTCACAACGGCTCGAGTGCCAACCAGCCGGGCGGCGCCCAGATCGCGCCCAGCCAGGCCCTGGTGCTGGTGGCCCAATGAGGGGCCGAGTCGCCGGTTGACCCGGCCGCTTGCCCCTCGAAGGCTGGGCCCCACCCCCGCATGTCCGAATCCCTCCCGCCGAACGACTACAACCGGGTCGCCTACCCCACCATGGCGCACCCCCAGACCTTCGCGGACGGGCTGGCCGTGAAGGGGATCCTGCGGGGAATGACCCCGGCGGACCCGGCGCGGGCCCGGGTGCTCGAACTCGGCTGCGGCGACGGCTTCAACCTCGCGGCGATGGCAATCCTCCACCCCGGGGCCGCCTACTTCGGGGTCGATTATGCCGCCGACGCGGTTGCCCGGGGCCGGGCGATACTGGCGGAGGTGGGGCTGGGCCAGGTCCGGCTGGAGTCCGGGGACATCCGTGACCTCGGCAGTCTCGTTGAGCTCGGCGAATTCGACTACATCGTGGCCCACGGGGTGTACTCCTGGGTGCCGCCGGACGTCCGGGAGGCCCTGCTGGCGGCCCTCGGGCGCCTCCTCGCCCCCCAGGGGGTGGCCTTCGTGAGCTACCTCGCGCTCCCGGGCGCGTACCAGCGCGAAATCGCCCGCACCCTCATCCGCTTTCACACCCGTGCCACCCCCGACCCCGCGGAAAAGATCCAGCAGGCGCGTTCCCTGCTGGACCTGGTGGCCAAGGCCTCGACGGTCGACAACGTCTACAGCCGCCTGATCGCCGCGGAGTCCGAGCTCATCGGCAGCCACACCGGGGAGGCCTTCTTCCACGACGAACTGTCCGAAGTGAGCGCCCCGCTGCTCTTCACGGACTTCCTCGCCCAGGCCGGCCGCTATGGCCTCGAGTTTCTTTCCGAGGCGGAATACGTGATGCCGGTCGCGCAGTACCTCTCGGAGGCGGGCCGTGAGGCGCTCCGCCCGCTGCAAAACAACCGGATCCTGCTCGAGCAATACCTGGATTTCATGGAGGGGCGGCGCTTCCGCCAGACGCTGCTGGTGCGCCAAGGCATGCCCGGACCGACGGCCCCGGAGCGCCTGAATGCCCTGCGGGTCAACCTCCGGGCCAAGCCCGTGGGCCCACCGGGTCCCCTGACGGGCCCGGAACCCGACATCTATGAGGGGACGGGCCGCGGACAGGCGCAGGCCCGCACTCCCGCCGACAAGGCGGTGATGCGGGCGCTGGCCGCGCAGCCAGGGCGCGTCCAGACCCTGGCGGAAATCCTGGGCACGGCGCGGAGGTCCCTGGCCGCGGAGGGCATTGAGCCCGGGCCGGAATATCCCGCTGCCGCCTGCGAATTCATCTGCCGGGCCTACCTGCCCGGGCTCATCGAGGTGCGCATGGGCGAACTGCCCTACACCCTGGAAGCCCCGGAGCGGCCGGTCTCCCATCCTCTCGCCCGCTACCTCCTCCGGCGGGGCGCCAAGTCCATCTTCAGCTACAGCGGACGGTTCGTGGAGGTGCAGGGCTCGCTCGGCCGCCACCTCCTCGAGCTTCTCGACGGCACGCGGGACCGCGCCGCGCTGGTCGCCAGCCTGCGGACGTTTCTGGCGGAGCAGCACGCCGCCGGCGCCGGCGCGGACCTGCCAGCGGCCGACGAGCCCTCGCTGCCCGACCAGCTGGAGCGCAGCCTCGCCGGCCTGGCCGCGATGGGCTTCATCGCCGCCGGCGGTCAGTCGAAGGCGTAGGTGAACTCGTTGTTGGCGACGCCGAGCTGGACCCGCTTCGGCTCGCGGCCGTCGGCCAGCCGGGAGAGCATCTCGCGCCCCAATTCGGGCAGGAGCTGGTTCGTGATCGTCGCGTCCACCAGGCGGGCGCCCCGTTCCAGTTCGGTGCAGCGCTGGGCCACCAGCTCGCGGACGGAGGCGTCGTAGCTGAACGGGATCTTGTAGTTCTCGGTGATCCGCTTCTCCAGGCGGCGCAGGTTCAGGTCGATGATCTGCCGCAGGATGTCCTTCGAGATCGGGAAGTAGGGCACGACGAGGAGGCGGTTGAGGAGCGCGTCCGGGAACACCTTCACCAGCGGCCCCCGCATCGCCTTCTCGAGCGCGTCCTGGGTCGGGAGCAGCTCCGGGTCCTTGCACATGTTGATGATCACGTCCTGGGCGGCGTTGCTGGTCAGCAGGATGATCGTGTTCTTGAAGTCGATGAACCGCCCCTCGGCGTCCTCCATGAAGCCCTTGTCGAAGACCTGGAAGAAGATCTCGTGGACGTCCGGGTGGGCCTTCTCCACCTCGTCGAGGAGGACGACGCTGTAGGGCTTGCGCCGC
>Ga0302314_10010929_pt1 | contig 15856 bp, 10 predicted proteins | sample III_Palsa_N2_3_FD_200533 | JGI IMG/M metagenome (GOLD analysis project Ga0302314, IMG submission 200533) | Peat permafrost microbial communities from Stordalen Mire near Abisko, Sweden - III_Palsa_N2_3 | ecosystem: Environmental > Terrestrial > Soil > Palsa > Peat permafrost | place: Sweden... | reverse complement strand
CGCGGGGGGCGGGGCTTCGGCCGCCGCCTCGGCGATCGCCGCGCCGACGTCAGCGAATACCGGCGGAACACAGATACAAGCCGTGCAGACCGGAGGTTCAGGCGGGGCCGGCGCCAACGGCGCCGACGGGGGGGCCGGAGCGGCGAGCAGCCTGGTCGACGCGGTCACGGGGTCTACCAACGGCGGCGCGCTCTATCTCTACCAGACGGCTACCGCCGGTTCAGGCGGGGCCAGCGCCGGCGGCAGGGCCGGCGCAGCCGGCCAGGCGACCTCCAGCCAGACCTTCGACGACACCAAGGCGGCGAACCAGAGCGCCATGATCTACAGCGCCAGCACCGCGAATGGCGGGGCCGGCGGGGTCGGGACGGCCGGCGGGACCGGGACCGCTGGCGGGGCGGCGACTGCGGTCGATACGATCATCGCGGCGGGCGGCGTCAACGCCACCTCGGCGGCCCACGCTGGCCTCGGCCAGGCAGGGGCAGGGACCGCAATCGGCACGACGACTGTCACCGGTCTGAACGGGGCGCTGAGCGCCGAGGCCGACACATCCCTGGCCGCCGGCGCCCTCGTCCGCTCGGTCGAGGGCCAGACGCAGGGCGTGGTCGCCGGAACCAGCATCGACGCCGCCGAGGCCTCGATCGGCGGCAAGGGGGCGGCCTACATCACCGGTGATCAGGGTGTCGCCCTGGTGACCGGGGCCCCCGCCACGTCCGCCACGAACCAGGTCCTGAAAGCCAATGCCGCCATCAAAGCCGCGTTCGGCGCCTCGCCGGTCTTCTTCGGCCTGGGCGAACTGGGCGGCGGATATTCCAGCGCGGGCGGCGGCGCCCAGACCGTAACGAGCACGATCGACGAGACGGTGGACCTGACGCAGCTGACCACACGCGGAGACCTGTTGCTGGGACTTTACGATCCGACGGCGACCGGTTCGGGCGTCACCGGCGTGAAGTTCACGCTGGTGGCCGACGGCCAGACCGTGATCGACGAGAGCTTCTCCAGCGCCGCGGCGGCCGCGAGCTATTTCACCGACGATCCGATCGACCTCGGCTCCCTCGATTCGGGCCAGCTGAGCGGCCCCACCCTGACCATGCAGGCGACCCTGACCGTGACCAGCGCGTCCGCCGGCTCCGGCTTCTACGCCGACATGATCGTCGGCGCCACCTCGGCCACTCAGCGCTTCATCCACGCCGCGGCGGGATTGGGCGCCACGGGCGGACAGGGTGAGGCCTGGGGCGCACACGAGCCACCGGCGCATTTGGCACTGGTGGCCCCAAGGCCGGCGATGGCCTGAACGAGCCGCGGTCGCCACATCTCAGCGCCGCCTGTGATTCGGTCCGGCTGGCGTGGCCGGTCGTCAGCGAGCTCCCAGGTCGCGGGGCGCGTGGGCCATGCGCCAGGCGAACATCAGGGTCGAGAGGACCGTAAGGTCGATTCCCGGCTCGGTGTTGACGTAGTTCTTCACGTTGTCCTTGAAGCGGGCGCCGTCGCCGGTGAACATCCTGTAGTCGTCGAGGCCATCGATCGGGCATTTTCGCATGCCGTCGATGAAGCCGCCGACGACCGCGTCCGGCGCATTGGGCCCTTCGACGCCGGCGCCCCGCAGCACCAGCCCGTGGCCGTTCAGCGAACCTTCGAGATTGGCGACCTGTTGCTGCAGGCAGTCGGTGGGATTGTCGCCGTCGCCGACGACCATGGTCACGCCCCAGATGTTGGCCCCCAGGATATTGCCGATCCACCCCGCGGCCTCGGAGTCCGGCGCGTAGTCTCCATCGAGATCGGCCACCTCCTGTGCGGTGACCGCCAGGCCCATGCCGTGGGCGATGCTGTCGGCTTCGCTCCAAGCGCCGCCGTAGCCGAAAGGATCGCGGCGCGCCCGGTCCTCGCCGATCCGCAACTGACGGCGCAGGTCGGCCTCCAGCGCCCGCGGCGTGACGGCGAGGCCCCCCGATCCTTCCAGGCGCATGGCGCGATAGAGCTCGAAATGAGCGAGGCCGCTCACGTCATAGAGGTTGAGCGTGTCGGCGCCGTCGCCCCGCCCATTGATATAGGCGGCGGCCCAATCGGCCGCCTGGGCGAGGTAGTAGGCCGGATCGCGGTGGGGCAGGCCGGCCGGGGCCATGTCCCCGCCGACGGCGAGAGCAATGCTGAGTTCGGCGGCGCCCCACTCCAGATCGTCGCGCCACTCGGTCTCGGGATAGCCGTCGAAAGGGATGACGGTAAGCAGCTTGCCGGGATGGGTGTCCGCCAGGTCGTAGATGTGCTCGGCCGCCGTCAGGCAGCGACGGGCGAGGGGCAGGTCCGTCCGGCGGAAATCGGCGAAACAGAGGGCGAAGGTGGCGGCGAGACGGCCGGCGAGATTGGGACTGATCGGCGAGCCGGCCGGACCGGCGACGAACACCGGCCGATGGTTGATATAGATGTAGTCGGGATCGCCGGCATGCAGGGTGTCGTCGACCTGCGGCAGGCGCCAGAGATCGTAGTCGCTCAAGACGTGGGAATCCTGGAAGTCCTGGCTGTTGCTGACCTGATAGTAGAGAGTCGAGGTCCGGTCGTTCCACATCTTGAGCAACCACTGCACGCCGAACTTCGCCTCGTCGGTGAAGTCGGTTTGCGCCCGCGGCCCCATCGCTTGAGGGAAATCGCGCACGCCGGTCAGGACGGCGCCCGCGACGTAGCTCGTGGTCTCGACATATTTCATGTAGTCGCCGGCGTCCCACCAGCCGCCGGCGGCGTCGATCACCTCGCCGGTGGGTTTGAGCTTGCCGATGATCTTGTCATTGTGCGTGAGCGGCGGAGTCAGGAAGACCGAGGCGGCCTTGTCGTTGAGGTGTCCAGGCGCCGTTCGCAGGGCGTTCGGAACATAGTCGGGGCCGTCCCGCTCGGTCTGGTAAAAGGCCAGCGCGTTGGCCATCGGCGCCGAATAGAGAGCAATCGGCGCATCGACGACGAGGCGCGCCGGCTGAGCGTCGACATCGGTCACGCTCACCGTGTACCGTCCGGCGTCGAGGCCATCGAGGGTCAACGGCGTCACCACGAACGCGCCCCACGTTCCGGCCTGCGGCCCGACCGGCCCGCTGAGCACCACCTGCCCCGCGCGGTTCTTGACCTTGAACCTCGATCCCGTGGCGGGCTGGGACGTCACCAGAAATGCGATGGCCGACCCGCCGACCTCATAGCCGACCTGATCGACCCGGATATAGCCGGCTTGACCCGTCCGCGCCGCCGCGCCGAAGGCCAGGAGGCCGAGCGTCAAGGCCAAGCCCGCGATGAAGGTCGATCGTTTCGCGCTTCGCCGCATCGGTCTTCTCCCAAGTCAGCGATATCGAGGCGAATCGATACCCCGATCCGGTGCACCGTTGAAGCCTCATCCGCTATACGAAGCTTGCCGGGAGCCGCGCGGCCCGCGGATCCGCCGTCAGCGAAAGGTTATGCCTCGGCGTCCCGATGACCCTTCAAAACCAACATTATTCGCGCCGACGGATCGAGACCAGCGGAGCGTCCGCCATTCGATGCCAACACGCGAGACGGGCGAATTCACCTGCGCGTGGAGCCCCAGACGTTGGTCCGCGAACCGAGTTCCTACGGATGCGAGGTTACGAACGCGCGGAACGCCTGGCCATTGGCGCGCAGGACGGCCGTGTCCGGGTCGGCCAGGCCGACGGCGGGCCCTTTTCCGTCGATCGCGAACCACAAGACCCAGGCTAGGTGCAGCGACTCGGACATGTCCAGCAGCCCGGTGACCGTCCGGGGGTCGTTGCTGTACTGGCCCATTTCATTGCAGATCGCCGGAAGGCCGGTCGTCCGGCTGAGCCAGGTCGCGACGGCCTGAAGGTCGTCCGGACCGCCCTCATACCAATGAAAGTTGACGTAATCGATCCCGGTCGCCCGGTAGCCGGCGATCAGGGTCTCCGCCCGGGCCAGTTTGTCGCGCACAACCGGGTTGAGCGCGAGGAGCGGGCGATTGGGATAAGCGGCGTTGGGGAGGTCGCGCGCGATCAGATGTGGGGAGAGCCCGGGTGGGCCCAGGTTACGTTGAGCAAAGGCGTCGGCCGCCGCGTACTGGCCGCTCTCCCACAGATGATGCCAATAGGCCAGCATCACGCCTCCTGTGGAAATGCCGCCGTTGCTGATCTCGTAGCCCCTGACATGCGCCACGCGCACCGCGTCGGTGAGTTCGTGCAGATAGTCCTGTGGCGTGCCGCTCCAGAATTTCGGGATGTCTTCCTCGTTCTGGATAGTGACGAGGCCTGGATGCGCCGCATCCAGATCGGCGCCCAGCGCGCGTTCGAAGGTCGCGTCATCAGTGACGGGCCCGGGGCGGGGGCGACCGGTCGTGGAGGGCAGCAGATTGGTGAACTGTATGTTCAGCCTGAAGCCGGCGGACTCGGCGCCCTTTATGTTGGCGAGCGCCCGGCTGTTGGGTCCGTCGACCGCCATGATGAGACGTTCGTAGCGCACCCCCAGTGCGTGCCCCAGGGTGATGAAATTCGGATGGCCGCCGATGAAGATACCGATTCTGGTCCCGAAATGCGGCGCGGGCGCCGACAGCGACGCCCCTGGCCCAAGGAGCATCAGGCAGAACGTGGCGAGGGCCCATTGTGTGACACGTAACAGCATGAACTCACTCCATCTGGCCCTTTCCCAGGCGCCCGAAAATCTCTCATGCGCCAGGGAACAGGGCAATCGGAGTTTGACGCACGGACCTTGCGCATCGATGCTACGGACGGTCCATGGACACCGATAGGAGAGGGCTACCGAAATGCTGAAATATCTACTGGCCATCGCCAGTCTGCTTATCGCCGCGCCGCAGCTGGCCTCGGCGGAAAACTTGCACAACGATTCGGCGCGCGGTTACTGCCAAAAAACCGGCGGAATCGTGCAGAAGCGAACGCCCGAATTTGGGACCAACGGGGGTACGCCGCTCGTCCTGGCAGGTCCGCAATACTTCTGCAATTACATGTCCGAGGACGGATCGACGCAGATTAGCGTGCTGCTCAGCTCGCTGGTAGCCTCCAAGCCGAGCCTCGCCGCCCTGGCCTATTACGCCAGACCGAAGGAACACCTGAAAAAATGCGAGGGGGGCCCCGGTTCGTGTTATTGCTCCGATGTCGGCGGCACCGACAACTTCGGCGGCATCAATGCAGCCGGCGGCGGCTGGGTGCTGGAAAGCAACGCCAATGACGTGCTTGACCTCTGCGTGTTCCCCGACCTTTCGGCGATCGACGCCTACGGTATATTCTATCACAGCCACGGCATCATCCGTGGACAGAATCTCAAGCACAAGTTCAAATTCCCCGACCCGTACTGACCGGGCCAGGGGCGCCCTGACGCCGGGCGACAAGGGGAGGCCAGGTTTTGGCGGACGTTGGTAGCGCCCGCGAGGGGACGCTCGCGTGGCGGATATTCCGCGAGGGCGCCCTGCTGCATGGTCAAGGCAAACTCGCTGAAGCTGAAGCGTGCTATCGCCGGGCGCTCGAACTCGACCCCGGCGATCCGGGCGCGACGCACCTGCTGGGCGTCGTGTCGGCTGCAACCGGCCGTCTCGCGCAGGCGGCCGACCTGTTGGCCCAGGCCGCGAGGCTCAGTCCCTCGTCGGCGAATGTGTTCAACGATCTGGCCATGGTCATGAGCCGGCTCGGCCGCGCCGACGCCGCGATCGCGAATTTCGATCGGGCGATCGCGCTGCGGTCAGATCATTTCGCCGCGCATTTCAATCGTGGCGTCGCGCTCACGTCGCTCGGCAGGACCCGCGAGGCGGCGATCAGCTATGACCGCGCGATCGCCGCCAAGCCCGATTTCGCCGAGGCGTTCTGCAACCGCGGCGAGGTTCTGCGAACGCTTGGCCGTCTCGACGAGGCTCTGGCGAGCCAGGAGCGGGCCATCGCGCTCAACCCGGGCATAGCGGAGGCCCACAACAATCGCGGCCTCGTCCTCGCCGAATTGGGCCGTCGTCTCGAAGCGCTCGCCAGCTACGACCGCGCCATCGCCTTGCAGCCGCGCTTCGCCCAGGCCCATACCAATCGCGGCATCACGTTGCGCGACCTTGGCCGTCTCGACGAGGCCCTCGCCGGACATGACGCCGCGATCGGGCTCCAGCCCGGCTACGCCGAGGCCCACAACAATCGGGGCGGCGTGTTGCGCGACCAGGGCCATCGGCTCGAAGCTGTCACAGCCTATGAGAGGGCGATCGCCATCGACCCCGCCTATGCGAGCGCCCGCAGCAACCTCGGCGATCTGCTGCGCGACATGGGCCGTCCGCATGATGCGCTGGCGATCCTCGATCGGGCGATCGCCCTCGATCCCGGCGGGGCTCCGGCGCATACGAACCGCGGCGTCGCCCTTCAGGCGCTCGATCGTTCCGAGGAGGCCCTCGCCAGCCACGACAAGGCGATCGCGCTGCAGCCGACTTATCACAGGGCGCACGACAATCGCGGCGTCGCCTTGTTCGTCCTGGGCCGCTTTGAAGAGGCGCTGGAGAGCCACGAGCGGGCCATTGCTCTAGAGCCGGGCTACGCCCTGGCGCACAACAATCGCGGGCTCGCCTTGCGCGAGCTCGGCCGGGCGCAAGAGGCGATCGAGAGTTTCGAGACGGCGATCGCCATCGAACCCGCTTTCGCGGAGGCCTTCAACAACTATGGAAATGCATTGCGAGACGTCGGCCGCGGCGCCGACGCGATGGCCAGCTACAACGCCGCCATCGCCTTGAAGCCCGACTACCACCAGGCGATCTGGAACCGGGCTCTGCAGTTGCTGACGCTGGGGGAATTGTCCGAAGGCTGGGAGCTCTATGAGGCCCGCCGGCACGTGAAGAGCATCCGGACGCTCGATTTTCCGCAACCCCGATGGACCGGCCACGAGGATCCGGGCGGCAAGACCGTCTTCCTTCACCACGAGCAGGGGTTCGGCGATACGATCCAGTTCTGCCGGTACGCGCCGCTGGTCAGCGCGCTCGGCGCGCGTGTCGTCCTGTCCGTCCAGAACCCGCTTTCGCGCCTGCTTTCGACATTGGACCCAGAGATCGAAATCATCGGCGCCGACGCCGTGCCCGAGCCCTTCGACCTTCACTGTACGCTGTTGAGCCTGCCGCGTGCCTTCAAGACGACCCTGGACTCGATTCCAGCCTGCAAGGGCTATATCCGCGCCGACTCCAGGCTCGCTGCGCTGTGGAACGCCCGCCTGCCGTCCACCTCCTCGCTCCGAGTCGGTCTGGCCTGGAGTGGAGCGCCGGGCCGGGGGAACCTCCGTAACCGCGCGATCGCATTGCGGATGCTGGAATCCCTGCTGACCGCCAACGCCGAATGGATCTGCCTGCAGACCGAGGTTCGTGAGAGCGACCGCGCGGCGTTCTACCAATTCAGCCAGATATCACGCTTCGCCGAGGGCCCGGCCGATTTCGCCGACACCGCGGCGATCATCGCCAATCTCGACCTGGTGATCACCGTCGACACCAGTGTCGCCCACCTCGCCGGCGCCCTGGGCAAGCCGACCTGGGTCCTCCTGCCCTTCACGCCGGACTTCCGCTGGCTGACCGGGCGCGACGACACTCCCTGGTATGACAGCCTCCGCCTGTTCCGCCAGCCGGCTATCGGTGACTGGCCCTCGGTGATCGCTCGCGTGCGGAGCGAGCTGGGCCGAGCGCTGGACATCCACTGACGACCTCGCACGAGCGGACCCTCTGGACAATTGCCTGGCCGGCGGCCGCAACTTCCGGCGCCCCAATCCGGACTGACCGCGTCTAGATCGAACCAGCCAAACCCACCGTCGACGTCGGCGACCTGTCGCGGATATTGCTCGCATGATAAGGATGCCGGATGCTCTGACGACGGCTCGCGGTTGAGGAGGCTAGGCCTTGGCGAACACTCGTGCCGCCCATGACAAGGCGGTGGCGCAGCAGTGGTTCAGCAACGGCCTGCGGTTGCACGCCCAGGGCAAGCTCATCGAGGCGGAAGCCCACTATCGCAGGGCGCTTGACTTCGATCACGCCAACATCGGCGCCCTGCATATGTCGGGAGTGATCGCCGCCACCGCCGGGAGGCGCCAGGAGGCGCTGAACCTGCTCACGCGAGCGATCGCGGCGAATACGACCCTGCCGGCGATCCACAGCGACCTGGGGCTGGTGCTGAGCGACCTCGGTCGCCCGGCCGACGCTCTTGCCCGCTTCGATGCGGCGGTTGCGTTGAAACCGGACCTCCACACCGCCTGGTTCAACCGCGGCATCGCGTTGAAGACGCTCGGACGGTTGGCGGACGCCGTCGCCAGCTATGATCGAGCCTTGGCGCTGCGCCCCGATTTCGCCGAAGCGTACAGCAACCGCGGCAACGCGCTACGGGAGGCGGGCCGGACGGAGGAAGCCGTCGCGAGCCTGGATCGAGCGGTGGCGCTCGATCCAGGCCTGGCGGAGGCGCACAACGCTCGCGGCCTCGTCCTGGCGGACCTCGGACGCCAGGCCGACGCCCTCGCCGCGCATGAACGGTTCATCGCCCTCAAGCCCGGCGATCCGGACGCGCACATCCGTCGGGGCAATGTCCTGCGCAACATGGGCCGCCTGCACGACGCCGTCGCCGCCTACGACACGGCGATCACGCTGGATCCCGCATCCGCCGACGCCCACGGCAATCGCGCCAACGCACTTCACGAGCTCGGCCGGTCGGCCGAGGCCCTCCCGAGCATCGATAAGGCGATCGTCCTGCGTCCTGACCATGCGCCGTCCTTTGACAACCGCGGCCTGGTTCTGGGTGCGCTGTGGCGCTTCGAGGAAGCCCTGGCCAGTCACGACGCCGCGATCCGCCTCGACCCCGGTTATGCGGACGCCGGCTGGAACAAGGCTCTGCTGGCGCTGCTGCTGGGCGACTTCGGCGAGGGCTGGGCGCTCTACGAAGCCCGCAAGCGGATGAAGGAATACCAGGCGCCCGCGATCGGCGAGCGGCCGCCGTGGACGGGGGCGGAGGATGTGTCTGGCAAGACCGTGTTCCTGCATTGGGAGCAGGGGATCGGGGACACGTTGCAGTTCTGCCGTTTCGCGCTGGGGGTGCGTGCAAGAGGTGCGCGGGTGGTAATGTCGGTGCAGGCGCCGTTGCTGCGCCTCCTGCGACAGTTGGAGCCCGGCATCGCGATCATCGGACCGGCGGAAACACCGGCGCAATTCGACTACCACTGTTCACTGATGAGCCTGCCGTACGCGCTGGACCTGACACAGGACACCCTGGCCTCGCCGGGCCCCTATCTGATGGCCGACCCCGAGCTCGTCGCGGCCTGGCGGGCGCGGCTTCCGCCCGGTCAGCGGCCACGTATCGGACTGGCATGGAGCGGCAACCGCGCCCATCGCAATGACCGCAAGCGCTCCGTGCCGTTGGGCGAACTCAAACCTCTATTGTCGGCCGACGCCGATTGGATCTGCCTGCAGACGGAATTCCGCGACGGAGACGCCGCGACGATGCGCGAGCTGGACGTGTTTGCGCCGCACGCGGAGGAACTCACGGACTTCGCCGACACCGCCGCGATCGTAAGCCAGCTGGATCTGGTGATCAGCGTCGACACCAGCGTCGCTCACCTCGCCGGCGCGCTTGGCAAGCCTACCTGGGTCCTCCTGCCGTTCATGCCCGACTTCCGCTGGCTGATCGGGCGCGACGACAGTCCCTGGTACGACAGCCTCCGCCTGTTCCGCCAGCCGGCGATCGGCGACTGGCGGTCGGTGATCATTCGCGTCCAGCACGAATTGGCCCGACTTCTCGACCTCGACCGAGGGGATTTTCCAGCATCGACCACGGCGCAATGATTCTTACGTGCGGTGCTGAACCCTGGACCGTGTTGATGAAATAGACGTAGGTCGTCCCTGGTAGACCGCCCCATGCTCCTGGGACGATGGCGGGGCTCCCGGCGCGGCGTACTTGCGCTCGGGAACCCCGCGGTCCAGCCGGAGGAACGCAGCGCCTTGCATTGTCAGGAGGCCGGCGCCGGCGACCAGAGCACCTGTCCTATGTGACTGGCGCCGGTCGCCAGCATGGCCAGGCGATCGAAGCCGAGCGCGCAGCCGGACGCAGCCGGCATCTCGGCGAGCGCCGCGAGCAGGTCCTCGTCGATCGGGTAGCTTTGTCCATACACCCGCTGCATCTCCGCCATTTCCAGTTCGAAGCGACGGCGTTGCTCGACCGGGTCGGTAAGTTCGCCGAAGGCATTGGCCAGCTCGACCCCGCAGGCATAGAGTTCGAAGCGCTCGGCGACGCGCGGATCGCTCGCCGACGGCCTGGCCAGCGCCGCCTCCGGAACGGGGTATTCGCACAGGATGGTCGCGCGGCCATGGCCGAGATTGGGTTCGATCTTCTCGATCAGGATCCGGCTGAAGATATCGGCCCAGGTGTCGTCGGGCGCGACACGCACCCCGCTCTTCACCGCGCTCGCCGCCAGGCCCTCCCGGTCCGTGGCGCCGCCGCGCTCGACCGTGACCAGCAGATCGACGCCGGCGAATCGCATGAAGGCGTCCGCCACGCTCAGCCGCTCGAGCACGGCGAACGGGTCGGCGGTCCGCCCACGCCAAGAGAGCGATCGCGCGCCGGCGGTCTCGGCGGCGAGCGGCAGCAGCACCGCGCAGTCGTCCATCAACGTCTCGTACCGAGCGTCGGCGCGGTACCATTCCAGCAGGGTGAACTCGGGATGGTGCAGCGGGCCGCGCTCGCGATTGCGCCAGACCCGGCCCATCTCAAAGATCCTGGTCTCGCCGGCCGCCAGCAGTTTCTTGCAGGCGAACTCCGGCGATGTCCGCAGATAGACCTCATCGCGCGCGCCGTCGGTGGCGATGGCCTCGGTCGCGAAAGCGTGCAGATGCGCCTCGTTGCCGGGTGAAACCTGAAGGGTCGCGGTCTCCACTTCCACGAAGCCGCCGGCCTCGAACCAGCCGCGCACGGCGCGGGTCATGGCGCCGCGCGCGAGAAGAAAATGACGGCGGTCAGCATGCCGATGCGGGCGCCACCAGGGAGACGGGGAATCGGAAGTCAAGATCGGTGGCTCTGGCGTCTGCGCGAGGGGTTGCTATAGAGCGACCACATGCAACGATTGACCAGGGCGCGTCGAGACCGATCGCGCCCAAGGCAAAGGACGGATTCTTGAAAGTCGCCGCAAGCTCGCTCCGCAAGGGCGCCGTCGTCGATCTCGACGGCAAGCTCTACATCATCCTCACGGCGGAGAACATCCACCCCGGCAAGGGCACGCCGGTCACCCAGATCGACATGCGCCGGATCTCCGATGGCGTGAAGGTCACCGAACGCTACCGCACCACCGAAACGGTGGAGCGCGCCGAGGTCGATGACCGCGACTACACCTTCCTCTACCAGGACGGCGACGGCTTCCACTTCATGAATCCGGAGAGCTTCGAGCAGGTCACGGCCTCCCCGGATGTCATCGGCTCGGCGGCGCCCTACCTTCAGGACGGCATGCTGGTCACGCTGTCGACCCACGACGACATCCCGATCGCCATCGAGCTGCCACGCACGGCGACGCTGGAGATCGTCGACACCGAGCCGTCGGTGAAGGGCCAGACCGCGTCCTCGTCCTACAAGCCCGCCGTGCTGGCCAACGGCGTGAAGACCATGGTGCCGCCCTATCTGGCGGTAGGCGCCAAGATCATCGTGCTGACGGAAGACGGGTCGTATCTGGAGCGGGCGAAGGGGTAGCCGAACCTCCCTCCCTCCCCTTTATGGGGAGGGACAGGCCCGAAGGGCCAGGGTGGGGAAGGGCGAAACCTCACCAGCGCGTTGCCGCTTCAAACTTCCCCACCCTGGCGGCTTCGCCGTCTGTCCCTCCCCATAAAGGGGAGGGATGAATATCGCCCGCATCTGCTATCGCGACCTTCCTCTTCCCGAGACCGGCCAGATGTCGACGAGGGTGTCGCCGCGCACCAGGTGATAGTGGTCGTAGAGGTTCACCGTCGGATCGCAGTGCGGCGTGCTGAAGGTGACGACCGATCCGAGGCGGGGATGTTCGCCGCCCTCGGGCAACAGCAGGGCCCCGTGCTCGTCACCCATCGGGAAGTAGGCGGCGTCCGCCGGGGCGCCGGCGAAGACGCGGGGGCGGGCCTTCACGTCCGTGGCGAACGACTTGACGCCGCCGTCGACGGTCACCAGCCGTTCGGTGTTGGCGCTGACCACGCGGGTGTCGACGAATAGCGATGGGGCGAAGACCGGCGCGCCGGCGATCGGCTCGCAGGCGAGGTAGTCCTCATCCATGAAGACGTAGCTGCCGACCTGCAATTCGGTCAGCAGCCTGAACTCGGCGTCGAGCGCGAACGTTCCGCTGCCGCCGCCGGTGACGATCGGCGGCGCAAAACCCGCCGCGCTCAAGGCGTCGATCACCGACGAGAGGGTGGCGTTGCGTTCGAGCATCGCCTCCCGCCGGGCCTGGGCCGTGGGGACATGCTGTTCGGCCCCGCAGTAGAACTGCACCCCGGCGTAGCGAAGGGCGGCTGACGCGCCGATCGCCCCGGCGACCTCGACGGCGGCCTGCGGCGAGGCGACGCCGGTGCGGTGGATGCCCGGATCGACGTCGATGAACACGCCCAGCGGCGGCGCGAAGCCGGCGCCGGCGAGGGCCTCGACATTGGCCGGATGATCGGCAACCACCGTCAGGCTGGGCAGTACGGCCTGCAGCGCGGCCAGACGCGCAATGGCCGGGGCGCTGACCACCGGCGAGGTGATGTGGATCGAGGGGACGCCGCCCTCCGCCAGCGCCTCTGCCTCGCCAAGTTTGGCGACGCAGACGCCGACCGCGCCGGCGGCGATCTGGCGAAGGGCGATGTCGGCGGACTTGTGGGTCTTGGCGTGCGGCCGCAGCGCCAGGCCATGGGCGGCGGCGAAGGCGGCCATGGCCGCAATGTTGGCGTCCAGTGTGTCGATATCGACGACGAGGGCTGGCGAGTTCAGATCGGCGCGTCCCCCTTGGCGTCCGATCAGATGGGCATGCAGGGCGCGGTCGTCGGTGGGCAGGGTCATGCGGCGGCCTGCGTCTTGGCTTCGATGGCGAAGAGTTCGCTCATCAGGGGATTGGCGAACTTCGCGCCCGGATCGATCGTCGCGCGCACACGCTCGAAATCGGCCGCGCGGGGATAGAGCTCATAGACATCGCGCGCCGTCAATGTGTGGCGTTTGGCCCAGTGCGGGCGGCCGCCGGCGGCGCGGAAGATCGGTTCGATGGCGGCGAAGGGCGTCTTCCAGTCCATCGGCCCATATTGGTGCATCGAGATCGATGCGCAGGGGCCGCGATTGAATGGGCTCAGCCAGATGTCATCGCCGGCGGTGACCCGGAACTCGAACGGGAACACCACGGGAAGCCGGCGTTTCTGGATATCGCCGATCACGGCCTGGAGCGTCTCGAGACCGGCGGCGCGGGGCAGTTCATATTCCATCTCCTCGAACGGGATCGTGCGTTCGGACGGATAGACCTCGTAGGCCGGCGCGATGCTCTCGGAGGCCGCGCCGCCGACGCGCGCCATGAGCTTCTGCAGCATCGGGATCGCGAACGGCATCGCGCGCGACAGTTCGCAGGCGAAACGGAAGGCGTTCTCGTCCACGTCCCTGGCGAGCGGCTCGGGCCTCAGCGGGGTCAGGACGTTGTCGAGGATCTTCACGACCGCCCGGTCGGAATAGGGGAAGATGAAGAACTCGGCGTGGCGATTGGTCGCCGCCCACTCGTCGAAGCGCTCGAGAATCTCGCCGAGCCGGGCGCCGAACAGCCGTTGCTTCAGGTGAAAAGCTGGAACCACGCTGATCTGGATGCTGGACATCACCCCCAGGAGGCCCAGCGACACGCGAGCCGCCTCGAACAGTTCGGGTCGCCGGGTGGCGTCGCACTCGACGATCTCGCCCTCGGCGGTGACGATCCGAAAGCCGAGCGAGAAGGTGGCCAGGCTGCCGAGTTCCTCACCGGTGCCGTGGGTACTAGTGGAAATCGCGCCGGCCAGCGATTGCGGGTTCACGTCCCCTTGATTGGCCAGGGAGAGACCGTGGTTCCAAAGCTCTTCGGTCAGTTTCGCCAGGCTCATGCCGGCCGGCGCCCAGACCGAGGCGCGGTCGTCGGCGACATCGATCTCGCCTTCCAGCGCCGACAGGTCGAGCAGCAGGCCGTCGGTGGCGCAAAGCGGCATGAACGAATGTCCGGCCCCAACGACCCGCACCTTGCGCGCTTTGCGCACCAGTCCAGCCAGTTCGGCCTCGGTGGTCGGGCGCGCGAACAGGTCCGGCCGCGCCGTCACGCTCCCCGACCAGTTCCGCCATTCCGCCATGGTGTCCCTCCAAAAACGATAGCGAAAGCTATCATATCGGCATCGCTCGACCCGTCAATGTACGAGGAAAAGAGCGCACCACGAAGACACGAAGGGCTCGAAGAAAAAGATGGGACGGCGCAGCCGTCATGGCACGGGCTGGGGGCCGGGGCGGGTTTTAGGAAGATGAACCACAAAGGACACGAAGGCTGTGACTCTCCGGGCAAAGCTCTCCGCAAAGTCAGTTAACAACGCCCTTCGGGGCGGCAAAGGCCCCTTCGTGTCCTTTGTGGTTCATCTTTCTGTTCCTTCATTGGGCCGGCGCGGAATTAGTGCGCATGCGGCGCGTTAACCGTGGCTACCCCGGTGGCCTGTCTTCGTGGTGCGCTTTCACCCCGCAGCCGCCTCTGGCTCAAGCAGGGATGGATCGGTTAGATGTGCCTATGACCGACCCCAGCTACGGACCGACCTCTCACAGCTTCATTTCGCAGCGCCTGCGGCTGCACTATGTCGATTGGGGCAATCCCGGTGCGCCGCCGCTGATCCTGCTGCACGGCGGGCGCGACCATTGCCGCAACTGGGACTGGGTGGCCCGCGACCTGCGAAGCGACTATCACATCATCGCGCCGGACCTGCGCGGTCATGGCGACAGCGCCTATTCGCCCAGCGGCGACTATTCTATGAGCGCCTTCGTCTATGATCTCGCACAGCTGATCCATCGTCAGCACCTGGCGCCCGTGCGCATCGTCGCCCATTCGCTCGGCGGCGCTATCAGCCTGCGCTACGCCGGGATCTATCCGGAGAATGTATCGCGGCTGGTGGCGATCGAGGGCCTGGGCCCCTCGCCGGCCATGCTGGCCAAACGCGGCGAACTGGACGTCAAGGACCGCATGCGACGCTGGATCGACGAAGAGCGCGCGCTGGCCGGCCGCATGCCGCGCCGCTACGCCTCGATCGATGACGCCCTGGCGCGCATGCAGGCGGAGAACAAGCACCTGACGCCCGAACAGGCGCGCTATCTCACCGTGCACGGGGTCAGCCAGAACGAGGACGGCACGTTCAGCTGGAAATTCGACAACTACATCCGCTCCTTCTCGCCGGTCGACCTGACGCCGGAAGACATCGCCAGGCTGTGGTCGAGCATCACCTGCCCGACTCTGCTGGTGCTGGGCCGCGAAAGCTGGGCGTCCAATCCGGCCGAGGACGGACGGCTCGATCATTTCAAGAACGCCCGCGTCTCCGCGTACGAGCGCGCCGGCCACTGGGTGCACCACGACCGCCTCGAGGCCTTCGTCGCCGAAACCCGCGAGTTCCTGAAATGAGCGAGGCGACCCACGACTGGCCCGCCGTGGTGGCCGATCTCGAGCGCCTGCTGAAACTGCGCGCCATCGTCTTCGGCATGAAGCTGTTCGAAAACCGCGCCGACATGGAGGCGATCGACCGTATCCGGCGGCCAAAATCGGTGCACACGCTCGACCAGATCGTCGGCCAGGCTTCGCGGCTGGGATGGACGGTGGGGATCACCAGCGACGACCTGGTCGGCGCGCAATGCCGCGCCGTGGTCGGCCTGGGCGGCGCCAAGACCGACGAATGGACCTCCGGCCGGCA
>Ga0302314_10010928_pt1 | contig 15856 bp, 11 predicted proteins | sample III_Palsa_N2_3_FD_200533 | JGI IMG/M metagenome (GOLD analysis project Ga0302314, IMG submission 200533) | Peat permafrost microbial communities from Stordalen Mire near Abisko, Sweden - III_Palsa_N2_3 | ecosystem: Environmental > Terrestrial > Soil > Palsa > Peat permafrost | place: Sweden... | reverse complement strand
CTCCCCGATCAGGTCCAGGATCCGGCGCTCCTGCGCCGTGAGCGCCGCCAGCGGGTCCTTGTGCCCGCCCGACCGCAACCGGGTCATCACCGCCGCGGTCAGCTTCGGGTCGATCAGAGACCCGCCGGCCGCCACCGTGCGCACCGCCCCGACCAGATCAGTCCCGCCGACCTGCTTGAGCAGGTAGCCCGAAGCCCCGGCCATGATCGCGTCGAACAACGCCTCGTCGTCGGAGAACGAGGTCAGCATCGGACAGGCCAGCTCCGGCATCTGCGAACGCAGCTCCCGGCACACCGTCACCCCGTTCCCGTCCGGCAGGCGGACATCGCCTTTCGGCACCTTCCCCGCTCGCCACACGGCCCCTCACCGGCAGACGATCCGAACCTCACTCGCCGGGCTGGTCTCCGGGTAGTCTGGGCTCGGCGAGCAGTCCGGCGCACCACGAATCCACGTGCGCCTGTTTTCCGAGCAGTCGCACTTCCGGAGAGGCGGGCGGTTATGCCGGAGCGTTTTGGCAGGGAAGTGGCGCGGTTGTTGCCGCAGTTGCGTATCGACGAGTTGCTTGATGAGTTGCAGGTGCGTCTGGCCGCGGTGCGCTCCTCCCGGGACCGGGTCGGGCAGTTGCTGGAGGCGGTGGTGGGGATCGGGTCGGGCCTGGATCTGGAGCAGGCGTTGACCCGGATCGTGCGGGCGGCCACGACCCTGGTGGACGCGCGGTACGGGGCCCTGGGCGTGATCGGCGGGCAGGTCGGCGGCGAGGCGCACGGGCAGCAGGGGCTGGCCCGGTTCATCACCGTCGGGCTCTCCCCGGAGCAGATCGACGCGATCGGGGCGTACCCCGAGGGCCACGGCCTGCTCGGGGAGCTGATCCGGCACCCGGTACCGCTGCGCACCGAGGACCTGGCCACCCACCCGCACTCCTACGGGTTCCCCGCCGACCACCCCCCGATGCACTCCTTCCTCGGCGTCCCGGTCCGCGTGCGCGAGGAGGTCTTCGGCAACCTCTACCTGACCGAGAAGAGAGACGGCGCCCCCTTCGACGCCGACGACGAAGCCGTCCTGACCGCCCTGGCCGCCGCCGCCGGCGTCGCCATCGACAACGCCCGCCTGTTCGAAGACTCCCGCCGCCTCTACGCCGAAGCCCAACAACGCCAAGAATGGCTCGAAATCACCGCGGAACTCAGCCGCGGACTGCTCTCCGACGAAGACGCCGACGACGTCCTGGCCCTCTTCGTACAGCGGGTGCGCACCTTCACCCGAGCCGACCTGGCGCTGGTTGCGACCCCCGCGCCCGACGGGGCGGGATTGCTGATCGTCGCGGCCGACGGCCACGGCGCCGACCGGCTGCTGGGCACCACCGTGGGCGTGGAGGGAACCCTGCTCGGGCACGTATACAAGTCCGGGCACAGCGCCGTGGTCGACGACGTACGCACCGCCGACCACGCGGACCACGCCACGACGAAGACGCTGGGACTGGGTCCGGCGATGATCGCGCCTCTGGGCGCGAGCGGGATGTCGCGCGGCGCGCTCTCCCTGACCCGCATCGCCGGAGCCGACCCGTTCGACCCGGAGGTGGCGCAGTTGACCACCGAGATCGCGACCCAGGCCGCCGTCGTGTTGGAACTGGCCCAGCGCCGCAAGGACAGCGAACAGCTCTCCCTGTACGCCGACCGGGACCGGATCGCCCGGGACCTGCACGACCTGGCCATCCAACGCCTGTTCGGCCTGTCGATGTCCCTGCAGGGCGCCTACAAGATCACCGAGAAGCCGGCCGTGGCCAAGCGGCTGGCCCAGGGAATCTCCGACCTCGACGACACGATCAAGGTGATCCGCTCCACCATCTTCGCCCTCAACGCCCACGAACTCGACGAGGACATCCCGAGCGTGCGCGCCGGTGTGATCGAGGTATGCGAACAGGCCACCGCAGTACTCGGATTCCCACCGGCGGTACGCTTCACCGGACCCGTCGACACCCTGGTCACCGACGACATCGCCGACCACCTGCTCGCCGTCCTGCGCGAAGCGCTCTCCAACGCAGCCCGGCACGCCCGTGCCACCAAGCTGGAGGTCGACGTGGCCGCCGACGGCGCCAACGCCAGCCTGGCCGTCACCGACGACGGGGTCGGCATCCCGGACGACGGACGGCGCAGCGGCCTGGCCAACCTTCGCGAACGCGCCGAACAACTCGGCGGGACCTTCACCGCCACCCGAGGTCCCGACGGCGGAACAGTGCTTCTCTGGTCGGTGCCGGCGCACGGCTAGCCGGCCTGGCCGACCGCGAGACCGGCCGGACCAAGACGAATACTCAACACCTGTTCTCACGCCTCGGACGCCTACCCGGATTTGCAACGAGTCGTGGCGGCCCGGTGGGAAGAGGCCAACGCCTGGCACACTGCGCGCCCCTCAGCGCCGATGAGCACACCGTGCACCTGTTCACAGTCGAACCAACGAATTTCTGATGAGACCTTTCAGGCCCCGGCGTGGAGGTAGGCGGTCCACAGCGAAGGCAGGTTGGGGCGCTCGTGACGGAGAGCGCGTATGGCGTGATGCAGGGCGTGGGCTGCACGGGCGGTGTCGAGGGTGGGGTTGTCCGGGCGCGTTCTGAGATGGGTGTAAAAGGCATCGGCGACGGTCACGGCGATGGGGTCGTCGATCTCCCAGAGCGTGCCGATCACCTGGGGGAATCCGGCGAGCTGGAAAGCTGAGGCAAGGTGTACGGCCTCGTCGAGCAGTGCTCCGGAACCGTGGAACGCGGTGCGACAGGCGGAGAGGTAGGCCAGTTGTGCGTGTTCCAGACGGACTGAACCGAGGCTCGTGATGGTCAGGGGGGCGGTGGCGTAGTCGTGTAGCAGCAGGTGGCTGCGTGTGGGGTCGGCCTGGTCGGCGGCGCCGTGGCAGGCGAAGTGGGCGATCGCGCACTGTGGCAGTTCTTTGAGCACTGCGGCGCGTGTGGGCGTCTGGGCCGGCGGCGCGGTCGGATCGTCGGCACGGTGCGGATTTGATTCGGTCAGTACTCAGTACCAACGCGGCCTGAGTCGCTTGGGGAATCTCACCCCAGGCGGCCCAGGCCGATGCAGGTCGCCTCGGGGCTTCGGTGTCCGGGGCCACCGTCTGGCAGATCCCTCACGACGCCGGCATCGACCCCGCCCCACGCCGCAGCGGACCGACCTGGAAGCAATTCCACACCGCCCAGGCCCACACCGTGACCGCCACCGATTTCTTCCACGTCGACACGGTCCTGCTCAAACGCGTCTACGTACTGGTGCTCATCGAACACGGCACCCGGCGAATCCACGTGGCCGGGATCACCGCGGACCCCGACGGATTATGGACCGCCCAACAGGCCCGCAACTGCGCCACACGGCGTCTTAAATGTTCGGGTCGCCACAGGTCACAGCTCCGGCCAGGATCCAGATCAATCGTGACGGGACGGGTCGTTTACTGTGCGAGGTCTGTGACACGGCGGTCGATTTCGAAGGCGAGGGCCAGTTCGGCTAGCTCGCGGGGTTGGGACAGTGATCGGCCCGTGTGGTCCTGGAGTCGGCGCAGGCGGTGTCGGACGGTGTTCGGGTGGCAGAACAGTGCAGTGGCAGCCTGGTCGGCGGACCCGCCGGCGTCAAGCCAGGCGCCGAAGGTGTTGAGCAACAGGGCGCGGTCGTGCTCGGCGGCCTGATCAAGCCGGCCGAGGATGGTCCGGGCGATGGTGAGCATGACCTGGGGGGCGCTGGCTGCGGCGATGGCCAGCGGGTCCCGGTCGAAGACGGTGACCCTTTGCCCGTCGCACGCGCCGCGCAGGGCGATCCTGGCCAGTTTCAGGGCGTCGGCGGTGTTGCGCAGATCTTGATAGGGCGGGCTGATCCCGACGCGGCCTTCGGCGGCGTGTTCGAACGCGTCGGCGAGGTCCGCGATACGGGGATGGGTGCCGGGTAGCTGCGCGATGCCGACTTCGACGTCGCGCAGTAGGCTCCACGCGCAGGCCGCGCCGAGGGACCGGAGCGCGTGCTGGACGTGTGGGATCGGGTGGCGTGCAATCTCGGGCACCTGCGCGGCGATCACGACGTAAGGACCCTGTGTCGGCAGGTGAAGGATGTCGGCGGCCTCGCAGAGGTCGGCCTCGTCCAGGCGGCCTTCGAGGAGCGCCTGTATGAGGGCTGAGCGTTCGGCTTCGCGGCGTAGCGTCTGGGAGGTGGTCTCCTCGCGGTAGCCTTCGGCCATCTCCTGGGTGAAGGTGTCGAGCACGAGCCACATCTCCGAGGCGGCGCGCAGCGCGGCCTCGGGTGCGACCTCGCCCCTGGCCGCGGGTTCGGCCAGGCGTTCCCACAGATACCGGGCGCTGACGCGGTAGGCCTCCATCACTGCGGTCAGCGGTACTCCGGCCTGTGCGCGCCGTCGCCCGTTGTCCCGAGACTCGGGTGAGGTGCGTGCCGGGGCGTGCCCCATAGGCGCGAAGACGAAGTCGATGTTCTCCAAGCAGGTGCGCCGCAGTTCCGCGGTCGTGATGACCGCGTCGCTGCGGTAGACCGGCACGGCCGTTCGGATCCGCTCGACCATCTCGTCGGCCAGTTCGTCGGCGCGCCCGAGCATCCGAGCGCCCAGCAGCGCGACCTGCGCGCCGAGGGGGTCAGGCACGGAATGTTCCATGCGACAACCTTAGCTGCCGCTCTTGCGTGTATTACCAGGAGATCGGCTTCCATGCAGTGCCCTTGTTGTTTTTCAGAACAATCCGGGTGGGTAACGCGTGTCTCCCCGGACATCGACTCCGGCCTGAGGGCAGACCAGGATGAGGGGGCGGCCGGGGCCCGATCCGGCCCGCTCGGCGCCGCTTTCCGGCCCGAGAAACCCCCTGGAAAAGAAAGGCGGCACCGCGATGCTGACCCCGCGCGAGCAGCAGGAGATCACCCACGCGAACGCGTCGGGCCTCAAACCGGTCGTGTTCGTGCACGGGTTGTGGATGTTGGCCTCGAGTTGGGCGCCGTGGCGTGCGTTCTTCGAGGAGAACGGCTACGCCACCGTGGCCCCGGGCTGGCCGGACGACCCGGAGACCGTCACCGAGGCTCGGGCGAACCCGCGGGTGTTCGCCGGCAAGAGCGTGAAGCAGGTCACCGACCACATGGCCGAGGCCATCGGCGCGCTCAGCCGGCCTCCGGCCGTCCTCGGCCACTCCTTCGGCGGCCTGATCACCCAGCAGTTGGCCGGACGGGGCCTGGCCGTGGTCTCGGTGCCTATGGACTCCGCGCCGTTCCGCGGAGTGCTCCCGCTGCCGGTGTCCGCGCTCAAATCTGCGCGCCCGGTCATCGGCAACCCGGCCAACTACCGGCGGACGGTCGCGCTTACCTACGCCCAGTTCCGCTACTCGTTCGCGAACGCTGTCGGCGAGAGCGAGGCCAAGCGCCTGTATGAGACGTATCCGGTCCCCGGTTCCGGGATCCCGTTGTTCCAGGCCGCCAGCGCGAACTTCAACCCCTTCACCGAGATCAAGGTCGACACCAAGACGCCGCGGCGCGGCCCGATGCTCATGATCAGCGGAGAAAGGGATCACATCGCGCCGTCCGCGATCGCCAACGCCTCCTACAAGAAGCAGAAGCGCAACACCGCGGCCACCACCCTGCTCGAGATCCCGAACCGCGGCCACTCCCTCGTCTTCGACAGCGGTTGGCAGGAGGTCGCCGAAGCAGCCCTCGCCTTCGTCAAGGAACACCACTGAATTGACCTGCGCGAAGCGATGGGCGCGGCCCAGGCGTAAAAGGAGGTTGCCCGCCGCCCGGGCAGTACAGACACGTAACCGCCTGGAGAAAACGCTGGAAAGCACTCGAGCGCGTCACTATGAGCCCGAGCATGAGCACAAGCTCATCAGCTGATTCCTGCTGGGACCACCTCACTCGGTGTTCCGTCGCAGCGAGGGTGGCAGGTTCTCGACACACCACGTCGGATCTTCGACGCCCGGCCCATGCCTCACGGATCCCGGCGAATCCGCCGTCGCGGTCGGACCAGGATCGATCGCCGAACCCCGACCACCCGTGCAGCGCCCGCTCAGCGTCTACACCAGAACCCGGCCCGACCCCATCACCGCGGCATTCATCGACGCCATCGCCGACGAAGCACTCGCCAACCCCGGCCCCCTCGCCCACCCCGTCTGACCCCGGCCCAGGCCAAAGTGACAAAAGGCGCAGCTGAGATGCTCCTGTTGTCCCGTATCGATCCGCAGGTGATGGCCGCCGCAGTCAAGTCCGGGACACTGCTGGCGCGGATGCGCATGACCGACGCCAAGAGACATCCGGCGATCTCCCCTGCAATGACGCGCGACGGGACAGGCGTGCCTACGAATACCGGCACAGGATTGAGAATCCGAGGCGACGAAACAGCCTGAGAATGCCGAGGAAATGCAGGTCAGGCGCCCGCCGAAGGGCATCCTCCGCGAGGACCTACAGCTCCAGGGGCTCGATGTTCGTGCAATATTCTCAGGCTTGAGCTGCCTCGGCTGCGCTGGGCAGGAGCCGGCGGGCCTCACTGCCCGACGATGTGCGCCGCAGGCAAACGCGCACGACCGGCATGAGCATGCTGAAAGGCAGTCACGCCACCGTGCTGCACAGCTAATTCAAAGATGGCGCAAGCTCAATGTCCGCTGGTCTGTGCTCTGGTGACTGCGATGCCAGGAATCGCTACCTTCGCCGCCCTTGTCGCGCCGGCCAATTGCGTGGTGGCATGGAAATATCGGACCCAGACAGATTGTAGGTGGTGTCGATGCATGCCCATCCGCGCAGTGTAGTCGAGCGGGGGTGGGCCAATGCGGGCGCTGCATGGACCCAATGACTTGCTGCGGGACACCATCACCGAGGCTGGATGGACCATGCAGAATTTGGCGAGTGCCGTGAACGCGGCTGGTGGCGAGGTCGGCGTGGCACTGCGATATGACCGCAGAGCGGTCTCACACTGGCTGACCGGGATGCGCCCTCGCCAGCCGGCCCTGCAGTTGGTCCTCGAGGTCCTGTCCCGCAGGCTCGATCGTCGCGTCACTGCTGCCGAAGTCGGTTTCAGCGTCCCCGCCTCCGAGACGGGCCGTGACGCTCAGCGCCAGCCGTGGCAGGCGGACATCGCCGCCGAACTCTCGTGCCTCGGCGCCCTGCGCCCGGCGCCCGGCCTGCGCCAGCGACATGGCGTACCGGCCGTCGCCTACAGCCTGGCGGATCTGGCTGTGCCCGGCTGGATGCAGGCCACTGACAGCATTCCCCGCCCGCGGCGCCTGATCATCGGTTCCGATCGATTGGGAGCCGGCACTGTGCAGGCCGCGGAGGCCATGGCGACGGTGATGTCCAGAACCGAGGCGGCTCTCGGTGGCGGCTATTGCCGCCAGGCACTTGCCTCCTACCTGGCCATCGACCTCATGCCTAAACTCTCGGCGCCGATGCACCCGGCCTTGCGACGGCGCCTGATGACTGTCCTGACCCAGCTGTGCTACCTGTGCGCTTTCATGTGTTTCGACGACGAGTTGCACGCGAGCGCGCTGCGCTACTACCGCCTTGCACTGCAACTGGCCGCCGAGAACGGGGACCCTGCCGGGTACTCCATCACCCTGCGAGGCATGTCGGTCCAGGCCCGAAGCCTCGGTCACCTAAGGCAGGCCGTGGAGCTGGCCGAATGCGCGATCGCGACCAGGCCGGGCGAACGCACGACGCGGGCCTTCCTCTTCGGGCAGCTCGCCGTGGCCCACGCCGCCGACCACGACCGGGCCAGGGCCCTGGGTTGCCTCGGCACCGCCGAGCGGAGCCTGGAGAGAGCCACCTGCGCCCAGTCTCTCTCCGCCATGGGCGCCTACCATCTCAGTGCCCTAACCTATCAGCAGGGTGTCGTCCAGGCTCTGCTTGGAGACGCCAAGGGAGCGGTCGCCTCCCTTGGCACGTCCCTGCGCCACCGCCCCCCGGAGGAGCGGCGGTCCCTGGCGATCACCACCGCGTACCTGGCCGAACTCCAACTCGACCTCGGGCTGCTCGACGAAGCCGTGGGCACCTGGCACGCCTTCGTCGACTATTACCCCACGTTGGACTGCGCACGGGCCCGTACTTCGTTGGCGACCCTGCGAGCACGCGTGCGCCCGTACAGTCGCAACGCCGCAGCACGAGCGTTGCTCGATCGCGCCACCAGCCCGGGATGGGCGGGGGCAGGGTAGCCGGAGCGACCTCAGCGATGTTCCCGGCGAAGGGGCCGATCCGACTCGTGCGGTACCGGCGCCGCTGCGTTCGCCGTGTTTTTCTCCCCGGTGATCGCAGTGAGGTAGTAGCACGAGTTGCTGAGTAGATAAGAGCCGTCGTCTTGACGGTATGGTGCGATCGACGCCGTGACGGTGTCTGCTACCAGGTCCAATCCGGAGTGGTGGACGGCTTGCGCTGCGGGACCGGTGGACAACAAGCCACGCAGTGCCGTATCCAGATCCGGGTACTCCCACGGGCAGTGCACTTCGTGCCACGCGGACGGTATCAGGCCTGCTTGGGCCAGCAGGGATCTGGGAGCATTGAGGTCGGTGGGATCGAGTGCGGTCTGCGAGCCCGGCGGCATCAGCGAGCCGAGGTCGAGTAAATAGACGATGGCATCGCATTCGCAGGGCGGGCCCCACGTGGCGACCACGACAGTGCCCCCGGGGCGGGTGACCCGTATCATCTCCGCGACGGTGGGCGCGGGATCCTTGGCGAAATGAAGAGAGTTGAAGGCGGTCACGACGTCGAAGCCGTCGTCACGCAATGGCAGGTGCTGCATATCTCCGACCCGGAAAGTGCCGGCCGGGCACCGCGTCCGGGCAATATCGATCAGTGCGGCACTCGCATCCAGGCCGGTGACCGTCGCGCCCAGCTCACCGGCCAGGCCGAGAAAATCTCCCGCGCCGCAGCCGATGTCCAGCAGCGTCCTTCCTCGCCAGGGGCCGAGGGCGTCGAGGACGGCGTAGAAGGCCGGCCGTACCGTCGGTTGCTGGACTTCGGCCCAGTCGGTAGCGTGCGCTCCCCAGAGTGCGCCTTGACGTTCAACGGCGGTCGTCATCACGTCTCCCCCTCCTTGACGTCCACAGATATCAACCGCCGGCTATGGCGGTGAAGAATTCGACCCTGTCCTGCGCGGACAGGGGTAGGCCGTTGCCCGGCCGGGTGACGAACTCGCCGTTGAGCAGTATGCGATGGGCCTGGCGCAGCTGCCCGCTGTTGTCGAGCAGGATCCGTTTCATGTGCGGGAATTGCGATGCCAGTTCGGCGAGCGCGTCGCCGAGAGTGTCGGCCTCGACCGCCACCGTGTGCTGGTTGCCGACCGTGCGCATCAGCATGCCGTTGAATTCGAATTGCACGAGGGTGCCTTCCGTTCGTGATTCCACAAGGTCTGTGTTGCGGGCTCTCGTTCAGGACAGATGTTCCGTGACTGGCAGCCTGCCCGCCCGCGCCACCACGCCCGCCCCCAGATTGACTTCCAGAATGTCCTGGGTTCCGGCGAGGAGGGTGAGTCCGGAGAAGTCGCGCATGTACCTGCCCAGATGCGGCGTGCCGTAGAAGCCGTGGCCGCCTGAAACCGCCAGCGCACGTTCGAGGACGAAGCGGACCTGCTCCACGGCGAAGTACTTGGCCGCCGCGACCACCGGGTCGAAAACCAGCTCCGCCCGCCCCTGGGCAACCCGGCTGAGCGCATGGTAGAGCATGGCCCGGGCCGATTCGATCGCGACGTACATACGCCCGAGAGAAGCCTCCACACTCGTCAGGCCGGCAAGAGGCTCTCCATAGCGGACGGTGGCCGCCAACCTGGTCGCGCACTCCTCCAAGACCGCCTGCGCCCGGCCCAGCGGCGCGCACGCGGCCCACAACCGCTGGAAGCCCAGGAACCGCTGGGCGTGGGTCAGTCCGTCACTCGCCACGACAATCCTGTCGGCCGGCAGGAACACATCCTCGAACGTGATCGCGCAAGGCCCTGCTGTACGCATCGCGACAGGCTCGGCGGCCACCACCGACACCCCGGGATCATCGCGCTCCACCATGTACGCCACCATGTCTCCAGCCTCGTCCAACGCGAAGGTGAGGAAGACCTCGCTGCCGAGCGCGGCGGTGACATAGGGCTTGTGACCGGACAGGACGAAGCCGTCGCCCTTGCGGTGCACCTCCGTGCGAAACGAGAAGGCGTCAGCATCTTCCGTATACGCGATTCCCGCCCCGAACCGGCCTTGGGCCAGCGGAACCACGTACCGCTCGATCAAATCGTCGCGCCCCGACTCCCAGACGAGCCTGGCTATGTCAATCTGATGATTGATAATCATCGGAAACGCCGAATCCTGGCAGAGGTAGCCGATCTGTTCAAGGACCATTCCCCACGTCAGCGCATCGACGTTCTCCCCTCCCACCTGCTGCGGAAGCGACAGCGCCAGCAGCCCGGCCGAACCGGCCGCAGCCATCAGGCCGGCCGGCGGCGGAAGCCTGGCCTCGTCCCGTTCGACCACGGTCCCGCCGATCTCCGTCAGCAATCCACCCCAGCGGTCACGAACGAACCCGGCCACCTCCGACCTGCGGTCCATGACATCCACCATGCCAACCACCTCGCTCCAGAAGACCGCCCGGCGCAGCTTCACACCCAGTAGAAGCCCATCGATCCATCGGTGAAAGACGCCACGGCATACCAAGGTGTCTCACATTGAGCCCAGTCGCACGCCATCCAGTGCCCATCCTCGGCCCGTAGCCCGATGACACCCCGAATACCCTCCTGTCCCACACAGAACGGTCATGCGCGCATCAAGCGGGACCGACCGGAGACCTCGATCGGCCCCTAGGCAGTGTCCTTGGCGCATTCGAGCCGTTAGGCGCGCTGTGAAAGGTCTATGGACCGGGCCATGTGACCCGGCGAGTCCCGGCCTGCCGGAGAAGGTATGGCCAACTTCAAAATCCCGTTCTAGGACTGGGCCACCGACGTACGCAACGACAACGCCGCCCGCGACGGAGCCCAGGCATTCCTGGACCTGATCGAACTGCACCCGATCGGCGCGGGACAGAACATTCTCGCCTTGCTCGCCAGCTATCTTCCAGTGATGTTTTCCGAGTTCGAGGCCGAAACCGCGTGAATGCCAACACCTGCGGCGCGAGCACGGCAGGGCGCGGTTCGTCTCGATGTGGAGGCGCGGGCGTTGGCGCGGTGGTTGGGCGAGCGGTTGGCGCCGGCAGACACGGCTTTCACTGTTCACTCGCGGCGTTCAGGCATCCGAGGCCCTGCTCCCATCTGTCGCGGCGCTCTTGCGGGGACTGCTCCCACCACGGTGTGCCCCGCTCCCCCAGCGCCGTCTTCGCCATCTGCACGCGGGACCGGGCCGCACACACCTACGAACCGTTCCGGCCTAATACCTCGCTCACTACAACTCTGCGAGACCGCATCAGGGCATCGCGCAACGCGTCCCCAACGACGACTCGGACCAGCCCACCGCCCAAGTCATCGACCTCGACGCAGCGCGTATCCGGCGAAGACCCATCCTGGGCAGCATCACCTCCGAATAACACATAGCTGCTTAAGCTTTCTGGAAGTGTCCTACTCAGCCATCAAATTCATATTTCCGAGCGGGACAGGGAGCTTTGCCCGCTTGCCACCATATGTTATCCACTTACCACCACATGCCCACGTCGAGGCCGAGTGATATGCCCGCGTGGTCGGAGAGGATGGGCTTGTTCTTCTTGTACGTCTGCATCCAGATCTCCGGCTTGGCATCGTCGAGCGAGTCGGCGCGGCACAACCACCAGTCGTAGACGCTGCTGCCGGTGGTCCGGTAGTAATTGCCGGTTGGGCTGGTTTCGGCTTGCGGTTCGAAATGGTTTCCCCCGCGGCCGACCGCCCGCGGTTCGGCATTGAAGTCCCCACCGATGATGCAGGGGTCCCGCACGGGATCGATGTCGGCGGCGTGTGCGGCATAGATGGTGCTCACCAGACTCGGCACGCCCGTGAGCCCGCTGGACCGGTCGCCCACGCCGTACATGTTGTGCATGAAGCAGACGACGAGGAGCTTGTTGTGGAGCGGGTCACCGACGCTCCTGACCCGGCCCACGATATACGCCAGTCCACGACTGTCGACCTTCGCGTTCGTCGGCAGTTCCGTCGCCGCCGGCGAGTTCAGCCCGCCGGCGGGGAAGCATGCCGCTGGACTGGGACCCGTGGTGATCGAGTCCAGGAACAGGGCCTTACCCCAGTGTAAGACTTCGAACTCTTCGGCGGGGCGGTACTGAGTCACCATGGTGATGTACTCTCGGGTGTATATCTTCGACGTCGTCGACGTCTTCGCTTTCTTGGCCGCCGGAGGCGCGTCCGGGTCCTTCACCAGGGTGCCGGTGCAGCCGACGACCACAGTCCAGGTCTTGGTCAGGCCGATGTCGAGGCGCTTTGCGATGCCCCCCAGCGCGATGGGGGCCATCGCGGAGTTCTTGACCTCGGTGAAACCGGCCGCGAGCACCGTCTTGTCCGCACCCCCGATCGGGATCTCGCCGAACGCTTTCTTCATCCGGTTGTTGTACGCCGTGGTGCCGCCGCCGAAGGAGCGCATGTTCTGGTGGAAGAGGTAGAAGGTCAAGGTCTGCTCCCGGCAGGGGCCGATACCGATACGAGGGGAAGGGTGGCGCGGTGCCGGGCCGAGGGCGGACGGCGGTAAGGGAAGTTCAGGCCGACGGCGCCGTCCTCGGGGTAGGCCGAGCCCGCGAAGCGGATCTCGACCCGACCGGCGGTGTAGACGGTCGGGTGGGTCAGGCGCAGCAGCGGCGCGCGCAGTTCCGCGATCCCGTGCAGCGCGCTCCACTGCGCGGGCCAGGCGAGCACCTCGTCCAAGGCGTCCAGGTCGACGCCCGCGGCGCGGGCGGCGGCATGGCGCCGGGCCGCCCGGTCCCGGGCCGCGGGGCAGTGCGGGCCGCACGGGAGCAGGTCGGTCAGACCGATGCCGAGCGAGCGCCAGAGCAGGTTGAGCCCGGCGGCGGGTACATCGACGACCTCTGCGTTCGGATCGCGCCATCCGGCAGTATTCCCGTGGGCCAGCCAGAGGGCGGGACCGGGGACGGGGGCGGGAAGCGGCAGGCTCCGCCCGCACGGGCAGGCGCGGTGGTCGGGTGCTGATTCACCAGCATTGAACAGCGGGTAGGGGTGAGCGGCAATGAGGAGCAGCGGCCCCGGCCGGTCATCACTCAATCCGCTGTCGCCCAGTCCGCCGCCCGGGCCATCCCGCAGCACTCGGGCGTGCAGATCTTGTTCGGCGGCGGCGAGGCGGACCGCCAGCGCGCCGGCCCCGCCCGGCGCGACCACGGCGGTTTCCTCGTGCCCTGCGGCGACGGAGGCCACCGCGGCGCGCCAGGAGGCCTCACGGGCGGCAGCGAGCACAGTGCGCCCCCGGTCTGGTCCGGAGGAGAACGAGATTCGCGGCGGCGCGGCAAACCGGGTATCCAGCGCGACCTGCGCGGCCGGCGTACCGGCGTTCCAATCCTGCGCGTCGATTTCGTGCAGGAGCAACGCAGTACTCGCATCACTCCCCCGCCGCCAGTGCTCGACCAGCCGCCGCTCCAACTCGGGCCGACGCGGATCCACCGAGACCGGGACCAGTCCCTCCGCCGCCACCGCCGCCTCAGCCCGAACGAACATCGCAGTCCACACCGCGCACTGTTCAGATCGGTTACGCCAGTCGCCGCCGACAGCGGTCCCCGGGCACTGCCCCCGGCAGGCGAGAAAAAATCGGCATCCGGCGCAGCCTCCATCTGCCTGCGGCGTCGTGTACAGCGCCAGCGGACGGTCGAACGCGTGCCTGTCTGCCTTGCCGAAGTCGACACCGTCCTTGTTCGTCCGCCCGCAGTTGCTCGACCGGCCATCACCCTCGATGCCCTGCACCGCAGGCGTCGTATACGGATCGCAGCCACGCCACACACAGGAACTGTGCTCGTCGGCGCCGCGCAGCGCGGCGCGGGTTTCGTCGACCACGTCGATCCGCAGGCCGGTGAGCTCTGAGCTCAGGTCCTCGAACGCGGTCAGCGCGGCGATGTTCTCCTCGTCGGTCAGCGCCGCCGCGCGAGCGGCCGGGCCGTCGACCTCCAGCAGGTGCAGGCGCATCGAGCGGATGCCGAGCCGGTCCAGGTCGCGGGCCCAGGCCAGCAGTCGGGGCAGCCGGTCGGCGGCGGCGTTGGTCCGGTGCAGGGTGACGATCAGTCCGGGCGGCCGGTGCTCGCGGGCCAAGCGGGCGATCGCGTCGTGCGTCGCCGAGGTGGCCGCCCGGGTCCGTTCGAGCGTTCCCTGTCGGCGCAGGTCGTTGAGCTCATCGGGGCCGTCGACAGAGATCCCGACCTGCACCTGGTACGTCCGGAACAGCTCGATGTGCGCATCGGTGATGAGTGTGCCGTTGGTCTGGATCCCGACGCCGCCGGGACGTTCGGCCGCCCACCGCAACAGTTCGGTGAGGTCGGCCATCCGCAGCATCAGCGGCTCGCCGCCGAAGAGCGTCACGGGGCCCTCGCGCCGCTCGGCCGCCGCCTTCATCGCGTCGAGCGAATAGCGCGCCTCGACATTGCCGGCGTCGCGCTGCGGGTCCTGGTAGCAGTAGGTGCAGGCGATGTTGCAGGCGACGCCGAGCGGCCGCAGCTCAAGCGTCATCGGACACCGCCGGACCGGACGGGTCCTGCGCCGGGGTCACGTGTCGACATGGACGCTGCTGTCGGAGTGCGGCGGGATGTGTTTGTCGGCGTGGCCGCCGCCGAGCAGGCCGAAGTCGGCGTGGCCGTCGGTGTGGAAGCCGCCGGGCACGTCGAAGTGTCCTGCGCTGAAGTCGGTGTGGCCGCTGAATACGTGCACTGCGTCGTTGACGATGTCCCGGGTGTAGCCGAAGCCGACGAGGGACTTCGCAACATCCTGGGCGGTGGCGCCGACGGTCTGCATCCCCGCGGCGATCTCGTTCGCCGCGTAGCCGGCGTCGTGCATCACGTGGCCGACGTCGTCGGCCGCGAGGTGCCAGCGTTCGGCGAGTACCCGGGCGACCTGCGCCGTGTCCTCGAGACCTTTGATCAGGCCGTCGCGGACGAAGGTGATCCAGCGCGCCGCGTCCTGCACGGCCGCGGTGACCGTCTCGACGATCTCGGACCAGATCTCGGTCCCGATCCGGCCGAGCGTCGCGCCGCCGATGCTGAGCTGGACCGGCGGCAGGCTCAGCGAGCCCAGGCCCGGCAGCGTCACCCCGACTCGGCCGGCAGCGCTCAGCGTGTCGTGCGCGAACTCGACCTGCAAGGTGCCGCGCGCCTGGGTGGTGATGTCGATCCGGCCGAGCGGGCCGAGGTCGATCGTGCCTGCCACCCCGACGGCGAGCGTACCGGAGATCTGCAGTTCGTCCTTCGACGCGGTGCCCGCGAGGTCGACTTGGACCACACCGTCGACTGTGTCGGTGAGCTTGACGGTGATGCCGGACTCGGTGAGGTTGAGGTAGACCGAGCCGAAGTCGGCGCCGAGCAGCCGGACCATGCCGCTGACCAGGATGTGCGGCGGGCGCAGCGCCGGGTCGGGCTGCTCTGCGGCGGACTGGGTGTACGTGGCGATGGAGAGTGTCGGCCCGCCGTTGCCGGCGGCGTTGGTGATCGAGAACAGGTCCACGTGCCCGACGGAGATCGGCGCGATCACGGCGTCCGCGGCGATCCCGCGCCCCGGGCTGATCTCGATCCACAGCCGGTCGATGTCGAGCAGGAGATACTGGACGGCCGTCTGGACGTGGTAGCCGCCGGGGAAGCGGTTCGGCCCGATCTGGGTGTCGCTCGGCGCACAGTAGAGCTGCGGATCGTAGCTGACGGCGATACCCGTGGCGGTCACGGTGAGGCTGTAGTGCGTCATCGTGGTCTGATCGGTCAGGTGC
>Ga0302314_10010927_pt1 | contig 15856 bp, 12 predicted proteins | sample III_Palsa_N2_3_FD_200533 | JGI IMG/M metagenome (GOLD analysis project Ga0302314, IMG submission 200533) | Peat permafrost microbial communities from Stordalen Mire near Abisko, Sweden - III_Palsa_N2_3 | ecosystem: Environmental > Terrestrial > Soil > Palsa > Peat permafrost | place: Sweden... | reverse complement strand
GATCGCCTCGTTCGTTTCAACGCTCGGCTCAACCTGGTTGATCCGCCAGGTCGAACGTGACCGAAGCCTGCTGCCGTATTCGGTGTATCGGGGCGCGCTCGGCACCGTCGTACTTAGACGGCTGGCCCGGCAGCGATAATTGGCGCCGTGAGCGACGCCTACGCCAGCGCCGGGGTTGATACTTCGCAAGCCGATCAGGGCGTCGCGGCTTTGGTGGAGGTCCTCAAGGGAATCGACCCTGGGCGCTCGCCGCTGGCACTGCCGTTGCCCGGGCACTACGCCAGCGTGATGCGTTTGCCGGGCGTCGTCGATGCCGCGGGGGCGGCGGTCGGGATTGCGCTCGCGACCGACAGCGTCGGCTCGAAGGTGATCATCGCCGAGCAGACCCAGCGTTTCGACACGATCGGGATCGACTGTGTGGCGATGAACGTCAACGACCTGATCTGTGTTGGCGCCCAACCGCTGGCGTTACTCGATTACATCGCCGTGGAGCAAGCCGACCCGGAACTGCTGCGTGAGCTGGCGGTCGGCCTTGCGGAGGGCGCCACACAGGCCGGCGTCGAGATTCCCGGCGGTGAGGTCTGCCAGATCCCCGAGGTGCTTCGCGGCCACCCCTCTCCTTACGGCTTCGACCTCGTCGGCTCAGCGTTCGGGACGATCGCGCTGGACAAGATCATCGACGGAAAGGATGTTCGTCCCGGCCACGCGCTGATTGGTTTGCCGGCCTCGGGCGTCCATTCGAACGGTCTCACACTCGCTCGCCGCGCGCTGCTTGACACCGGTGGCCTCTCGCTTGACGACCGTCCGCAGGAGCTTCTTGGTCAGTCTGTTGCCGATGTGTTGCTTGAGCCGACCGTGATCTACGTCAAGGCTGTGATGGCGCTGATCGACAGTGGGCTGCCCGTACATGGGCTGTCGCACATCACCGGCGGCGGCCTGCTGAACCTGCTGCGAATCGGCGTCGGCGTTGGTTACCGGATCGAGGAGCGCCTCCCGGTCACGCCGGTGTTCAACCTGATCGCCCGTCTCGGGTCCGTCCCCGAGGGCGAGATGTGGGAGGTCTTCAACATGGGTTGCGGTCTGGTCGTGATGGTTCCGGACGAGGCTGCCGGCGAAGCGACCGCGCTACTCAGTGAGTTCCACCCGGGCACAGCACGGATCGGCAGCGTCACTGACGGCGACGGGGTCGTCGAAATCCCCGCGCTGCAGGTCCGCGGCGACCGTGTCGGCGCAAAGCTGACCGGCCCGCCCGCCTGACCTCGAACCTCGCCGTCCAGATCGAACTTGGCTTGCGAATAGGTCTATGCACCTATGCGGAGCCAAGAAAGGCCGATCGGCGCGCCAGAACCCTCGCATCCGGGGTGATAACCGGGCGCTGATCTCATTCTTCGCCGCTCCATGTGTAGATGTACACGTAGCGCGCGAAGAAAGCGTCGCCCGTGCCGATACCCCCACGTCGGCGCCCGATTGGCAAGGTTTCTGCAAGCCGAGACGCCGCGTGCCGCAAAATAGGACGCGCTGATGAGCACGCTGCTGGGAACGACGCTCAACGACCGCTACCGCCTCGACGCTCGGATCGGGGCGGGCGGAATGTCGACCGTATATCGCGCACTTGACGAGACTCTGCAGCGGGAGGTTGCGATCAAGCTGATGAACCGCGAGGTCGCGGCTGATTCCGCCCAGCTTGAACGGTTCCGCCGTGAAGCACGCGCGGTTGCCCAGCTCTCGCATCCTCACATCGTCGGAGTGATCGACGCCGGTGAGGACGACGGACGGCCCTACATCGTCTTTGAGTACGTTGAAGGTGAGACGTTGAAGGAGCGGATCAAGCGTCTTGGCCGGCTGCCGATCACTGAAGCCGTGGCTTACTCGATCGAGATTGCGCGGGCCCTTGGCGCTGCCCACGCCCGCAACATCGTCCACCGCGACGTCAAGCCGCAGAACGTGCTGATTGATGATGAGGGCTCGGCCAAGGTGACCGACTTTGGGATTGCTCGGACGCTCGATGAGGACGGCCTGACGGCCGACGGCCGGGTGCTTGGCACGACTGATTACGTCTCCCCCGAGCAGGCGCTTGGCCAGCCTGTGACCGGTCAATCGGATCTCTATTCGCTCGGCATCGCGCTGTACGAGATGTTGACCGGCGAAGTTCCGTTCAAGGGCGACAACCAGGTCGCCGTGGCGATGATGCACGTCCGTGACGAGATCCCGGACGTCCGCAGCAGGCGGCCCGAGGTGTCCGCAGCGCTGGCCTCGATCATCGACAAGGCGACCGCCAAGCGGGTCAAGGACCGCTACGCCGACGACCAGTCGATGATCGCCGACCTGGAAGACGCGTTGGCGCTTGAGACCGCCCGCGCCGGTAGCGCAACCGGTGAAGTCACCAGCGTGCTGAAGACGCTGCCTGCCCGTGCTCGCCGCCGCGTCCCGTACCAGATCCGCCATCGCACACGGACTGAGGTCTACATGGCGCTGCTGGCGGTGCTGGTGATCGCCGTCGGCCTGTTTTTGCTGCTGAGCTCGCACCATGGCGGGCCGCCCGCCAACCAGTCGGCCCCACGCGGCACCCGGCAAGTGATCCCGAAGGGCGCCACCGCCTACAACCCAGACGGCATTGACGGCACCGCCCAGAACAACAGCACGGCGGGACTGGCGATCGACAGTGAGCCGAACACCGGCTGGACGACGGACAACTACTACAGCGGCTCGCTGGCGCCGAAGCCAGGGGTCGGAATCTATATCGACACGGCGCCGGGGACAACCGCCTCGAAGCTCGAGCTCGACACCAGCACGCCGGGCTACCAAGTGGTGATCTACGGCTCCAACACGAGCCCGAACCCAACCAGCTTCATGGCGAGCAACTGGATCCCGGTCAGCGCGTCGGTGACGGTCAAATCCGGTGGCGTGATCCCACTCTCAAGCGGCCACAAGAAGTACAGCTACTTCCTCGTCTGGATCACCAAGCTACCGCCGAACCAGAACTACGCGGCGGTCAACGAGATCCTCCTGTATCGCTAGTCAGAAGCTGGTCGCCCGGCGCTCCGGTCGCTGCCGCTCAACAATGACCGAAAACAGTAATAGTCACTGTTTTGCCCCGCCCCTCAAGGGCAACCGGAACCGAACCTACGGTAGATCGGGGATTTGGCCCATGCTGACCAGCCAGGGCGCGGCCTCAGTAGTCGTAGAACCCGCGGCCGGACTTGCGTCCGAGGCGGCCAGAGGCGACCATCCGTTTGAGCAGCGGCGGCGGCGCGTATTCGTCGCGCTTGTACTCGTCGTAGAGCGAATCGCAGACGGCGTAGAGCACGTCGAGGCCGATGAAATCGCAGAGCACGAGCGGTCCCATCGGATGTCCGGCGCCGAGGCGCATGCCGGCGTCGATGTCCTCACGGGTCGCGTAGCCGTCGGACAGCATCCGAATCGCCGCCATCAGGTAGGGCACCAACAGCATGTTGACGATGAAACCGCTGCGGTCCTTCGTCTCGATCGGCCGCTTGCCGAGCTGCTCGACGAACGCCTTCGCCGCGGCCACCGTCGCCTCGCTCGTATCGAGCGCGACCACCACCTCGACCAGCGTCATCACCGGCACCGGCGAGAAGAAGTGCAGCCCGATAACGCGCTCGGGGTTGCGCAGCGCCTGAGCCAGTTCGGCGATCGGGATCGAGGAGGTGTTGGAAGCGACGATCGCGTGCGGATCGATCACGTGATCGATCGAGCGCATCACAGCCAGCTTCAGCTCAAGATTCTCCGAGACGGCCTCGATCACCAAACCGGCACCGGTCAGCGCGTCCCATTCGGTGCTCAGCGTGATCCGCGCAAGCGCCACCTCGGCGTGGCTGGCGTCGAGCTTGCCGCCCTCGACCCCACGCGCGATCGAGCGCTCGATCCGTTCCTTCGCCAGCGCCAGCGCTGCCGCATCGATATCACGCAGGGTTACCGGCAGCCCGGCGACCGCGGCCGCCTCGGCGATCCCGGTACCCATGAATCCGGCGCCGACTACCGCCACGGATTGGATCCCCGCATCCACGCTCTACAACGTACCGGCGATTCAGAATCGATGCGATCGGCTTGCTGCGAATCGCTCGATCGCGAGTTCAACCAGCCGTGCCAGCAACTCCGGATAGGGAATTCCACTGGCGGCAAACAGCGCGCCGTACACACTTGTCGGCGTGAACCCCGGCATCGTGTTCAGCTCGTTCAGCAGCACTTCCTCGCCCTCGACAAAGAAGTCGACGCGGGCCAGTCCCGCGCAGCCTGAGCTGACAAACGCCTCGACCGCCAGTGCCCGGACCCGCTCAAGGGCGGTCTCGGAGATCCGCGCCGGGACAATCAGCTGCATCCCGCCCGGCGTGTACTTCGCCTCGTAGTCATACCAGCCGCTCTCGCCGGCGGCCAACAGGATCTCGCCCGGCTGCGATGCGATCGGATCGTCATTGCCGAGCACCGAGCACTCGACCTCGATCCCGCGCGCGCCGGCTTCGACGATCGCCAGTGGATCGTGGGCAAAGGCGGCCTCCAACGCTGCTCCCAGCTCGTCAGCAGACGCCACCCGAGCAATCCCCACCGACGAGCCCAACCGTGCCGGCTTAACAAACACCGGCCACCCGAGCCGCGCAATCGAAGCGATCGCCGCCGTCGGGTCAGCGGCATACGCGGCGGCGCTGAGTGCGCGATACGCGACCTGCGGCAGTCCGGCTTGCGCCATCACCTCCTTCGACAGCACCTTGTCGATGCAGACCGCGCTGGCGGCGACACCGGCGCCGACGTAGGGAACGTCCAGACATTCGAGCAACCCCTGGACGGTGCCGTCCTCACCGAACGGTCCGTGCAAGACCGGAAACACCACATCGGCTCCGTCGAAACCGCGTCCTGGTACAAGCGACAGCTCCTCGCCCGATTCTCCCCGCCAGATCCCGTCACGCCCGATCGTCACCGACACGACCTCAAATCCGCCCGATCGCAACCCTTCAGCAACGGACGCAGATGAGGCCAGCGACACCTCATGCTCAGATGAGCGGCCGCCGCCGAGGACGGCCACCCGCCGCGGCGCCGCCGCCGTCATCAGACGCCCGGCAACGTCGACGTACCCGTGGTGGACGTCGATGTCGTCGTCGTACCGCTCTGCGTTTGGCCGACGGTCAGCGTCACCGTCGACCCCTTCGGCACCGAAGTGCCACGGGCCGGCAATTCGCTCAGCACGTGTCCGACGTCCTTCTTGTTCGTCGTCACGGCGTAAACCACATTGACCTTGAACCCGAGCGCCTGCAGCGCGGCGGTCGCCGCTGCCTTCGTCTTGCCGGCCTCGGCCGGCACACTGACCATCGGTGGATGTCCGGTCGACACGTAAATGGTGACGGTCGAGCCCGAAGCGAGGTTCGAGTTCGGGCTCGGCGACTGGCGCAAGACCGTGCCTTGCGGCTGGGCCGAGGCCTGCTGCGTAACCGATACCTTGAACGGCGGGTTCAGCTGCTGGGTCGCCTCGCTCTGGGTCAGGCCGACGACGCCCGGAACCTGCTTCTTGACCGGTCCGCTTGATACGTAGAGGATCACCGCCTGCCCGGCCTGCAGCTGGGTGCCCGCAGGAGGATCGGTGCTCGCCGCCTCGCCCTTCGGTATCACGCTCGAGCTTTGCGAGAGGATCTGGCTGATCGTCAGTCCGCTGTGCTTGATCGCGCTGACCGCCGCCTTCCGCGACAGCTGCACAACCGGTGGCACGTCGGTGTCACCGGGGCCGCTTGAGACGAACATCGTCACCACCGACCCCTGATCACGCCGGGCACCGAAATCGGGGTTCTGGGAGAGCACGATGCCGCTCTGTGTGCTCGAGGGCTGGTTGATCACGTTCGGGACGAAGTCGTCCCGATTCAGCAGGGCCTCGGCCTGCGACACCGACAGGTTGACCAGGTACGGCACGTTGGCCTTCACCGGGCGCGTGAGGATGAACGCCACAACGCCGCCGCCGATCGCCAGCAGCAACAACAAGACGACGAGCCACCGCCATGCGCCGCCTGAGTTTCCATTACCGCCACGACCGCCGGCCTCGCGCTCGCCCCCCCCGCCGACTCCACCCGCCCCTGACTGATCCGGGAAGACCGGCGCCGTGGCGGCCGTTAGCGCGGTCGGTGAGAAGATCGCGGTCTCCGAGTTCAGGGCGCGTTCACCGAGCTTGATCCGCGGATGAGGACCCGCAACGTCCGCCGCACCCGCGGCGGCAATCGCGGCTGCCGCCTCGGCGGCCGAGACGGCCCGCATACTGGCCGTCGGCTGCGCGGTATTGCCCGAAGCGATCTGCTCCCGGACCCCCTCCAACACGTCAATAAACTGATCGGCGTCGGCAGGGCGATCGGCAGGGTTCTTGTTCAAAGCCCAAAGCACCGTCTGCTCGAGCACCGGCGGGATCGCCGGGTTGAAGTTGCTCGGCGCCACCGGCGCCTCGGAGACGTGCTTCAAGGCGATCGTGACGGCCGACTCGGCGTCAAACGGCAGCCGGCCGGTCAACATTTCGTAGAGCACTACCCCGATCGAATAGAGGTCGGAGGACTCGGCAACGGCCAGACCCTGGGCCTGCTCCGGGCTGAGGTACTGCGCGGTGCCCATGATCGAACCCGTCTCGGTCATGTCCGAGGCGCCGGCACGTGCGATCCCAAAGTCGGTCACCTTGACGTGACCCTGGTCGTCGACGATCACGTTCTGCGGCTTCAGGTCACGGTGGATCACGCCGCGGCGATGGGCGAAGCGCGTCGCCTTCAGCATTTGCACCGTGATGTCGATCGCTCGCACTGGGTCAAGCGGCGCCTCCTCACGGATCAGCGCCTTCAGCGTGCGCCCCTCGAGGTACTCCATCGCGATGTAGTAGGTGCCGTCAAACGCCCCGCGGTCAAACACGCTGACGACGTTCGGATGCTGCAGCGAAGCAGCCGATTGAGCCTCGCGGCGGAACCGCTCAACGAAGCCTGGATCCTCGGCAAAACGCCGGTGCAGAAGCTTGACCGCGACCTGTCGTCCAAGCTGCTCGTCGTCGCACAGGAACACGTCCGCCATGCCGCCAGTGCCCAGCCGCGAGATCACGCGGTAGCGGCCGTCGACCAACTCTCCAGGTTTCAGTGCGCTCATCTCTCTTGCATCCTTCTACAAATCCTCGCTGAGCAGCAACTTCATCAGCTGCGCTGCAATAGGCGCTGCGTAGACGCCACCGTAGCCGTTGGCGATATGGGTCAACTCGACGGCCACCGCAATCCTCGGCGCTGATGCCGGCGCAAAGCCAATAAACCACGCGTCGTCGATGTCGGAGTTACCAATTTGTGCCGTCCCGGTCTTCCCCGCCGCATCAAGCCCGTCGAGGTTGGCTGACTGGCCGGTTCCCTCCTCAACGACCTGCGTCATCATCGACTGAAGCTCCTTGGCGACCGCCCGCGACATCACGTGCGAGTAGACGCTCGACGCGATCGCTTCAACGACCTGCCCGTCAGGGTTGACGATCTTCGATGTGAGGTGCGGGCGCATCAGCGTGCCGTCATCGGCAACGGCAGAGACGACCATCGCCATCTGCAGCGGCGTTACCAACAACTTGTCCTGACCAATCGACATCCGACCGAGGTCGACGCAGTTGTAGGTATTGGTGCACGGCGGGTTCGTCGGCTCAAGCAGGTTGCCGGTCTGCAGATCACGCTCGCCACTGGCGTACATCTCGGTGTCTGGGTAGTCAAGCGGCGGCTCCGAGTAGAAACCGAAGCGGTGCATGTAGTTCTGCATCGTCGCCGCGCCGACGTCCTGACCGACCTGTGCATAAACGGTGTTGATTGAGTTGATCAGCGCAGTGGTAAGTGTGACCGGACCCCAGCTCTGATTGCTGTCGTTGTGAAGCGGGTATCCCGAGACCTCCAACGGCGAATTGCCAACGATGATCGACAGCGGGTTGTACTTCCCGCTGTTCATCGCCGCGGTTGTCGTCACCACCTTGAAAGTCGAGCCAGGCGGATACAGGCCGTCGACCACGCTGGGGACCTGGCAGCCGATGCCGTGGCAACTGAACGGATCGTTGGAGTTGTAGTTCGGATTCGAATACATCACCGGAACCGCGCCGGTCTGCGGCACGATCGCAACGACGTTGCCGACCCGTCCGTCAAGCAGCGTGCGGGCCAGTTTCTGTGCCGTCGGATCAAGCGTTGTGTAGACGTCATCACCGACCGAGCTCGAGGAGATCGGCCCGAACACAGCGCCGAGCGTCGTCTGCTGGGTCGCCGTCAACGCTGGCAGGCGGAACTGCTCAATCCCCGCGTTCTGGCCCAACTCGATGTTCTCGAAGCCGACCGCATCCCCAAACAGTGAGCCCGTCGGATAGGTCCGCTTCCAGATGCCGCCGCCGGCCGGCACTGAGCGCGCCAGCACCTGCTGATTGTCAGCCAGAATCCGCCCCTCCTTGACCTGCCACGACGCATAGAGCGAAAGCTTGTTCAGCGGGTCATGTTGTAACCCCGCCGCGTCGATCACCGTCCAGCGTGAGGTCCAGGCAATCAGCAGCGCGAACAGCAACAGGACGACGCCAAACAGCCGTGAGATCGAGCTGTTCATGCGTGCTCCAGGCTGACCGCCGCCCCGGCCGGCCGCCGGGCGCGGTCAGACACCATCAACAACAAGGCGACCAGCACGAAGTTGGCGAGGATCGAGGACCCGCCATAGCTGATGAACGGCAACGTCACGCCGGTCAGCGGGATCACGCGCGTGACACCACCGACGATCACGAAGATCTGCAGCGCGACGATCGCTGACAGACCGGTCGCCAGCAACTTCGAGAACGAGTCACGGGCAAGCATCGCCGCCTTGAACCCACGGGAGATCAGGACGAGGTAGACGCATAGCAACGCCGCCGCGCCGAACAGCCCAAGTTCATTGGTGATGACGGCGTAGATCATGTCGGTCCCCGGCGCCGGTAGAAACAGTGAGTGGGTCCCGGGCACATACAGCAACGCCCGTCCGAACCCGGTTCCGAACAACCCCGCCTGCGCCATCGAGAACTGCGCGTTGGCGAGCTGGAAGCTGCCGCCGTTCGCGTTGTAGAGCGCCGCGTTGAACGGGTGCTCCCAATCCATCACCCGCGAATCGATGTGCGCGATGTGGGTCGACAGATACCAAGCGCCGACGGCAAATGCGACGAAGCCGACGACGACGAACGACACCCGGCTGGTGGCGACGTAGATGATCGCCAGCAGGCCGCCGTAGAACATGATCGAGGAGCCGATCGAGTGCAAAAGGATCAGGATCACCATCGCCATCCCCCACAGCAGCAGCAACGGTCCGAGGTGCTTCAGCGGCGGGAAGTTGATCCCCATGATCTTGCGCCCCGACGCCAGCAGCTGCCGCGTGTCACGCAGATATGAGGCGAGGAAGATCACCAGCCCGACCTTGGCGAACTCGGTCGGCTGAAACGACACCGGGCCGACCGAAACCGCCAGATAGGCCCCCTGAACAGGTTGGAAGAAGCGAGGCAGCACCAGCAGAACCAACGAAGCGATCACGATCAGGTAGCGGTACTGCTCCAGCTTGCGGTAATCCCGGAACACCAGAATCGTCCCGGCGAACAACACCAACCCCAAAACGAACCACTGCGCCTGCTGACGCGCGAACGTGGCGCCGTAGATCGAGAACACCATCACCAGCCCGAAGCAGGCCAGCACCGCAACCAACGGGAACATGTACGGGTCGGCGTGGGGCAGCGTCGCGCGGATGAACAGGTGCCCGAGCACGCACAGCCCGAGGAAGATCGCGCCGTAGATCAGCGACGCGTCCGACAGCGAGTTCGAGCGCTGGACGAACACGGCCGCCAGGCCCGCCGTCAACAGAAGCGACGCCGGCAGCAAGCCGAACAGCTCGCGGTTTCGGCCGTAGCTCCTCGGCTCGCGAATGGCCCGCTCGCGCCTACCCACCGGTGATCTTGCCCAGCTCCAGATCGTTGATCAGCCGGATCCCCGAGTTCTGGGCATGGAGATCGTGGTTCAGCAGATCTGCGCGGCGGTCAACCGGGATCGTCTGCGCCGGCACCCCGGAGACATAGTAGGTCTCATACAGATCGAAGCCAAACGGCAACTGGTAGGGCAGCCCGCGATAGAGCACCACGATCCCCTGCCGGTTGGTGCCGAGGAAGTACAGCTGTCGGGTCGCCAGATAGCCACCGCTTAGAGCGAAACCGAGTACCACCAGGATCGCGACCAGCGCCGCCGCCGTCTTGCCCTGCCAGTTCCAGTGGCGCTCCTTCTCCGACGGGATCACCCACGGGCCCGGCGCCTGTGCCCGCCCCTGCGTCTTCGCCAACGGCACCTTCGCGCGGCGGCCCCGCGTTACCACCGGAGCAGCAACCGGCTCAAACTCGGAAGCGTCCATCGCAGCGGTCTCGGGTAGGGCGCTGGCCGGTAAGCCAGTGCCCGCAACACCCACCACCGTCGGCTCCTCTGCCGCGCCGACCTCGACCGCCTCGACCCTGAACAGGACGACCGTGATGTTGTCGCGACCGCCTGCCGCGTTGGCCGCGTCGATCAGCTGCCGCGCGGCCTGCTCGAGCGAGGACGCGCCAGTCAGCACGGTCGCGATCTCGGCCTCGGTGATCATCGAGGTCAGGCCGTCGCTGCACAGCAGCAGCACGTCACCGGCGTTCACCGGGTAGGTGAAAGTGTCGACCTCGACGATCGGATCGGGGCCCAACGCGCGGGTGATGATCGAGCGCTGAGGATGCTCGGCAGCCTCCTCCTCGGTCAGCTTGCCGGCCTGAATCAGCTCCTCCATCAGCGAGTGGTCCTGGGTCAGGCGGGTCAGCTCCTCGCCGCGCAGCAGGTAAGCGCGGCTGTCGCCGACGTGCGCGATCGCGATGCCGGCGTCGTCGAGATAGGCGGCCGTCACCGTGGTCCCCATCCCGTCGTAGCTCGACTCCGTGCTGGCGCGGTCCCAGATGTTGCGATTCGCCGTCTGCACGACTGTCGAGAGCCGCTCTTCCGGCGTGCCCGCAGCCGGCAGTCCGCGCTCAAACGCGTCGATCACCAAGCGTGAGGCGACCTCGCCGGCCTGGGCTCCGCCCATCCCGTCGGCCACCACAAACACGGGCGCGCGCGCGTACGAGGAGTCCTCGTTGTCACGCCGGGCGCGGCCGGTGTCGGTCAGTCGAACGGTGTCGGCAGCGCGTAGCGTCATTGCAGATAGGAGAACTCGCTGTCGCCGATCCGGATCCGATCGCCATCATGCAGCGGCTGAGGTCCGGTCAGCAGAGTGTCGTTCAAAAACGTTCCGTTGGTCGAGCCGAGGTCCTCGATCACCAGCGTGCGGCCCTGACGGCTGATCTTTGCGTGGTGCGATGAGGCGAACGGATCGTCGAGTTTGAGCTCCACGTCGCCCCGGCCGAGCGTCGCGCCAGTCGAGAGGTCGTAGGCGAGCCCTGACTCGTGCCCGGCGGCGCGCTCCACCAGCAGCCGGGGTTCAAACGGCGTGTCGAGCTTCGACAACGGGTCAACCGCCGAATGAACGCTCGTGCCTTCGGTGTCGGTGACGAGGTGCCGCGATCCGGGCGCACGGCGCAGATCAAACAGCGTGCTGGTCGCGACCCAGAACAGGAACAGGTACAGGGCGATCAGGAACCCGTACTTGAGTAGGACTGAAATCGGTTGCAGCGTCATTCGATCTCAAACCCGATCACGGAGGTCCCGATCTCGATCTCATCGCCCGAGCTGACCGGCTCGGTCCCGCTGACCCGGCGCCCGTTCAGCGCGGTGCCGTTCGTTGACCCGAGATCACGGACGAACCACTGCTCGCCGCGCTGCCGCACCTCGGCGTGCTCCCGCGAGACGTTCGGATCGTTCAAAACGATGTCGCACTGGCGGCTGCGCCCGATCGTTGCGCCGGCCGGGGCGATCACCAGCCGCCGTCCCTCGTGCAGCAGCAGCGCCCGCCCGGCCCTCGGCTCACGCACGGCCGTGCCACGCGGCGCCGGGTCAAACACCCGCGTGTGGCCGGCACCCGCAGCCGCAACGGCCGGCACCGGTTCCTGGTCAGGCGAGACGTTGTCGGTCTCGATCCCGAATTCGCCCAGCCCAAGTTGTGCGTCGGTGACGAACTCGATCACCGGCGTTGACAGCAGTGCGAATCCCTCGCGCCGCGCGTGCTCCAGCAGGTAGCCGGCGAGCTCAGCCGATAGCGCGTCCTCAACATCGGCAAACCGCGCCCGGTCACGCGTGCTCAGATAAACGCGGTATTCGTTCGGAACGTAGGTCTGCGAAAGCGAGTAGGAGCGGTGCTCATCCATCTCACGCGTGAGCTTGCGCGCGAGTTCGACCGGACGTACCTCGGACCGGAATACGCGGCTGAACGAGCCTTCGACAAGGCCCGCGATCTTGCTCTCGAGATTCTTCAGGACGGGCATAAAGACTTTCGCCCGGTCATGCTACGGAACAACCGGCTAAGCACCAGCCCCACGGAACGCGGCGAACAACGCCGCGGCGGCAACGATCGCCCCGCCGAGCACAGCACCGAGCACCTCGCCCGTGAGCGGGTGGACCCCGGCGGCGGTCACGGCAGCCGGCACCGCGGCCGCCCAGCCGACCGTCGCGATCAGCACCATGCCCGCGCTCGGCAGGCGGCGGATCCAGCCGGCTGCGAGCGTCGCGAACGCCCAAACCCCAGCGGCAACGGCGATCCACTCGATGTGGATCAGGTTGATCTTCCAGTACATCGAGCGGTGCGTGACCTGCGTCGCAATCCCGAGCCAGGCGAACCCCAGCGCGCCGGCGAGCAGCCGCTGCCACCAGCTCCGCAGCGTCACCGCGGCAAGTCCCGGCCAGGCACCGGCGGCGCCGATCGCGCCGAGGCCAAGCAGTGTCACGGCCGACAGCAAGGTCGCGGAGCGCCAGCCCAGATGTTCCCTGAGCCAGGTGATCAAGCCCCTGTCTGACTGGACAGGGGCATTGTCCTTACGCCTGCGTGGCTCCGGCTGCTGGTCGTTGCGCCAGGTGGCGTCGAAGTCTTCCTCATCGTCGTGGCCGCGCGAGTGGATCAGCGTCGCCGCGCGGGCAGGCTCGATCACTCCGGGCTGATCGCCGACACGCTCAAGGCAGTCCTGCAGGGCGTAGCGCAGATCCTCGATCGCCCCGCGTTCGCTGGGGCGTGGGCGAAGCGCGGTGTCGATTGCCGCTGCGAGGTCCCGGGGGATATCGCGGCGCTGGCGGCGCAGGGGTGGAAGGTAGGTGGCGGGCCGCTGGTTGCGCCGGCGTGCGTCGTTGCGAGCGACCGGGTTGACGCCGCTCAGCGCCTCGTAAGTGATCAGCGCCAGGCTGTAGAGGTCGGCCTCCGGGCCGACTTCCTTACCCAGCGCCTGCTCTGGCGCCATGTAGGCGAGCGTCCCGATCACATCACCGGTCCGCGTCAACGTGTTGTCGCCCGCGACCTTGGCGATGCCGAAGTCGGTCAGCTTGACCGGGTGCCGACCGGTTGTGGCGGTCGTCGGGACGAGGATGTTTGACGGCTTCACGTCACGGTGGATCACCCCTTGCTCATGGGCATGCGTGAGTGCGTCGCACAGCCCGATCGCGACCTCAAGCACGTCGCGGTCCGACAACTTGCCGGCGCTCAATAGATCGTCGAGCGTCGGGCCCTTGACCAGCTCCGAGACCAGATACGCGCCGTCGTCATCGACCGCCGCCTCATACAGCGTCACGATCGCCGGATGCTGAAGCCGCGCGGCGGCCCGAGCCTCACGCTCAAAGCGCGCCTGAACCACCCGGTCACGCGGCAGGATCTTGACCGCGACGTCACGCTCGAGGCGCTCGTCGTGGGCTGACCAGACAGTCCCGAACGAACCACTGCCAAGCCGCTTCTTCAGCCGGTAGCGCTCGAGGATGATCGGGCTCGGCGGGACGCTTGAGGCGATCGTCTGAGCGCCACGGCCGGCGCTGCGGCGAACTGTCGGCTCGGTGTCAGGCGAGCCGGAGTAACGCACGGTGCGCGCGGCAGCCGTCGGCGCCGTGCGCCTACCGTCGAGCTGAAGCGTGGGAGTGCTGGGCGAGCGCACCTCAGGGCAAGGTTCGCGGCAGCGCCTTGGATCCCTGTGCGCGCGCCTTAAGGGGCGCATTGCTGCAGCGCGTGGGGTTGCAGCAAGGAGTGCAGGACGCGTTGCCGAATTCCCCTGAGCCGTCGTTCACGGTAAAACTGGCCGTTGAAACTTCGCAAGGAGCGAGAATTTGTCGTTCTTCGACGACGAGGACGAACCGCCGCGGGGCGCTCCGCGGGCCCGGCCGGATGGCGGCCGCGGTCCCGCACCGGCCCGGGACGGGGATGGCTACGACAGCGGTTATGAGCAGGCGATTCAGCAGCGACGCACGATTGCGATCGTCGCGATCGTCATCGTCGTTGTGCTGATGGCTGTGCTGATCCACGGCTGCCAATCAAGCGCGACGACGAACGCACTGAAGACCTACAACGCCTCCGTCTCGCAGCTGATCAGCCAATCCGATGCAACTGGTTCGCAGGTCTTCGCCTACCTACGGGGTGCCGACAACAACCAGAACGTGGCGACCGACCTCGCCTCCGATGCGGGCTCGGCACGCAATCAGCTGGCCGCCGCTCAAGCGCTGTCGGCCCCTGGCGCGATGGCCTCGGCGCAGTCCAACATCGTGCTGGCGATGACGATGCGTTACAACGCGATTAAGTTGATCGCCGACAACATTCAGCAGGCGATCGGCGGCCAGGTCGCGGCCGCCAAGAGTGCAGTCACGGAGCTGGCGGTTGCGACCTCGTTCCTGTATGCGTCCGATGTTGTCTACAAGGGCTTTGCGGTGGACGAGATTGCCGAGGCGCTCCACGGCGACGGCATCGCGGTCGCGGGGCTTGACGGGCTTACGATCAACGGCGGCCAGGTCGTCAGTGACCTCAGCTGGCTGCAGGCGACCTATATCGCCACCGAGATCGGGGCGAAGGTTCCAGGCGGAGTTGGCAGCGGCCGCAACACGCTCACCGGTGAGCCTGGCGTGCACGGCCACATCCTCAACTTCGTCACCCTCGACGGCACCCAGCTCTCAACCGTCGCCACCAACACGATCTCCGCCAACCCGGCACCAACGTTCACGCTGAATCTGACCAACGGCGGCCAATACCCCGAGTACGAGGTCAAGTGTTCGGTCTCGGTGGTCGGTCAGCAAGGCGAGGGCGCAGTAACAACGATCGCGGAGACAACCCCGAACGAGACGACTACCTGCTCGGTCACGCTGCCACACGCGCCGGCCACTGGCCCATATCAGGTGGACGTCGAGGTTGCCCCAGTGCTCGGCGAATCGAACACCGCCAACAACGAACTCGAGTTCGCGGCCGACTTCAACTAGTACACGGGCGGACGCGTGCACCATCGGTGGGGCGAGGCTGCGCTTTAGAAGCGCGCCTATCCTGACAGCGTGAGCAACTTGAGTACCACCGCCGGGGCCGTGGCGATCGCTGGCGTCGTGATTGGCCTCCTATCCCTGGCCATCGCCGTTGTACTGACCGTCTCGGTCCGGCGACTGCGGGCGGCGCAGCGAGTCATCCTTGGCGACGCTGAGAGCGACCTGATCGAGCATGCGGCGGCGCTGCAAGAGTCGTTCAAGAAGCTGGCGCTGTGGACCGAGCGAACGGCTGAGCGACTTGACGGGCGGATGGCGGGCGCTGAAGGCCGACTTGATGGCACGATCGCCCACCGTGCGTTGGTCCGCTACGACGCCTACGGTGAGATGTCCGGCCAGCAGTCGCTGACGATTGCCCTACTTGACACGCAGCGATCCGGAATCGTGATCAGTTCGATCCACCACCGTGACAGCGCCCGCGTGTATGCCAAGGAGATCCGACGCGGCGTGCC
>Ga0302314_10010926_pt1 | contig 15857 bp, 12 predicted proteins | sample III_Palsa_N2_3_FD_200533 | JGI IMG/M metagenome (GOLD analysis project Ga0302314, IMG submission 200533) | Peat permafrost microbial communities from Stordalen Mire near Abisko, Sweden - III_Palsa_N2_3 | ecosystem: Environmental > Terrestrial > Soil > Palsa > Peat permafrost | place: Sweden... | reverse complement strand
CCTCCTTATCGCGATTGTGAGTTGGGGTTAATTTATCAAAGAAACTCAATGTTCTAAGAGTTATTATCCGCCGAGCGGCGAGATCTCGGTGACGATTTCATAGGCGGACACGATCTGGTCGAGCTGGAAATGCGGCTTGAGCCAGGCCGAGCAATTATAGACGCCGGGCTGGCCCGGCCGTTCGACCACCTCGATCCGCGCCTCGCGCAGTGGATAGCGCGCCAGCATCGCCGCCGTGGCTTCATCATCGGAGGTGCAATATTGCATTATCCATCGCTGCAGCATCGTCTGGCATTCCAGCGGGGTTGCCGTGGCACCCACGCGATCACGACCCAGCACCTTGATATAATGGGCAAACCGCGACACGCACAGGATATATTGCAGCATCGCCGACAGCCGCGCATTGGCGCGTGCCGCCGCATTGTCGTATTGCGGCGGCTGGTGCAGGGAGCTATTGGCGAAGAACAGCGTGTCCGCTGTCGCATAGCCTCGCATCAGGGGGATCAGGCCCAGCTCGTCGAGCGCCCGCTCCTGCATGTAATCGGTCTCGACTTCGAGCGGCGCGCGCACCGCCACGCCGGGCGCATCGGTGGTGAAATCGGGCTGGGGCAAGCCTTGGACCAGCCCGCCGCCGCCCTCGCCGCGCCGGCCGCCGCGCAGATCGGTGAACCAGCCGGACCGGCCGAAAGCGTCGATGGTCACGCCGGCAAAGGCATAGACCGCCGACATCCACAGGTATTCATCGGCGCCGGGCGCGTCGCGGCTGACCGTGCCGCGAAAGGGCTGCGGGTGCCGCGCCTCGTCCGGATGCGGCTCGCGGCTCAGGCAATGCGGCAGGATGAGGCCGAGAAATCTCGAATCGCCGCGCTGCCGCAGCGAGCGCCAGCGGGCATATTCCGGCAGCCGCGCGATATTCGTCTGATAAGAAGGCTGCGACAAGGTCAGTACCTCGCCCGAACTGGCCGCCGCGCGCGACCGCCCGACCACGCCGGTCGCCAATTCGGCAAAGCTTTCCATACCGAGCAGATCGGGCGCAGCACCGACCATGAAGGGCGCGAAGGCCGCGGCCGCAATCTGGGCGACACCGGACAGGATCGAGACATCATCGGTCGGGTGCTCGGTGCTGCGCCGGTGCGAGACCTCGTAGTCGCCGATCAGCAGCCCATAGGGCTCGCCGCCGGGCATGCCGAATTCCTGTTCATAGATCTTCTGGAACAGCTGGCTCTGGTCGAATTCAGCCGCCCGCTCCAGATCGCGCGCGATCTCGCTCCAGGTGATGTGGAGCGTCCGGATCTTGACCCCGGACGCCCGGTCCGCCGCCTCGACCAGAAAGGCCAAGCCGCGCCAAGCCGCTTCGAGCCGGCGGAAGCGCGGATGCTGAAGGATCGCGTCGAGCTGATCGGAAATCAGCCGGTCGAGTGCCGCAATGACCCGGTCGGCCTGGAGCAGCAGCTGTTCATAGGCCGGAGGCGGCGACCCTGTCAGGGCCACCGCCACCGCACTCATCGGCTCCGGCGCAACCGGGTTTCCGTCACCTGGCGGAAGCCGGTCGCGCAACCCTGTTGGCCGGCGCTTCCGCCCATGCTCAGCCCTTGACCGGCAGCCGCGCCACCAGGCTCAACGCCGTGGTCAGCTCCTCCATCTGCAGCCAGGGCCGCAAATGGGCGACGGCATTGTAGGAACCTGGCGCCCCCGCCACCTCGACGACCTCGACCTTGGCGTCGCGCAGCGGGAATTTCAGCTTCATATCCGCCGTGGCCTGGTCGTCCGCATTGACATAGGTGCGGATCCAGCGGTTCAGCCAATCCTCGGCGTTCTTCGCCTCCATATAGGAGCCGATCTTGTCGCGTGCCATCATCTTCAAGTAATGGGCAAACCGAGAGGTCGCCATGATATAGGGCAGTCGCGCCGAAATCGCCGCATTCGAGGTGGCATCAGCGGTCGTATATTTCTTCGGCTTCTGCACGGTCTGGCCGCCGAAGAACACGGCGTAGTCGGTATTCTTGTAATGGCCGAGCGATATGAAACCGAGATTGGACAGCTCCTTCTCGCGACGGTCGGTAATGCCGATCTCGGTCGGGCACTGCATGTCGGCGTCGCCATCGTCGCTGGTGAAAACATAGGATGGCAGATTCTCGACCTTGCCGCCGCCCTCAGCGCCGCGGATGCCGGTGCACCAGCCGGTCTTGCTGAAGGCATCGGTCATGCGCGAGCCCATGACATAGGCCGCATTCATCCAGGTGAACTCGTTGTGGTTCATCCGGCGCGCCTTCAACGTGATGTCGTCGATCGGCGCTTCTTCGTAGTTGAACTCGTCGACCGGCTTGGTCTTCGAGCCGTATGGCAGGCGCGACAGCACGCGCGGCAGGACCAGCGAGACGAAGCGGGCATCCTCGGTATCGCGGAAGCTGCGCCAGCGCACGAACTCCGTCGATTCGAAGGATTTCTCCATATCGCGCGGCACCGACAGCTCGGTGAAGCTGTTCAACCCGAGCAGTTGCGGGGCTGCGGCGCTGATGAAGGGCGCGAAGGCCGCCGCTGCGACGCCGGAGACATAGCGCAGCGTGTCGATATCCTCGCCGCTGCTGTTGAATTCGTAGTCGCCGATGAGTGCGCCATAGGGCGTGCCGCCGGGCGAGCCGAATTCTTCTTCATAGATCTTCTTGAACAGCTGGCTCTGGTCGAATTCGCCGCCGGATTTGGCCAGGTCGCGGGTCAATTCGCGCTTGCTCAGCTGCAGCATGCGGATCTTGAGGTTGGCGCTGGTCTCGGTGTTGTCGATCAGATAATGGATCCCGCGCCAGCTGCCTTCCAGCTTCTGGAACTTCGGGTGATGCATGATCTGATTGAGCTGCTTGGAGATCTGCTCATCGATCGCCGCGATCGCCGCGTCGAAGGTCCGCGAGACATTCTTGTCATAGCGGACCGTGCCCTTGAGCGCCTCGTCGACCAGCGTTTTCAGCAGATCCTTGGCGACCGAGGGTTCGGTCTGTTTGGTTGCGGCAATCGCCTGGTCGAGCAGGCTGACCGAGGCTTCCGTCGTCGTGACGGCTGCAGCCGGTTGGCCCGCCGGATCGCTCTTGGTCGCCATGATCACTCCTCCTTCTTGTCGGCCGCATCCTTGCCGAGCAGGCCGGAAATATTGGCCAGACCGGATTTGTCGCGGAGGATCGCCTCCAGCGTATCTTCCAGCTCGACCGAGCGGTCGGCCTTGGCCATCAGATCGCGCAGCTTGTTGCGCGTATCCAGCAGCGTCTTCAGCTGCGGCACGCGGTTGACGACCTGGGTCGGCTCGAAATCCTCGAGCGCATTGAAGCTGAGGTCGACCGCCATCTCGCTGCCGTCATTCGCCAGGGTGTTTTCCACCCGCATCTTGATGTTGGGCGACAGGCTCGACATCACGTGGTCGAAATTGTCCTTGTCGATCGTGACGAAGCTGCGCTCCGTCAATGGCTTCATCGGCTTGTCGGGATTGGGGTCGCCGATGAAATCGCCGAGCACGCCGACCACGAAGGGCAACTCGCGGACAACCTCCGCGCCCCCCGTCTCGACCTTGTATGTGATGTGGACCCGCGGCTTGCGGACCCGCTCCAGCCTGTCATGAACGCTCGCCATGGTAGTAGCCCTCTCTCACATCGTGCCAAAACACTATGCGCGCCCACTATCCGCATGAGTTCATACGGATAATCGCCGATGACGCCTTCATCGGCAAAGGAATTTCCGTTCCGAGGCACGGCTCTGCGAAGAAAAAATCGACTCACTGCGGCTTGATTCCCGCTGAAAGGTAGAACATCCGTCGGGCCTCGTCATTTGGTATCAGTTCGGCGACCAGGTCTGTCAGGCTGAGACGGCCGCGACGGACCGCTTCCTCGACCGCCATTGCCACCGGCGAGTGCGGTTCCGCCTTGCGGAAGTATTCGGCAACCTTGAGCAATTGCCGAAACGCGTCCTCCCGGTTGTTGATGACATCGACCGCAACCGGCTGCGGTACGGCCGCCCTGGCCGGGGCGGTACTCTCGGCGGCCGTCACCTCGGGCAGCACTTCCACAGGCGCTTGGGCCGTCTCGCCGACCAGATTGATCACCAGCTCGCGGATCGCCTCCAACTCGCGCCTGATATTGCCGCAGGACGGTGCATCGCGGCCGACCCGGGCATCGAGCGCGGTCTGGAGTGCGGCCACCGCGTCGAGTGCGCCGCGCAGATCATCCTTGAGATCGATCAGGAATTCCGGCGTCGAGCGCCGGACACTCTGTTCGAAATTCTCGCGGGTCAGGTCGGTCGGCTGGGGCGTGCCGCGGCCCTGGTCGATGGCGATCAGATATTGCCAATAGGCGACCGGCCCCGGTTCGAGGCAGTCGCTGAGCCAGACCGCGCGCAGAGGCTGGATCAAGGCACCGGCACTCTGCAGCCCAGCCAGACCGGCCACGGTCGCAACGGTTGCGATCGGCCCGTCCTCGTCCGGCCGCGGATGGACGCCTTCCGAGAAATTCTGCAGCAATCCGGCGGCGAGCGCGAAGCCGTCGCGCAAGCCGGCGAAGCCGCCATGCCGGAGCAACGCCTCGGACAGCCACATCGCCACTTCGAAATCCTTGGACTGCTCGGCCAACAGCTTCGGCGCCTGGACGCGGATCTTGCGCCATTCCATCTCTGGTGTCGGTCCGGTATCGCCGGCGCCGCCAGGCCGGTTGGCAATCGCCTTCTCGATTTCGCGCGCCGAACTGCGGGCGTCCTTGATCGTGTAGTAGATCGAACTCGGCGAATCATCCAGACGCACATCCACCCCCGCCGGATCCGGTCCGGCTATCGGGGCAAGCAGCGTTGCCAGATCGAGAATCGTCTCGGTGGCCATGGGCAAAGAGCTCCTGAGGGGCTAGCGTGGCAGACAGCTTCTACAACAAAATCAACGCCTTGTCCTTCTTCATGAAATTGGTCCCGGCCGCGCCGACCATTGAAGTAGAGCGGTGGCGCGATTTGGCAAACCCGCCGCCGCTCATTTCAGCCGGCCGGCCCGGACGGCAACGGCGCCACGCTACAGCGGATGGCAACGACAGTCACATTGTCGACGGCACCGCGTTCCAGGGCCAGATCGAGCAGCGCCGTCGCCACGATACGCGGCGATGCGCCGGGCAGGGTCGCGGCGATCTCTTCGTCACGGGCCATCTTGGTCAACCCGTCGGTGCACAGCAGAAAGATGTCGCCATCTTCCAGCGATGCCTGCAGCATCTCCAAATCGAGATTGGCACCGGCGCCGACCGCACGCGCAATGGCGTTCCGGTTGGTCTGGCGCTCGGCCTCTTCGATCGTCATGAGCCCGGCATCGACCAGCGCCTGCGCCTCGGTATGGTCGCGGGTCAATTGCCGCAGCTGCCCGGCGCGCCACAGATAGAGCCGGCTGTCGCCGGCCCAGACGCAGGCGAAATACCGGCCGGAGATCAGCAGCACGACCACGGTGGTGGCGCTCGGCCGGCCCGTCGTCTCGGCCTCGCGCAGCAGCTGGGCATTAGCCGATTCCAGCCGCTCGCGCACCGCCGCCAGCAGGGCGGCACCCGCGGTGCCGTCCTCGATCGAGCCCAGGAGTTCGACCACCAGCCCGCTGGCGCGGTCGCCGGCATGCCAGCCGCCGACCCCATCGGCCACCGCCCAGAGCCCCAGTGCGGCACGGTCGAGACAAGCATCCTCATTGATCCGACGGACCTTGCCGACATGCGTCTTCGCCGCCGATTCGACCCGCGTGCCCGCAGATCCCGGCGGCGACGGGCGCTCCTGCCTTACCGTCGGATCCATCCCCACCGCTCCCATTGCCCATCGAACAAGGCGACGGCCTGTTGCGCCGACGGCATGCCATCGGCACAGAGGCTGACGCTCGCCACCTCGGGCGTGCCGTCCGTCCACCACAGGCTGGTCCGGCGCGCCACCGGATCCGCCGTAACGCGTAAAAGCGACAGCGCCAGCCCATCCATGATCGGCGTCACCGCAGGGCCGGCACCGATCTCGGCCTGGCCCTTGTCCGGTTCCGCCAGCGCCGCGACCGCGCCCTCGAAGTCGGCGAAGGCGGTGTCGGGTTCGAGTGCCGTCAACACCACGATTTCGGCTGCCTTGCACCAGTCCGCAGCGGCCAGGGCCGCCAGGGCCGGCACCGGCTGGCCATCCAGCGGTGCCGCGATGGCGAGCGGGAAATAGCGCCCGACCGAATCGACGCTGGCGATCATCACCCCCACCACGGCCGAGGGCCCGCACAGCCCGGCGGCCAGCACGAAATGCCAGATCGGGCTGTTCAGATAGCGCCCGAGCCAGGCCGCCTCCAACCCGCCCTGCCCGGCCTGCATCACACTCTGCAACCACTCATCCCAGGGCAGGATGAAATCCTGCGCCAGGCTGCGCCCGACGAAGTCGCCGCGCAGGGGCAGCTTGCCGTAGAAACCGGCGGTCATCGCCGCTACATCCGCGGACAACGGAATTCGCCGACATCGCGCAGCGTGAGCGGGTTGAGCACACTGCCGGCCTGCAGATCGTAGCTGACTTCATGGCTGCCCAGGGTGAAGGTCAGCTTCATCCGGTCGCTCGACCCGCCGCTGGTAACCTTGGCCTGGTCGATCAGCCGGAACCAGGCCCAGGGGCCGGTCGCCGACAGGCTGGGCGTATTGCTGTCATCGGTCGGCTGCAGGGCCAGGCGGACCTGGCTGGACCCGGTCGGCGACGGCCACGACACGGTACTCGGCACCGGCGGCCCATGGGCGTAGCTGATCGAGACGGCGTCGATTTCCAGGATCGCCTGCTTGGTGCCGGCATCGAGCGCCGTCGGCGTGATCTGGAATTTCATCCCGGGCTGGCCGCCGCCGGGCGGGAAGAAACCGTCGCGGATCTTGGCGGCGCGCTGGAACTGCACCAGCGCGTCGTTGCTCATGGCCAGATCGCCATTGTCGGATTGGATCCAGCGCCACGGGATCCGGGAATTGTCGACGAAGCTCTTCATATTGGTGTTGAAGAAGCCATCGATCTGGCCCCCGGCGGCGAAGAGCCGGACGAAATCATCGAGCGTCACATCGACCGAGCTGTCGCGCTTGATCGGGTAGCGGCCGTCCAGCGCCTGCGAGCAGAAGGGCAGCACCGAGCTGTTCCAGGCCGTGCGCAGCTGCTCACGCGTCCCGGCCGCGGTCAGCGTCGCCGCCCCCTGGCCGATCGATCCGATCATGCTGGCCAGCGGCTGCGGCATCTGGGCGGCATCGGCCTGGAGCTTGCGCAGCCCCGCGCCGCTGGCCGAAGCGGCAGGGCCATGCAGCAAATCCTGGCCCGGCGATGCCAGCCCGTTCAGCTGCTGATACGTGTCGTTCAGATTGCGCATCATGTCGTCGATCTGCGACGGGCCGGTGCCGGTACCGACATATTGCGTCAACCGCTTGTAGTGCAGCTCGACCGCCGCCCCCGGCTGGGACTGGCCGGCCGGCACGACCCCGGAGGCCTGGGCAATCTGCTGCAACCGATTGGCCGCATTCTGGACCTCGGCGGCTTTGCCGGGTGCGATCAGCGCAGCGGTCGCCAACTCCTCGGGCGGCTTGGTCAGCTGGGTCTCGTGCACCACGGCGGGAAACAGCGTCCGGAACGGCGAGGTCGGGCTGGCCAAGATGCCGACGATCTGGGCCGCCTCGGTATTGTTGTGGAACGGCACGATCGCCAGATCACCCAGCATCGAGTCCCAGCGATTGATGAAATCGGTCTCGTAGAGCTGGACGATGTTGTTTTCCAGCGCCTTGGCCTCGGTCGCGGCCGGTACCTGGGTGGCGCCGCCGAGCACCCAGCGCTCGGCCGCCAGACTCGATCCGGCCTCGGCGAAATGCGGCAGGAAGACGTGGAAGAAGCCGTCGCGGGTAAAGAGACCCGGCACGCCATCGGTCAACGGCTTGCCCGAACGGCGGATCAGCACGCGATCGGCCGAGGGGCCGGCATGGTCGATGAGCCGCCAGTCGGGCAGCGCCTGGGCCTCGGGCGAGGTCCGGATCGCGGCATAGGCGCGCTCGGCCAGCGGAACGCGGCTGAGATTGGCGCGGGCCCGATCGATCGACGGCTTGTCGAGCGGGATATTGGCGAGCGGCCCGGCCAGCAGGGTTTCCAGATGCTTTTTCAGCGAGGCGCGCAGCGGCGCATCGCTCGGATCGGGATAGGCGACGCTCCAATCCGAGATCATCAGCTGCTCGATATAGGCCTTGTCGAGCGGCCCGGCATTGCCGAGCATCAGATAGGCCTTGAGCACCTCGTATTGCAGATCCGACTGCTGCATCGTGGCATTGATGGCGCCGTCGAAGCGCAGCAGCAGGCGCGGCAGCATCAGCGCATTCAAGGCCCGCCGATAGGATTGCATGCCGGCGCTGGTCAGCTTGTGGCCCTGATAGAGGCCGAAGCCGGCCTCGAACGGCGCTGGCGGCTGGTCGATCCCGGCGATCGCGCGCAAACGGTCGAGCGACGGCAGGATCGGCCGTAGATCCGGATCGCGCGCCGGCTTCTCGGCGTAGGGCGCCACCTCGGCCTTGTAGGGCGGCAGCGTCGCCTCCGCGGCCAGGATCAGCTTGGCATTGGTGAGGGCACTCCAGCTCCACAGCCCGAAGAAGATCACGATGGCCGCGGCCGAGAGGCCGTAGACGCCGCGATTCATCCAGGCCATCCGGCTCTCGACCCGCGGATCGGTGCTGACGAGGCGAGACTCGGCGAACACCACCTGTTCCAGCAGATCGCCCAGGAAATAGCTGCGACCGCCGCCGGTCAGCGCCGCCTGGCGCGATTCCGGCAGGCCGAAGCTGCGCGCCAGCATGCCCATGATCCGGTCGACCGGCGTGCCTTCCTGGGTGCCGCTGGTCAAATAGGCGCCGCGCAGCAAGGTGCCGTGCTCGTAGCGGCTCGTGCTGAAGATCGCGTCGAGGAATTCCTCGGCGACCGCGCGCAGTGAGGTGATCTGCGACGGGAAGCCATGGATCAGCATGCGCCGGCGCGGGTCGGTCTCTTCCTGGAGCCGGTCGAACATATGATCGGAGAGGCGGATGAACAGCTTCTCGAAGGCGTCCGGCGCCTTGGTCACGGCCGGTTCGGCATTGCGGTCGCGCACCAGCGGCAGGGTGAAGCCCCAGACCTGGCGCCGCTCCTCCTTCGACAGCCGGTCGAAGAATTCGACGAAACCCGCCGCCTGGTCGAGCTTGGTGAACAGCACATAGACCGGGAAATCGACGCCGAGGTGCTCGCGCAGCTCGGCCAGGCGCTCGCGCAGGGTGCGGGCATGGGCGCGCCTGCCGTCATCGCTCATCGCCGCCAGATCGACCAAAGGCGTCACCACCAGGGCGCCATTGATCGGCGCCCGCGGCCGATAGGTCTTCAAGAGATCGATGAAGCCGAGCCAGGCCTTGCGGTCGGCCTCCTGGTCGCTGTCCTGGGTGGTGTAGCGGCCGGCGGTATCGAGCAGCACGGCCTGCTCGGCGAACCACCAGTCGCAATTGCGCGTGCCGCCGATGCCGCGGACGGATTCGACGCCACGGCCATCGGCGCCGACGAAGCTGATCCCCGATTTCACCAGCGCCGTGGTCTTGCCGGCGCCGGGCGGGCCGATCAGCATGTACCAGGGCAGCTCGTAGAGATGGCGCTTGCCTTCGTTGCCGGGCGCGGTCTTGAGCCGCTTCAGCGTGTCCTCGATGCGCGCCTTGAGCAGTGCTATCTCGGCGGCACCGGCATCCGGACCCGCCGTCAGGCCGCTGACCAGCGCCTTTTCCTTGCTGCGCCCGCGCAGCACCCCGATCAGCACGAAAATCGCCCAGATCAGGAAGATCACGCCGATGACGATGAAGCGCGGCAGCTCGTCCTCGAGCGGCGCCGAGCCGGCGATGGCAATGAGCGGGCCGAGGAACCAGACCAGCAGCGCCAGCAGGATGCAGCCGATCAGCGTGGCCAGCCAACGATGGAAGAAGAGGCGGCGGATCGTTCTCACTGTACCGTCTCCAGCGGCCGCGGCACGATTATGTCGATGCGCCGATTGCGTTGTCTGCCGTCGGGCGTGGTGTTGGGCGCGACCGGTTCGGTATCGGCCCGCCCTTCGGATCCGAGCCGCGGCGCCACCGCCGGCTGCTTGGCGGCGATGATGTCGAGCACGGATTTGGCCCGCGCCGTCGAGAGATCGAAATTCGACGGGAATTTCAGGCTGTGGATCGGCTGGTTGTCGGTATGGCCGGTGATCATCACCGTGCCATGGGTAGCGACCAGCGCATCGGCAATCTTGCCGACCAGCGGCAGGAAGCCGCTTTCGACCGTGGCACTGCCCGAAGCGAACAAGCCGGCTCCGACGATGCGGACGATGGTGTTGTGGCCGTCATCGGTCACGGTCACCAGATTCTGGGCGATCTCGGGCTTGAGGAAGCCGCTGACCCGGTCGACGTCGAGCACCGGCGCCTGCGGCGCCGAGGACGGCAGCGTCACCTGTTGGCCCGTCACCACCGAGGGGGCGGCCGCCTGGACCGGCGGCAGCACGGCACCGGCCGGCGGCAGGGTCACGATCTCGGTAAAGGCCCGGTCCGACAGCTGGTTCAGCTTGTAGGTGAACAGGAAATAGCCGCCGGTGATGATCAGGATCGCCGCCGCCGCCACAGCCCAGAGGGGCAGCGAGAAACTCAAGCCGCGCCCGCCGGTGACGCCGCGCCATTGGGGCGACAGCTCGCGTTCGCGATCGCCGCGATATTGCCGCAGCAGCCGATGCAGGTTCTCGCGCAGTTTCACCATCTCGGTGCCGCCCTGCTGCGAGATCCGGAGCCGGCCTTCGAAGCCGAGACTCAGGCAGAAATACAGGAGCTCGATGCCGGCGATCTGGTTGGCCGGATCCTGGCGATATTCATCGAGCAGGCGGAACACCTGCTCGCCACCGGTCGCGTCATTGTGCCGGGTGCGCGCCAGGCTCTGGCGCGACCAGTCGGCGGCCATGCCCCAGGGCGTATTGGCGACGACGTCGTCGAGCGTGGCGCACAGGATATAATCGGCCTGGCGCACCGCCAGCTCGGATTGCCCGGATTTACGCGCCGCGGAATCGAAGGTCTGGAACTCGCCGAGCAGGCGCTGGCGCAAGCCCGGCACGTTCTGATGCGCCGGCAGCAGGCGCAGCCAGCCGGCCAGCGCCAGCAGCGGCCCGGCCGCGGTCACCAGCGGCCCGAGGCCCAGCACACCCGGATGATCGAGCAGCGTGGCGCCGGCAGCACCCGCCGGTGGGGTCGGACCGACCGGCCCGCCGCCGGGCGGGGGTGGCGGCGAATCCGGAATCACGGGGGCGCGGCGGCCGCCCGGATTGGGCCGGATGACGGTGGGTTCGGAAGCGAATGGATTGTCGTCCGACATCATCGCCTACGCCTTTATTGCTTTATGGCCCAAAGCTCGAGCTCGACCTCGCCGAGTGCTGCGCCGACATGCAGCGCCAGCCCGCCGGTGCCGCCCGGCCGCTCCATCTGCTTCCAGAAGGTGTTGTTGCGATCGAGTTCGAAATAGAGCGTGTTGCCGACATAGGGCAGCTGGCGCGGCACGACCTGCAGCGCCCGCAGCGGAATGCCGGGCAGAGCCGAATTGACGATCTGGGTGATCTGCTCGACCGGGGCGAATTTGACCTGGGTCGGAAATTGCCGGGCCAGCGCATCGATCGGCATCGGCGCCCGCACCGCGGTGACGAAGGTCGCCGATTTGAACAACCCGGTATCCTCGATGATCGCGACCTGGACGCCGAATTTGCGCTTCTGCAGCGCGATCGGAATCGCCGTCGGGGCCAGGATCTTGCTGAGCGACTCGCGCAGATCGGCCAGCACCGGGGCGAAGGTGCCGCGCAGATCGTCATGATGATAGGGCGGAAACTCGGCCGCCCGGCGGCTGTCGGTGGTGAATGTCGCGAGTTCGCCGGCCAGTTCGATCAGTGAGCGATAGAGCAGTTCCGGATGCTGCGAGGCGGCATCGGCGGCCAGATGCGCGAAGAGCGGCAAATTGCGGTTGACCAGCTGCAGCACCAGGAATTCGGCGATCTCGGCGAAGCCCCGGGCCCCCGGCCCGGCCACCCGGGCCGCCAGCGCCTCGCCGCGCTGATAGAGCCTTCCGGCGATATCGGCGATGAAGCCGCCGAGCGGCGCCTGGGCGGCACAATTGAGGCAGGGGGCGATGAAGGCATCGTCGAGCACGACACTGCGATCGGGCCTTACCTCGACCACCCGCGCCACCGGCAGCAGCCCATAGCCCGAGAGTTCATCGCCATCGATGCCGTAGCGCAGCCGCAGCGAGGCGATCTGGATATTGGCCCGGGCATTGAACCCGGCCACGGTGTCGACGACCTCGATGTCGCGGGCGACGAAGCGGGCGATGGCGTCGTCGCGATCCTCGGTCAGGATCTCGGCCGCCCCCGGCCGGCGCACCGGCAAGGTCAGGTAGATGGTGACATCGCGCGCACCCTCAGGCACGTCGAGCGGCGGCGGCGCGTCTTCCGGCAGGGCAAAGGGTGTCCCGTCCCGCATGACCCCATGGCCGGAACTCAACGCGAATTTGCCGATCGCCAGCAGGTCGCGATCGATCTGCAGCGCCTCGACGCCCCAGCCATGGGCGACCAGCCCGCCGACGCGGCGCGCCACCAGCCGTTCCAGATAGCGGTCATGCTGCTGGAAATGCTGCGTGCGCAGGAACATTCCTTCTGACCAGACGACCCTGCTGTCCCACGACATAAAGCTCTCTCCCGAACCGCTTCTACCGTGCGTCGGGCTGTCCGCCCGACTTGCCGTGTCGCTATTTGCCGCCGGGCTTCAACGTCAGGACGATACCGGCCAATTGCGCCGAAAGTTTGGTCGTGCCATGCGGCGGGACCTCGATGACGGCCCGCCAGGTCGCCTTGTCGATCGCCTGGAAACCCGCGACCACGGCAATGAAGCGGGCGCCCTCGGCCAGGGGCCGGGTCAGATTCTTCTGCCCGCCGGGCGCCAGCAGGATGTCGTCGCGCGCCCGCTGGTCGGCGGCCAGCAGCGTCGGCTTGCTCAACTGAAAATAGTCGGCGCCGTCGAAGGCGCTCCGGCTCGACAATTGATAGATCGTCACATTGACCGGCGAGGCCCGGCCGGATTTGTCCGGATTGACCACCGCCGCCGCGCTGAGGTCGAGATCGATGATGCCGGGCGGCGGCGGCGGTGGTGGTTCCTTGCCGCCGCAAGCGGAGAGGACCAGGGCCAACCCGGCCATCAGCACCGTCCGACGCACCAGCATCATCCTGCCTCCTGCCATGTTTCGCTCTCCCGGTTCCAGCCGGCCGACTCAGGCCTGCTGCCTTATTGCTTGCGCTCCTGATCCTCATAGGCCCGGGCGAGCGCGCGCGCCAGCGGTCCGTGCGGATCATCCTCGCCGGATTCGCGCAGCTTCTTGTATTCGGCTTCGAACAGGTCCCAGTATTTCGCCTTTTGCGACGAGGCCATGAGCGAGCGGCCCGGAACGCGGCTCTTCAGCGCCTCGGGTGCCAGCGGCGCCAACGCCTCGGCCACCGCTGTGCGCGCCCCGGCGAGCAATGCCAGCTCATGCGCCTGCAGATCGTGGAAGCTGCGCTCGATCGCCAGTTCCGGCGCCAGGTAACCCTGGCGCGCCGGGGTCAGCAGGGTCATCAGCGCCTGCTCGTCATCGACCGACAGCTTGAGCGGGTTGTTGTCGAGCGCCGCGATCATGGTCTGCTCGACCCTAAGTTCGGTCTTGATCTGGGCCCGCGCCGCGAGCAACGCGCGCATGCCCGAGACCAACTCGCGCAGACGCTGGCCGGCCGCGTGCAAGACTGCCTCGGGTTCGGTATGGGCGAGCAGCTCGGTCCCGAGCCCCGCCCCCTCGAGAAAGGCCTGGAGCAGATCCATCGAACTGGAGTCGCCGGCGACGCCGCGCTCGACCCGCTTTTTGCTGCGCTGGGCGGGCGATGGCTCGGCGGCGGGCGGCGGCGGGCTGACCGGGGCCGGTTCCACGGTGATCGGCGCCGTTCGGACCGCCGCCTCGACATCCTCGTCGTCCTCGAGTGGATTCCAGTTCGAGGGCAGGATGCCGCCGGCCGGAATCGGCCCATTGGACAGCACGGGAGGCGGTGGTGGGGGGGGCGGCGCCACCGGCGGCGGCTGAAAGGCCATCTGCTCGACCGGTGCATGGTCCGGCGTCGGCAGCAGCAGCCAATCCTCGCTCGACGGCAATTTCTCTTCGGGCTCGCTGGTCAGCGGGCCGCTGTCGAAGAAGGCGGCGTTGCGGTCGCTGGGCGATGGCGGGGATTCCGGCTCCTGGTAGCGGCCGAGCCCGAACGGATCCTCCTCGTCATCGGCGCTGGGCGCGGCGGTCCGCGGCACCGAGACCTGAACGGCGATATCGTAGCTGCCGATAAACAGCCGGTCGCCCTCCTTGAGGATGGCGCTGACGCCGAAACCGATCCGGTTGGTGGTGTCGTTCAGGAACACGCCATTGGTGCTGGTATCGGTGATGCGATATTGGCCCGAGACGAAATCGACCCGGCAATGCCGCTTCGAGACATGGCCCTCGGGGTCGTCGAGCACCCAATCGCAGCCCGGCTGGCGGCCGATGACTCCGCCCTGATCGCCGAGCGTCACGGCGAGCGGCGTGGGCGGCGTCCGGCCAGCGTAGCTGATTACCGTCAAGCTCAGCGTCATTGTTACACGCGATGGGGCGTTTCGGGGGAAGCAGCCGCAGGCGTCGACGGCCCGCCCCTCGGATTGCGCGGTCGACGCCAACCGGCCGGATTGTCTATCGGCGGTAACGAACTGTCAACCATTGCGCCAAAGATTTCAGCGCATTGGGCAGTGATGGTTAAGAGCGGGTGGCGCGCCCTACGCCGCACTCATGATCATTGCACGGTCACGGTCACCGGCTCAGCAGCATGGAAGCGGCGCCCGACATGCCCTTCGCGGTCGAGGGCGGCCAGGATCAGGGTGTGTTTGCCGGGCGCCAATGTCACGGTGGTTTGCCGCTCGTCTTCCGGGAAGGCGATATGGTTCTGATCGGCCTCGATGGTCGAGCCCGGCTCCGGGGCCGGCTGGTCGATGATCAGAAAAACCTGCCGGCCGCCACCGCCGCCATGCCCATGATGCTCACCATGCTGTCCGCCGCCTTCGCCCGCCGAGAAGGCGACCGTCACCGGTGCTGCCACCGTCGCACCATCGGCAGGCGTGGTGATCGTCAATCCCTGATGCTCCTGCGCCTGCGCGACACCCGCTGCGAACAGCAGCGCCGCCAGCACGGCGCCGGCCCCGAACAACCCCGACATCAATTTCTTCGACATGGTAAAATCCCCATCTACGCAATGGTATGAACGCCGCGGCGGCCCGCCGCCCGGTCCGACCACTCCGATGGGTCTTAGCCGAACTCGATGTCTTCCCTATTTCGCGTCGGCCCGAGATTTGTATCACTGCGTTTCGGGCCCATCGGGCTCCCGTCGTCTCACTCCCATCCTTCCGACGGGCAATGCGGGATCGCCGCAAAGAGCAGGGTCACCCAGGCGGCCATATCGCTGGTCTTGCCGAAATATTCGACCGCAACCGGCGCGCAGTCGAGCACCGGCCGCCGCCTGGTGCCGTCGCTTTGCAGCCAGTTGCCGCACAGATCGAGATCGGTGCGCACGGCCAGCAGCATGTCGCCATCGAGCTGATCCGGGTCGTCCTGGTCTTCCAACGCGCTTTCGGCCGCCGCCAGCCGCTCATCGACCAATTGCCAGAGCTCGATGAGCGCGTCCCGCTCCGGCACCGGCTGGAACCAGCCATTGCCGCCATTACCGATGATCGAGCGGTCATCCTGGGGCACGCCATCGAGGCGCAGGCTGCGTTCCTCGAAATGCAGGTGATAGACCG
>Ga0302314_10010925_pt1 | contig 15858 bp, 14 predicted proteins | sample III_Palsa_N2_3_FD_200533 | JGI IMG/M metagenome (GOLD analysis project Ga0302314, IMG submission 200533) | Peat permafrost microbial communities from Stordalen Mire near Abisko, Sweden - III_Palsa_N2_3 | ecosystem: Environmental > Terrestrial > Soil > Palsa > Peat permafrost | place: Sweden... | reverse complement strand
TGAACAATTTGCGCGACAGGACTCGCCGGAGCGCCATGCCTGGATGTGGGACTCGGCATTGCGGCTGATCGAGAACGACAAGCCGGACTATCGGAGCTGATCGCTGGGCCAAATTCTCCCTCTCCCGCTTTGGGAGAGGGTTGGGGTGAGGGAGCGCTACCGCACGGCAAGCGACCCCTCACCCCGACCCTCTCCCAAGGGGAGGGTGTTGTGACGTGGGTATAATGACCACTCTCATCCGCAACGCCGCGATGGTGATCGCCTGGGACGCGGCCAGCAAATCGCACGTCTACATGCCCGATGCCGACGTTGCGTTCGACGGCGGCAAGCTCACCCATGTCGGCCGCAGTTACGCCGGGCCGGCGGATACCGTGATCGATGGCGCCGGCAAAATGGTCATGCCCGGGCTGGTCAACATCCACTCGCACCCGTCCAGCGAGCCGATGAACAAGGGCCTCACCGACGAAGTCGGCAGCCCGGGCTTCTACAATTCATCGCTGTATGAATACCTGCCGATCTATCGGGCCGACGCCGAAGCGGTGCCGCACTGCGTTCGCGTTGCACTGTCGGAGTTATTGCTTTCGGGTGTCACCACGCTCGCCGACCTGTCGATGGCGCATCCCGGCTGGCTCGACCTGCTGGCCGAGGCCGGCATGCGCGTCTGCATCGCGCCGATGTTTCGCTCCGCCCGCTGGTACACCAAGAACGGCCATCTGGTGGAATACGCCTGGGACGAAGCCGCTGGCGAAAAGGCCATGGCCGAGGCCTTCGCGCTGATCGAGCGCGCCGAACAACACCCCTCCGGCCGGCTGTTCGGCATGGTCTGCCCCGCGCAGATCGACACGTGCAGCGAAACCCTTCTGCGCGACAGCCATGCCGAGGCCAAGGCACGCGGCGTCGCCTGGCAGATCCACGCCGCGCAATCCGTCACCGAGTTCCACGAGATCACCCGCCGCCACGGTTATACGCCGATTGGCTGGCTGGATCATCTCGGGCTGTTATCGGAACGTTCCATCATCGGCCACGGCATTTTTCTCGACGACCACCCCTCGACACCCTGGCACACCAGCACGGACCTCGCGCGCCTCGCGGAGACCGGGACGACCGTGGCGCATTGCCCGACCGTGTTCGCCCGTCGAGGCATCACGCTGAAGGATTTCGGGCGCTATCAGCGCGCCGGCGTGAACATGGGCCTCGGCACGGATACCTATCCGCACAATATGCTGGATGAGCTGCGCCTGGCTGCCTACCTCGCGCGCACACAGGCGGGCAACCCGCGCACGCTGACCAGCACTGATCTGTTCACCGCGGCAACGATCGGTGGCGCAAAGGCGCTTGGCCGAGACGATATCGGGCGTCTCGCCCCCGGCTGCCGCGCCGATCTCGTCCTGGTCGACGTCACCCACCCAATGATGCGTCCGGCGTACGACCCGCTGCGCAGCCTGATCTACGCCGCCGGCGACCGCGCGGTGCGCAGCGTCTTCGTCGACGGGCAGAAAGTTGTGGACAACGGCCAGGTGCTGACGATGGACTATCCGGCCGCCGCCGCCGCGCTGCACGAGGCCCAGAAACGCATCAGGGCCAACGTGCCGAACATCGATTGGGACCATCGCAGCGCCGAGACGCTCTCGCCACCGACGTTCAGGACCGCATGACCGACTTGCTGACGATCGAGGGCCTGCGCACCACATTCCGTACGCAGAACGGTGAGATCGCCGCCGTTGATGGCGTCGATCTATCGGTTGCCAAGGGCCGCACGCTGGGGATTGTCGGTGAGTCCGGCTGTGGAAAATCGATTCTGTCGCTGTCGGTCATGCGCCTGGTGCCGCCGCCCGGCCGCATCGCTGCCGGGCGCATCACTTTCGATGGACGCAACCTGCTGGAACTGTCGCCTGCCGAGATCCGCGGACTGCGCGGCAACCGCATCGCGATGATCTTCCAGGAGCCGATGACCAGCCTGAACCCGGTGTTTACCGCCGGTGATCAGATCACCGAGGCGATGCGCGCGCACGACCGCACTGCGTCCTCGGCGGCCTTGCGCACGCGCGCCATCGCCGCGCTGGCGCGCGTGCGTATTCCCGCGCCGGAACGCCGGTTCGAAGAATATCCGCACCAGATGTCCGGCGGTATGCGCCAGCGCGTGATGATCGCCATGGCGCTGGCCTGCGCGCCCGATCTGCTGATTGCCGATGAACCCACCACCGCGCTGGATGTCACCGTGCAGGCGCAGATCCTGGACCTGCTGCGCGAACTGCAGCAGGAGACGGGGATGGCGATCATTCTGATCACGCATGATCTTGGTGTCGTTGCCGAAATGGCTGACGAGGTCGCGGTGATGTATGCCGGCCGCGTGGTGGAGCGTGCGTCGGGCACCGCGATCTTCGACGATCCGCAGCATCCCTATACCCTGGGCCTGCTTGGCTCCATCCCGAAGATCGAGGAACAGCGCGACCGCCTGCTGGCGATCGAGGGCGCCGTGCCGCCACCGTTTGCGCTGCCGTCGGGCTGTCGCTTCCATCCGCGCTGCGTGTTTGCCGATGCGGCCTGCACCGCGCAGGACCCGCCGTTGCGGCAGATCGACGATGCGCACCACGTCGCCTGTCTGCACGCGCCAGTCGAAGCACTGGTGGCATGAAGGCCCCTATCCTCGAAGTTGCAGCCCTGGCCAAGCACTATCCGGTGCACGGCGGCATGATGTTCGGTCGCGCCGTTGGTACCGTGCGCGCTGTCGACGGCATTGCTTTTCAAGTCGCCCGTGGCGAGACGCTTGCGCTGGTCGGTGAATCCGGCTGCGGCAAGTCCACCACCGCGCGGCTGGTATTGCGGCTGATCGATCCCTCGGCTGGCACCATCCATTTCGAGGGCAGTGACATCACCGAACTCGCCGGCGAACCGTTGCGGAAACTGCGGCGGCGCATGCAGATTGTCTTTCAGGACCCGTTCGCGTCGCTGAACCCGCGCATGACCGTGGGCGAGATCCTGGAAGAACCGCTGATCGTGCACGGGATCGGGACGAAATCGGAACGTCGCGCACGGGTGAACGAACTGCTGGGACTGGTCGGCCTCGCGCCGTACCATGCGCAGCGCTATCCGCACGAATTCTCTGGCGGCCAGCGCCAGCGCATCGGTATCGCGCGTGCTCTGGCGGTGGAACCAAGCCTGATCGTCTGCGACGAGCCGGTCTCGGCGCTCGATGTGTCGATCCAGGCCCAGGTGGTGAACCTGCTGAAGGACCTGCAGGCGCGACTGGGTCTGTCTTACCTTTTCATTGCGCACGATCTGGCCGTGGTGAAGCATGTGGCCGACCGGGTGGCGGTGATGTATCTGGGTCAAATCGTCGAGATCGCGCGCAAGGACCATTTGTTCCGCGATCCGCGCCATCCCTATACGCGCACTCTTCTTGCCGCGATCCCCCGCCCGGATCCGCATCGCGAGACGCATCGCCAGATCGCCGGTGGAGACGTGCCGAGCCCGATGAACCCGCCGTCGGGATGCCGCTTCCACACGCGCTGCCCATTCGCGATCGAGCGCTGCCGGATGGAGGCGCCGGCGCTCACGCAGTGGAGTGACGGTCATCTGACCGCATGCCATCGTGCGGCGGAGCTGCCGGCCACCGATGAGACCACGGTTAGCCATGTCGCGCCCGCCGCGGCGCGGCGACTGGCGCTGTATGCCGAGCGGCGCGCGGCGGCGACCACATCCGCCGGCTGAGCGTTGGCGATGCGACGACCTGGCTACCGCGCCGTCGCGGCCAGTCCCGGTGTCGGTCGCGCCGTCTTCGTCGGGAAGCCGAGGCGCTCGGCGACCACGGCGGCCGACAGGGTCAGGAGCGGGGCGCGGCTTACGCGGATTGGGGGTCGGTTAGGGATGCCGGTCGTTGGGGAAATGTCGGATCTAATCACATCGGCACGGGACGTGGTCGAGGGCAGAACCAACCATCAGTCTGAAAGCCACCGAAAACGCGCCGAGTGGAACCCCGATCATCTCGCAGCCCTGATCCACGGATGTACAAAGATCGTTCACTCGATTCCCCCGCTCTCCTCCGCCCGGCACATCTTCCGCCTGGCAGTTGCACCGACCAATTTTCTGCCGCATCCTGAAGCTCCTGCGACTTTGCACGCTCTCCCTCCTTGGTTGCATCCATGACCGCTTGTGATCGTCGTGAACCGACCGAAAGGGCTATGGGCGTGAACATCAAATTCGTCTCCATAGCTATCATTGCCGCACCTCTCTTTATAGGACCCGCATACCGGGCCGCCCTGGCGCAAACTGCGCCGACCGAGATGGTTCCTGAAGGCGCTGTCTACGTGTTCCACTCTGAGGCGGTGGGTGCTTGTCCTTCGCTCGACTGGCACGTGATCACGGGCATCAAGGGCAATCTCAGTGGCATTATTGCATGGGACAACATGCGATCAATTGCGCGTGTCCGGGGACACATTGATTTAGACCGGTCCTTCAAGATGACAGCGATCGAGATGGGAGGTGCGCAGCGTCGTGCCGTCATCGCCGGACATGTACTGCCTGACGGCAAGATGGTCGCGGATCTGAAAGCGCCAAAGATCGAGTGCCACGGTATTGTTGCGACAGTCTGGCAACCTTCATCGCCAGCCAGTTGAACCAAGAGCCGCCGGGTTGCGGAACTCTGGTCCCTCGTAGCCGTCATCAGTATAGAGCTTGAGCAGGAAAGGATACAGGCGGAACAGAGTGCCCGCACTCGCCCTTCGCGCGCTCGGGCTGCGAGACAAGTATACGATGGGCCTGATGGTTCCACGCAGCCTGAGCCCGTCCTAATCAGGCTGCCCAAGCACCCGATACATCTCCGCGAGTTGCGGGCTCATAGAAATATCGAGCGTCTCGCCGTTGGGCAGCCGGTCCACCAGCCATCGCGCGTACAGCCGGTTCAGCGCTCCCTCGCTCGCCATGCGTTCGAAGCTGGATCGAACCAGATTGGCAAACGCAACATCCTCGCGACGCAGCACGATCGCGTAGGGTTCGAAGGACAGATACTCACGCACGACCCGGCAGCGCTTCCCGTCCGGACGCGTGGCGATAAAGCCCGACAGCAGGATGTCGTCCGACGCGAGACGTCCGCCTTGCCCGCCTCAAGCATGGCGTAGGCGGTACCCGGCCTGACGCCTCCGGCACCGTGATCCTGGGTGACACGCGGTCTGCCGTCACCCGTGAAATCGTCGCGGTGGAACTGACGTCGGATGATGTCGGCGACATGTCCGACATATCGATCCGACTTGATCAGATCGACGCTGACGTTGCGTCGAGATGACGGCGGTCGGTGCGTATGATGCTGACGCCGTCTACGATGCTGTCGCCGAACGTCACCCAAAAGCAACGATCATCATTCCACCAGGGGCTTCGGCGGTTCCGAGCGAAGCGATGACGACACGGCGCGATCAACAGTAACCGTTGCGGGTATAGCACCTTGGCGACGCGCCCTGCGTGAGGCGAGATTTCGCGCGCGTGGAGGGCGCGGTCAGGCGTTTCGGTTGTATCGGGTGGGAGCCCAGAACGCGCGGATGGCAGCGTCGGCGCCCGGGATTTCGGTGTGGGCGTCGAAGTACGCGAGTTCGGTGAGCGGACCTTGCGGTGGCGCGCCACGGACCGGCCGGCCGTCGGCGTCGGTGCAATGCGCCAGGATCGGGATCAGCCACATATGCGCCAGCCCGCGGGCGGGTAGCAGCTTTCGCCAGAACGTCGGATTGAGCTGGATGGCGGCATGGAAGCCTCGACACCACGGGCCGACGTCGATGGCGCCCTGGGCAACGCTCCCGAAGATCGGCGCGAACCGCCCCGGCGCCTCTTGGCAAGCAGCGCCATCGATTTGCGCCGTCCGGCCTCACCACGTCGCGAACATGATCGCTACCACGACCGCCATCGTCCCGGTGCACAGCCACCCCATCGCCCACAGCGCCCGCGGCAGTACGAAGCGGCCCATGACGTCCGGGCGCCTCGCCATGAGCATGATGATCACCATCAGCGGCACCGCGACCACGCCGTTGATCACCGCCGACCAGAACAGCGCCTTGATCGGGTCCAGGCCGATGAAGTTGATGGCGATGCCGACCAATGTGGACACCGCGATCGTGCCGTAGAACGCCTTGGCATCGAGCGGCCTGCGGTCGAGACCGGTGGTCCAGCCGAGCGCCTCGCCCAGCGCGTAGGCCCCGGAACCCGCGAGGACCGGCACGGCGAGCAGGCCGATGCCAATGATGCCCGCGGCAAACAGGGCAAAGCTGAAAACCCCGGCGATCGGCCGCAGCGCCTCGGCCGCCTGCGCGGAGGACTGGATGTTGGTGATGCCGTGCGCGTTCAGGGTCGCCGCGGTCGCGACGATGATGAACAGGCTGATCACGTTCGAGTAGCCCATGCCGATATAGGTGTCGAAACGCATCCGCCCCATCTCGGCCGGTGCTTCTTCAGGGTCTGCCAGCAGCGTGTGCGCCGCCGGATCGGTCCGCTCCTCCTGGGCTTCCTGGGAGGATTGCCAGAAGAAGCAGTAGGGCGTGATCGTCGTCCCGAGTACCGCGACCACGGTGACGACGTAGTCCGTTTTCAGCGAGAAACTCGGCACGAAGGTGCGGTAGAGGACCAGCCCCCAGGGCACGTGCACCACGAGCGCGACCGCCACGTAGGAGAGCAGCACAAAGCTGGTCCACTTCAGGAAATTGACGTAGCGCTCGTAGCGGGAGAACACCTCGAGCCAGGCGCAGCCGATGGCGAAGACCACGACGTAAAGGCCGGGTGGACCGTGAATGAGCAGGCGAAGGGCGGCCCCCATCGCGCCGAGGTCGGCGCCCAGATTGATGGTGTTCGCCAACAGCAGCAGTGCGACGATCGCGTACAGCAGCCAGCGCGGGTAATGCGCGCGGATGTTGCCGGCGATGCCCTGGCCGGTGACGCGGCCCATGCGTGCGCTGATCTCCTGGATTGCTGCCATCAGCGGGAAACAGAACAGCATCACCCAGCACATCGCGTAGCCGAATTGCGCGCCGGTCTGCGAGTAGGTGGCGATGCCGCTCGGGTCGTCGTCGGAGGCGCCGGTGATCAGCCCCGGGCCCAAGCGGGCGAGCAGACCCTTGCCCTTCGTGCCGCGGGGGGCACGGCGCCGGGCGATGCGGGCCGCCAGCACGTGTCTCAGGCCGGCCTTGGTGTGTGCGTGCGTCATTCCGTCGGCTCCGGTGTTCGGTTGCGGAAGGCACGGCATGCTTGCCGCCACCGAGTCGACCAAGTGGATCACCATCGTCGCTTATTTTGGCATCCAAGCAACTTCGTTGCGGCGGGCGCGGCATATGGTGCCCGGTTTATCGGGTGCGGTGGGATGTGGCGGGCGAGTGGGCTATATGTCGACGCGGCAACAGGGGACCAGCCAATGCAGGACACCGAACAAAGTTCCGGACAGCGCACGATACGGGTGGGCAACATCCGGATTGCCAACCATTTGCCGTTCGCCCTGATCGCGGGCCCTTGTCAGATCGAATCCCGCGGCCACGCGCTGGAGGTCGCCGCCGCCCTGCGCGAGCTGTCCGATGCTGCCGGCGTGCCGATCATCTACAAGTCCAGCTACGACAAGGCGAACCGCACCAGCGCGACCGCCGCGCGTGGCATCGGCATGGCCGAGGGCCTGGCGATCCTCGCCGAGGTGCGCGCGGTCACCGGGCTTCCCACCCTGACGGACGTGCATGCCGCCGACCAATGCGCGCCGGCGGCCGAGGCAGTCGACGTGCTGCAGATCCCCGCCTTCCTCTGCCGCCAGACCGACCTGCTGCTGGCCGCCGGCGCAACCGGCCGCGTCATCAACGTGAAGAAGGGGCAGTTCCTCGCGCCATGTGACATGGTCAACGTCGCGGCCAAGATCGCCTCGACCGGCAACCACAACATCCTGCTGTGCGAGCGCGGCGCCAGCTTCGGCTACAACACGCTGGTCAGCGACTTCCGCGCGCTGCCGATCATGGCGCGCACCGGGTATCCGGTGGTGTTCGACGCCACGCACTCGGTGCAGCAGCCGGGAGGACAGGGAACCTCATCCGGGGGGCAGCGCGAATTCGCCCCGGTGCTGGCCCGCGCCGCATTGGCCGTCGGCGTGGCCGCGGTGTTCATCGAAACCCACCCCGACCCCGACCGCGCGCCGAGTGACGGCCCGAACATGATCCCGCTGCGCGAGATGCCGGCGCTGGTGGCGCGGTTGAAAGCCTTCGACCAACTGGCCAAAGCCGCGGCGTGAAGCCCGCACGCAACGCTTTGGGCCGCTTGCGCGCGATCTGCCTCGCGCTGCCCGAGGCGATCGAGCGGGAAACCTGGGACATCCCCACGTTCCGCGTGCGCGAGAAGATCTTCACGATGTTCACCGCCGACGGCTGCACGCCCGCGTTCTGGTGCAAAGCGCCGCCGGGCGCCCAGACCATCCTGATCGAGGCGGACCCCACGCGCTTCTTCCGGCCGCCCTATGTCGGCCGCCATGGCTGGATCGGCGTGCGCCTGCATTGCGCGGTGGACTGGAAGGAGGTCGCGGACCTGGTGAGCCGCAGCTACCAGATGACGGCCCCGAGGAAGCTGGCGTCCCGGATCGCGCCGCAGCCGGCCGTCTGAGCGCCGGCGCTCGACCCGGGCGCGGATCCGGATGCTTGATCCGGGCGCTTGACCGGGGCGCGTGGAGCGCTATGCCAGACCGGTCAATCAACTGCGGGAGATTAGCGATGCGCGCGTGGGCTGTGGTCGAAAACGGAGCGCCGCTGCAGGAGATCGAACTGCCGACGCCGGAACCCAAGGGCACCGAGGTGCTGATCGCCGTGACGCATTGTGGCGTGTGCCATTCCGATCTGCACATCTGGGACGGCTACTACGATCTGGGCGGCGGCAAGCACATGTCGCTGAAGGATCGCGGCGTCGTGCTGCCGCTGGCGATGGGCCACGAGGTCGTCGGGCGCGTGGCGAAGCTTGGGCCTGACGCCAAAGGGGTAAAGGTCGGCGACCTGCGCATCGTGTTTCCCTGGGTCGGCTGCGGCACCTGCGACAAGTGCCTGGCGGAGGAGGACAACATGTGCCTCACGCCGCGCAGCATCGGCGTCTACCAGAACGGCGGCTATGGCACGCACGTGATCGCGCCGCATCCGCGCCATCTGGTCGACCCCGGCACGCTCGATCCGGCTGTTGCCGCGACGTATGCGTGCTCCGGCATTACGGTCTACTCGGCGATCCGCAAGGTGATGCCGCTGCCGGCACATGAGGCGGTCGTCGTGGTCGGGGCGGGCGGGCTAGGGCTGAATGCGATTGCCGTGCTGCGCGCGCTGCAACATCAGAACATCGTTGTCGTCGACATCAGCCCGGCGAAGCGTGAGGACGCGCTGGCGGCCGGGGCGACCAAGGTGGTGGACGGGGCCGGGGATGGCGCCGAGGTGACGAAGCGCATTATCGAGGCGGCCGGCGGCCCGGTTCTGGCGGTGGTCGATCTGGTGAACGGGACACCCACGGCGCGGTTCGCTTTCGACGCGCTGCGCAAGGGCGGCAAGCTGATCCAGGTGGGGCTGTTCGGCGGCGAGCTGTCGTTGCCGCTGCCGCTGATGGCGATCCGCGCGCTGACCGTCCAGGGCAGCTATGTCGGCAATCCGAAGGAGCTTCGCGAGTTGGTCGCGTTGGCGCAGAACGGATCGTTGCCCGCGCTGCCGGTTGCCACCATCCCGCAGCACGAGGCGTATTCGGCGCTGATGCGCCTGAAGGATGGCAAGGTGTCCGGACGGCTGGTGTTGCGCGCCGAGGCGGCCTGAGCCTCGGCATTGCCCTAAGGCGATGCCCCTGGCCGATCGCCTGCCGGCTGCGCTGCGGCCGCGCTGCGCGCTGCTGCTCGCGTCGTTGCTTGGGTATATGGGCCTGTTGCCGCTACTGAGCGGCATGCCGGACGGGCGGATCGCGCTGAGCCTGATGAATTCGCTTGTCCTGGTCGGTGGCACCCTCGCGGTGGCGCGGACGAACTGGCAGACCCGGGTAGCGGTGGTGCTGGCTGCGGTCTGCATGCCGCTGCAATGGCTGGTGATCGCTGCGCCGACGAATGTGCTCATTGCCGTTGTCGAGGTTGCGATGGCGGTGTTTTATGGGCACACCGTTGCGGCGCTGTTGGCATTCGTGTTGCGCCCTGGTGCGGTCGGGGCGGACCGGCTGTACGCGGCGGTGTCGGTTTACATTCTGCTCGGCTTTTTCTGGGCCTTGGGCTATTTTGCGTTGGAGCATTGGACCGGGGCGGCATTCGCGACGACCGTGCCGCAGTTGTCGGGGCATCGGTTCAGCTACGGTGATCTGCTTTATTTCAGTTTCGTTACGATAACTTCGACCGGTTATGGCGATATCGTGCCGGTGTCGCAGGGTGCGCGCTCGCTGGCAGTGTTCGAGCATATCGTCGGCGTGATGTACATCGCCATCCTGATTGCCAGGCTTGCGGGACTGTATTCGTCGGAGCAGACGCCCAGGTCGGGTTAAGCCGGGCCGTGTTGGTGCTGACTGAACGTCGGGCGGAACTGAGGTGCCTATGATCCGCGAGGCGGCGACACGCGCGACGACGGTCGAGGCAACACGGTGCGGAACCGATCACGCCGCATCCGAAGTGATGACGAAAGGCGGATTCGCGATCGGTCTAAATCACGCGATCGAACAAAGAGCTGTGGTGGGATGGGTGGTGCTATCCCCTCTCATCCCGCCCTAGTCGGCGCGGATCCGGGTCAGGAAATCGTCCACCTGGCCGCGCAATCGTCCGGCCTCGGTGCCCAGCGCGGCAGCCGCCGTCTTCACCGCCTGCGCGGTTGCCCCGGTTGCATCCGCGGCGTCGCTCATGCGCAGGACGGTGCGCGCCGCGTCCTCGGTCCGTCCGGCGGCGGCCTGCGTATTGTTGGCGATCTCCTGCGTCGAGGCGCCTTGCTGCTCGACCGCCGCGGCGATCGAGGCGGCGACCGCGCTCACCTCTTCGATCGTCGTGCCAATCTGCTTGATTGCCTTCACCGCCGCACCCGTCACGCTTTGCACCGCCGAGATCTGGTTTGCGATCTCCTCGGTCGCCCTGGCGGTTTGCGTGGCGAGCGATTTGACCTCGGAAGCGACCACGGCAAAGCCCTTGCCGGCCACGCCGGCGCGCGCCGCCTCGATCGTCGCGTTCAGCGCCAGCAGGTTGGTCTGCGCGGCGATATCGCCAATCAGCTTCACCACTTCGCCGATGCGTCCGGCCGATTCCGCCAGGCCGCGCACCGTGTCGTCGGTCTGCCGCGTCTCGGCGACCGCGCGACCGGTGATCTGCGTGGCGTGCGCAACCTGCCGGCTGATTTCGGCGATCGATGCGCTGAGTTCCTCCGACGCCTGGGCAATCCCCGCGACGTTGCTGGAGGCTTCGCCGGCGGCGGTTGTCGCATCCCGCGCGTGGTCGTTGCTGCGCGCCGCGATCACCTCCATCTCACCCGAGGCCTGGGTCATCTGCACCGAGGCGCCGTTCAATGCATCCAGCGCGGCGCGCGCCTGCGCATCGAAGCTGCTGATATGTGCTTCCATCGTGCGCTGACGCTCGACCGCGTGGGTGGCCCGCTGCTGCTGGTCCTGTTCGATCGCGGCCTTCTCGATGGCCTGGCGACGGAACACCGCAAGCGCACCAGCCAACGCGCCGATCTCGTCGCCTCGGTCGGTGAACGGCGCTTCCACCGTCAGGTCGCCGCCGGCAAGCTTCAGCATGGCGTCGCGCAGGACGTGCAGCGGGCGAATAACCCGCCGGCTGACCGCCACGATACTGGCGCCGGACAGCACGATCGCGGCCAGCAGCAGCGCGCACACCAGCCCGAGCCGCACCGTCGCGGTCGCGCGGGTCGCGGTCGCCTGATCGCGCGCGGTGTTCAATGCCGCTTCGGCCACGTCGAGCATGGCGCCGAGGTGGGACACGGTATACGGCGTCCACTGGTCGACGCTCATCTCCGTCTTGTCGCCTGATATCAACGCATTGAGCATGCGCGCGCGGGTCGCGAGGTAGTCCGGCGCAAAGAATTGCTGCTTTGCGGTTGTCAACTTGTCGGTGAAGGCGCGCGGCAGATCGACGCCATATAGCGCGTCCTCGATCGCCGTCCACAGCGCCGCGGCGGCGCCGGTATTGGCGGCATATTTCTGGCTGGCGTCCGCCGGCAGGTGCCCGGCAGCCAATCCCTGCGAAATCAGCAGTGACGCGTCCCCCGCCGTATTGCGTGCCATCCAGGCGAGCTGCTTGACCTGCATCATCAGGTTAACGAAGGCATCGGCGCGCTTGATCTCGGCAAACAGGTGCGAGGAGATTGTCTCCAGGGTGGTCTGCACGGCGATGCCCTCGGCCATGTACTCTTCGCCGAGTTTGGCTCTGCGGCTGGCCTTCGGCTTGCTGACGCCATCCCAGAACTCTGCCTGCAGCGCGGTCAATGTGGCCAGCGACTGCCGCAGCTTGGCAAGCTCCGCGTCGTGCCCGGCGAACGCGAGCGGCGCCACCAGGTCAACCGTGGCGCGCAAGGCCGGCATTTCCGCGTCCTCGGTCTGCTTGAGATAGACCTTCATGTCCGGCGAGATCGGATCCGAGACGTTCCATGTTCGCAATACCGAATTGCGATCGGTACGGATGTTGACCAGAAACTTGAAGGATTGTTCGGATGCGTCGGTAATACGCAGGATCCGGTTGCTGGTGTCGAGCTGCCCCCAGATATCCCACGCGCGCATGCTGACGGTCAGAACGATCAGGCCGGTGAGTACGATCAGCACCGACTTGAGCAGCAATCCGGACGACAGACGATTGAGCACAGCTTCCTCGCGGGCAAGGTGGACAAGGCGAACGCCCGCGTGAATTGGCATGGAGAGGTAAATAACGGGTGTATGGCGCACCGCCTGACACCCCGAATGCGCGGATGTCTGCCGGGCGCCTGACGATTCGCAAGGTCGCCGGACTGGCGCGAGCATGGGCGGCGCAAGCAGGGTTGCAAGCAGGGTTGGCGGGACCAGGGTCGGCGGTGGCAGTTGAGCCTGCCGCCCCGATCGGCGCACACTGGTGCGGCCGTCACCATGGAGCGTTCGATGCCCGCGTCTGTTGTGTCCCCACGCCGCTCGGTCGTGCTGCGTCGTCGTCCCTCCGGCGCGCCTGACCGCTCCGACTTCGAAATCCGGGAGGATGCCGTCCCCAGCCCGGGGCCGGGCGAGGTGGTCACGCGCACCATCTGGTTGTCGATCGACCCCTATATGCGCGGCCGGCTGCGCGAACAGCAGACCTACGCCAAGGCGATCGAGATCGGCGAGGTGATGACCGGCGAGACGGTGGGCGAGGTCGTCGCCTCGGGTGTTCAGGAATTTGCGGTTGGCGAGATCGTTGTCGGCGCGCGCGGCTGGCAGAGCCATGTGCTCAGCAAGGCGGCGCAACTCACGAAGGTGCAGCGACCGGGTGAGGCGCGGCAGTGCCCGCCGATCTCGACCTATCTTGGCGTGCTGGGCATGCCGGGGACCACGGCCTACACCGGCGTGACCGACATCCTGAAGCCCAAGGCGGGGGAGACCGTGGTGATCTCGGCGGCCTCGGGCGCGGTCGGCTCGGTCGCCGGTCAGTTGGCCAAGCGGGCAGGGGCGCGGGTCGTCGGCGTGGCCGGTGGGGCCGAGAAGTGTCTTTATGTGCAGGACTCGCTGATGTTCGACGATTGCGTCGATCATCGTGCCATGGATCTGCGCGGCGAGTTGCAGGCGGCGTGCCCGAACGGGATCGACTGCTACTTCGAGAATGTGGGCGGCGGCGTGCAGGCGGCGGTGTTCGATCTGCTCAATCCGTTCGCGCGCGTGGCGATGTGCGGGATGGTGTCGCAATACAACCAGGACCCGTTCCCGCCCGGTCCGAACCTTGGCTTCGTGGTTGGCAAGCGCGTGCTGATCCAGGGTTTCATCGTGTCCGACAAGCCGGAACGTTTGGCCGAGTGGCGGGCGCTGGCGGCGCCCTGGGTGGTTGACGGCACGCTGCAATACCGCGAGGACGAGATCGATGGTTTGGAGAATGCCCCCGATGCGCTGGGCGGCATTCTGGGCGGGCGGAATTTTGGCAAGCTGCTGGTCAGGGTTGGTCCGGACCCGGACTGAGTTGCGCGATATGAGGATTTGCAAATGATCGATCGGACGCTGGCGGACACACTGACGACATGGCGCCGCCATTTGCACGCGCACCCCGAACTGACCTTGCAGGAGAAGGAGACCTCGGCCTTCGTGCAGGCCAGGCTGACCGAGCTTGGCGTGGCGTTCGTCCCTGGCATCGGTGGCCACGGCGTGGTGGCCAGCATCAGCCGCGGCCAGTCGAACCGCAGCGTCGGCCTGCGCGCCGACATGGATGCTCTGCCGATCGTCGAGACGACGGACCTGCCCTATGCCTCCAGCAATCCCGGCGTGATGCACGCCTGCGGACATGACGGCCACACCGTCTCGCTGCTGGGCGCCGCGGCGCTGCTGACGCGTGATACGACATGGAGCGGCACGGTGCATCTGGTGTTCCAACCGGCCGAGGAAGGCGGTGGCGGCGCGAAGGCCATGATCGCCGATGGGCTATTCGAACGCTTCCCGATGGAGCGCATCTTCGGCTACCACAATTGGCCGGGGTTGGATGCCGGCACCATCGCGGTGCACGACGCGCCGGTGATGGCGGCGGGCAATCGGGTGATCTTCACCATCAAAGGTCATTCCGGACACGCCGCGCTGCCGCACATGACCCGCGACCCGATGGTGGCCTCGGCGCATCTGCTGCTGGCGCTGCAAACGATCGTTTCACGAAACGTCGATCCGCTGGACAGCGCGGTGATCACCATCGGCGTGGTGCAGGCCGGCAGTGCGGCGAACCAGATCCCGGGCGAGGCGGTGATGCGCGGCACGATGCGCACGCTGCGTAACTCGGTGCGCGACCAGGTGGAGGCGGCGATCCATCGCGTCGCCGCCGGCGTGGCGCACACGTTCGAGGTCGAGATCGATGTCGCAATCCCGCGCGGCAACCCGGTGACGCAGAATACGCCAGCGGAACGAGATATCGCGGCCGAGGCGGTGACCCAAGCCGGTCTGCCGCTACGCCGCGATCTGCTGCCCGCGATGACCGGCGAGGATTTCGCCTGGTACCTGGAGGAACGTCCCGGCGCGTTCGTCTGGATTGGCAACGGCCCAGGCGACGGCGGCCGGGAGTTGCATAACTCGAATTACAATTACAACGACGCGATCCTGCCCGCAGCCTCGACGTATCTCGCAAGCGTCGCGAAGCGCGCACTCGGCGACTGAGGAAGATGGCCAGGGGCTCTGCCCCTGGACCCCGCCAAAAGCTCGCCTTTGGTGGGGGTTGGGTCGCGATGAGCGAACCAAGGGGGCCAAGGCCCCGTGGCCTTTTCTTGGTTCGCCCGGTTGCCGATTTCGGCGGGGGTGGCAATGTTCTGCATGGGCTTCGAGTGGTCGTCGCAGAGGGGAACGACAGGTGGATAATCCGTTGCTGGTGCTTGCCGAGCATGCCGCGTCCTGGCGGGAGCGCGCCTGGCCGGAGGGTGTCGAACATCATGCGCGCCGCGCGCTGGTCGATTGGTTCGCGGCGTTGCTGCCCGGGATCGATCGTCCTCCGGCGTCGCTGTTGGCGGCGGCTCTGGCGGATGAGCGTGGTGCCGGACGTGCGATTTGCTATGTGGATGGCGGCCTGTCCGGCATGCGCCACGCCGCGCTCCTGAACGCCATCGCCAGCCATACGGTGGAGTTCGACGACATCCACCGTGACTCCGGCTATCACCCGGGCTCCGCTACGATCGCCGCCGCGCTCGCGGTGGCACAGGCGCGCGGCGCCGACATGGATGCGCTGCTGCGTGGCATCGCCGC
>Ga0302314_10010924_pt1 | contig 15858 bp, 10 predicted proteins | sample III_Palsa_N2_3_FD_200533 | JGI IMG/M metagenome (GOLD analysis project Ga0302314, IMG submission 200533) | Peat permafrost microbial communities from Stordalen Mire near Abisko, Sweden - III_Palsa_N2_3 | ecosystem: Environmental > Terrestrial > Soil > Palsa > Peat permafrost | place: Sweden... | reverse complement strand
CCCAATTTCCTCGTGATCGATCCCGATGAGTGCATCGACTGCACGCTGTGCGAGCCTGAATGCCCCGTCGAAGCGATTTTTTCCGAGGAAGAAATTCCCACCGGCCAGCAGGAATTCGCGAAGTTGAATGCCGACCTCGCCAAGAAATGGCCCGTCATCAGCGAGAAGAAGCCTGCGCCGGCGGACGCCAAGCAATGGGAAGGCGTCAAAGACAAGATCAAGCTGCTCGAGCGCTAAGGTTTCGCAAACGCCGGCGGACCCGGGTGCCGGCTCGAGTACCGGCTAAGCGCCCCCGGCTAGGGCGCCCCCGGCTAACTCTTGGCCTTGTCCTTGTCCTTGTCCTTGTCCTTGCCGGCCTGCAGCGATTTGAGTTCTTGGACCAAGTCGTGCGGCGGCATATAGCCGTTGATGTAGTCACCACTCTCGGTGACGATGGCCGGCGTGCCCTGTACGCCGATGCTCTGACCCAGCGCATACTCGGTCGCCACCGGCGTCGGCCCGCAGGTCTTGCTCGTATCGACCGCACCGCCCGCCTTGGCACGGGTTAGCGCTTCATTGCGATCGGTGGAGCACCATACGGCTTCGGCCTTGCGCCAGCTCTCCGTGTTCGGCCCGGTTCGCGGATAGAACATGTAGCGCACGCGGACACCCAATTTGTTCAGCTCCGCCATTTCGCTGTGCAGCTTGCGGCAGTACTGGCAATCCACGTCGGTGAACACCGTGATGGTATACGTGGGATTCTTCGGCGAGAAAATCAGCATCTGCGATTCGGGCACCGCGTTGATCAGCGCGACGCGCGCCTGCGTACGGCGCTCTTCGGTCAGATTCTCCCGGGTACTCATGTCGTAGACATTCCCGTCGAAGAAGAACTTGCCGTCGGCGGTGATGTAGCTGATCTCGGCGCCTTGGGAAAATTCGAACAGACCGGGGACAGGCGACGGTCGTAAATCCTCGAGCTTCGAGCCAGTCGGCATCAGCTTGAGCAACGCGACGCGCGGATCCGCTGGTTGGTCGGCCGAATCCGCCCGACGGGCGGAACTCAGCAGGGCCAACCCTACCAGCAGAACGGCAAAGGCTTTGTACATGAATGCTCCAGCGGACTCGGGGAATTGGACCTCACCGCGAGCGGCAGGTTCAGGAAATTCTACCAGAGGCATCGCCGCGCAGCAGCGAGCCTCACCCGATCAACCGCGCGGATGATGCTGCGTATGCAGTTCTTTGAGACGCTCGCGAGCGACGTGAGTGTAGATCTGCGTCGTCGACAAATCGCTGTGACCCAGCAGCATCTGCACCACGCGCAAGTCTGCGCCGTGATTCAACAAATGCGTGGCGAAGGCATGGCGCAGCGTGTGCGGCGACAGTTCCTTGTCGACACCCGCTTTCTTCGAATAGCGCTTGATGATGTGCCAAAACGCTTGGCGCGTCATACGATCACCACGCCGGGTCGGAAACAAATAATCGGTTTGGCGTTCCAACAGAATCTCCACGCGGGGACCCTGCATGAACTGTTCTACCCACTTCACCGCCTCGTCGCCCAGCGGGATGAGGCGTTCGCGATTACCCTTGCCCACGACGCGAATCACGCCCTGGTTCAAGTTGACTTGGTTGTGCTTGAGGCTTACCAGCTCCGACACGCGCAGCCCGGTGGCATACAGCACTTCGAGCATGGTGCGATCACGATGGCCCAAGGGATCGGCCACGGTCGGCGCTTCGAGCAAGGAATCGACTTCCGCTTCGGTCAATGACTTTGGCAGCGATCGGCCGATTTTCGGCATGGCGATCTGCGCCGTGGGGTCGAGCTCTATCAAGCCCTCGCGCACCATGAAGCGGAAAAACCGCCGGAAACTGGATAACTGCCGGGCAGTCGACCGGGGCCGGGATCCACCCTCGACTCGCGCTGCAATGAAACCTAGTAATTCGATACGGGTCGCTTTGAGTAACGCACCATCGCGCTCTTCCAGCCAGCGCGCCAGCGCGGTGAGATCCGCTCGATACGCGGCGAGCGTATTGGCCGAAAGGCCGCGCTCCATCCATACCGCGTCGAGGAAGCGCTGCAAAGAAGGGTCAGCCGCCTCGCGCACAGCAGATTCCGCCGAGCCCGATGTCCGTGTATAAACCGTCCGTTTGAGAGCCGTCGCCATATATTCCCGCGTTGTGTTCGCACGAAATGGTGCTTTACGCGTTATGTGCCGGAGTATGCGAGCGGCCATTGCACGTCGGCGTGACCAGCCTCACAGTAACAATTAAGTATTAACATAAGGAGAACCAGATCACAGATCTTGAAGCATCGGCGCCCTCGCCAGCACGCCCCGCGTCACTCGTTCAGCGCCTGTATGCCCTCTACTGTGTCGGGCTTTTCCTGGTTTTGGGCCTGACCACTCTGGTCGTCAATCTGTTCCTGCCGAACCCCCGCGGGCGGCGGCGGGTCGCGGGCGCATTCTCGCGCGCTTTTCTGCGCGGTGCGGGCATTCCATTCACAGTTCAGGGCACCGAACGACTGCCGCGGGCGCCCTGCGTCGTGGTCGCCAATCACGCCAGCTACATCGACGGCGTCATCGCCATTGCCGCACTGCCACCGGATTTTGCCTTCGTCATCAAGAAGGAAATGGTGAAAGTACCCCTGGCGGGTCTGCTGCTGCGAGGTTTGGGTTCCGAATTCGTCGAGCGCTTCAATCGCCACAAGGGCGCCTCCGACGCACGCCGTGTGTTGCGCGTGGCAGCCACCGGCCAGTCCTTGGTGTTTTTCCCCGAGGGTACCTTCGACGAGCGCCGCCACATCGGCAAATTCTTGGCCGGCGCCTTCGCGACTGCGCAACGCTCCGGAATGCCGGTGGTGGCCATGGCCATTCACGGCACCCGCGAGCTGCTGCCGCCGGGAGGCGCGATGATTTTCCGCCGACCCATTCATGTCGAAATCCTGGCCGTCCTCGAAGCCACCGAGGCCCGGCAGCGCAGCCGAGAGCTGATTGCCGCCGCGGTGGGCGATCCCCTGGAAACCTGACGCCAATCCGCCCTAATCACCACACCTGTTGACTAGGCGGCTATAATCTTCAGCCACTCAACTATCGGAACCCTGCCATGAGCTCAGATCCCGTCGTCATTCTTTCCGCCCGCCGCTCCCCGGTGGGTAGCTTCCAAGGCGTCTTGGCCCCCGCGACGGGACCGCAGCTGGGGGCCGTGGCCATCAAAGCCGCGCTCGCCGATTCCGGCCTCACCGCGGCCGACATCGATGAAGTCATCATGGGCTGCGTCCTGTCGGCCGGTCTCGGCCAGGCGCCGGCGCGCCAGGCGGCGCTGGGTGCCGGACTGCCGAGCTCCACCCCCAGCACCACGGTGAACAAGATGTGCGGCTCCGCCATGCGCGCCGTCATGACGGCCGCGGACCAAATCATGGCCGGATCGGCACAGGTCGTCGTGGCCGGCGGCTTCGAATCCATGACCAATGCACCCTATCTGCTCCCCAAGGCACGCGGCGGCTACCGCATGGGGCATCAGGAGGTGCTCGACCACATGTTCTACGACGGCCTGCAGAGCCCCTGGGACGGCAAGCTCATGGGATGTTTCGCCGACAGTACCGCCAGCCAATACGATTTCAGCCGCCAGGCTCAGGATGCGTTTGCCAGCGAGTCGGTGCGGCGCGCGCAGAGCGCTGTCGAGGAAGGCCGCTTCGCCGCGGAAGTGGCCCCCATGACGGTCAAAACCCGGAAGGGCGACGTACTCGTGGATCGCGACGAAACCCCCGGCACGTTGGATATATCGAAAATTTCCGGCCTGAAGGCGGCCTTCACCAAGGACGGCACGGTAACCGCCGCCAGCTCCGCCAGCATTTCCGACGGCGCAGCCGCCTTGGTTCTGGCACGCGAGTCGTACGCGCGGGCCAAGGGCTTGACACCCCTGGCACGTATACTCGGCCACACCAGCTTCGCCCGGGAGCCCGAGTGGTTCACCCTGGCGCCCGTAGGCGCCATGCAGAAGCTGCTGACCCGGCTGGAATGGCGGCCAGGCGATGTGGATTTGTACGAAGTGAACGAAGCCTTTGCGGTGGTCACCATGGCTGCCATCAAGGACTTAGGGTTGGACCCGGCCAAAGTAAACGTCAACGGCGGCGCCTGCGCCCTGGGTCACCCCATCGGCGCCACGGGGGCTCGCATTCTGACCACCCTGCTGCATGCGCTGAAGAACCGCGGCAAGAAGCGCGGCATTGCCAGTTTGTGCATTGGCGGCGGTGAAGCCACGGCCATTGCGGTTGAATTAATCTGAGCAGGCATCGGCTAAGAGTTGCAGCTTCCCGCTGCAACTCTTCCCTTTTTCTTCAAATGCTCCTTGCTGGGGAAAAAAATGGGCATCCCTGCCCCAACCATGCCCAAAATCCATTGGCCTTCCTGGTTGCCGGCGTCCGTGGCCTATAAACATGGTGTCCCCATCGAGTAAGCGACAACCGTGCAGGAATTCCCTCATGCTCTGTCCGCCTGGTGGTTTAGTGCCCAGAAGCTGCCGTTTGTGGTCTACTACGCCGCCATTTTCTGTTGGATTCCCGGTGGGTGAAGTTTGATGTCTGAAAGCCAGCGCGATGTCATGGATTACGAGGTAGCGATTGTCGGCGGCGGCCCGGCCGGACTCGCCTGTGCAATTCGCCTCAAACAGCTCGCACCCGAAAAAACCATTTGCGTGCTGGAAAAGGCCGCCTCAATAGGCGCGCATTCGCTCTCCGGCGCCGTTCTCGAACCCGGCCCTCTGGAAGCCCTGCTACCCGAGTGGAAAACCGAGTACACCGGCATGAAGGTGAATGCCGGCGAAGATGATTTTCGGGTACTGACCCCCAAAGGCTCCTTCAAAGCCTTTCCCGATTTTCTGGTCAAGCTGCTGCCAAAGAGCATGACTTACAGCACGCCCATCAATAATCACGGCAATTACATTATTTCTTTGGGGCAACTGACCCCCTGGCTCGCCGCCAAAGCCGAGGCTCTCGGCGTCGACATCTTCCCGGGATTCGCCGCTGCCGAAGCGCTGTACGATGATGCCGGCGCAGTCAAAGGTATACGCATCGGCGACATGGGATTGAACAAGGACGGCACCCCCGGTCCTAACTACGCGCCTGGGGTGGACATTCACGCCGGCATTACCGTTCTCGCCGAGGGCTGCCGTGGGTCGGTTTCCAAAACGCTCATCCAGAAATTCGATCTCGGCAAGGGCCACTGCCCGCAGACCTTCGCGCTGGGCTACAAAGAGCTGTGGCAACTCCCGCCCGGCCGTGTGAAACCCGGCCGCATCGAACATGCGCTCGGCTGGCCCGCGGACCCCAAGACCTACGCCGGCAGCTTCCTCTATCACCTCGATAATGATCGAGTGTACGTAGGGTATATCGTCGGACTGGATTACCAGGACCCGCGGCTGAAGCCCTTCGAGGCCTTCCAGCAGTACAAGAATCACCCGACGGTCAAATCGCTGCTCGAAGGCGGTGAAATACTATCGGCCGGTGCCCGTACCGTGGCGGCCGGTGGTTGGCAATCCCTCCCCACGCTGGAAATGCCGGGTGCCATCCTCGTCGGCGACGCCGGCGGCACCCTGAATTTCGCCAAGATCAAGGGTGTGCACCAGGCCATTCGTTCCGGCGCTCTCGCCGGCGAGCACATCGCGCAAACCGGTTCCAGCGCCGGCTTCGATGCGAAATGGCGTGCCTCCGAGGGCGGCCAGGAGCTCAAGCGCGTTCGAAACTTCAAGCCGGCCTTCAAGAAGGGCATGTGGTTCGGCCTTATCAATGGCGGCTGGGAGATGCTCACCGGCGGCAAATCGCCGTGGACTCTCAAGAACACCGCTGACTATTCACGGCTGCAACAACTCGACGAATATACGTCGCCGGATCGGCACTGGGGCGAGCGCACGCTGCCGCCCCGCGATCGCGTGTCCTTCGTGTTTTTCGCGGGCAATGCGCACGACGAATCGCAGCCAATCCACCTTAAAGTGGCGGACACCTCGATTTGCGCTACCCGCTGCGCGACCGAGTATGGCAATCCCTGCCAGAACTTCTGTCCGGCAGGCGTGTACGAAATGATCGACGACAATGCCGGCGGTAAAAAGCTGCAAATTAACGCGGCCAACTGCGTGCATTGCAAGGCCTGCGATATCAAGGACCCCTACCAGATCATCACCTGGACGACCCCCGAGGGCGGTTCCGGCCCCAACTACCAAAACCTGTAGCCCGCAACTTAAACTCGCTCGCACCCCAAATTGCTTGACCCACTCGTAGCTCGCTGAAACCCCGCGTGAGCGGATTACACACAGTCACCGCGCGCCTCGACGCAGACGTCGCGGCGCATCGTCTGCAATTCGACGGCGGCCAGCGTGACGCAGCTCTTCGACTGGATGCCTTGGCTGTCGCGCTGCGCGCCAACGATTCGTCCGGCACTCTGCAGCGCCTGCGCTCATTCCTTCCTTGGCGCTCCGATGCCGGCCTCTCGCCGCCACGCGGGTTGTACCTCTGGGGCGGCGTTGGGCGCGGAAAAACGCTCCTCATGGATTTATTTTCTGCCACCGTCCGCCGCGCCGAGCGCAGCCATTTCTATCACTTCATGCGCAATGTGCATGCCGAACTCGCAACCATCAAGCAGCATGCGCAGCCCCTGGACATCGTCGCTCAGCGGGTGGCGGATCGCGCCCGCGTGATTTGCCTGGACGAGTTTTTCGTCACCGACATCGGTGACGCCATGATCCTCGCCGGACTGTTCGAAGGCCTGTTCCAGCGCGGCGTGACGCTGGTGACGACCTCGAATCTTCCACCCCAGGATCTCTACAAAGATGGCCTGCAGCGTCAGCGCTTTCTCCCGGCCATCGACATGATCCAAGCGCACGTCGACGTGCTTCATCTGGACGGCGGTGTGGATTACCGGCTCCGTCAGCTCGAGATGGCTCCCACGTACCTGGACTCCACGCTTCCCGGCACGGCAGCCGCCCTGCAGGAACGCTTCGGCGCCCTGACCGGCGGCGGTGCCACGGGCCCCGCAACTCTCACTATCGAAGGACGACCACTGCACGCTCTGAACGTGGGCGCCGGCACGGTATGGTTCGAATTTAACGAACTTTGCCAGGGGCCGCGAAGTCAGAACGACTACATTGAACTCGCGCGCCTCTACCATACGATTTTCATCGCCAATATTCCGGTCTTCGACGGCTCCGACGAGAACGCCGCGCGCCGTTTCATCATGTTGATCGACGAATTGTACGATCGCGGCGTGAAGATCGTCGTGTCGGCGGCGGCGCAGCCGATATCGTTGTATCGAGGCGAGCGTGTGCGCTTCGAATTCGAGCGCGCCGCCAGCCGGCTCATCGAAATGCAGACACAAGAATACCTCGCGGGTCAACACCGTCCTTGAGCGGCGGCTCATGGCATAATTCCCACATGACCACTGTCGCCGAGTTCAAAATCGACTACCACCAAGTCCTCGATCCTGAGGGCAAGCTGGTCGCACGTCTGCCGAGTTTCGCGGAGGACGTGAACGAAGTGGTGAAAATGTACGAAGCGATGACACGAGTGCGCGTCTTCGACACGAAGGCGGTGAATCTGCAGCGCACCGGACAGCTCGGGACCTACCCGCCCTCGCTGGGCCACGAGGCCACGCACATCGGCGTCGGTGCGGCAATGCAGCCCGAGGATGTATTGGCGCCCGTCTATCGAGAATTCGGCACGCAGCTATGGCGCGGCGTCACCATGACGGAAATCCTCAAGTACTGGGGCGGCGACGAAAGCGGCAATGATTTCTCAGGTCCTCGTCACGATTTTGCCTGGTGCGTGCCCATTGCCACCCAGACCTTGCATGCCGCCGGCGCGGCCATGGCTTTCAAAGTGAAGCGTGAACCGCGCTGTGCGCTCGCCTACATCGGCGACGGCGGCACCTCCGAGGGCGCTTTCTACGAAGCGCTCAATCTCGCCGGCGCGCGTAAATTGCCCGTGGTGTTCGTCGTCGTGAATAACGGCTGGGCCATTTCCGTTCCGCTCAAGGAACAGACCGCGACACAAACGCTGGCACAAAAATCCATAGCCGCGGGCATCCCCGGGATCCAAGTGGACGGCAATGACGTTTTCGCCGTGCGCGACGTGGTGAGTCGGGCGCTGGAGACCGCGCGCACCGGCGGCGGACCCTGCCTAATCGAAGCGCTCACTTATCGCCTCAGCGACCACACCACGGCGGACGATGCCAGCCGCTATCGCTCGGACGACGAGGTACGTACGGCCTGGACCACCGAACCCTTGCTGCGCACCCGTAAGTACCTGGTGAATGCCGGCGCATGGGACGACGCAAAGGAAGCGGCCCTGCTGCACGACGCCGCGGCCCTGGTCGAAGCGGCCGTAACCGAATATCTACATCTCGCGAAGCCCTCCACCGATACCATGTTCGATCATTTGTTCGCCGCGCTGCCCACCCATTTGCAGGCGCAGCGTGCTACCGCGCGCGCCTACGCAACGAAGCCTGCCCCATCGAAGCCTGGCGCTTCGAAGCACAGCGGTTCTTAGAAAATTGGCGAAGATAACCATGATCGAGGCCATCGCAATGGCGCATGGCTGGGAAATGCAGCGAGACGACTCCGTGGTCGTGATCGGCCAGGACGTGGGAGCGAACGGCGGCGTGTTCCGCGCCACCGCGGGGCTGCAAGCACGCTTTGGCTCCGACCGGGTGCAGGACACGCCGCTGGCGGAGGCGACCATCGCCGGCATGGCGGTGGGCATGTCCACACACGGCTTGAAGCCGGTGGCTGAAATCCAATTCATGGGCTTCATCTATCCGGCGCTGGACCAAATCGTCAATCACATGACGCGCATGCGCAACCGGACTCGCGGCCGGCTGACCTGCCCGGTCGTGGTACGCATGCCTCATGGCGGCGGCATTCACGCGCCGGAACATCATTCGGAGAGCACCGAGACCCTGCTGTGCCACATCCCTGGACTGCGCGTGGTGTGCCCCTCCTCGCCCGCGCGCGCCTATGGGTTGCTGCTGGCCGCCATACGCGACCCCGATCCGGTCATATTCCTCGAACCGGTGCGCCTGTACCGGGCCATGCGCCAAGAGGTGGCCGACGATGGGCAGGCGTTACCGCTGGATCGTTGCTTCACGCTGCGGGAGGGCAACGACGTCACCCTCGTGACCTGGGGCGCCATGACCCTCGAAACTTTGCGCGCCGCCGCCGAACTGGATGCCCACGGCATCAGCGCCGAGGTCATCGATCTTGCCACCTTGAGCCCTATCGACAGCGAGACCATCCTGGCATCGGTGAGCAAAACCGGCCGCTTGGTCATCGTTCACGAAGCCGCGCGCAACGTCGGGGTGGGCGCTGAGATCGCGGCCATCGTCGCCGAGCATGGCCTCTACGATCTGCATGCTCCCATTCAGCGCGTTGCCGGATTCGACACCATCATGCCGCTGTTTCGCCTCGAGCATGACTACATTCCCTCCGTGCAACGCATCGTCGATGCCGTGCAACTCACTTTGGCGGATTAACCCACATGACGACATTCAAGCTTCCGGATTTGGGCGAGGGGCTGGCCGAGGCGGAAATCCTCGAGTGGCATGTGAAGGTAGGCGATCGTGTGATCGTGGATCAGCCCATGGTATCGGTGGAAACCGCCAAGGCCGTGGTCGAGGTTCCAGTGCCCTTCAGCGGCACGGTAAGCGCCCTGCACGGCGCCGTCGGCGATATCGTGGCCACCGGCGCACCGCTCATCGATTTCGATTCCGGCACGGTGGTCGGCAGCATGCCCGTAGGCATCGAAGAGGAGTGGGTGGATGCCGCGGTCGTAGCGCCGCCCCGCGCTCGAGATGACTCACGCATTCGAGCCGTGCCGGTGGCACGCGCCCTCGCCAAACGGCTGGGGGTCGACTTGAGCTCCCTCACCGGCAGTGGCGCCGACGGGCTCATTCGCCTGGATGATGTCTTGGCGCAGGCAAACATCGGCAGCTCGCGCACGCCGGCTGCCCTCGCCGTGCCGGCCGACGCCACCGCCGAGCCGCTGCGCGGCGCGCGGCGCGCCATGGCGCACAGCATGTCCCAGTCACGCGACCAGGTGGCCGTCAGCACGGTATGCGACGACGCCGACATCCATGCCTGGACCTCGCGCGGCGATTACATGCTGCGCCTCATTCGCGCACTGATCGCCGCGTGCACCGCCGAACCGGCTCTCAATGCCTGGTACGACGCCTCGATGCTGTCTCGCATTCTCCATACTCACATCGATCTGGCCATTGCCGTCGATACGCCCGGCGGACTCATCGTACCGGTGCTGCGCGACATTCGCGGCAAATCTCCCGAGGCGCTCCGCGCGGCCATCGCGGCCCAGAAGAGTGCCGCGCACCAGCGCAGCACCAGTGCGGACGATTTGCGAGATTTCACACTCATGTTATCCAACTTCGGCACACTCGCCGGACGTTATGGCATACCCCTCGTAGTGCCTCCCGCCGTTGCCATTTTGGGCGCCGGCAAGGTACGCGAGGACGCGGTGGTGGTCGGCGGTGCGGTGGTTGCGCATCGGCGAATGCCGCTATCTTTGAGCTTCGACCACCGCTGCATAACAGGTGGCGAGGCATGCAGATTTCTAGCCACGGTGATAACGGACCTGGAAAGACCAGCCTAGTAAGACCTGATTGGCTCGGGGGAGTTACCATGCATCAGTCCTCATCGGAAGAACATCGAAGGATCGTCGCAGCGACGGCCGCGGCGGCAGACAAGCTGCCGAGATCGCTGCGCGGCTCGGGCGCGCGGGCCTATCTTGCTGCGTATTACGCCAACGTCGAAGCCGAGGACCTCGCCGGACGGCCGGGCGCGGAACTCGCGACCATGGCGTTGTTGCATCGGCAATTCGCAGAGCAGCGGCGCGGCCGCGCACTGGTGCGGGTATTCAACCCCACGCTGCGCGACCACGGTTATACCTCGCCGCATACCGTCATCGAGATGGTCAACGACGACATGCCCTTCCTGGTGGACTCCATCGGTCTGGCATTGGCGCAGCGCTCGCTGACTCTGCATTTTCTGGCGCATCCGATATTCGATGTGTCGCGCGACGCCAAGGGCAAGCTGCTCGCGTTGCAAGAGCGCGGCCACGAAACGCCCCTGAAGAAGTCGCGCCTGGAATCCTTCCAACATCTCGAAGTAGATCGCGTGGTCGATCCCGAGGCACTGAGTGCATTACGGTCGGAAATCGAACGCGGGCTGCGCGATGTGCGCGTGGCCTGCGCCGACTGGGGCAAGATGCAAGACGCCGCGCGCTACGCGGCCGACGAATTGAATTCTCTGAGTGCGCGTTTCGATCCGCGGAATGTCAGCGAAACTCAGGCGCTGCTCATGTGGATGATGGAGCGTCACTTCACGTTTTTAGGCTATCGAGAGTACCGGCTAAAGGGCACCCGTGGCCGCGAAGCGCTGGAGCCGGTGGAGGCCACCGGGCTTGGCATTCTGCGTCCCGGTCACCGTCAACCCTCGAGCACCGGACGCATTCTGGCCAGTGACATTCGACGCCAGAGCCGCTCCAATGACTTGGGGTTGGTCACCAAAGCGAATATCCAATCCACCGTCCATCGGTCCGGGTACCTCGATTACATCGGCATCAAGCATTTCAATGCCAAGGGTAAGTTGATCGGTGAGCGCCGCTTCTTGGGACTGTGGACGTCCATGGCGTACAGCACGAATCCCAGTGACATACCCATGGTGCGCCATAAGGTCGCCCAGGTGGTGCAGCACTTCGCGTTCGCTCCCGACAGCCACGACGGCAAGGCGCTGCACCACATTCTGGAAGGCTTCCCCCGCGACGAGTTGTTCCAGGCCGGCGTCCCCGAACTCACCAAGGCCGTCACCGGCATCTTCGGTCTGCAGGAGCGTCCACGCGTGCGCCTCTTGCTGCGACGGGATTCGTTCCGGCGCTTCTATTCCTGCCTGGTCTTCGTGCCGCGCGAAAAATACAACACCGTCGTCCGACAACGCATAGAAAAGGTCGTGCAGGACGCATTCAATGCCTTCCGCTTGGAATCTCAGGTGCAAATCGCCGAGTCCAATCTCGCACGGATTTACATCATTGCGCGCACCTTACCCGAGGAAGACGAGCGGGTCGCCGCCGATGACTTGGAACTCAAGATCGCGGCCGCCGTGCGCTCCTGGGCGGATTCCTTCAAGGCGGCTTTGTTGGCGCGCTTCGATGAAGCCTATGCGCTCAAGCTCTACGCCAATTACGCGCAGGCCTTCCCGGCGGCCTACACCGAGGATTTCTCCGGCGATGCCGGCGCACTCGATGTGTCCTTCCTGGAGGCTCTCGAGAAAGAGCCCACCCGCCTGCACCTCGACATCTACCGCACCGAACCGAAGCGCAAAGACCGCTTGTTCCTCAAGATTTTTCGCGGCCAGGACGCCATACCCATATGCGACCTGTTGCCCATGCTCGAGAACATGGGCCTCAAGGTCATCGCGGAACGACCCTACCAGCTGGACTTCACCGCGGGAAGGTGCGCCTGGATCCAGGATTTGGAACTGGTCATGCAGAATCCCACGGTCATCAAATTCGACGCACTGGATCGCGAGATCAAGAGCGCCTTCACCGCGGTCTGGACCGGCCGCATGGACAGTGACAATTTCAACCAGCTCACGCTGACCACGGGCGTGCCCTGGCGCATGGTGACCGTGCTGCGCGCCTACTGCCGCTACTTGCTGCAGGCCGGTCTGCCGTTCAGTCCGGGCTACATTGCCCAGGTGCTGGTGAACAACACCGTGCTGGCACGCGCCTTCGCCGATTTGTTCGAGGCACGCTTCGATCCGAAAATCGCGGCGACCGGACGCCAGCGGTTGCTCACCAAATTGGATCAGCGCATTCGCTCGGCGTTGGAGGACGTCAAGGGTTCCGACGAGGATCGCATTCTGCGGGCCCTCTGGAACGCCCTGTCAGCCACCGTACGCACCAATGCGTTTCAAACCCGCGGCGGTCAGCACAAGGAATACCTGTCGTTCAAAATGGAAAGCCAGCGGCTGCGCGAATTGCCGCTGCCCAAACCGCTATTCGAAGTATTCGTGTTCTCGCCGCGCATGGAAGGCGTGCATCTGCGCATGGGGTATGTGGCGCGCGGCGGCATCCGCTGGTCCGACCGGCGCGAGGATTTTCGCACCGAGGTCCTCGGGCTCATGAAGGCGCAGCAGGTCAAGAACACCGTCATCGTTCCCGTCGGCGCGAAGGGCGGCTTCGTCGTGCGGCGCCCGCTGCTGGGCGACCGTGACGCGCAGCAGGCCGAGGTCATAGCCTGCTATCGGACGTTGATCCGGGGTCTGCTCGATATCACGGACAACATCGTCGAGGACAAAATCATTCCGCCGGTGGACGTGGTGCGCCACGACGGCGACGACGCCTACCTCGTCGTGGCAGCGGACAAAGGCACTGCATCCTTCTCGGATATCGCCAATGCCATTTCCGAAGAATACGGTTTCTGGCTGGGGGATGCCTTCGCCTCCGGCGGCTCCGTCGGCTACGACCACAAGAAAATGGCCATCACCGCGCGCGGCGCATGGGAATGCGTCAAACGTCATTTCCGGGAAATCGGCGTCGACATCCAGAATCAAAATTTCTCGGTGGCCGGCATCGGCGACATGGCAGGAGACGTGTTCGGCAACGGCATGCTGCAGTCGCGGCACATTCGGCTGATAGCCGCCTTCAACCACCAGCATATTTTTCTCGACCCGACGCCCGATGCGGGCCGCGCTTTCAAGGAACGGGAGCGCCTGTTCAAGCTGCCGCGCTCTTCCTGGGAGGATTATTCGAAGGCCGCCATCTCCAAGGGCGGCGGCGTGTACCCGCGCAGTGCCAAGAGCCTGTCGATATCGCGTGAAGTGCAACAGCTCCTGGATCTGCCCGCGCAGGCCACGCCCAACGAAGTCATCAAGGCCATCCTGCGTTCGCACGTCGACCTGCTGTGGAACGGCGGCATCGGCACCTACGTCAAAGCCGGCAGTGAGAGCAACAGCGACGTCGGCGACCGCAGCAATGATGCGGTGCGTATCGATGGCCGAGAACTCAATTGCAAAGTCATCGGCGAAGGCGGCAACCTCGGGCTCTCCCAGCTCGGCCGTATCGAATATGCGCGGCGGGGTGGCCGGCTCAATACGGATGCCATCGACAACTCGGCCGGCGTGAATTGCTCCGACGTCGAAGTGAATTTGAAAATCCTGTTGAACGGCGCGGTGCATGCCAAGGAAATCACCAAGGCGGCCCGCGACAAGCTCTTGGTCAAGATGACGGATGAAGTGGCGGGCCTGGTGTTGCGCAACAATTACCTGCAAAGCCAAGCCATCAGCACCGGAGAATTCCAAGCCAAGGAACGTTTGGGCGAAAGCGCCTACGTAATTCGCGCTCTGGAACGCTCCGGCGATTTGAATCGTGCCCTGGAGTACCTGCCCTCCGACGAAGAGTTGGCCGAACGCCGCAAGGCCGGCGAAGGCCTGACCCGTCCGGAACTCGCCGTCACCTTGAGCTACGGCAAAATCTGGTTGTACAAGGCATTGATCGCTTCGAACGTGCCGGAGGATTCGTATCTGTCGACCGAGTTGGCGCGCTACTTCCCCGGTCCGGTGCAGGATCGCTTCGCGGCCCGCCTGAAGCGGCATCGCCTGCGCCGCGAAATTATTTCCACCGCCATCACCAATAGCCTTATTAATCGCATGGGGCCGGTATTCCCCATTCGCGCGCAGGACGATACGGGTGCGCCTCCCGCGGCCATTGCACGTGCCTACAGCATCGCCCGCGAAGTGTTCGCGGTGCGCGATATCTGGACGCAAATCGAGGCCTTGGACAATGTGAGTCCGGCGACGGTGCAGTACACCGCCATGTTCCAAACCACCCGGCTGCTGCGCCATGCCAGCTATTGGTTGCTGGAGAATCGCCTCGACGATCTCGATATCGAGAAGGCCGTCCGCCGTTATGGGACGCCGGTGGCGGAGCTGGCCCAGGAGCTCAGCAATGTGCTGTCAGGCACCGAACAGGCCCGTCTGGGCGTACTACGATCCCGGCTCATCGAACAGAAGGTACCGGATGGACTGGCCACCCGGATCGCCTCGTTGGATACCCTGCACTGCGCCTTGGATTTGGCCGAGGTAGCCATGGCCTCCCGGCTCAAAGTCAGCTACGCCGCCAAAGCCTACTTCGACATCGGTGAACGCATCGGCCTCACGTGGATCAAGGATCAGATCGAGACGCTGCCGGCGGAAGGTCACTGGCAGGCGGTGGCCCGCAGCACGCTGAGCGACAACCTGTACGAACTGCAGCGTAAAATCACCGCCGCCGTGTTGGCCTGCAAGGGGGCAAATCCCGCGGCAAGGGTGGATCAGTGGCTGCAGGGTCATGCGGCGGGGATCGACTCCCTGAAGCGCATCGTGGTCGATCTGCGTACCGGCGCCGCGCCGGACTTCGCCACCCTGTCCGTGGCATTGCAGGCGGTGCGGCGCTTGGTGCAGAGTTGAGCGAGACATTGGAGGTTATCGACACCATGCCGCCCGTCGACACGATGCCGCCCGAACCGCGCTTTGGCGTGGACTATCTACAGACTCGCATCACCAACGAGTTCCCGCTGGCGCGGCACATGGGCATTGTGGTCGAACGGGCGGACGACGGCGGTATCGTGCTCTGCGCGCCGCTGGCCGCGAACGCCAACTACAAGGGCACCGCCTTCGGCGGCAGTCTTTTTTCGGTCGCGGTGCTCGCGGGCTGGGCCTGGGTCACGCGCTACCTCGCCACGACTCAGTTCAACGCCGATACGGTGATCCAAGAATCCGCCATTCGCTATCTGGCGCCCGTCCACGGCACGCTGCGCGCCACCTTGGCGCCGCCGCCGGTGGAGCGCATTG
>Ga0302314_10010922_pt1 | contig 15859 bp, 13 predicted proteins | sample III_Palsa_N2_3_FD_200533 | JGI IMG/M metagenome (GOLD analysis project Ga0302314, IMG submission 200533) | Peat permafrost microbial communities from Stordalen Mire near Abisko, Sweden - III_Palsa_N2_3 | ecosystem: Environmental > Terrestrial > Soil > Palsa > Peat permafrost | place: Sweden... | reverse complement strand
ATAGTTCCAGTGTCGTCTCGATCGATGCAACCGACATCCCATGACCTCCGAATCATGGTCACCCATCGATTCAGAGGTCGATCGTCAGTGCAACTGTAATGCTAGGCCGACCAGGAACCCCTGTTCGAGCGCTGTTCCCGGGGGGCCTACGTGTCCGGCATGGTCGGCACGGGCGTCGGACTCTATCTCGTCAGGGCCGCGCGCGTTCGGCGCTATCGGCTCAACGTCGGTGACCCAAGCTGGCCGTCCGCAAAGGCCTTGATCTCGTTCCAGGCGCGCCGCGTCTCAGGAAAGAAGGGAAACAGCGGATAGACGTGCATCAGCCCTTCCGCCTCGACGTATTTGATCCGGTCCGACGCGGCGTCCGCCAGGCGACGGGCGTCCGCGACGAGAATATCGGCTGAGCCGGCAAGCAAGAGGGTTTGTGGGATCATCGTCAGGTCCCCGAACAGGGGGCTGACCATTGGATCCCGCAAGTCCCTCGAACCGGCCCACCATCTTCCCCAGGTTCGCAGGGTGAGGCGATTGAGCAGCCATTCATGACGCTCGATCTCGACCTGGCTCGGATCCGAAACGCTCGCGTCCAGCCACGGCGAGTTGAGGATCAGGCCGGCGGGCGGCCTCCCGCCTTGCTGCAGCATCGCGAGCGCCAGTCCGCCGCCGGCCGAGTCGCCCATCACTAGCAGGTTTTCGGCGCCGTGCTCTTCGACAAGCTGGCGATAAGCCTCGCTTGCGAACGAAACCCCCAGATCGCAAGTGTGTTCGGGCGCCAATGGGTATCGCGGAACCGTGCACGCCACGCCAAGGGTGTTCACGAGGCGGGCGATGAACCACCAATGCAGGAACGCCGGCGGGTTCACATAGCCGCCGCCATGCAGGTAGAGAATCTGGCCACGCGCTGGCCCGCTGGCGGACGGCCGCACGGTGTAGATTCGGTGTCCGCTCGTTTCGCGAACCTCCACCGCAAACCGCCTGAGCAGGCTTGCGGGCGGATCGCCGGCGCCCCCCGGCAAGCGCCCTTCGCAAGGCGGCCTCGTCGGTACGCGCTAACCGCCCCGACAGGAGGGCCCCCATGATGGATTGGAATGCTCCTGCGGCAAGGCTGGGCAAGGTCGGCTCCTTCGTCGCTTAAGGCGTCATTCGTCAGCCGTTCGATCGTTTGGCTGGCGGCGACGAGGGTTGGGCCTGCATGGATACTCCGTATGACGGCCGCTTCAGCGCCACTCGGTCGCGCTTTTCGGCGCATTGCGTATGGCCAGGACATAGCCGGCAAGGGAAATGACGCCGGTGACCAATCCCATCGCCGCCAAGGCGGGGGCGAGAAACTGTTCTCCGCCCATGAGCGTGCTGCCGACGGTCACGATCGTCGGGGCGAGGCTCACGCCGATGATCGAACTGATGACGCTGAAGGCGGCCATGCAGGCCCCCCGTTCCTCATTGGGGATCAGCACAGTGACAGTCGTCGACGCCACAACCGAGGTGGTCGTTCCGGCCAGCATCAGGAGGAAGAACATGATCTGAAACCCGCCGATGCTGGACATGATCGGGAACAGCGCGGTGGGAATGCCCAGGGCGGTCGCGAAGACGGCGGCGATCAGAACGCCGCCCCGGCGACCGCTCTTATGGCCGAAATCGGCGCCGAACCCGCCGATGATGGAGCCGGCGACACCGGCGATAAAAATGATGGCCCCCAGCCATCCGGCAAAGGCCACGGGCTGCAGGTGGTAGTTGCGGATCAGCACGGGAGTCGCCCAGATGCTGGCGGCGGCGTCGGCCATGGAGACGCCGATCTGGCCGGCGAACAGCGGAAACAGAAAGGCCCGCTTGGCCAAGAGCGCCTTCATCGTCGGGCCGAGGGCGGCGGTTTGCTGCTCGACCTCATGGCGAGGCGGCTCGCGCAGGAGGAAGAGCGGAAACAGCAGCAAGGTCCCAACGACGCCCAGCAAAAGGTGTGTCCCGCGCCAGGGCGCCATGCCGTGCAGAACGGCGAGGGGATGGATCGCCAGCGCCGACAGCATCTCCCCGCCGATCACAAAGGCCGCCGCGGCGCCGGCATAAAGGCCAAGGCCCAGCACCACGATCGCCCGCCCACGATGTTCGGGCCTGCAGAAGTCGGCCACCAGCGAGATGATCACCGGGACGGCGCAACTCGCGCCGAGCCCCGACAGCACGCGGGCCAGGAACAGAGAGTCAAACCCCGGGGCGAATGCGGTCCAGAAGGTCCCGATCACGCAGACCGCGAATAGGGCGATCAGCAGTCTGACCCTGCGGCCGTGATCGATCACCCAGGCCAGGGGTATGGACACCAGGGCGATCGGCGCGCCGGTCGCGAGGCCCTGGACCAGACTGATGGAGAAGTCTGACAGCTTCAGGTCGAGCTTGGCGGCTTCCTGCAGCGGCGAGAAGACCGTGCGGATCATCCCGCCGGCGAACAGCACCGCCGCCAGCAACAGCACCGCGCTCCACAGGGTTCGGCGAGTCGCGTCCGCTGTCGCGCCGGTGAGGCCGCCGGGTTGAAGCGACAGGCTCACGGCAGCAACTCAGTCGCGGCCTTGGCTTCCGGCGCCTTGTCGGAGGGAAGGCTCATATCCCGGTCAGGCCGCCCGAACAGATCAGGGTCTGGCCGCTGATGTAGTCGGACTCCGGTATGCAGAAGAGATAGACCGCGCCGGCCGCTTCCTCGGGCGTGCCGCCTCTGCCCAGCGGGATGGTCTGCTCCATGGCGGCCATCAGGCCGGGGTTGACGCCCACCTTGATGTCGCGGCCGTCAATATGGGCGGTGCTCTCCGCGCCGCCGCCGGCGACAACGGTGAGACGGGTTTTGATCAGGCCGTAGGCGACGCAGTTCACCGCCACGTTCATCCGCCCCCACTCCTTGGCAAGGGTCTCGGTCATGCCGATGATTCCGGCCTTGGCGGTGGAATAGTTGGTCTGGCCGACGTTGCCGAACAGGCCGGCCATGGACGAGATGTTGACGACCTTACGGACCACGCGGGCGCCTGCGTCCTGGTCGGCCTTCGACAGGGCCCGGATCACCGGCTGGGCCGCGCGCAGGATGCGGAACGGCGCGGTCAGGTGGCAGTCGATGATGGCGTACCACTGCTCGTCGGTCATCTTCTGGATCACATTGTCCCAGGTGTAGCCGGCGTTATTCACAATGATGTCGAGGCCCTTGTAGGTCTCGACGGCCGCGGCCACGAAGCGGTCGGCGAAGTCCGGCGCGGTGACGTTGCCCACGCAGGTGACCGCCTCGCCGCCGAGGGCCTTGATGTCGGCGACGGTTTCGAGCGCTGGCGCTTCGTCCAGGTCGTTGATCACGACGCGCGCGCCTTCGGAGGCAAGCTTCAGCGCGATGGCCCTGCCGATGCCGCGTCCGGACCCGGAAACCAGCGCGATCTTGCCGTCGAGTTTGGCGGGCATGGGAGATGACTTTCTGAGACTAGGTTTAGGGCAGGGCGATCAGGGCGGCGCCGACGATCTTGACCTGTCCGAACTGGTTGGCGCTGGAGATCTCCACCCGCACGCAGCGCTCGCCATTGTGGTCGAGCTTCTCCGCCACCCGGCCGGTGCAGGTGATCGCGTTGCCCAGGTGGGTGATGCCGGCGAAGCGGACGTCGAACTTCCGGAGTTGCGACTGTGGCGCCCAGTTGGTGAGCAGCCGGCCCAGCCAGGCCATGCCGAGCATGCCCTGGGCGAACACATCCGGCATGCCCGAGGCTCGCGCGACGTCAATGTCGATGTGAGCAGGATTGTGGTCGCCGGATGCGCCGGCGAATAGCGCCAGGGCGGTGCGGTTGACGGGCGGCAGGCTCAGTTCCGGCAACAGGTCGTCGACATGGACGGTGTCGTAGGTCGGGGCGGCCATCAGTTGCGCACCACGGTCACGCCGCGCATCGTCGCCACGGTCTCGCCCCGTTGATTGATCGCGGTGGATTCGGTCTCCACGAACTCCAGCGCCCCGCCGCGCTTGTCGTAGATGTCCTTTACCAGCGAGGTGACGGTCACGGTGTCGCCGGCGACGACCGGCGCAAAGTATTCAAAGCCCTGCTCTCCGTGCAGCACCTTGCCGAGCGGCACGCCCAGCTGGTCGAACAGGGCAAACATGGTGCTGGAATCCAGTTCGGCCGCGAAGACGAAGGTTGGGGGCGCGGGCAGGTCCGCATAGCCGGCCGCTTCGGCCGCGCCTTCATCGAGGTAGATCGGATTGGTCTCGCCAATGGCCTTGGCGAAAAACTTCAGCCGGCCCCGCTCAATGACCAGGGTGGACTGGCCGACCTGATGGCCGATCCACTTTCTGTCGATCAAGACCCGACCCGTTCATACAGGGTGACGACGCAGGCGCCACCCAGGCCGAGGTTGTGCTGCAGGGCGAGGTTGGCGCCGTCGACTTGGCGAGCGCCGGCGTCGCCGCGCAGTTGCTGGACCAGCTCGGTGCATTGGGCCAGGCCGGTGGCGCCGAGGGGATGGCCCTTGGACAAAAGGCCGCCAGACGGATTGGTGACTACCGCGCCGCCATAGGTGTTGTCGCCGTCGAGGACGAACTTCTCGGCGCCGCCTCTGGGGCAGAAGCCCAGGGCCTCGTAGCTGATCAGTTCGTTCTGGGCGAAGCAGTCGTGCAGCTCCGCAACCTTGATGTCGTCCGGACCGACGCCGGCGGCTTCGTAGACTTGATTGGCCGCGTTGCGGGCCATGCTGGCGCCGACGACCTCGCGCATGTCGCGGGCCTCGAACACGGCCGGCACGTCCGTGGTCATGGACTGGGCGCGGATGCGCACCGTCGTGTCCAGGCCGTGCGTGCGGGCGAAGCGTTCCGAGACGACTACGGCCGCGGCGGCGCCGCAGGTGGGCGGGCAGGCCATCAGGCGGGTCATGACGCCCGGCCACATGACGGGAGAAGCCATGACCTCCTCCTCCGTCACCACGGTCTTGAACAGCGCCAGCGGATTGTTGGCGGCATGACGGCTGGCCTTCGCCCTGATCTTGGCGAAGGTCTCCATCTTGGTGCCGAACTCCTTCATGTGCGCTTCGCCGGCGCCGCCGAAATAGCGCAGCGCCATCGGCAGCTCGATGTCGACCAACTCGCTGGTGAGGTCGCTGAACTTTTCGAAGGGGTCGGGTCGATCGGTGAAGGTTGAGCCCAGGGCCCCTGGCCGCATCTGCTCGAACCCGAAGGCGAGCGCGCAATCGACCGCGCCGCTGGCGACCGCCTGCCGGGCGAGGAAGAGGGCGCTGGAGCCGGTGGAGCAGTTGTTGTTGACGTTCACGACCGGAATGCCGGTCATGCCGACTTCATACAGGCCTCGCTGGCCGCAGGTGGAGTCGCCGTAGACGTATCCGGCGTAGGCCTGCTGGACCTTGTCATAGTCGAGGTTCGCGTTCGCCAGCGCCGCGCGGATCGCCTTCGACGCCATCTCATAATAGGGCTCGCTGGCGCCCGGCTTTGAGAACGGGACCATGCCGACTCCGGCCACCACAACGCTGATGCTCACGCGCTTCCTCCATTGCATTGGCGGCGGCGCCGTCGGACTTTGCCCGTTGAACGTCGCCTTGACACCCTTGGGGCAAAGCCTAAAATTGACTAAACAGTAAGTCAATACGAGGAGCCGACATATGGCCTATTCTTCGCCCTGGATCGACGAGGAATTGGGCATGCTGGGGGACCAGGTCGAACGCTTCCTGCAGCGCGAGATCGTTCCGGATCGCGAGAAATGGGAAGAGCAGGGGTTCGTTGACCGCGCCGCCTGGCTTAAGGCGGGTCAAGCGGGCCTGCTCTGCGCCAGCGTGCCGGAGCAGTACGGCGGCGGCGGCGGCCATCGCGGACATGAGGCGGTGATCATCCAGGAGTTGGGCCGCGCCGGTCTCGCCGGCGGTTTCGGCGCCGGCAACATGGTCAGTTCCTGCATCGTCGCTCACTACATCCTTGGGTATGGAAGCGAGGCGCAGAAACAGCGCTGGCTGCCCGGTATGGCCAAGGGTGAGATCGTCGGCGCCATCGCCATGTCCGAGCCCGGCGCGGGTTCCGACCTGCAGGGCGTGTCGACTACGGCCCGCAAGGTCGACGGCGGCTATGTGATCAACGGCGGCAAGACCTGGATCACCAATGGCCAGTGCGCCGACCTGATCATCGTGGTCGCCAAGACCGATCCGAACGCCGGCGCGAAGGGCATGTCGCTGATCGCCGTTGAACCCGCCAGCGCCAAGGGATTTGCGCGCGGCAAGCGGCTGAGCAAGCTGGGCATGCATGCGCAGGACACCTCTGAGCTGTTCTTCGACGAGGTCTTCGTGCCAGACGACAATCTGCTCGGCGGCGAGCCGGGCCGAGGTTTCGTCCAGCTGATGCAGCAACTGGCGTGGGAGCGTATGCAGATCGCCTTGACCGCGACCGTGGCTATGGAAACCGCCGTCGATCTGGCGATCGACTACGTCAAGCAGAGGAAGCTGTTCGGCAAGCCGCTGCTGGATTTCCAGAACACCCAGTTCAAACTGGCCGAATGCAAGACCCAGACGGTGGTCGCCCGCCGGTTCGTCGACAGCCTGATGGTCGATCTCATCGCGGGCGTGCTTGAGCCCGAAACCGCCGCCATGGCCAAGCTGTGGACGACGGAGACTCAAGGCAAGGTGATCGATGAGTGCCTGCAGCTGTTCGGGGGGTTTGGTTACGTCACCGAATATCCGATCGCCAGACTCTATGCGGACGCGCGCGTCACCCGGATTTTCGGTGGGACCAGCGAGGTCATGAAGCTGATCATTTCTCGGACGCTCTAGTTGCTCGAGCCCTTATGCGGAGAACGGCGTTCGTCTATGGAAGAGTCGACATGACTCAAAACACCGCCACGGCAGCCAAGGCGCAAACGTTCGCCCGGGGCAAACGCGGAAACTTTGAGAACCGGCTCGACGAAGTGCTTCGCGCGGCGGCGCGCCTGTTCAGCGAACAGGGCTTTCGCCAGGCGACCCTTGAGGATGTCGCGGCCGCACTCAACGTCACCCGCCCGGCGCTCTATCACTACGCCCGCAGCAAGGATGAACTTGCGGCCAAATGCCTCGAGATCGCCCTGTCCGAGATCGACGAAGCGATCGAGACCGCGCGCCAGCACAAGACGGGTCGTGAGCAGCTGACGGTGTTCTTCCGCCGCTACACCGAGATCATCTGCGACGATTTCGGCCGCTGCTTCGTGCTGGTCAATCGCCGCGAGTACGGTCCAGACCTCCAGGCCGTAAACCGCGGTCATCAGCGCCGGTTCGACAGCGCCGTCCGAGAGATGGTCCAGGCCGGCGTCGCGGATGGATCGCTCCGTGACGTCGATCCGGCCGACGTCAGCCGGGCGCTCTACGGCGCCATCAACGGCGTGCCGGTTTGGTTCAAGGCAGGGGGCAAGCGAACCCCCGGTCGCGTCGCGGACGACTTTCTGTTGCTGATGCTGACGGGCTTGGCGCCCTAACGCCGAAATCTTCTGGCGTAGGGGCCGCACTTGCCAGGTCCTGCGGGCAATCATATGACTGACGAGAAAGTCAAATAACGGGAGGATCGGGCGCCATGGCGATGGATGAGCTTGGCTACGTCAGAGCAATCGTCTCGGCCGGGGCGGCGCGGGGCGACCAGCAGGCGTCCTCTTTCGAGGGACGGGCCGTGACCTGGCGCGACCTGCTCGATCAGGCCGCCCGGATTGCCGGCGGTTTGCAGGCCCTGGGCGTCGGGCCGGGTGATCGCGTCGCCATCCTGTCGGCCAACTCCGACCTGTACATGGCGCTCTACCTGGCGGTTCCCTGGGCCGGCGGCGTGCTGACGCCGCTCAATTCGCGCTGGAGCGCGCTGGAGAACGCCTACGCCATCGAAGACAGCAAGCCGTCGGTCATCCTGGTCAGCGCGGGCCACCTGGACACGATCGCCGGCATCGTCTCAGGTCTCGAGGTCGCCCCAAAGCTGGTTGCACTGGACGATATTGAGCGCGACGGCTGGCTGACCCTGCCGCAGCTGATGTCACATGAGCCGGCCCGGGATGCAGGGCGCGGCGGTGATGATCTGCTGGCGATCTTCTACACGGGCGGCACCACCGGGAAATCGAAGGGGGTCATGCTCAGCCACGCCGGGTTCACCGGCAACTGCATGGCGATGCGCGATCTCGGAATCTGTCCGGATGGCTGCCGCATGCTGGTGGTCGCGCCCTTGTTCCATCTTGCGGCCGCCGCGGCGCTGACCATGGCTATGCTGGCCGGCGGAACAGCCGTCATTGCTCCGGCGTTCGACCCCGTCCGCACTCTCGATCTGATCGAGAGTGAAGGCGTCACCGACGCCCTGCTGGTGCCGACGATGATCCAGATGGTCCTGGACGGCCAAGGCTTCGATGCGGCCAAATTCGCCCGGCTGAATACCGTTCTCTACGGCGCCTCGCCGATGCCGGAAGCGACCATCGACCGCATCATGGCCGCCGCGCCGCATCTCAACTTCTTCCAGGCCTACGGCATGACCGAGGTGTCCTGCACCGCCACCGTGCTTGGTCCGGAGTATCACAAGGGCGCGCACCGCGCCGCCGGCCGCCACCGCGGGGCCGGTCGCCCGATCGCCACCGCTGAGATCGTCATCGCTGACGAGGAGGGCCGGCCCGTGCTGGTCGGGCAGGTGGGCGAAATCCTGGTGCGGGGCGGCGGCGTCATGCTCGGCTATTGGAACCAGCCTGAGCTGACCGCCGAGGCTTTGCGCGAAGGCTGGATGCACACCGGTGACGGGGGGCGTTTCGACGATCACGGGGTGCTTTACGTCGTCGATCGCATCAAGGACATGATCGTGTCCGGCGGCGAGAATGTGTATTCCGCCGAGGTCGAAAGCGCGATCTCGCTACATCCCGATGTCGTGCAGTGCGCCGTGATCGGCGTCCCCGACGAGCGGTGGGGCGAGCGGGTGCATGCGGTGATCGTAACACGCCCGGGCAGCCAGCTGACCGATGGAGCCCTTATCGATCACTGTCGCGCGCTGATCGCCGGCTACAAATGTCCGCGCAGCGTCGACTTCAAGGCGACGCTTCCCCTGTCCGCCGCGGGAAAGATCCTGAAAGCCGAACTGCGCGAGCCCTACTGGAAGGGCCGCAGCCGAAACGTTGCCTGAAACATCCAGGTCGGCGCCTTACCGGCGGCCCAGGTGCTTGAGCATAAACGACGTCATGCGCCGGAAGGCGTCTTCGCTCTCCGGCGCCAGGATGTTGGCCCAGAAGGCGTGCGGCAGAGCGTCATAGACGATCAGCTCCGCAATGACCCCTTCGTCGCCGAGCTTGCGGCTCAGGTTGGCGGTTCCGCTGAGCAGCACGTCACGGCCGCTCGACACCAAAAGGGTTGGGGGGAAGAAGGACAGCTCGCCGAAGATCGGGGACAGCGATGGGTCGCTCGGATCGGCGTCCGCGACGTAGGCTAGCTTGGCCTCAATGAGCAGTTGGCCCTCGACCGGGCCCGCGAAAATCTTCAAGGAATCGGCTGTGCCCACCAGGTCCGGTTCGCCGGAGAACACTCCGAGCACGCCCGGCATCGGCAAGCCTTCCGCCTTGAGCCGCATCATCAGTTGCGGGCCAAGCACCGCGCCGGCGGAGGTGCCATAGACGCCAATGTCGGCCGGGTGATGGTCGGCGAGCAGGGCCTTGTAGACGGCCAGGGCGTCGTCGACGGCGGCCGGATAGGGATGTTCCGGCGACAGCCGGTAGCGCACCGCGACGACCTCGACGCCGCTGAGCGACGCGATGGGAATGTTTTCGGTGAGCGAGCCGGCGTCTGTCGCGAAACCCCCGCCGTGCAGGTTCATCAGCACCCGGCTGCGATCGACCGCTCCGGACTCGCGCGTAATGCGGCGGACGGGCACGCCGGCGATGACATCGTCGGCGATCGTCACCGGGTGTGCCTTTTGCTGCTCGGCGCCGATCATCAGCTGGATCTGGTCGGTGAAGAACCGGATCTGGACGATCTGGTCCATGCTCATTATCGGTGGGGGACCGGCGCTGGCCGCGGCGGCCAGGTGCGCCCGCGCCTCGGCGCTCAGGGTCTCTGGCGGCTCGGGCATGTGGGCGGCGGGCTCGAACTGGGTCATGCGTTACCTCGGCGTGTCAGGGTGTGCGGCGTCGCGATCCCTTGGACCGGTCTCGCTGGCAAAGCCGCGCGGCGAGCAATCACGGCCCAGGCGTCGCGGTCAAATTCATTGTACGATACATACATGCCCCGTAGGAATGGCAAATGCTTGATCCCAGGCTCAACCATTTGGTGGCGGTCGCACGCTGCGGTTCATTCACCGCGGCCGCCCAGGCCATCGGCGTAACCCAATCTGCGGTCACGAAGGGCGTTGCGGACCTGGAGCGCCAGCTCGGCTACGCGGTGTTCCACAGGACAGCGCGCGGCGCTTTGCTCACCGAGAAGGGAAGCGATTTCGTCGAGCGTGCGGCGAGGCTGTTGGACGACGCCCGGGAACTCCTCGAAGGCTCGTCCAGCAGCAGCGATCCCTATGCCGGGACCTTGCGGATCGGCGTATGCCCCGCTTCGCTTGAGTGGCGTCTGATATCGCCGCTGGCGAACCTTCTGTCTCGTCACCCCAACATCCGGTTTGAGGTCACGGGTTCGAGCTTTGAGCGCATGGTCCAGCTGCTTCGCAACGGGGCAGTCGAGGTGGCGGTCGGCTTGGACGTTGCGTTCAGCGACTGGCCTGATCTACGCCGTGAGCCTGCGCCGGAACTCGACACGACGCTGTTTGTGCGGCGAGACCACCCCGCGCTGGGCTCGGTTCCGACCACCCTGGCCGAGCTCGCCCAGTATGACTTCGTGTCACCGTCGGACTCGCGTCCCTTCGGCGCGATCATTCGCAACCTCTACGAAAGCCAGGGCATTGAATGGCGCACGCGCGTTCACGTCATCGACTATTTCCCGATCGTCCGGCGCATTGTCGCGAGATCCAACGCCATTGGCGTTGTGGCCCTGACGAACGTCGGCTCGTCGTGGTTTCAACGAGACTTCGCGATCCTGGAAGACTTCGGCCTGTTTGAGCCCTTCAGAATGTGCTGCGCGGTCCGCTCCCGATGGGAGGCGAAACCGGCGGTTCGAGCCTTCATCAGCGCGGTGCAGGCCGACGGTTCGGCGCATTTCGAGTTTCAAAAGTCATAGGCTGCTCGGGAATCATCAAGCGTCTCACTCGACCGCATCCGAGCCGCTCGTGTTGGGCCATCGACCCATGCCTTCATGGAATAGTGCTGCTCAGGAATGAATTATATTTGAGCCTCCCCAGCTGTTACGGTGGTCGCAGTCGCTGAAGTGACGCCAATAAAGTTGGGGGAAACACATGTTGCAGAGTTCAAGTCCTAGCGCGTCCGGTCTTCCGGAGGCGCCCGCCGCCGTTGTTCGGCGCCGAATGAACCGGCTGCACGCAGGCCTGCTGGTTTCGGTGTCCATCGGCGCGCTGACATGGGGCGGCTCCGCGTTAGCCGCCGATCCCGCGTCGTCGCAATCCGGCGCCAGCTCATCAACAGTCGGCGAAGTGGTGGTCACCGCCGAGCGGCGCACGGTCAACCTGCAGAAGGCGCCCGTGGCCGCCACGGTGCTAAGCGGCGCCGACCTGGTCAAGAAGGGTGTGGTCAGCGTCGACCAGCTGCAATTCATCTCGCCCGACCTGACGGTGACTAACTTTGGCCTGGGCAATCTGTTCAACATCCGCGGCATTGGTCGCTCCAACGCCGACAGCAACGTCCAATCGGGCGTCGTGACCTATCGCGACGGCGTCGCGACCTTCCCGGGCTACTTCCAATCCGAGCCCTATTACGACATCGCCAACGTCGAGATTCTGCGCGGCCCGCAAGGAACCTTCGCCGGCCAGAACGCCACCGGCGGGGCCATCTTCATCACCGAGGCCGACCCCAGCCTGAGCGCCGGCTACCACGGCTACCTGCAGGCCCAGTACGGCAATTACAACGACATCGGCGTCCAGGGCGCGGTCAACATCCCGATCAGCGACACCCTGGCGCTGCGGGTGGCCGAGGACACCGAATACCGCGACAGCTTCTATACGATCACCGGCAACCACATCGGGGACCCTGGCAAGCTGGCCGAGAACAATGCGCGCGTCAGCCTGCTGTGGACGCCGACGCCTCACTTCACGCTGACGCTGAAGGCGGATTCCGTCGACGTCAGCAACGGCGGCTACGCGGCCGACCCCTATGGTTCGCGCGAGAACCTGTTCCACATCGGCAACAATGCCTACAACGAAGCCCGCGACGTGTTCGGCCGGGTCGTGCTCAACATGGCCTACACCTTCGACAACGGCATGGTTCTGCGCTCCATCTCCGGCTACCAGAAGGGCACCACGACCGCCGCCGAAGACCTCGACGGCACTGATCTCGCCTCAGATACCGTCCGCGCCCGCGGCGACGAGGACATCTATTCGGAAGAGGTCAACCTGCTCTCGCCGGACTCCGGTCCCCTGAGCTGGATCCTCGGCGCCTATTATCAATATGACCTGACTACTCTCCCGACTGGTGATTTTTATTCACTCGTTCCGCTCGGGGGCGGCTTCGATGAACGCATCACCCTTAATGGCAACAATCCCGAGGCGAACAAGGCGGTCTTCGGCCAGGTCAGCTACAAGATCACGCCGTCCCTGCAGCTTCAGGTCGGCCTGCGCTATACCGACTTTACGCAGCAGAATGACATCGCCGCCGGAGTTTACGAAGACACGCCGTTTCCGGCGCCCAACAATGTCGTGCCTCTGCTGGTCTTATCGCAGCACCAAAGCGAGGAAGACAGCAAGGTCACCGGCAAGATCGGCCTGAACTGGACCCTCGACCGCGACAACTTCCTCTTTGCCTTCGTTGCGACGGGCCATAAGGGCGGCGGCATCAACACTCCGAACGTCGACGGCGTGACGCCGAACGTGTTCAAACCGGAAGACGTCACCGACTACGAACTCGGCTGGAAGTCGACCCAGCTCGATGGCCATCTGCGCACCCAGCTGGACGGCTTCTACAGCGAATACACCAACTTCCAGGTCAACATTCAGAATCCGCTCTATACAAATATCGCTGAACTCTACAACGTTACTTCGGCCACCAAGATATATGGGGTGGAGGCTACAGCCCAGGCCGTGTTTGGCGCTCTGTCGTTTGACGCTGGCGGGTCCTATCTGCACAGCGAAATCGGCAACTTTACCGCGACCGATCCGAACACCCTTGCAACGGTCAATCTCACCGGCCGGCCGACCAGCTACGCGCCGGAATTCACGGCCAACATCGGCGGACAATACGTCTTCCATCTCGCCGACGACGTAACCCTGACGCCGCGCCTGGACTACTCCTACACCGACGCTCAGTGGGCGACGCTGTTCGAGGACACTGCGTTTGGCGACAGCCTGCCGTCCCGGCACATTCTCAACGCGCAGGTCAGCCTGGAGCACCAGGGCTGGCTGCTGACCGCCTATTCCACCAACCTAGCGGACTCGGAGTATATCGCGGCGGTAAACGGGGGCCTGCGCTACGCCGGCCCGCCGCGCCAGTACGGCATCCGCCTGCGGAAGTCTTTCTAGGGTTACGGACGTAAAGGGAGGGGTCCGGCGCCGCGCCGGCCTCTCCCCGCCGTCTTGGCCCGGCTCGATCCCTGGCCTAGACGTGTGGAGCGTCCGTCTTAGGCGCGCGACCTAGGCCTCCAGATCATGACATCCGTGTCGGCTTACGAAGGTAGATGAGCATCATGAGCGTTGGCGGATATGTATCGCGTGGATACGAAGGCGTGCGAGACGCGTTCGCATCGGCCCAGGCCGAGGACCCAGGCGGCGGCCAGCTGTGCGTCTATCGCCATGGTCAGAAGGTCGTCGACCTCTGGGCCGGACGGGACAAGGTCAATGACCGGCCGTACGACGAAGACACGCTCACCATCATCATGTCCTGCACCAAGGGTGCCACGGCGGCGGTTGTGCACCAACTCGCCGAAAAAGGACTGATCGACTACGAGGCGCGGGTCGCCGACTACTGGCCGGAGTTCGCGGCCGGCGGCAAGGGCGATGCGCGCATCTGGCACCTTATGAGCCATTCGGTGGGTCTGCCCGGCGTCGATCCGGATAGCGGGCTCGTGGCGCAGGATCTCCTCGTCCTGGATCGCCATCTGGCGGCGGTGGAAGCCATGGCGCCGGTATGGACGCCCGGCGCGTCCTGCCACTACCATCCCATCCTGTTTGGCTCGCTGCTGGACGGCCTGGTCCGCAAGGTGACGGGCAAGAGCGTCTCGCGGCTGCTTGCCGAGGAAATCAGCGGCCCGCTCGGTCTCGATTTCTGGATCGGCCTTCCCCTCGAACAGGACCACCGCGTCGCGCCGCACTTCTCGCCGGGAGCAAGCCTGAGCGTTGAGCAGATCACGGCCATTCTGACAGGCTTGGGCATGGACATGAGCACCCGCCTGTCCAAGGTGTTTCTGCTTTCGATGCAGCACACCGCCGAGCTGATCGAGGCGATGAACAACACCGAGGGGCGCGCCATTCAGATGCCGGCGGGAAACGGCGTCACCAACGCGGCGTCCCTGGCCAAAATGTATGCGGCCATGATCGGCGAGGTTGACGGCGTCCGGCTGCTGAAGCCGGAGACCGTCGAGCAGGCCCGGACTTTGCGTACGGGCGCGATGTCGCCGGCTGGCGAGCTGGGCAAGTTGGCGGCGCTTGGCTTGCCGGTCCAGTACGGCCTGGGATACCAGCTCGCGAATGGCCCGGAGGACCGGTTGGGGCCGGGCTCGTTCGGCCACGACGGAGCGGGCGGGCGGATCGCCTTCGCCCACCCGGAAAGCGGTACGGCCGCCGCCTATGTGGCCAACACCATGTCCTCGGGCATTGGCGTCCCAGACCCCCGCTGGGCCTGGATAGCAGAACTGCGAAAAGCGGTCGCGGCGTAGGGGCCGCCTCAACGCCCCGCGAGGCGGGTTGCGAGGCAGACATTCCTCGTGTTGACCGGTGCGGCCAAGCTTCCGCCCTTGGAGGGTTCATGATCTCGTCGCCCGAAAGGCCGCCCGGCGCCAATGCCGCCGTCTCCGTGAAACGCCGCGTGCTCCAGGCGGCGCTCGTGGTGGCGCTTGGCTTGTTGCTGTGGCTGGCCTGGTGCCTGAAGGGCCCGGACACGATCGCCGTAAAGCCGGCGCCGAGCCTGCCGCCGGGCTTCATCTGGGGCGTGTCGTCGTCCGCCTTTCAAAGCGAAGGGGGCGTTCTCGATAGCGACTGGTCTCGCCACAACGCGACGGACAGGACGCAGGATCGCTACGGAACCTCGGTGGATTTCCGGCATCGCTATCGCCAGGACGTGGCGCTCGCGCACGACCTGGGTGTGAACACCTATCGTATTGGCATCAACTGGGCGCGGGTCGAGCCCAGGCCAGGCCAGATCGACCCCGTCGAAATGGCCTACTACGACGACCTGATCCTGGCCTTGAAACAGGCGGGCATCGCCCCGTTGATCACGCTGGATCATTTTGACTATCCCGGCTGGGTTTCAGACCAGGGCGGCTGGACCAATCCGAAGACAACCAGGGACTTTGTCGCCTACGCGGGCAATATCGCCAAGCGCTACCACAAGGATGTCCACCTGTGGATCACCTTCAACGAAGCGTTTGCCGACATGAGCATCCAGACGTCACTGCATAAGCTCGACCGCAAACAGTCTGACCGCGTTCGGGACAACATCGTCGCCGCCCACCGGCAGGTCTACGACCTGATCCACCAGCTGGATCCCAAGGCCGCCGTGACCTCGAACATAGCCTGGCTGGGGGACCGCTTCGGCAGCGGTTTGATGAATGGCCTTTCCGACCAGGCCTTTCTGGACCGCGTTGCGGACAAATGCGACGTCATCGCCATCGACTACTACGGCGCGGATCT
>Ga0302314_10010920_pt1 | contig 15862 bp, 16 predicted proteins | sample III_Palsa_N2_3_FD_200533 | JGI IMG/M metagenome (GOLD analysis project Ga0302314, IMG submission 200533) | Peat permafrost microbial communities from Stordalen Mire near Abisko, Sweden - III_Palsa_N2_3 | ecosystem: Environmental > Terrestrial > Soil > Palsa > Peat permafrost | place: Sweden... | reverse complement strand
CAGGCCGCGATCATGTTCTCTTGCGGGTCGCGCAGGACGTAGCCGCGGCCCCAGACGGTTTCGATGTGGTGCTTGCCGTTGGCGGCGGCGGCCAGCTTCTTGCGCAGCTTGCAGATGAAGACGTCGATGATCTTCAGTTCCGGCTCGTCCATGCCGCCGTAGAGGTGGTTGAGGAACATTTCCTTGGTCAGCGTCGTCCCTTTGCGCAGGGAGAGTAGCTCGAGCATCTGATATTCCTTGCCGGTCAGATGCACGCGGATGCCGTTCACTTCCACCGTCTTGGCGTCGAGGTTGACGGTGATGTCGCCGGTGCGGATCACCGACTGGGCGTGGCCCTTGGAGCGGCGGACCACGGCGTGGATGCGGGCGACCAGCTCTTCCTTGTGGAACGGCTTGGTCATGTAGTCGTCGGCGCCGCCGCCCAGGGTCTTAACCTTGGTGTCGATCTCGCTGGTCCCCGAAAGGATCATGATCGGCGTGTTCACCTTGCCGACCCGCAGGGTGCGCAGAACCTCGCTGCCGCTCATGTCCGGCAGGTTCAGATCGAGCAGGATGAGGTCGTAGTCATAGATCTTGCCCAGATCGATGCCTTCCTCACCCAAATCGGTGGTGTAGACGTTGAATCCCTCCGACTTGAGCATCAGCTCGATGCCTTGCGCTGTAGCGCTGTCGTCTTCAATCAACAGAACCCGCATCTACCCCTCCCCGCACTTCGTACGGAATCTTTACGTCGCTGGCCCGAATCTGGCTCAATGCTCGTCCACCAAATTACCGACGAGTTAATTTAAGACAGGTTAATGGTGAAGGCCTTCCGGGCAGAATCGTTAAGCTGATTTGCGAATCGGGAGCAAGCGCGAGGGGTGCGCGCTTCGTCGCGGGCAGCGATGACTCTTTCGTGATCGCGCTCAGCGGGTGGGCGGCTTAACAGGTCGCCAAACGGGCAGGTGAGGCCGGCTGGGCAGGTGTCTTCGGCGTCAGAACGCCCGCGCTGCGGCGAACGGTCGCTCCGTCCCCCACAGCGCGATCATCGACCCCCTCCGGCGTCTCGCGGTTAGCCAATGCTTAAGGCCGTGGGGCCAGCATCGCGACGGCCGATTTCACAGCGCGGGCGTCCCTGATTTGCGTAACCTCATCGCCGCCGTCGAACGCGTCGATCCCCTGGTCGTCTCCGGACGGGTCGCGGCGGTCAACGGCCTCCTGATCGAGGCGCGTGGGGGGCTGACGCGGCTCTCCATCGGCGCGCGGGCCGAGGTGCTGCGCCGCGGCGCTTCGCCCTTGGCGACCGAGGTGGTGGGATTTCGCGACACCCGCGCGCTCTTGATGCCGTTCGGACCGCTGGAGGGCGTTGCGCCGGGCGCCGAGATCCGCATCCGGCCCGAGGGCGCGTCGGTGCGCCCGACCCGGAGCTGGCTCGGCCGCATCGTCGATGCGTTCGGCGAGCCGATCGACGGCAAGGGACCGCTGCAGCAGGGCCTGGCGGCCTATCCGCTGCGCGCCGCGCCGCCGCCGGCGCATTCCCGCGGCCGGGTCGGCGAGCGGCTGGAGCTCGGCGTCCGCTCGATGGACGTCTTCACCACCTGCTGCCGCGGCCAGCGGCTCGGTGTGTTCGCCGGCTCCGGTGTCGGCAAGTCGGTGCTGCTGTCGATGCTGGCGCGGCACGCCGCCTGCGATGCGGTGGTGGTCGGGCTGATCGGCGAGCGGGGCCGCGAGGTGCGCGAGTTCATCGAGGAGACGCTGGGGCCGGAAGGCCTGAAGCGCGCGATCGTCGTGGTCGCCACCTCGGACGAGCCGGCGCTGAAGCGTCGCCAGGCGGCCTACATGACCATGGCCATCGCCGAATTCCTGCGCGACCAGGACCTGGAAGTGCTGTGCCTGATGGACAGCGTCACCCGCTTCGCCATGGCCCAGCGCGAGATCGGCCTGGCCGCCGGCGAGCCGCCGACCACCCGTGGCTACACCCCCACCGTCTTCTCCGAACTGCCGAAGCTGCTTGAGCGCGCGGGCCCCGGCCCGGTGCGGCCGGACGGCGCGGTCGCCGGCCCGATCACCGGCCTTTTCACCGTGCTGGTCGACGGCGACGACCACAACGAGCCGATCGCCGACGCGGTGCGCGGGATTCTCGATGGCCACATCGTGATGGAGCGCGCCATCGCCGAGCGGGGCCGCTTCCCGGCGATCAACGTGCTGAAGTCGATCAGCCGCACCATGCCCGGTTGCCAGACCCCGCTGGAGCGCGAAACCGTGTCCAGGGCGCGCACCAGCCTGGCCGCCTACGCCAACATGGAGGAGCTGATCCGCATCGGCGCCTACCGCGCCGGCGCCGACGCCGAGGTGGACCTGGCCATCGCCCTGCATCCGTCGCTTGAGGTCTTCCTCGGTCAGGACAAGGACGACTACACCAGCCTGCCGGACGCGTTCGACCGGCTGGACGCCATCCTTGACGGCGCCCGCCGATGAGGTGGGCCGATCAGCTGATCAAACTCTCCAACTTCGAGCTGGAGCTGCTGCAGACGCGCCTGGCCGAGATCGTCGAGCGGCGTGAGCGGGCGGAAATGAAGCTGGTGGTGCTGACCGCCGAGGGCGAGTCCGAGATCGCCTTTGCCCGCCGCGATCCGGAGGCGGCGCGCAGCCTGGGCGCCTTCCGCGAGGGCCTGAAGCACCGCAAGGCGGCGGCTCACCGCGAGATCGACCTGGCGATGGCCGAGGAGGTCGGCGCCCGCGACGCGCTCGGCGAGGCGTTCGAGACGCTGAAGAAGTACGAGCATGTGGCCGAGAGCCACCGCCTGGCCGAGGTGCGCGAAACCGCCCGGCGCGAGAACGCCGTGCTGGACGAGATGGGCTTGCGGCGCGCCGGCGGCCGCCGGTAAGCGCGGCTCAGATACGAGGGGCTTGCGGCCTCGACTGCTCTTCTTCGGCCGCCCGGCGCAGCGCCGCCAGGTCGTCGCCGATGCGGAAGATCACCACGTAGAATTCGCAGAACGCGCGCCAGATCAGGCCGCCGGCCAGCACGATCAGCAGGCCGCCGATCAGGCCCGGAATCACGATCAGCAGAGTCTCCCAGCTGTGTTCGCCGATCGCGCGGATGCCGACGCCGAGGGAGGCGCCGACCACGCCGAATGCGGCGACCACGATGGCGCCGAGCCCCGCCCAGTAGACCAGATGGATCACCGGACCGGTGATCATGTGCTCGAAGGTCAGGATGCTGGTAATGCCGCCGCGAGTCGGCCTTCGCGGCGCGGCGCCCCTGGCTGGTCCCATGGCCGAGTTTTCCCCACGCGGCCCGGGCCGCATCTTCCGGCATGGCGCCCAGCGCGAGCGCCGGGCCGCAATGGCGCGGCCCGGCCGCCGGCGGCCGGGGCCGCCAATGCCTGTGGAAGTGAGGCTAATGCGCCGCGCCGCTGCGCCGAAGCTCGTCGGCCGTGAGCGCGCTGACCGCCGCCCCGCCCGAGGCGTGCAGCTGATCGACCGGGATCCAGAACACGTCTTCGTCGTTCCGCACCTCGGCGACGGAGCCGCCCGATTTGTCGGTGGTGAGCCGGGTGACGTGGCCGATCTCGGCGCCGTCCCGGTCCCGCACCACGGCCCCGATGGCCAGAGGTCCCAGCGTCGCGGGCGAATCATGCCCGCCGCTTTCGGTGGGGCGCGCCCGGCCGGGCTGCATCGCCACCGCCGTAACCGAAGCGGCCGCCGCGACCCCGGCCGAAGCCAGGACCGCGACAGCCGCAGCCGTCGTTAGGATGACGCCGGAGCGGTTCACTTACCGCCGGCGGCGGGGTGAAGCATGGTGGTGATCTGAGCCTGCGTCATGTTGATGGTCGCCGCGCCGTCGGTCACGCCGAGGCGGTCTGCGGGAGCCTGGAAGGTGTCGTTGCCCATCTTGATCACCGCCATCTGCTGACCGTTGGAGCCGGTGTTCAGGCTCTGGATCGCGCCGATGGTCGCGCCGGTGTTGTCCTTGACCGGCTCGCCCACCGACAGGGCGGCCGCGGCGGCGCCCGCCGTGGCGCTGGTGTCGGCCGCCGAACCGGACGGGGCGCTGGTGGACGGGCCGGCCGGCGGCGAAGTCGACGACGGCGCGGTCGACTGCATCGGCGCGTCGGTCGGCGGCATGCTCGAAGGCGGCGTGGCGGCGAGGGCTTGACCGGCGACGGCCAAGGCGATGCCAGCGGCGATAAATGGTGCTGTGCGCATTGGTTTCTCTCCCTGAGTCGTTGTCTCCCGACCCGATGCCAACGGCGCCCTGGCGAAGATCGTTCCGAAATAAAGTCGCCCAATATGGGGCATTTTCAGGCCGGCCACGCGCCCGGCGCCGACGGTTCGCTGGTTGCGACCGAGGCATGATCGCTCCGCCTCGCCCGCCCCACAACCGGGCCGCCAAGCCCCTGCGACGGTCGCTGACGCCCGTCGCGCGGTCGAGCGGCGCCCTAGCCCCATCGAACGCTCTCGGCGGAAAAAGCGAGCCTAAGGGGTCGTTTTTTGAGTCGCCCGTGAGTCGATACGTTTGTTGACACACACCTAAGGCCCGCGTCAGTATCGGTGGGTTCCGCCCGTTGAGATCGCGATGAGGGTTCATGTCAAGAAATGGGGCAATAGCGCCTCGGTACGGATACCGGCCTCGGTCATGGCGGCCGCGGCGCTCGTGCTCGACCAGGCCGTCGAAGTGCGCGAGGAGGGGGGCCGGATCATCATCGAGCCGATCCGCTCGCCGACTTACGATCTTGATCGGCTGCTCGACCAGATGACCCCGGACTCCTTTCCCGACGACGTGGATTTCGGCCCGCCGGTCGGGGACGAAGCCTGGTAGTGGCGGACTATGTGCCCGAGGCGGGGGATGTGGTCTGGCTTCAGTTCGACCCGCAGGCCGGGCACGAGCAGGCGGGCCATCGCCCCGCGCTGGTGCTCTCGCCGGCCCGCTACAACGCCCTGCGCGGCATGATGATCTGTTGCCCGATGACGTCCCGGATTAGGGGCTACGTCTTCGAGGTGCTCGTCACCCGCGACCCGCCAAGCGCCGTGCTGGCGGACCAGCTCAAGAGCGTGGACTGGCGCGCTAGGCACGCCACACGCAACGGCGCCGTGCCGGCGGAGGTGCTGGCGGGCGTACAGGCGAAGATCAAGGCGCTGCTGCGGCTTTGAGACTTGGCGGGTGGTGAAGAGCTACCCCGTCGATATATTCTTGGTATTTTTGAAATTCTTGCTCAACTGAACAAAGCCTGAGGGGATTTTGCCCGAGCAATCGGCGATCGTATAGGCGCCGCTGGATGTCGAGGTCTTGAACTCCTCGCCATCGACAGTGATGTCGCAAGTGACCGAGCCGGAATCGTCCTGGTTCGGAATACGGTGACACGTCCCGGTTCGGAATACGGTGACAGGAGCAATGTTCAGCAGCCGCTGCGTGAAATGGGAGCTCGAAGCACCGGGCGCCGGCTGAGTGTGGCTTGACGGGGATTCGGCCGCGTGGGTGATTGGGAGGGTGCTCTTGCGGGCGCCGGGTCTTTGACATTGTGAGGGTTTAGGAAATCTGGGGTGCGCCGCGTCCGCGATCGGGGGACCTTAGTTTGTGGCGATCTGTGGTTTCACGTGGAACATTGGCGGCCGGGGCGCCGGTAGGTTGGGCAGAAAAACTGGAAGCGAGGCGCGTTGTGGCGGCTTTGCGCCCCCTCCGTCACGGCGCTTCGCGCCGCGCCACCTCCCCGTTTTCGCTGCGCTACTCGGTGGAGGAGAGCCGGGTGGCGTCGGCCGGCGCCACAATTTGGGCGCCTATATTTAGCGTCGGTATGGGTGAGAACCCACCGCCTGTCAGATCGAGCCCAGGGTCTTCAGGCGGGCTTTGGGGTGGATTTCGTTCTGGCTGATCACCACCGTCTGGCCGCGGAAGCGCTCCACGATCGAGCGGATGTAGGGGCGGACCAGGGGGCTGGTGAGCAGCACCGGGCTTTCGCCTTGCAGGGCGGCGCGTTCGAATGTTTCGCGGACCGAGCGGATGAAGTCCTGCAGTTTCGAGGGAGCGAGGGCGAGCTGCTTGTCGTCACCCTGGCCGATCAGGGCTTCGCCGAAGGCGGTCTCCCAGTCGGGGGAGAGGGCGATGATCGGCAGGGAGCCGTCGTCGGAGCGGTTGGCCCAGCAGATCTGGCGGCCGAGGCGGGCGCGGACCTGCTCGACCAGGTTGATGATCGAGCTGGAGTGCGGGGCGGCCTCGGCGATGCCTTCCAGGATCGTCGGCAGGTCGCGGATCGAGACCCGTTCGCGCAGCAGCGCCTGGAGCACGCGCTGGACGGTGCTGGCGGTGGAGACGGTGGGGATCAGGTCTTCGACCAGCTTCTTTTCCTCGGCGGAGAGGTCTTTCAGCAGCTTCTGCACCTCGCCGTAGGAGAGCAGGTCGGCCATGTTCTCCTTCAGGATCTCGGTGAGGTGGGTGGTGAGCACGGTGGCCGGGTCGACGGTGGTGTAGCCGCGGAAGGCGGCTTCTTCGCGTAGGCTGTCGTCGATCCAGGTGGCGGGGAGGCCGAAGGCGGGCTCGCGCACGTGTTCGCCTGGCAGCTCGACCTGGCCGCCGCGCGGGTCCATCGCCATCAGCTTGCCGAGCCGAACCTCGCCGGCGCCGATCTCCATCTCCTTGATGCGGATGGCATAGCCCTGGTTGGGCAGGCGCATGTTGTCGAGGATGCGCACCGGGGGCATGACGAAGCCGAACTCGGCCGCCAGCGTCTTGCGCAGGGCTTTGATCTGGTCGGTGAGGCGGCGGCCTTCGAGGTCGTTGATCAGGTGCAGGAGGCCGTAGCCGAGCTCGATCTTGACGTCGTCGATGGCGAGGCTGGCCGAGATCGGCTCGTCCTTGGCTTCGCCCGCGGTGGCGGGCTTGGCGGCGGCGACCGGCGTGGTCATCGCCTGCGAGCGGCGCCAGGCCAGCACGCCGGCGCCGATGGCGAGCCCGGCGAACGGGATGATCGGCATGCCGGGGATGAGGGCGATGACGCCGGACGCCGCCGAGACCATGCCGAGGCTGACCGGGTTCATCGCCAGCTGGGTGACCAGGGCCTTGTCGGCGGAGCCCTCGACGCCGGACTTGGAGACCAGCAGGCCGGCGGCGATCGAGATCACCAGCGAGGGGATCTGGCTGACCAGGCCGTCGCCGATGGTCATGATGGTGTAGCTGGAGAAGGCCTGGGCCAGCGGCAACTTGTGCTGCACGACGCCGACGATGACGCCGCCGACGACGTTGATGGCCACGATCATCAGGCCGGCCATGGCGTCGCCGCGCACGAACTTCGAGGCGCCGTCCATGGCCCCGAAGAAGGTCGATTCCTGTTCGAGCTCCTTGCGCCGGCGCTTGGCTTCCTCCTGGTCGATCAGGCCGGACGACAGGTCGGCGTCGATCGCCATCTGCTTGCCGGGCATGGAGTCGAGGGTGAAGCGGGCGGCGACTTCGGCGATCCGCGACGAGCCGCGCGTCACCACGACGAAGTTCACGATCACCAGGATGGCGAAGATGATGATGCCGATGACGAAGTTGCCATGCATCATCAGCTCGCCGAACGCCTGGATGATGTGGCCGGCGCCGTCGGTGCCTTCGTGGCCGTGGCCCAGGATCAGCCGGGTCGAGGCGATGTTGAGGCCAAGCCGGAACAGGGTCGCCATCAGCAGCACGGTGGGGAAGGCGGTGAACTCGAGCGGTCGCTTGATCAGCAGCGACGTCATCAGGATCAGGACCGAGCTGGTGATCGATATGGCCAGCAGCATGTCCAGCACGAAGGCCGGGATCGGCAGGATCAAGAGGACGATGATGCCGACGATGCCGATGGCGAGCGCGATCTCGCCGCGCGCGGTCGACGCCCATAGCCGGCGCAGATCGAACCCGGCGCCGGCGGAGGGGAGCGAAAGGTCAGCCACGCCGGAAGGTCTCCGCGACCAGATGGCCGACAGCGGCGATGGCGCCGTCGCGGGCGTCCGCGGTCGCGGCGTCGGCGGCGGTGAGGTAGCAGGCGATCACGATCGGGCCGGCCGGCGTCCAGGCGACGGCGATGTCGTTGGACGTACCGCCGCCATTGTTGCCGGTCTTGTCGCCGACGGTCCAGGACGCGGGAAGGCCGGCGCGCAGCTTGGTGAGCCCGGTCTGGGTGGCGATCATCCAGGCCCTCAGCTGGTCGCGCGAGGCTGGCGAGAGGGCGCCGCCGAGCAGGGTGGCCTTGAGGTCGCCGACCATCGCGCTCGGGGTGGTGGTGTCGCGCGGATCGCCGGGGATGCAGGAATTCAGGCTGGGCTCGTTGCGATCCAGGCGGCTGCGGTCATCGCCGAGCGAGCGGACGAAGCCGGTCCAGCCGCGGGGGCCGCCGATCGAGGCCAGGATCAGGTTGGCGGCGGTGTTGTCGCTGAGTTCGACGGCGGCGGCGCAGAGGTCGGCCAGCTTCATGCCGCCCTCGGCCACATGCGCCTTGGTGACTGGCGCATAGCTCAGCAGGTCGGCCTGCGTGTAGCGGACGAAGCGGTCCAACTGCTCGTGGCCGGCGTCGACGCGCTTCAGCACCGCGCCGACGGCCATCGCCTTGAAGGTGCTGCACATCGGGAACCGCTCGTCGGCGCGCCAGCCGAGGCGCTGGCCGCTGGCGACATCCAGCGCCGCGACGCCAAGCCGGCCGCCGACCTTGGCCTCGATCGCGGCCAGTGGGTTCGGGGCCGCGGCCGCGCAGAGGCTGGCGGCGGCGCCGGCGATCAAGGTGCGGCGGGAAGCGATGAACATCACCGGGTCAGGCGGCGTTGGCCGAACCCTGTTGCGGCGGGGGCACCGCGACGCCGGCGTCGGCGTACTCCTTCAACTTGTTGCGCAAGGTGCGAATCGAGATGCCGAGAATGTTGGCGGCGTGAGTGCGGTTGCCGAGGCAGTGCCCGAGCGTGTCGATGATCAGCTGCTGTTCGACCGCTGCGACGGTCTGGCCGATGTAGCCGCGGCTGACGCTCTCGGCCGCCATCGAGGCGGCGCGGGCGGTCTCGGCGGCGGGCGAGGTCGGCATCGGCGCGCCGTCCGGCAGGCGGATGGCGAACTCCTCGATCTCGGCCGAGGACGACAGCAGCACCGCGCGGTGCATGGCGTTCTCGAGTTCGCGGACGTTGCCGGGCCAGCGGTGGCTCAGCAGGCGCTGCCTGGCCGACGCCGATAGGGGGCGCTCGGGCATGCCGTTGGCGATGGCGTACTTGCGGCCGAAGTGCTCGGCCAGCGCCAGGATGTCGCCGGGACGCTCGCGCAGCGGCGGCAGGCGCAGGTTCACCACGTTGAGGCGGTAGAGCAGGTCTTCGCGGAACGTGCCGTCCTTCACCCCCTGGGCGAGGTCGCGGTTGGAGGTGGCGATCACGCGGATGTCGACCTTGACCGGCTTGCCGCCGCCGACCCGGTCGATCTCCCGCTCCTGCAGGGCGCGCAGCAGCTTAGCCTGCAGGCGGCTGTCCATTTCGGAGATTTCGTCGAGCAGCAGGGTGCCGCCGCTGGCTTCCTCGAACTTGCCGATCCGGCGGGCGACGGCGCCGGTGAAGGCCCCCTTCTCGTGGCCGAACAGTTCGCTTTCGAGCAGGTTCTCGGGGATGGCGGCGCAGTTGACCGAGATGAACGGCCGCTGGGCGCGGCGCGACTTCACGTGCACGTGCCGCGCCATCACTTCCTTACCGACGCCGCTCTCGCCTGTGATCAGGATCGAGGCGTCGGACGCCGCCACCTGGTCGGCCAGGGCGATCACCGACTGCATGGAAGGATCGCGCACCACGATCGGGCGGTCGTCGTCGGAGACGGCGGCCAGTACGGCTGCGATCAGGTCGGCCTCGGGCGGGAGCGGGATGAACTCCTTGGCCCCGGCGCGGATCGCGTCGGCCGCGCGTTTCGGGTCCGCCCCGACGCCGCACGCGACCACGGGCACCCGGATCCGCTCGGCCTCGTTGGCCGCGATCAGCCCGGCGATGTCGAGGTCGTAGTCGACCATCAACAGGTCGGCGCCCTGACCGGCTCGTAGGGCGTAGGTGGCGGCCTCGCAGGTTTCGACGTGCGCCACCTTCGCCCCGGCGGCCATCGCCATCTTCACGGCGTTGGCGAGCTGTCCGTTCAGGCGTCCGACGACCAGAAGCCGCATCTCAGTATCCCTTCAAACTAGCGAACCGCTCGTCCTAAGCGACCGCGTCCCCGTCCTTGATGATTTCAGTCATGGTCACGCCAAGGCGGTCTTCGACCACAACCACCTCGCCGCGAGCGACCAGGCGATTGTTGACGTAGATGTCGATCGCCTCGCCGACCTTGCGGTCGAGTTCCAGCACGCTGCCCTGGCCCAATTGCAGCAGCTGGGCGACCGAGAGGTGGGCGCGGCCGAGCACCGCCGAGATGTTCACCGGCACATCGAACACCGGCGCGAGGTCGCTGGCGGTCTTCTCCTCGCCCTCGCCGGTAGCGGCGACGAGGCCGCTGGGGCCGAATTCGTCGAGTTTCAGATCGGACTCGTTGGCCATGTCAGGTCTCGGTGGCGGGATGGGTGGAAGAGGGAAGGGCTTCGGCGTGGAGGCCGTCGGCCGCCAGCGCGCCGTTCAGCGCATCGGCGACACGCACCGCTGCTTCGGCCGGATCGAACGTGGCGGAGCCGTCGCCCCATTCCAGCACGAAGGCGGCGGGGGCGACGCCGGGTTCGCCGCGGGCGAGGATCTGGCCGGGATAGCCGATCGCCTCGGCGGTCTCGGTGAGGGCAGCCTGCAGGCGGTCGAGCAGCGCCGGATTGGCGCGCAAGGTCAGCCGCGGCGTTGCCTCGACCTCGCGAGCCAGGGCGGCCAGGGCGGCTTGCAGCGGCGCTTCCGGGAAACGTTCGCAGGCGGCGTCGGCGATCTGGCGCGCGCAGGCCAGCGCGAGTTCGGCGGCGCCGACGCGGTGCTGGTGAACCGCGGCGGCGAGGCTTGGCAAGGCGGCGCGGGCGACCTCGGCCATGTCGGCCAGGGCGCGCGCCGTCTGCGCTTCGATCCGCTGCATCGCGGCGGCTTCGCCCTCCGCCCGCGCCTTGACGGTCAAGGCTTCGGCTTCGTCGGTGGTGAAGAGACGCCTGTAGACGCTGGTCGGCGGCTTGGAGCCGTCAAACTCGGTGTCGAAGGTGAATTTGCGGGCTTCGCTCATCAGTAGATCAGCTCGTCATCGCCGCCGGAACCGGCCAGCATGATCTCGCCCTTGGCGGCGAGATCCTTGGCGACCTGGACCATGGCCATCTGGGCGCTGTCGACGTCGCGCAGCCGCACCGGGCCCATGCTTTCCATGTCCTCGCGCATGATCTTCGAGGCGCGCTCGGACATGTTGGAGAAGAACATTTCCCGCAAGGAGTCCGAGGCGCCCTTCAGCGCCAGGCCCAGCTGGTCCTTCGCCACGGTCCGCAACAGGGTCTGCACCCCGCCGGGATCGAGCTTGGACAGATCTTCGAACACGAACATCAGCGCCCGGATGCGCTCGGCGGATTCGCGATTGCGTTCCTCCAATGCGGCGATGAAGCGGCTCTCGGTCTGGCGGTCGAAAGAGTTGAAGATCTCCGCCATCATCTCGTGGCTGTCGCGCTTCGAGGTGCGGGCGAGGTTGGACATGAATTCGGTGCGAAGGGTCTGCTCGATCTTGTCGAGGATCTCGCGCTGCACCGGCTCCATGCGCAGCATCCGCATCACGCATTCCAGCGCGAAGTCTTCCGGCAGCGCCGCCAGCACCCGTCCGGCGTGCTCGGATTTGATCTTGGAGAGGATCACCGCGACGGTCTGCGGGTATTCGTTCTTCAGATAGTTGGCGAGCACGGCTTCGTTCACGTTGCCGAGCTTGTCCCACATGGTGCGACCCGCCGGACCGCGGATCTCCTCCATCAGGTTGTCGACCTTGTCGCCGGGCAGGAAGGCCGCGAGCAGTTTCTGGGTCTGTTCGTAGGAGCCCATGATCGCCCCGGCGCCGGACATGCCGGAGACGAACTCGACCAGCAGTTCCTCGACCACGCCCGCCGAAACGGTGCCGAGCCCCGCCATCGCCTGGGAGACTTCCTTGATCTCCTCCTCGTCCAGCGAGCGCCAAATGGTGCCGTGATCCTCGCCCAGCGACAGCAGGATCACCGCCGCCTTCTCCGGCCCGCTCAGCCGCGACGCGTCGACGATCGACTTGGCTTTGGGGCGGACGGGCGTCGTGCTCATGCCGATTCATGCAGCCAGCTGCGCAGGATCGCGACCGACTCGTCGGGGTGCTTGTCGACGAATTCGGCGACCCGCTTGACCGAGGAGGCTTTCACCTGGCCTTCGATGCGGGCGATATCCAGTTTCTGCTCGATCTCCGGGCTGGGCAGCGCCAGCGGCTGACCGGTGGCTTGGTCGATGGCCATGGTCTGGCCGTCCGCCGTCGTCACCACTCGCACAGTCGTGCCGACGCCCGATGCGACTAGAGCCCCGCCGACGCCTGACGCAGCGCTGCGGATCAGCGGTCGGATCACGAAGAACAGGATCAGCACCGCCACCAGGCCCAGGATGCCGAGTTCGACCGCCCGCATGATGTCGTTCTTGTCGAAGCCGGTCAGCGGACTGGCGGCGGTGACGCCCTCGCCGTTCTCGGCGTCCGGGAAGCGCACATTGACGACTTGCACAGTGTCGCCGCGGTCGGTGGAGAAGCCCATGGCGGCCTTCACCAGGTCGTTGAGGTGCTGCATCTCCTCGGCCGAGCGGGGTGTGTAGGGGCCGGGTTTGCCGTCCTTGCCGGGCGCGGTCACGCCATCGACCGCCACCGCCACCGAGAGCCGCTTGACGGTGCCTGGCTGCTGCACCTGGGTCGTGACGGTCTTGGAGATCTCGTAATTGGTGGTCGATTCCGTGCCGGTGTTCTCGTTGCCGGTCGTCGCGCCGGTCGCCGTGGGCGTGGGGCCGCCAGGAATGTTGCTGGAGGCCGAGGTGGCGCCGGTCGAGCCGCCACCCTGGTTTTCCTTGGAGTTGGTCTCGTTGGTCTGCTCCGACCGGACCACCTGACCATCGGGGTCGTACTTTTCTTCCTGGGTCGTGACCTGGGCCATGTCGACGTCGGCGCTCACCTGGACGCGAGCCTTGCCAGGTCCGACTACGCCTTCAACCAGGCTCTTGATCCGCGCCTGGATGCCGTCCTCGATCGCTGTCTTGGCATCGGCCGCGGCCTTGCCGCCCATCGAGCCGTCGTTGTCGGCCGAGAGGGTCTTGCCGTGCTGGTCGATCACCGTGACGCGTTCGGGCTTCAGGTTGGGCACGGCGCCCGCGACCAGGTTCTGCACCGCCCGCACCTGATCGGTGGAGGGTTCGCGTGCGCCGACGCCGATCGTCACCGAGGCGGTGGCCTGATCAACGCTGTCCTGGAACAGTTGCCGCTCCGGCAGCACCAGGTGAACGCTTGCGAAGGTCACGCCGTCCAGGGCGCGGATGGTCCGGGCCAGCTCGCCTTCGGTGGCGCGCTTCATGTTGAGCTGCTGGACGAAGTCGGTCTGGCCCAGCGCGCTTTGAGTGTCGAAAATCTCGTAGCCGACCGAGCTGGCGGTCGGCAGGCCCTTGCCGGCCAGCATCAGCCGGGCTGAGGCCACATGGTCGCGCGGCACCATGATGGTCGCGCCATCGCCCTTGATCTCGTATTTAATCCCGGCCTGGTCGAGCGCTTGGGTGATGGTGCCGGCCTCGCGCAAGTCGAGGTTGGAGTAGAGCAGCCCCATCGGCTCGGCGGTCAGGTTCATCACGATGGCGACCAGCACGGCCACGGCGCCGCCACCGACGCCGAAGATCACGGCCAGCCGGCCAAGGCCGAACCGCTGCAATGACGTGAAAAATGAATTCACCCGTTGGCGCCCAAAAGTCCCTGCCCGACTCACGCGGCTCGGCCTTCTAGGCGCCCGTCGCTAGGCAGTATTTACCCAGTGCAAGGTAAACGACATGTTTAAGCCTCGCCGTCCCTGAGGTGCGAAACGTCGCAGATGGACTACCCCTTCGAGACCGCCCGCGATGATGTCTTGGCGACACTCACGGCCCTGGCGCGGGCCGATCCGAGGATCGAGGCGCTCTGGGTGCAGGGCAGTCTGGCCACGGGCGCGGCCGACGCTTTCTCGGATATCGACGCATATCTCGCGGTGACAGATGCCGCGTTCGACGAGGTATGGGCCGAGCGCAACACCTGGCTTAGCCGTCTCGGCGGCGCGCTGGCGTCCTCTGACGCCGCGACGCCGGGTCTGAAGGCGGTGCATGCGCTGATGGTCGGTGGCGCGCGGCTCGATCTGTTCTTCGAAAAGACGTCCGCGGCGCTCGGTGTCGCCCGCCCAGCAGCCAAGCCGCTGGTCGACAAGACCGGGATTGCCTCAAGGCTCGATTTGACTTGGCAGGCGCCGGCGCCCCTCGTCGGCCGCATCCTCCAGACCATCATCCGCATGACGCGCCAGGGCGCCACCTGGCCGCTACGCCTGTTGGGGCGTGGCCAATGGCCCACGCTGGCGATGATGGAACTCGACCTGATTAATGGCCAGATCGCGCAATTGATGGCGGTGCGCCACGACCCGGCGAACTTCTACAGGAACGCCTTCTCGGCGCAGCTGCTGCTGACGCCGGCAGAGCGAGAAGAGTTGGCGCAACTGACGGCCGACGCCTTGTCGGCGCTGTCGGCCCGCGACGTGGTCGCGCTGAAGATCGTGCATCTGCGGGTGTTGGAAGCTCTGGTCGCCGAAGGCCGACGCGCCTGCGCCGCGCTCGGGGTCGACTATCCGATCAGCGAGGCGGCCGAGCGCGAAGTGCGCATTCTGCTGGAGCGCGCCTGGCCGGGATGAATCCAGAGGGCGTGCGAAACAGAAACGACCGCGCCTCCTGTCGGGAGGCGCGGCCGCACTGGTCGCCAGATCCTTGGGGAGGGTCTCAGCGGTATTGTTGGAGCCGGGTCGTCCGAAGACCGGCCAAACCGTGGCGGTCGATCGACTGCTGCCAGCCGAGGAACTCCTCGTTGGTCAGCGAATAACGATCGCAAGCCTCGTCCAGCGAAAGCAGCCCGCCGCGAACGGCGGCCACGACTTCGGCCTTGCGACGGATCACCCAGCGCTGCGTATTCACCGGCGGCAAGTCAGCAATCGTCAACGGCGCACCTGTAGGGCCGATCACGTACCGTTCGCCACGGCTGTTAGTGCGCTGCTGTTGCAACATGGCTTTACGCCCTTCTCACCATCACCACGATGCAGGACCATAGAGCCGCGGCAATAACGCGCGCTTAATCGCGATAGTTAAAAATGGTCTAACCACCGCCGCCTCCCTTGAGCTTTAGTGTTGGTGATGAAGTGTATACCTTTGTTAACAGTCCTCGAAATCCACAGTCCCTATTGGATGACATTCAATAGTGTGGTCATCATCTGATCGGCTGTCGTGATGATCTTCGAAGACGCCGAGTAGGCGCTCTGGCTGGTGATCAGCTGGGTAAGCTGTGACGACAGATCGACCGTCGAGGATTCCAATGTAGACGGATCGATTGCGCCGGCGCTGCCGGTGCCCGGCTGGTCCAGGGTGTAGGTACCGCTGCTGTCTGAGACCTGGAACGCATCGCCGTTAACCGCGGTCAAGCCGTCCGGGTCGGGGAAGGTGGCGATCGCCACCTGGGCCAGCGAGCGGGTCACGCCGTTGGAAAACACCGCCGTGACGATGCCGTTGGCGTCGATCTCTACGTTGGTCAGGTTGCCGAACTGGGTGCCGTTGGTGGTGATCGACTGAGTGGCGGACTGACTATCAAGCTGTGTCAGACCACCCGCGCCGCCAGAGGTGCCAGCAAGGTTGAGCGTGATGCTCTGGGCGGCGACGCCGAGCGAAGAGGACCAGTTGACCTGACCCGCCCCCGGGGCAGCGGCGTTGGAGGCGC